>FWPV01000234.1_pt1 | contig 186746 bp, 183 predicted proteins | sample 2228371 | NCBI WGS metagenome assembly FWPV01 (sample SAMEA103939776, study PRJEB20133) | metagenome | reverse complement strand
CCGGGCGCCGAGGGGACGGGTTTCGGGCGTGTGCGGTGCTCAAGCGAGGCGCGGCCGCGAGCCCCTGAGCAGGGGCCCCACGGAGTGGGGATGCGAAGCAGGCGAGCGGCGCCGGGCGCCCGCGCGGCCTGGGTGTGAGGGGTTGTCATGGGCATTGAGGGGGTGCTGGAAAAAGGCTTTGTCACCACCACCATCGACACGGTGGTGAACTGGACGCGCACCGGTTCGCTGTGGCCGATGACGTTCGGTCTGGCCTGCTGTGCGGTGGAGATGATGCAGGCCGGCGCGTCGCGTTATGACCTGGACCGCTTCGGCATCGTGTTCCGTCCGAGTCCGCGGCAGTCCGACCTGATGATCGTCGCCGGCACCTTGTGCAACAAAATGGCGCCGGCGCTGCGCAAGGTGTACGACCAGATGGCGGAGCCGCGCTGGGTACTGTCCATGGGGTCCTGTGCCAACGGCGGCGGTTACTATCACTACTCGTATTCAGTGGTGCGCGGTTGCGACCGCATCGTGCCTGTGGACGTGTACGTGCCCGGTTGCCCGCCCACGGCCGAAGCCTTGCTGTACGGGCTCGTGCAACTGCAGAACAAGATCAAGCGCACCAACACCATTGCCCGCTAGGTTTGCCCATGAACGCCAAGCTCGCCGCCCTGTCCGCGCGCCTTGAGGCCCTGCTCGAGGGGATCGACCACCGTGTCGAAACCCATGTCGGCGAGTTGACGCTCGAAATACCAGCTGCGAATCTCCTGCAGGTGCTGCGCCTGCTGCGGGACGATTACGACCTGCGCTTCGAGCAGTTGATCGACCTGTGCGGCGTGGACTACCAGACTTTTGGCGAAGGGGCGTGGACAGGGCCGCGTTTTGCGGTGGTGTACCACCTGCTGTCCGTCAGCAAGAATCAGCGTCTGCGCGTGCGGGTGTTCGCGCCGGACGACGCGTTCCCCAGGGTCGATTCCGCCACCGACATCTGGCCGTCCGCCAACTGGTACGAGCGCGAAGCCTTCGACCTGTTCGGCATCGTCTTCGAAGGGCACCCGGACCTGCGGCGCATCCTCACCGACTACGGCTTCATCGGACACCCGTTCCGCAAGGACTTCCCGCTCACCGGTTACGTGGAGATGCGCTATGACCCGGATCAGAAGCGGGTGATCTACCAGCCCGTGAGCATCGAGGAACGCGAAATCACGCCGCGCATCATCCGCGAGGACAGCTTCCATGGCTGAGATCCGTAACTACACCATGAACTTTGGCCCCCAGCATCCGGCGGCCCACGGCGTCCTGCGGCTGGTGCTGGAGCTCGATGGTGAGGTGATCGAGCGCGCGGATCCGCACATTGGCCTGCTGCACCGCGCCACCGAGAAGCTGGCCGAACACAAGACCTACATTCAGTCGGTCCCGTACATGGACCGGCTCGACTACGTCTCCATGATGTGCAACGAACACGCCTATGTGATGGCGATCGAGAAGCTGTTGCAACTCGAGGTGCCGGAGCGGGCGCAGTACATCCGCGTCATGTTCGACGAAATCACGCGCATTCTCAACCATCTCTTGTGGCTGGGTGCGCACGCGCTGGACATTGGGGCGATGACGGTGTTCCTGTATACCTTCCGCGAGCGCGAGGATCTCATGGACTGCTACGAAGCCGTGTCCGGTGCGCGCATGCACGCGGCCTACTATCGCCCCGGCGGGGTGTACCGCGACCTGCCGGACCGTATGCCCCAGTACCAACCGTCGAAAGTTCGCAGCGAACGCGAGGTTGCACGGCTGAACGAAAACCGGCAGGGTTCCCTGCTGGACTTCATCGAGGATTTCACCAACCGTTTTCCGGGCTATGTGGACGAGTATGAGACGCTGCTCACCGACAACCGCATCTGGAAGCAGCGGACCGTTGGCATCGGGGTCGTGTCGCCGGAACGGGCGCTGGCACTGGGCTTCACCGGGCCGATGCTGCGCGGTTCCGGCGTTGCCTGGGACCTGCGCAAGAAGCAGCCCTACGAAGTGTACGATCGCATGGAATTCGACGTCCCGGTGGGCGTCAATGGCGACTGTTATGATCGTTATCTGGTACGCATCGAGGAGATGCGTCAGGCCAACCGGATCATCAAGCAGTGCGTCGACTGGCTGCGCAAGCACCCGGGCCCGGTGATGACCGACGACCACAAGGTCGCGCCGCCGTCGCGGGTGAGCATGAAAACCAACATGGAAGAGTTGATCCACCATTTCAAGCTTTTCACCGAGGGCTTTCACGTGCCGAAGGGCGAATGCTACGCGGCCGTGGAGCATCCCAAGGGTGAATTTGGCATCTATCTGGTGTCCGATGGCGCCAACAAGCCTTACCGGCTCAAGATTCGCGCCCCCGGCTTTGCCCATCTCGCCTCCCTGGACGAAATGGCGCGCGGTCACATGATCGCCGACGTGGTGGCGATCATCGGCACCCAGGACATCGTATTCGGGGAGATTGACCGCTGATGTTGTCAGCCGAATCCCGCGCCAAGATCGACCGCGAAATTGCCAAATACCCACCGGACCAGCGCCAGTCGGCGGTGATGGCGGCCCTGCGTATCGCACAGCAGGAGCACGGCTGGCTGTCCACCGACACCATCCGGGCAGTTGCGGACTACCTTGGCATGCCGCCGATCGCGGCCTACGAGGTGGCCACGTTCTACAACATGTATGACACCCGGCCGGTGGGTCGCCACAAGATCACCCTGTGCACCAATGTGCCTTGCCGCCTCACCTGGCAGTACGACGCCGCGGCCTATCTGCAACAGAAGCTCGGCATCGGCTTCGGTGAGACCAGTGAAGACGGTCGCTACACCCTGCTCGAAGGCGAGTGCTTCGGCGCCTGCGGGGATGCACCGGTGCTGCTGCACAACAACCATCGCATGTGTGGACACATGAGCCCCGAGCAGATCGACAAGTTTCTCGCGGAGCTGGACTAGCGCCATGTCGGAAAAGGTCATCCTCACCACCCTCGACAAGCCGAATCCGGCCGCGCTGTCCACCTACGAGAGCGTCGGCGGCTATCAGGCGCTGAAAAAGATTCTCGCGGAAAAAATTGCGCCGGAGACGATCATCGCCGAGATCAAGACCTCGGCGCTGCGCGGCCGTGGCGGCGCCGGTTTTCCCACCGGCCTCAAATGGAGCTTCATCCCCCGCCAGCTGCCGGGCCCGAAGTACATCGTGTGCAATTCGGACGAAGGGGAGCCCGGCACCTTCAAGGACCGCGACATCCTGCGCTACAACCCGCACAGCGTGATCGAGGGCATGATCATCGCGGGATACACGCTCGGCGCGGAGACCGGTTACAACTACATCCACGGCGAGATCTTCGAGCTGTACGAGCAGTTCGAGCGTGCCCTGGAGGAGGCCCGCGCAGCCGGTTATCTGGGCAAAAACATTCTCGGCAGCGAGTTCAGTTTCGACCTCCACGCGCACCACGGGTACGGAGCCTATATCTGCGGCGAGGAGACCGCGCTGCTGGAGTCCATCGAGGGCAAGAAGGGCCAGCCACGGTTCAAGCCGCCCTTCCCGGCAAGCTTCGGTCTGTACGGCCGGCCGACGGTGATCAACAACACCGAGACCTTCGCCTCCATTCCCTACATCGTGCGCCATGGCGGGCAGAAATTTCTGTCGCTGGGCAAACCGAACAACGGCGGCACCAAGCTGTTTTCGGTCTCGGGCCACGTCAACAGGCCCGGGAACTTCGAGGTGCCGATGGGGCTGCCGTTTCCCGAGCTGCTGGCGATGGCGGGCGGTGTGCGCGGCGGGCGCAAGCTCAAGGCGGTGATTCCCGGTGGCTCTTCCACGCCGGTGCTGCCGGCCGAGATCATGATGGAGTGCACCATGGACTACGACTCCATCGCCAAGGCCGGTTCCATGCTGGGTGCGGGTTCGGTGATCGTGATGGACGACACGGTCTGCATGGTGCGCACCCTGGAGCGGCTTTCGTATTTCTATTTCGAGGAATCCTGCGGTCAGTGCACGCCCTGTCGGGAAGGGACTGGGTGGCTCTACCGGGTGGTGCATCGTATCGAGCATGGCCGGGGCCGCCCGGACGATCTGGACCTGCTGTTGGATGCTTCACGCAACATCGGCGGACGCACGATCTGCGGCTTGGGTGATGCCGCCGCGACGCCGGTACAAAGCTTTCTCAAACACTTTCGCCATGAATTCGAACATCACATCACACACAAGCGCTGCGTGGATGGGTGTCATTGAGCGTCGGGCCGGCAAACATGCTGCACATCGAAATTGACGGAAAGCAGGTGGAGGTGGCCGAGGGCAGCACCGTCATGGATGCGGCCGATCAGCTGGGCATCTACATCCCGCGCTTCTGTTACCACAAGAAACTCTCGGTCGCGGCCAACTGCCGCATGTGTCTGGTGGAGGTGGAAAAGGCACCCAAGCCGCTGCCGGCCTGCGCCACGCCAGTCACCGATGGCATGAAAGTGCAGACCAAGTCGGAAAAGGCCCTGCGGGCCCAGCGCGGGGTAATGGAATTCCTGCTCATCAACCATCCGCTCGATTGCCCGATCTGCGACCAGGGCGGGGAATGCCAGCTGCAGGACCTCGCCGTGGGCTTCGGTGCCAGCCGCTCGCGCTATACGGAAGAAAAGCGCGTGGTGCCCAACAAGAACCTGGGCCCGCTGATCGCGACGGACATGACGCGCTGCATTCATTGCACACGCTGCGTGCGCTTCGGACAGGAAATCGGCGGCATCATGGAGCTGGGCATGGCGGCGCGCGGCGAGCATTCGGAGATCATGCCCTTCGTGTCTCAGACGGTCGACTCCGAACTGTCGGGCAACATGATCGATCTGTGTCCGGTCGGCGCCCTGACCTCCAAGCCGTTCCGCTACACCGCGCGCACCTGGGAGCTGACCCGTCGCGCCTCCATCAGCCCCCACGACGGGGTCGGTGCCAACCTGGCCGTCCACATCAAGCAGGACCGCGTCAAGCGCGTATTGCCGCGCGAGAACGAGGCGGTCAACGAGTGCTGGCTCGCCGACCGCGACCGCTTTTCCTACGAAGCGCTCAATTCGGATCAGCGTCTGACGACACCGATGCTGAAGCAGGATGGGCAATGGCGCGCAGTGGATTGGCAGACCGCCCTGGCGTACGTGGCCCACGGACTTAAGTCGATCAAGGCAGCGCACGGCGCCGCTGCGATCGGGGCGCTCGCCACGCCGCACAGCACCCTGGAGGAGCTGTACCTGCTGCAAAAGTTGGTGCGCGGGCTGGGCAGCGGCAACGTGGATCACCGTCTGCGCCAGGCGGATTTCCGCAGCGATGGGGTGCTCGCCGGCGTGCCGTGGCTGGGGCAGCCCATCGAAGCGTTGAACCGGCTCGATGTAGTTCTCGTCGTGGGCAGCACCCTGCGCAAGGATCAGCCGCTGCTGGCCCACCGTCTGCGTCAGGCCGTCAAGCGCGGGGCGCGATTGAATCTGCTCAACCCGGTGGACGACGATCTGCTGTGCCGGGTCGCACACAAGCTGGTGGTCGCCCCCAGCGCCATGGTCCATGCCCTCGCCCAGGTGGTGCAGGCGGCTGCGGTGGAAAAGCGGGTGTCCGCACCTGCCCCATTGGCGTCGCTGCAGGTCGGCCCGGAGGCGGCTGCGATCGCCCGCAGCCTGTGTGGCGGCCAGCAGGCCGCGGTGCTGCTCGGCAACATGGCACAACATCATCCCCGCGCGGCAGAGCTGCACAGCCTCGCGCTGGAACTGGCGCACATCACCGGGGCGCGGCTGGGGTTCCTCGGCGAAGCGGCGAACAGTGTCGGTGCGTACGTGGCAGGGGCCGTCCCCAAGACCGGTGCCCTGGGCGCCGCGGCGCTCGGCGGCCTCAATGCGGCCGAAATGCTGGCGCAACCGCGCAAGGCCTACCTGCTGCTGAACGTGGAACCGGAGCTCGACAGCTATGACGCCCGTCAGGCCCTGCAGGCCATGAGGGCGGCCGACCTGGTGGTGGCCATGAGCGCCTTCCGCCACCGGGCGCTCGACTATGCCGACGTGCTGCTGCCCATTGCGCCGTTCGCCGAAACTTCCGGCAGCTTCATCAATACCGAGGGGCGGTTGCAAAGCTTCAATGCGGTGGTGAAGCCGCAAGGGGAAACACGACCGGGCTGGAAGGTGCTGCGCGTGCTGGGCAACCTGCTCGGATTGAAAGGATTCGACCATGCCAGCAGCGAGGATGTCCGTGCGGAACTGCTGCCGGACGGTGCTGCAACGCTGGCGCCGCTGTTGAACAACGGGCTCAAGCAGCCGGTGCTTGGTGATCCGACGCCCACCGGCGCCGGCCTCGAGCGCATCGGTGAGGTCCCGATCTACCAGCTCGACGCGCTGACGCGGCGGGCGCCGGCGTTGCAGGCCACCCGCGACGCCCAGCCACCGTGCGCCTGGGTGAACGGCCGCTTCCTGGAGAAGTTAGGCTTGAATCCGGGGGAGGTGATCGTGCTCAAGCAGGGCGGCGGCCAGGCCAGTTTGCCCCTGGCACGGGACGACCGTCTGCCCGATCACTGCGTGCGGGTCGCCGGTGCCCATCCTCTCACCGCCGAACTCGGCGGGCTGTTCGGCGAGATCCTCCTGGAGCGGCCGTGATGGATTTCCTGCTCCTCTCCCAGGCATGGTTCGGCCCGGTGTGGGGGGCCAACGTCTTCACCTTCGTGAAGACGCTGCTCCTCATCCTCGCGATCATGATCCCGCTGCTGATTTCGGTCGCCTACCTCACGTACGCGGAGCGCAAGGTCATCGGCTACATGCAGGTGCGGCTCGGTCCCAACCGTGTCGGGCCCGGCGGCTGGCTGCAGCCGATCGCGGACGCCGTGAAGTTGATGTTCAAGGAAATCATCATCCCCAGCGGGGCGAACAAGTCTCTGTTCCTGTTGGCACCGGTGCTGGCGATCGCCCCGGCGCTCGCGGCCTGGGCAGTGGTGCCGTTCACGCCGGACTGGGTGCTCGCCAACATCGACGCGAGTCTGCTGTACCTCATGGCAATCACCTCGATGGGGGTCTACGGCGTCGTGGTGGCGGGATGGGCCGCCAACTCGAAATATGCCTTCCTCGGCAGCCTGCGTTCGGCAGCCCAGATCGTCTCCTACGAGATTGCCATGGGCTTTGCCCTGGTCGGGGTGCTGATGGCGGCGCAGAGCCTCAATCTGGTGGAGATCGTCAAAGGTCAGGCGGGTGGATTCTTCTACTGGTACTGGCTGCCCCTATTCCCCTTGTTCGTGGTGTACCTGATCGCGGGGGTGGCCGAGACCAACCGCGCGCCCTTCGACGTGGCGGAAGGGGAGTCGGAGATCGTGGCCGGGTTCCATGTCGAGTACTCCGGCATGGCTTTTGCGGTGTTCTTTCTGGCCGAATACGCCAACATGATCCTGATCGCGGCGCTGACGTCCCTGATGTTCCTGGGTGGCTGGCTGTCGCCGGTGCCGTCGCTCATTCCGGACGGCCTGTTCTGGCTGCTTGGGAAGATCGCCTTCGTGTTGTTCCTGTTCCTGTGGTTCCGCGCCACCTTCCCGCGCTACCGCTATGACCAGATCATGCGCCTGGGCTGGAAGGTGTTCATTCCCGTGACGCTGGTGTGGATCATCGTCATCGGCGCGGCGATGCAGACCTCCTATGGCCACCTGTTTCACTAGGCGGAGCGCAGCATGCTGAGCCGAATCGTGGACGTGTTCAAGAGCTTCATGCTGGTGGAGTTGCTGCGCGGCATGATGCTGACCGGGCGGCACCTGTTCGCGCGCAAGATCACGGTGCAGTTTCCCGACGAGAAAACGCCTCTCAGCCCGCGCTTCCGCGGCCTGCACGCGTTGCGGCGTTACCCCAATGGCGAGGAACGCTGCATTGCCTGCAAGCTGTGCGAGGCCGTGTGTCCGGCCCTGGCGATCACCATCGAATCGGAGCAGCGTGAAGATGGCACTCGCCGCACCACGCGCTATGACATCGACCTCACCAAGTGTATTTTCTGTGGGTTCTGCGAGGAATCCTGCCCGGTGGATTCGATCGTCGAGACCCGCATCTTCGAATACCATGGCGAGAAGCGCGGTGACCTGTACTACACCAAGCCGATGCTGTTGGCGATCGGCGACAAGTACGAACACATGATCGCCCAGGACAAGATGGAGGATGCCCCCTACCGCTGACGGCGGGGGCGGAGCACATGGATTTCGAAACCAGCGTTTTTTACCTGTTCTCAGCCATCCTGCTGTTCGCCGGCTTTCGCGTGATCACCGCGCGCAATCCGGTGCACGCGGCGCTGTTTCTGGTGCTGGCGTTCTTCACTGCCGCGGCGCTGTGGCTGCTGCTGGAGGCGGAGTTCCTCGCCATCACCCTGGTGCTGGTGTATGTTGGCGCCGTCATGGTGCTGTTCCTGTTCGTGGTGATGATGCTCGACATCAACCTCGACCGGCTGCGGGAGGGCTTTTGGGATTACCTGCCGCTGGCGGCGATCGTGGCGGTGCTGATGGTGCTCGAGATGGCGGTGGTGCTCGGCGGCAAGGCGTTCGGTCTGGCGTCGATGCCCGCGCCCGCACCCCGTCCGGCCGATTACAGCAACACCAAGGAGCTGGGCCGGCTTTTATACACGGAATACGTGTACCCCTTCGAGATCGCGGCGGTCATCCTGCTGGTCGCCATCGTCGCGGCGATCGCGCTGACCATGCGCCGGCGCAAGGATACCAAGTATCAGGATCCGGCCAAGCAGGTACGCGTGAAACGCAGCGAACGGGTGCGGCTGGTATCCATGCCGGCGGAGAAGCGCGGTGAGGCAGCCGGGGACGAGTCGAGTGCACGATGAACAATAGAAGAACGACACCAGGGGAGGCACAGTGATATCCCTGTCCCATTATTTGATTCTGGGCGGCATGCTGTTCGCACTCAGTGTGCTCGGGATCTTTCTCAACCGCAAGAACGTCATCGTTCTGTTGATGGCCATCGAGCTGATGCTGCTCGCGGTGAACATGAACTTCGTCGCGTTTTCCCACTTCCTCGGCGACACGGCGGGGCAGGTGTTCGTGTTCTTCATCCTCACGGTGGCGGCGGCGGAGTCTGCCATCGGCCTTGCCATCCTCGTGGTGCTGTTCCGTAACCTGCGCACCATCAATGTCGACGACCTCGATCAGTTGAAGGGCTAGGCGGCGATGCGCGGAATCGACATGCAGACGCTTTGCCTTATCGTGCCGCTGGCGCCGCTGGCGGGTGCGATCGTGGCCGGGCTGTTCGGCTGGTTCATCGGCCGGGTGTGGTCGCACCGCATCACCATCCTCGGCGTGGCGATCTCGTTCGCCGCTTCGGTGCTGATCTTCCGCGATGTGCTCGCCGGTAATACCTTCAACGGGGCGGTCTACACCTGGCTCGTGAGTGGTGGTGTCTCGTTCGAAATCGGTTTCCTGATCGACAAGCTCTCGGCGCTGATGATGCTGGTGGTGACCTTCGTCTCGCTGATGGTGCACATCTACACCATCGGCTACATGAGCGATGATCCGGGCTACCAGCGGTTCTTCAGCTACATCTCCCTGTTCACCTTCTCCATGCTGATGCTGGTGATGTCGAACAACTTTGTGCAGTTGTTCTTCGGCTGGGAGGCGGTGGGTCTCGTGTCCTATCTGCTGATCGGCTTCTGGTATGACCGGCCAACGGCGATCTACGCCAACCTCAAGGCTTTCCTCGTCAACCGCGTCGGTGACTTCGGTTTCCTGCTGGGCATTGGTTTGGTGCTGGCCTACTTCGGCACCCTGGACTATGCCGCGGTGTTCCAGCAGGCGCCCGCGCTGGCCAGTCACGCCATCGAGGTGGTGCCGGGACAGTCCTGGTCGCTGATGACCCTCATCTGCATCCTGCTGTTTGTCGGGGCCATGGGTAAATCGGCGCAGTTTCCGCTGCATGTATGGTTGCCGGATTCGATGGAAGGTCCCACGCCCATCTCGGCGCTGATCCATGCCGCCACCATGGTGACGGCTGGCATTTTCATGGTGGCGCGCATGTCACCGCTGTACGAGCTTTCGGACACCGCACTCTCGGTGGTGCTGGTGATCGGGGCCATCACCGCGCTGTTCATGGGTTTCCTTGGTGTGATCCAGAACGACATCAAGCGTGTGGTGGCCTATTCCACCCTGTCCCAGCTGGGCTACATGACGGTGGCGTTGGGGGCCTCCGCCTATTCGGTTGCGGTGTTCCACCTCATGACGCATGCGTTCTTCAAGGCGCTGCTGTTCCTCGCCGCAGGCTCGGTCATCATCGGCATGCATCATGACCAGGACATTCGCCACATGGGCGGCCTGCGCAAATACATGCCGATCACCTGGATCACCGCCCTGATCGGCTCGCTCGCCCTGATCGGCACGCCTTTCTTCTCGGGCTTCTATTCCAAGGATTCCATCATCGAGGCAGTCTGGGCCGCGGACATCCCGGGTGCCGGCTTCGCCTATTTCGCAGTGGTGGCGGGCGTGTTCGTCACGGCGTTCTATTCCTTCCGCATGTATTTCCTGGTGTTCCACGGCAAGGAGCGCTTTCACGCTCACCTCGGCCATGGGCATGGCCACGGGGATCACGGGCAAGATGGCACCCCGCACGAAACCCCGTGGGTGGTATGGATGCCCCTGGTGCTCTTGGCGATCCCCTCCGTCGCAATCGGTTACCTGGCGGTGGGTCCGATCATCGAGGGCGACTGGTTCGGGACCGCCATCATAGTGAGCGCGTCCCATCCTGCGATGGCCCACCTGCGCGACTTTTTCCACGATCCGTGGTCGATGGCGATGCACGCCTTCGTGACGCTTCCCTTCTGGCTCGCGCTGGCCGGCGTGGTGCTGGCCTGGTGGCTGTATCTCGTCAAGACGGAGTGGCCGGCCAGGATCGCGGCGCGCTTTTCTCTCATCTACAGGATCCTCGAGCGCAAATACGGTTTCGACGATTTCAACGACTGGTTCTTTGCTGGCGGCGCGCGTGCCCTCGGCAGCGGGTTGTGGAAGCGCGGTGACGTCACCCTCATCGACGGCTGGCTGGTCAACGGTGCGGCGCGGCTGGTGGGGTGGTTCGCCGGGGTGATCCGCCAGTTCCAGTCCGGTTTCATTTATCACTATGCATTTGCCATGCTGATTGGCGTGTTCGTGCTGATCACCTGGTTCGTGAAGGTTTCGTGAGGGGGGAGGGGTGAGACAGGCCGCGTAAGCGGATCGCGTCGGCGCGCCGGTGACGGGCGTGCCGGCTCACTCGAACAACTATGCTGCTGGGAATGCCTTTGCTGAGTCTGGTGATCTGGTTGCCGATCGTGTTCGGCCTGTTGGTGCTTGCCACCGGCTCGGACCGCAACGCCCCTGCGGCGCGCGCGCTGGCCCTGATCGGAGCGATGCTCGGCTTTCTCGTCGCCCTTCCGCTCTACATCCAGTTCGACCCGGCGGTCGCCGGCATGCAGTTCGTCGAACGTGCACCCTGGATCGAGAGCTTCAAGATCCATTATCACCTTGGTGTCGACGGCATCTCGGTGTGGTTCATTCTGCTCACGGCGTTCACCACCGTCCTGGTGGTGCTGGCCGGCTGGCGAGTGATCGAGCGCAATGTGGCGCAGTACATGGCCGCGTTCCTAATCATGTCGGGCCTGATGAACGGCGTGTTCGCCGCGCTGGACGCGATCCTGTTCTACGTGTTCTGGGAAGCGATGCTGATCCCGATGTTCATCGTCATCGGCGTGTGGGGCGGCCCGCGCCGGGTCTACGCCAGCATCAAGTTTTTCCTCTACACGCTGCTCGGCTCGCTGCTGATGCTGGTGTCGTTCATCTATCTCTATCACGAAACCGGCGGCTTCGACATCCTGACCTATCACCAGGCACCGCTATCACTGCGGGAGCAGGTGCTGATCTTCCTGGCTTTCTTCACCGCGTTCGCGGTGAAGGTGCCCATGTGGCCCGTGCACACCTGGCTGCCCGATGCCCACGTGGAGGCGCCCACCGGCGGTTCGGTGGTGCTGGCGGCGATCATGCTGAAGCTGGGCGCCTACGGCTTCCTGCGCTTTTCATTGCCGATCGCACCGGACGGCAGCCACGCGCTGGCCACCTTCATGATCGCGCTGTCACTCATTGCCGTGGTCTATATCGGACTGGTCGCGCTGGTCCAGTCGGACATGAAGAAGCTGATCGCCTATTCCTCGATCGCGCACATGGGCTTCGTCACGCTCGGTTTCTTCCTGTTCAACCCCCTGGCGATCGAGGGGGCCCTTGTTCAGATGATCTCCCACGGCTTCGTCTCCGGCGCATTGTTCCTGTGCGTGGGCGTGATGTACGACCGGGTGCACTCGCGTCAGATCAGCGATTATGGGGGCGTGGTGCATCGCATGCCCATGTTCGCCGCGTTTTTCATGCTGTTTGCCATGGCCAATGCAGGCCTGCCCGCCACCAGCGGCTTCGTGGGTGAGTTCATGGTGATCATGGGTGCGATGCAGGCGCACCAATATTGGTATGCCTTCCTCGCCGCGACCACCCTGATCTTCGGCGCGGCCTACACCTTGTGGATGTATAAGCGCGTCGTCTTCGGCAAGGTGGCGCATGCGCACGTGGAGCAGATGCAGGATGTCTCGCCGCGCGAATTCCTGGTGCTCGCCATCCTGGCGGCTGCGGTGCTCGGCATGGGTGTGTATCCCAAGCCGTTCACGGAAATCATGCACGTCTCGGTAGACCACCTGCTCGCACACGTGGCGCAAAGCAAATGCGGGGCGCACTGCACTTGGTGAGGATGGATTGAAGCGATGACGTTTGCGATGACCGATCTGCTGCCCGTGGCGCCCGAGCTGTTCGTACTGGGCATGGTGTGTTTCATCCTCATTCTCGACCTGTTCCTGCCGGACGACTTGCGAGTCATTTCCTATGGGCTCACGTTATTGACCCTTGCAGGCGCAGCAATCCTGACGCTGACCACTTTCGACGCGATGCCCGTGCTGGCCTTCGGCAACATGTTCGTGGATGACGTGCTGTCCGATGTGCTCAAGCTTCTGGCTTATGCGGCCGTGGCTGTGGTCCTCGTCTATGGACGCGGCTATGCGCTGGCGCGCGGCATGTACCGGGGGGAGCTGTTCGCCCTGATCCTGTTCGCCCTGCTGGGCATGATGATCATGATCTCGGCCAGCCATTTCCTCAGCCTATACCTGGGGCTGGAGCTGCTGTCGCTGAGTCTCTATGCGCTGGTCGCCTTGCAGCGCGACTCCGCGATCGCCACCGAGGCGGCAATGAAATATTTTGTCCTGGGGGCCCTGGCCTCCGGCATGCTGCTCTATGGCATGTCGATGATCTACGGGGTGACCGGCAGTCTCGAGCTCGCCAAGATTGCCGCCACGGTTCCCAATGTCTCGTCCCACGACACGGTGTTGGTGTTCGGGCTCGTGTTCATCGTTGCCGGACTTGCCTTCAAGCTGGGGGTGGTGCCGTTCCACATGTGGATTCCGGATGTCTACCACGGTGCCCCCACGGCAATCACCCTGTTCATCGGGTCGGCCCCCAAGCTCGCCGCCTTTGCCTTCGTCATGCGCCTGCTGATCGAAGGGCTCGGCGGTCTGGTGGCCGACTGGCAGCCGATGCTCATCCTGATGGCGGTCTTGTCGATGGCGATCGGCAACATCACTGCGATTGCCCAGAGCAACATCAAGCGCATGCTTGCTTACTCGACCATTTCCCACATGGGTTTTCTGCTCTTGGGTTTCCTCTCGGGCACCGACACCGGCTATGGCGCGGCGATGTTCTACGTGATCAGCTACGTGCTGATGAGCCTGGGCGCGTTCGGCATGATCCTGCTGCTGTCGCGCGCGGGGTTCGAGGCGGAGCGGCTGGATGATTTCAAGGGCCTCAATCGCCGCAGCCCCTGGTACGCCTTCCTGATGCTGCTACTGATGGTGTCGATGGCGGGGATTCCGCCCACGGTGGGCTTTTATGCCAAGCTGTCCGTACTGCAGGCGGCGCTCGCGGCGGGCTTCGTCTGGCTGACCGTATTCGCAGTCCTGATGTCCGTGATCGGCGCTTATTACTATCTGCGCGTAATCAAGCTCATGTACTTCGATGAGCCTGCCGACACGACGCCGATCCGGGCGAGCGCCGACATGAACGTGTTGCTCTCGGTCAATGGCCTGGGGGTGCTGACCCTTGGCATCCTGCCGCAGCCGCTGATGACGCTGTGCGCCTACGCCATCGGGCACATGCTGTAGCCGGCGAATGAAAAAAGCCGGGCGTCGCCCGGCTCTTTCGCCCAGAGGGGCCTTCAGGCGACGCTCTTGAGATAGCGTTCCTTGGCCGCCCGGGCGGCGCGTGCTTCTTCGGCACTGTAGGCCTTTCCCGACCACAGCATCTGGTAGGCGATTTCCTCGTTGCCGTTTTCGCACAGCTCCAGCACGCGCTTGAACAGGGGCTGGAAGGTCTCGCTGCGGTGCGAGGCCTCGTGTTCTTCGAGGCTGTTCCAGAAGGTCACGATCAGCGCCTCCCGGCCCTTGAGGGGACTTTCAACCGCCTTGCCCACGGTCGAGCCTTCATTCGAGACGGCGCCGGTGTTCATCATCACGAAGCCCCCGACGAAACCCGTGTCGGAGTGGTAGGTTTTGACGTTCTCGCACAGCTCGGCGACCCGCTCTTCGAGATCCTCGACGCTGTATTGGGGCTTGAGAATCACGCGGTTGACCGTCACCACGCCATTGGGGGAAAGCCCACTGATGAGGCTGCTCATGTGCTGCTCCTTTCCGAAAAATGAAGTCAACAACCCTTAAAACCCCGAGTAGAATTCAGCTATTATCAATAGCCTACTAATTCACTCAGGTATGCGCATAAGATATTTCTAATACGCTTAAGTTTCAAGATGGCACAGAAAAATCTATCGGAAGAAACCCTGGAATCGCTGCAGGTATTCAGCGGCCGCCTGCTCGACGTGCGCCGAGACCGGGTCCGGTTGCCTGACGGCAACACGTCCACCCGGGAATACATCATGCATCCCGGCGCGGTCGTGGTGCTTGCGCTGACCGACGACGATCATCTGGTACTGGAGCGTCAGCACCGTTATCCCCTGCACCGGGATTTCATCGAACTGCCGGCCGGCAAGATCGACCCGGGCGAGGCGCCGCTGGACTGCGCGCGCCGCGAATTACTGGAGGAAACCGGCTATGCCGCCCGCGAGTGGCGTTATCTGACCACGGTCTACCCGTGCATCGGCTATGCGAACGAGCGGCTCGTCTATTATGTCGCACGGGGGTTGTGTTTCAGCGGCCACCAACCCGACGATGATGAGTTTCTGGAGGTTTTCACGCTGCCCTGGCGGGAGGCGCTGGCGCGGGTGGGCAGCGGCGAGATTTGTGAGGCCAAGACCGTCGTCGGCCTGCTGTGGCTGGAAAAGTTTCTCGGCGGCACCTGGATGCCAGGCCATGAAGTTCGCTGACATCGGGCGCGGTGTGCGTTTTCGCTACCAGGGACGGGTGTACGTGAAGACCGGTCCGTTGACCGCGAGCGACGAGCTCAGCGGCGCCCAGCGCATGATTCCCCGCTACGCCGTGCTGGAACCCTTGGAGGTGCCGCTGTCACGGGATGTCGCCCCGGATCCGGTGCGGGAAGCATTGCACCTGCTCGTGCGCGAGGGTGAGGCATTGCTCGACGAGCTGGGCGCGAGCCCGCAGCAGCGCGCGCGGTTTGCGCAAGCTCAGGCGGCGGCTTGGGCGGCGCTGGAAACGGATGGCGAGGGGAACGGATGGTGACGCCCAAGCGCTTGTCCTGCGGCGTGGTGGTGGTGCGGCGCGGCCCGGACGACTGGCATTACCTGTTGCTGCGCGCCTTCGGCCGTTGGGATTTCCCCAAGGGCACGGTGGAGCCGGGTGAAGCGCCGCTGGCGGCCGCGATCCGCGAGTGCGAGGAGGAGACCGGCATCACCGCGCTCAGCTTCGAATGGGGCGAGGTCTGGCGCGAGACCGTGCTCTACAACCATGGCAAGGTGGCGCGCTACTACCTCGCCTCCACCACCCAGGAGATCGAGGCGCTACCGGTATCACCCGAGCTGGGGCATCCCGAGCACGACGCCTGGCGCTGGGTCCGATACGGTGCTGCATTGCAGCTCGTGACGCCCAGGCTACGTCCCGTGCTCGTGTGGGCCGATGGCATCATCCGTGGCCGCGCCGCCCAGGCCTAAGTCGAACCCCCGCCTGCCACATTTCACACCTGCCAGGTGGCAGCCGCGCGCGAGGGCCTGGGGCAGGCTGAGTCCTCGGAGCTTCGCGTCGATCACCGCCGCGTTGAAGGTGTCGCCCGCGCCGACCGTGTCCAGGACCACCGGTGGCGGGCAGGCCGGGTGGAAGTGTATGCCGTCATCCCGGCCCAGCGCGTAGGCGCCGGCCTTGCCCCAACCCAGATAGATTTCCGCGGCCGGCGCCTGCGCGCGAAGCGCATGCAGGAAAGCGACCGGATCCTCTTCTTTCGCCCACTGCGCCAATGCGCGGCCGCTGAGGAGCACATCCGCATGCGCCAGGACTGTCTCCAGCCCCGGACGGGGTTTTTCCGCCTCGATCGAGACCGGCAGGTTCGGCCCGCGTGCCCGGACACGGGCAAGCATCTGCGTGAGCGCTCCGACGTTGCGGCCTTCGAAGTGGATCCAGTCCAGGCCGTCGAGGGGGAGGCGCGCAAAGTCCGCCGCAGAGAATTCCGGCAGGTCGCGGTGGTGGACGATGGTGCGGCTGCCGCCGGGTGCAATCAGGATGGCCGAGGTCGGCGGTTGCCCCGGGTGCCGCATACAGGCCCGAAGGTCGATTCCGAAGCGCTGGAAGTCCCGGACGATCGCCTCGCTCTGGGGGCTGTCGGCGAGCACCCCGGCGAACTCCACTTGGTGGCCGAGCTGGGCCAGCACCACTGCCGTATTCGCGCCATTTCCGCCACGGGCGAGGCGCAGGCTCATGGCACGCATTTCCTCGTCTTCCGCCGGGTAGTGGTCGAGCTCGAACACCCAGTCCAGCGTGGCGATGCCCACCACCAGCACGTGTGCCATTCACACGCCCCTCGCGCCCAGGCTTTGGGCGAGACAATCGGCCGCCTCGTCCACCCCGGTGAGGGCGATGGGCGTGCTGCGTGGTCGGTCGAGCAGGGTGAGCAAGCCGGGCAGAAACGTGCCGGCGTCCAGCGCCGCGCGGTCGATCCCGCAGGCGTGGGCGTGGTCATGCAGCCAGCTGGCGAGCGCGGGCTCCTCTGGCCAATCCGGCCGGCGCACGTAGAGCACGCGGGTGCCCGCGGCGGCGGCTTCGACGAAGGTGCCGTAGCCGGATTTGGTCAGCACCGCATCGCAGGACGCGATGAGATCGGCGAAGTCCTCCGGTAGGCGCTCCAGAGGAATGACGTCCGCGCGCACGAGCCCGCTGGCTTCCGGCGCGATCCAGCGAATCGTCGGATGGCGTGGCCAGCGCATGGGATCGAGGGGCTGGGCGATTCCGCCCATGGCCACCAGCACCAGCCGCGTGCGCTCGTCGATGCCGAACCGCGCATTCAATGCTGCGCGCCGACTGCGGCCCACGCGACCGACGGGACCGATGGTGTGCAGGTAGGCAAGCCCCGGCAGGTCCATGCCGGGGGTGGGGCGCAGGAAGGTGTGGGCCGAGGCATAGGCGGTTTGCATTGCGTCGCGGATGGCCGCTGCGCCCGCCGTACCGTGGCAATAGGGGTAAAAGACTTCCGCCCAGGTGAGGGAACACAGCCCAACGGCGGGAATGCCCGCCGCGGCGGCACCCGCGAGTGCCAGATAGGAAATGTTGGCGAGCACCGCATCCGGTGCGATTTCTGACAGGCGTGCCCTCTCGGCGGCGACGCGATCTGCCCAATCGGCATGGAAGGCGGCATACCGTGCGCAGCTGGCTGTGACATCCACTGCCATCGCATCGCGCATCAGCATGCCAAAATCGCTCGCCTCCCGGATATAGGAGAATTTGCCCACCAAGCGCTGCGCAACCACCTCACAAGGGTGCCCGCAACGGATGGTGAGGTGCAGCGACGGCAGGCGCGCACGCAAGACATTCAGTACCGGCGCGGTCTGGGCGAGATGGCCGAAGCCGTGGGAGGAGATGTCGACGAACAGGTGGGGCAAGGGCTATTTCACCCAGGCGACGAATCGCTCGCGGAACTTCTGCACCTTGGGGGCCACCACGAAGGCGCAATAGGGTTGTTGCGGATGCTGTGCGAAATAGTGCTGGTGATAATGCTCTGCTGGGTAAAACACGGTGAAGGGCTCAAGCTGTGTCACCAGCGGCGCGTCCCAGATGCCCGCTGCCGCCACCTCCCGCATCACCGTCTCGGCGACCTGCTTTTGCGCCGCGTCGTGATACAGGATGATGGAGCGGTACTGGGTGCCACGGTCGTTGCCCTGGCGGTTCAGGGTCGTGGGGTCGTGGATGGCAAAGAAAATCTCCAGCAGCGTTCGGTAAGAGATGACTGCCGGGTCGAAATGGATCTGCACCACCTCCGCGTGGCCGGTGGTGCCGCTGCAAACCTGCTCATAGGTGGGGTCTGGCTGCGTACCGCCCGCGTAGCCGGATACGACGCGCGTGACACCGCGCACCTGTTCATACACGGCTTCCAGGCACCAAAAGCAGCCGCCGCCGAGGGTGGCGGCATCGAGCTTGGGCGGTTGGTCGTTCATCCGCGGTTCCATGGCTGCACCTTATTCTAAAGCAGCGCCTGCCAGCGGGCGAACTGCGCACGGTAAATGTTGGCGAGGCGCACGGCCGTGGCGCAGTCTTCCTCGTTCCCCTGGGAAAGCGCATCCCTCAGCGCCTCACCGAGTCCCGCCACCGGAACGAGATGGCGGTGGGCAGCGTCCTCCCAGGTGCGCGCGAACGCATCGTGCTTGTTGGGGCAGCCTTCGAGGGCGGGCGGCAGCACCGTGACCCGCGGCAGGCCCCAGGCGAGCGCGATGATGCGGCCGTGCAGGCTGCTGCCGACGAAGGCGCGGCTGCTGGCGATGAGTGCCGCGAGTTCCCATACGTTGATCGACTCGAACTGCCACAGCGGCGCGCGCAGCCTCGGCGCCAGGCGGGCCAGCATCGCCGGGTCGTCGTGCAGGGGTGCGGCACCGGCGCGAAACAGCACGATGCCCACTCCGCTGTCGAGTGCCACGCCATCCAGCTGTTTCGCCACCGTGTCGAGGCTGGCGTCATCGGCGAAATCGGCGCTGAACTGGGCGGCGAGGTAACCCTGAGGAAATGCCTCACGCACCCGCGCGCATTCGCCGGTTTGCCCACGTGCCGCGATGTGCGTACCGAACAGCTCGCGCAGCATCACCACGCAGTCCGGCATCAGTTCCGCGGCAATACCGGCCTCCGCGAGCAGGGCGTGGGTGAGGCCATCGCGCACCCCGACGAAATCCGCCTCTTTGAGCTTCGCGATTACCTCGGCACGAAACCCGGGCGTACGCAGGGTCAGGCTGGCACCGCCCACGGCGTTGTGGATCAACCGGCGGGTGTGTGGAAAGCATCCGCGACCGCAGACATAGGGAGCGGCCGCTTCGCGGCCCAAGTGGGCGGCCGCCCAGCGCCGCTGCAGCACGCCGCTCGAGCGCGCGAGCCGGGTGTAGACGGTCCGGGCAGTGGCTTGCGGCAACAGCACCGCTGCTGCATCCCAGGCCTCGCAGCTCAGGGTTTCACCGCCGACGTGGATGAGGTTCACGGGGTGCTGCGCCAGGTCGCGGGCGAGCGTGTCGAGTGCCACCACGCGTTGCCCACCGAGGCGGCGCAGGTCGGCGGCCCGAAGCCCCGCGACCACGGGTTCCTGCTCGCCCAGCATTGCTGTGACCACATGGGGAAACAGCAGATCGCCCAGATTGTGGCGGTCGCAGGCGCCAAAGAGGACGGTGACAGGGTGTGAGTGGGCCATGGCCGAGGGGGCGTGATACCATTTCCCTTGGTTTGACTGCCCCATGCGTGATGATGGATCCCCGGGCCGTGCCCATGCAAGCCTATTTCAAGAGCCGCGGCTATGTGCCCGGCGGCATCCTCACCAACAGCCGCAACCAGGCGGTACACCTGGAGCGGCTGCCGCCTTTTCTGCGCACCCTGCTGGTCGCCGACGGCACCGTGACCAAGAGCCTCGAAGCCTATTTCTGGGAGCCGGTGGACGTGGTGCCGCTGAGCCAGGCGCCACGCGTCCTGGCCGAACCGGTGCCGGCGCTCGAGCTTGCCGTCGGCGCCGAGGTGTTCGAGCGGCGCGTGCAGCTGATCGGCGCGGAATCGCGGCGGCCTTATGCCGAGGCCCATTCCCTGATCCGTCTCACCGCCCTGCCCGGGGCGCTGCGCGAGGATCTGCTTGCGGGCCGTATCGGCATCGGCGAACTGCTTCGGGAGTGCGGTCTGGAAACCTACCGCGAGATCCTCGACGTGGGCAAGTCGGGGGACAGCGTCTATCGCAGCTACCGCATCCTCATGCAGCGCCGTCCCATCATGCTGATCACCGAGACTTTTCCATGCGCGGTCTACCGCTAGCGTGGCTGCTTGGTGCGGCGTTGCCTGCTGCGGCGTTCGAGGTGGACGCCTTCAAGACCGGCATGACCCGCGAACAGGTCAAAGAAGCGCTGAAATCCTATGCCTTCGATACCGTGCGGGACTTTTCCGAGACCACCCTGATCGCCTACGACCAGGCCGAGAAGGGCACCAGGCGTCAGTTGGTATTCGATTTCTGCAACGGCCGGCTGGTGGGCCTGCAGCAGGAGGTCGCGGCGTCGAACCGCAATCTCTCCATCGTCATCGCCAACTACAACCGCCGCTTCGGTCAACCGTTGCGGGTGGACGCCAGCAACAACGTCACCAACCAGGGCGAGCGCAGCGAGATCAGGCTGCACTGGCGCCGCGGAACCGACGTGGTGGGCGTGACATACGTGGTCGTCGAGCCGGTGGAGCAGCTCATGCTGCGTTACGACAGCCCCAACAATTGCTGGCAGGTCCCACGCTGAGACGTTGTCTTTTCGTCCTGCTGCTCCTCGTCGCAGCCGCGCCGCCAGGCGAGACGGCGGCGCTGGCCACGCCGCATCCCCTCGCCACCCAGGCGGGCAAGGAGGTTCTGGACCGGGGCGGCAACGCCTTCGACGCGGCGGTGGCGGTGGCGGCCGCGCTCGCGGTGGTGGAGCCCTATTCCTGTGGGCTCGGCGGGGGTGGGTTCTTTCTGCTGCATCGGGCGCGCGACGGGCGGCAGTGGGTCTTGGACGCGCGCGAGACTGCGCCGGGGCGCGCACACCCGGCCCTGTATCTCGATCGACAGGGCACACCGCACCCGCGTGCCTCCATGGACGGTGCCCTGGCGGCGGCGATTCCCGGCTTGCCCGCGGCGCTCGCCCAGCTCGCGCGAAGCGAGGGCCGCCTGCCGCTTGCCACCACACTGGCACCGGCGATCCGCCTTGCGGAAGGCGGCGTGCCGGTTAACGCGCGCTACCGTGCGATGGCGCAACTGCGCCTGGCGGCACTGCGGGCAGATGCCGCGGCGGCGGGCATTTTCCTCCATGACGGCGCCGTGCCGCCCGAGGGCCATGTGCTCAGGCAGCCGCAGCTCGCGCAGACGCTGCGTCGTCTCGCCGCGCAGGGGCATGACGGCTTCTACCGGGGTGCCGTCGGACGCGAGCTCGTGCGCGCGGTGCGTGCCGGCGGCGGGATCTGGACACGCGCCGATCTCGCGCGCTATCGGGTGATCGAGCGCACCCCCATCGTGAGCACATACCGTGGCCTGCGCGTGGTGTCGGTGCCGCCGCCCTCGGCCGGCGGTGTCACCCTCGCGCAGAGCCTGGGCATGCTGGCACATTTCGACCTGGATCGTCTGGGGCCGGTTGAGCGCATGCACGTGGTCGTGGAGGTGTTGCGCCGCGCCTACCATGACCGGGCGCGCCATCTGGGCGATCCGGCTTTCGTGGACATCCCCCTCGGACGCCTGCTCGATCCGGCGTATCTGGCGGCCCGCGCACGCGGCATCGAGCTTTCGGAGGCCACGCCGAGCAGCACCCTCGAAGCCGCGCCGGCGCCGCGCCAGGGCCGCCATACCGCGCACTTCTCCATCGTCGATCACGCCGGCAACCGGGTCGCGGCGACCCTGTCCATCAACCTGCCGTTCGGCGCCGGCGTCGTCGCGGGCACCACCGGCGTGCTGCTCAACAACGAGATGGACGATTTCGCCTTGCAGCCGGGCGCGGCCAATTTCTACGGACTGGTGGGCAGCCACGCCAATCGCATCGAGCCGCACAAGCGGCCCCTGTCCAGCATGACGCCGACCTTCGTCGAGGATGGGCGCGGCGTGCTGGTGCTGGGCACCCCCGGTGGTTCGCGCATCATCAGCATGGTGCTGCTCGCGATCCTCGATTATGCGTCGCAGCCGGCGGTGGATCTTCCGTCCTTGCTGGCGGCGCCGCGCTACCATCACCAGTATCTGCCGGACCGGATCGAGGTGGAGCCGGAAGGCTTTCCAGACGCGTGGCTGGACGCATTGCAGTTGAAGGGCCATCTGGTGCAGCCGGCTGCGCAACGGTGGGGCAACATGCAGATGGTATGGGTGGATGCCTCCGGCGAGCGCGCCGTCGCCGCCAGCGACCCGCGGGGGCAGGGCAGTGGCCTCGCCTGGTACTAATGCGCTATCATTCGCCCGACTTTTCGCACGGGTTCGCCCATGAAGACCACCTTTCTCGAATTCGAGCAGCCGATCGCGGAGCTGGAAGCGAAGATCGAGGAACTGCGCTACGTGCAGGATGACTCCGCACTCGACATTTCGGAAGAAATCGAGCGGCTACAGAAGAAAAGCAAGAGTCTCACCAAGGACATCTACGCCAAGCTCTCGCCGTGGCAGATCTCCCAGGTGGCGCGCCACCCGCAGCGGCCCTATACCCTCGATTACATCGGCGCGCTGTTCACCGACTTCGAGGAGCTCCATGGCGACCGTCACTTCGCCGACGACCCGGCAATCGTTGGCGGTATCGGCCGCTTCAACGGACAATCGGTGATGGTGATCGGGCATCAGAAGGGGCGCGATACCAAGGAGAAGATCTACCGCAATTTCGGCATGCCGCGTCCGGAAGGCTACCGCAAGGCGCAGCGATTGATGGTGCTGGCGGAGAAATTCGGCATCCCGCTCATGACATTCATCGACACACCTGGGGCCTATCCCGGCATCGATGCGGAGGAGCGCGGGCAATCCGAGGCGATCGCGCGCAATCTGTACGTGATGGCCGCGCTGCGTGTTCCGGTGATCTGTTCCGTGATTGGCGAGGGTGGCTCGGGCGGCGCGCTCGCCATCGGTGTTGGGGACGCCACGCTGATGCTGCAGTACGCCACCTATTCGGTGATCTCGCCCGAAGGGTGCGCCTCGATTCTCTGGAAGAGCGCGGACAAGGCCCCCCTTGCGGCGGAGACGCTGGGCATCACCGCGCAGCGCCTGAAGTCGCTCGGCCTGGTGGACAAGATCGTGAACGAGCCCCTGGGCGGGGCGCACCGCGACCCCCAGGCGATGATGCAGAACATGAAGAAGGCTCTCGGCGACACCCTGCGCGATCTGCAGGATCATGCGGTGGACGAGCTGGTCCGGCGCCGCTTCGATCGGCTGATGGGCTATGGCAAGTTCAAAGAAGTCCGGGTCAAGTGAGCTGCTCGACTGCCTGCGTCTTGCCCTCGACGAGTTTCTCAAGCCGCATGTCCGGATCGCTGCCGGCCTGAGTGGCGGCGTCGATTCCATCGTCCTCCTCGATCTGCTCGTGCGTCTCAGGGGCGAGTACCCCTTTCAGCTCTGCGCGGTGCACGTCCATCACGGCCTCAGCGTCCATGCCGATGCCTGGGCGGCTTTTTGCGCACGCTGGTGTGCGGAACGTGACGTTGCCTTCGAGCTCAAGCGAGTGAACGTATCGCAGCGCGCGCGCCTGGGCGTGGAGGCGGCGGCGCGCGCGGCACGCTACGCCGCGTTTGCCACTGTGCCGGCGGACTGCCTGGTCCTGGCGCATCACCGTGATGATCAGGTCGAAACCCTGTTGCTGCAACTGTTGCGCGGGGCGGGGGTACGGGGCGCTGCGGCGATGACGGTGCGGAGCAGCGATGCGATGGGTCGGCCGCTCTTGCGTCCCTTGCTCGAGATTCCGCGTCGTGCGCTGATCGCATATGCGCGCCGCCGCAGGCTCGAGTGGGTCGAGGACGACAGCAACCTGGACACGCTGTTTGCGCGCAATTATCTGCGTCACCGCGTGTTGCCCCTGATCGAGGCGCGCTTTCCTGCCTACCGTGACACCCTGGCACGCGCCGCCGGGCATTTTCGTGATGCCGCCATCCTCCTCGATCAGCTTGCGCAAATGGATCTGACGCGTGCGGTCAGACACGACCGTCTACAGCTCAAGGTGCTGGCCGCCCTTGAGCCGGCGCGTGCCCGCAACCTGTTGCGGGCGTATCTCGAGACGCAGGGCCTACCTGTGCTGGAGACGAGCCGGCTCGATGACTGGCTGCATCAGCTGCTGCATGCGCGCGGGGACCGTGTGCCGGATCTGACTGCCTCGGGCCTCGTCGTGCGGCGCTACCGGGGGGAGGCCTGGGTGGAAGCGACACGGCGGCTGCCGCCGGCGGATTGGAGGCGGGTCTGGCACGGCGAGCAGCACTGGTCGTTGCCGGAGTTGGGGGGGGCACTGGTCTTCACGCCAAGCGTCGGCGCCGGCATCGACGCCGCACGCCTGGCGTCCGCCGGGGTCAACGTGCGCCTGCGGCTGGGTGGCGAAAAGCTGCGCCCCCACCCTGGACGGCCGCGGCGCACCCTGAAACGCCTGTTGCAGGAGGCGGGCATGCCGCCCTGGCAACGGGCGCACTTGCCGCTGCTGTATTGCGGTGAGTCCCTGGTGGCGGTTCCAGGGATCGGCGTCGATGCCGCATGGCAGGCAGCCCCCGGCGCAGCCGGCTTGCAAATCTCATGGCGGCCTTCCTATACTGACTCCGCCGGCTCGGAACGCTAGTCCAAGCGAGAGTGGGGGTCATGTCATCGTTGTTTGGCGCATTCGTCCTATTTGCGTTGACGATGCTGGCCAGCGCCCACGCCAGCGAACCGATCGTGATCAAGTTCAGCCATGTAATGGCGCCCAACACGCCCAAAGGCAAGGCGGCGCGCTTCAAGCAGCTCGTCGAGACGCGCACCCGCGGGCGCGTCAAGGTCGAGGTCTACCCCAACGGCTAACTCTACAAGGACCGCGAGGAGCTGGAGGCGCTCCAGCTCGGCGCGGTACAGATGCTGGCACCGTCGTTGTCCAACTTCGGGCCGCTGGGCGTGCGCGAGTTCGAGGTGTTCGATCTGCCCTACCTCTTCGCCAACAAGGAGACCCTCTACCGGACCATGGATGGTGAGGTGGGCGGCGCCTTCTCGCCAAGCTCGAACACCGCGGCATCACCGGCCTGGCGTTCTGGGGCAATGGCTTCGAGCAGATGAGCGCGACATTGCACAGAAGGAAAACGACGAGGCGCTCGTCCGGGTACGCGCGGCGGGGACCACGGAGGTCTATGTGCTGCCCCTGCAAGGGCGGCTGGCGTGACACAAGGTTCTGCTGCCGGTGCACCAGGCGTTCGCCGATATGATCGGGCGCGATATGATCCAGGCCATCTACAACATCGCCGCCCAGGTCGAAAAGGAAAAACAGGGCCGCTCCTGACCCAGGGCTCGGCAACGGCGCCGGGATTGCCGGACCTTCTGGACGGCACGTCCCGCTGAAGGTGCTTGGGGGCGACGCCGACGTCGGCGATAATTCGCCTTATGATTCTGCGCCGTTTCATGCTCCCCGTCGTGACCTTGGCTGCGTGCGCGGCCCCGCTCGCCGCCCGCGGGCGTGGCCAGGCCCATGGGCTGCGGCTCAACGGCCGCAAGGTCCTGGGCCGCTTCACCATCGAGGACATGCTGGTGCCACCGCAATGCTTCGGCGACAGCACGCGGGTAGAGGCGCGCTGGCTCATTGAGGCGCGCATCGTCGATTCCGCAGGACGCACGCTGATCGAGGCCAAACCGGTGGCAGTGACGATGCGCCCGGTCCGCGTGGAACCCCACGGACGTACGCGTCCCGTGCCGCCCACCATCCCGATGCCCCGTCGATGAACGCCCACGATCTCGCCCAGCACACGCCGATGATGCAGCAGTATCTGCGCATCAAGGCAAAATACCCGGACATGCTGCTGTTCTATCGGATGGGCGACTTCTACGAATTGTTCTACGAAGATGCGGAGCGCGCCGCGCGACTGCTTGACATCACCCTCACCACCCGTGGTGCCTCCGCCGGCCAGCCGATCAAGATGGCCGGCGTGCCATATCACAGCGTGGAGCAGTATCTGGCGCGACTGGTGAAACTCGGCGAGTCGGTGGCGATCTGCGAGCAGGTAGGCGACCCCAGTGCGAGCAAAGGGCCGGTGGAGCGCAAGGTCACCCGCATCATCACCCCGGGCACGCTCACCGACAGCGCGTTACTGGAGGAACGGCGCGAAAGCTTCGTGATGGCGCTGCTGCCCGAAGGCGAGCGCTGGGGCGCAGCGTGGCTGTCGCTGGCCGGCGGACAGTTTCTGATCACGGAGCTGCGGCCGGCCGAGTGGCCCGCCTTCGTGGAGCGGGTGCGGCCGGCGGAACTGCTGCTGCCGGAGGGGGCGGCGGTCCGCGCCGAGGGGGCGGCGATGAAGGTGCTGCCTGCCTGGCAGTTTGACGTGGAGAGTGCCACGCGGACGCTCGCCCAGCAGTTTGGTACTCAGGACCTGGGCGGCTTTGGCGCGGCAGGCATGCGGACCGCCATTGCCGCCGCAGGTGCGCTGCTGGGGTATGTCAAGCACACCCAGCGCGCCGCGCTCCCCCATCTGACCGGCCTGCGCGTCGAGCGCCAGTCGGAATATCTCCTGATGGACGCCGCGACGCGGCGCAATCTGGAAATCACCGAAACCCTGCGCGGGGAGGCCGCCCCAACCCTGCTGTCCTTGCTGGACACGACGGCCGGGGCGATGGGCAGCCGCCTGCTGCGTCACTGGCTGCATCACCCGCTGCGCGACCGCGGCGTGATCCTGGCGCGCCTGGAAGCGGTGGCGGCCCTCCTGGAGGGAACGCCCATCCCCCTGGCCCAGCGCGTGCATACGGTGCTGCGGGGCATTGGCGACGTGGAGCGCATCCTGGCGCGGGTGGCCCTGCGTTCGGCACGGCCGCGGGATCTCGCCGTGCTGCGCGACAGCCTGGCGCAGCTGCCGCAGCTGGAAGCGCTCATCGCCCAGACGCCGGCCGCGCGGCTTGTCGAGCTCGCCCGATCCCTGCGACCCCAATCGAGCGTGCTGGCGCAGCTGCGCGCGGCGCTCAAGGACGAACCCTCCGCAGTGTTGCGCGACGGCGGGGTGATCGCCGACGGTTTCGACGCCGAGCTGGACGAGCTGCGCGGGATCGAAAGCCATTGTGGCGCCTTTCTGCTGGAGCTGGAGGCACGTGAGCGCGCACGCACGGGCATCGCCAACCTGCGTGTCGAATACAACAAGGTGCATGGGTTCTACATCGAGGTCACCAAAGCCCATGCGGACAAGGTGCCGGAAGACTACCGCCGGCGCCAGACGCTCAAGAATGCCGAGCGCTACATCACCCCCGAGCTGAAGGCGTTCGAGGACAAGGCGCTCTCTGCCGCGGAGCGTGCCCTTGCGCGCGAGCGGTTTCTCTATGAGCAGCTGCTGGATGCCCTGCAGCCGCATCTGGCGGCGTTGCAGCAGGCGGCACGCGCGATCGCCGAACTCGACGTGCTGGCAGCGTTCGCGGAGCGCGCCGCCGCGCTCGACTATGTGATGCCCACCTTCACCGATCGACCGGAGCTTTACATCGTCGGCGGCCGGCACCCCGTGGTGGAGGCGCAGGTGGAGGATTTCATTGCCAACGATCTGAGCCTCTCACCCCAGCGCCAGCTGCTTTTGATCACGGGCCCCAACATGGGCGGCAAGTCCACTTACATGCGCCAGACCGCACTCATCGTGTTGCTGGCCCACGTCGGCGCGTTCGTGCCGGCGACGTCGGTAACCATCGGGCCGGTGGATCAGATTTTCACCCGCATCGGCGCCGCCGATGATCTCGCCTCCGGGCGCTCCACGTTCATGGTCGAAATGACCGAGACGGCCAATATCCTGCACAATGCCACCGCGCAAAGCCTGGTGCTGCTGGATGAGATCGGTCGCGGTACCTCCACCTTCGACGGCCTCGCGCTCGCCCACGCGGTGGCGTGCCATCTGGTGGAGAGGGTGGGTTGCCTCACCCTGTTTGCGACCCATTATTTCGAGCTCACGCGCCTGGCCGAGCGTTATCCCCAGATCGCCAACGTGCATCTCTCGGCGGTCAAGCACCGGGACAGGATCGTGTTCCTGCATGCGGTGGCGGCGGGACCGGCGAGCCAGAGCTACGGGCTGGAGGTGGCGGCGCTCGCAGGGGTGCCGGGCCCGGTCATCGCCCAGGCACGGCGCTACCTCGTGCAACTGGAGCGCGCAGCGGTGCGTACGGAGCCCCAGGGGGATCTGTTCGCAGCGCTCCCGGCGGTCGAGCTGCAACCACACCCGTTGATCGAAAAAATTCGCGCACTGAATCCGGACGAACTCACGCCCAGGCAGGCGCTGGAGCTGCTGTATGCCTGGAAAAGGGAAACGGAGTAGCCGGGCGATCCGCTAATGGGGGTGATGCCCGTGCGGCCCGTGCACATGGCCGTGGGCAATCTCCTCGTCGGTGGCAGGGCGCACATCGGTCACGGTGCAGCTGAAGCGCAAGGTCTGGCCGGCAAGCGGGTGGTTGGCATCGACCACCACGGTGTCCTCGCTCACGTCGGTGACGGTGTAGATCAGCGTCTCGCCGGATTGTGTACCTTGGCCTTCGAACTGCATGCCGACCTTGACATCTGGCACGGGGAAGCGGTCCTTCGGCTCCACCCGCACCAGGTCCTCGTCGTACTCGCCGAAGGCGTTCTCGGGTTCCAGCACGATGCTCAGGGTGTCTCCCACGTGCTTGCCCTGCAGTTCATATTCCACTGCCGGGAAGATGTTGTCATAGCCGCCGTGCAGATAGCTGATTGGTACATCGGATTTTTCCAGCAGTTGGCCCGCACTGTCGTGCAGCTCGTAGGTCAGGGTGACGACGGTGTTTTTGGCAATGGTCATTTGAGTCCTTTGATGAGGTTGAGTACTTCGTGGGCATGCCCTTTTGGGCTCACGCCATACAGAGCATGACGGATGATACCCTTCTTGTCGATGATGAAGGTGGAGCGCACGATGCCCATCTTTTTCACGCCATCCTTCTCCTTCTCCTGCCAGACGCCATATTTGTCGCAGATCTCGCCCTCGGTGTCGGCCAGCAAGCGCACCGAAAGGCCGTGCTTGTCACGAAATTCCGCATGGCTCAGGCAGTCATCCCGCGACACGCCGAGCACCACGGTGTCGTGGGCAGCAAACTCATCCTCGAGGTCGCTGAAATCGATTGCTTCGAGGGTGCAGCCGGGGGTGTCATCCTTGGGATAGAAATACAGCACGACATTGCGTTTGCCCTTGAAATCGGCGAGCCGGACGGTTTCCATGTCCGCGTCCGGCAAGGTGAAGCTGGGCGCCGGCGATCCTGCTTGCAGCATGCATCCTCCTTGGCACGTTGCGTCCGATTCTAAACCAAACTGGCATGCTGACAAGCAACATGACCCTCGAGGTCACCCAAGCGATTTGCATGCCACCGCAGGCTATAATGAACCGATGGCGCGGAAACTCTGGCAGGGTCTGACGGCGGAGGCGTTTCTTGCCGATTACTGGCAAAAAAAACCGCTGTTGATTCGTGGCGCATTCCCAGGCTTCCGCGATTTCGTCTCGCCGGCACAGCTGCGCGAGTGGGCGGCACGCGATGACGTCCTCGCGCGCCTGGTGGTGGAACGCGCAGGCCGCTGGACCGTGCATCATGCGCCGCTGTCTGCCAGGGCTTTTCGCGGCCTGAAGGGGAGCCACTGGTCGCTGCTGGTACAAGGGGTCGACCAGCTCATGGCGGCGGGCAAGGCCCTGCTGGCGCGGTTCGATTTCATCCCCCATGCGCGTCTCGACGATCTCATGGTGAGCTTTGCCCCTGCCGGGGGTGGGGTCGGGCCGCATTTCGATTCCTACGACGTGTTCCTGTTACAGGGTTTGGGACACAAGCGCTGGCAGGTGAGCAGCCAGGACGACCGGGCGCTGCTGCCGGATGCGCCCCTGCGCCTCCTGTGCCGTTTCACGCCGGAACAGGAATGGGTGCTGGGCCCGGGCGACATGCTCTATCTGCCGCCCCGGCTGGCCCACTACGGCGTGGCACTCGACGACTGTCTGACCTATTCGATCGGCTTTCGGGCGCCGACGGCGCAGGAACTGGCAGGCCGGTTTCTCGATCATCTGCAGGAGGTGCTTCACTTACCCGGCATGTATGCGGACCCGGATCTGCGCGTGCAGCGCCACCCCGCCGAGATCGGCGCCGGCATGGTGGCCCAGGTGGAGACCATGCTTGCGGGCATCCGCTGGGACCGCAGCGAGGTGGAGCGTTTTCTCGGACGCTATCTGACCGAGCCCAAGCCCCATGTGTTCTTCGATCCGCCTTCGCGCCCGCTTCCGCTGGGGCGCTTTGCCGGCGCGGCCGCGCGCCGCGGCGTGGTCCTCGCGCTGAAATCGCAGATGCTGTTTTGTGGCCGCGACTTTTATCTCAACGGGGAGCACGTGGTGCCCCCCCGCGGCACGCGCGCGGCGCTGATGGTCCTGGCCGACCGGCGCCGGCTGGATCTGCCGGCAAACCCGCCTGACGCGTTGCTGCGCCTGTTGCATGCGTGGTACCGCGCCGGCTATGTGACGTTGGGGGCGCGGGCATGAATCCGCTCGATGCCGGTGCGCCGCTGGCCCAGCGGCTCGAAGGGCGCCTGGATTACCAGCGTGCCATTGATCGCGTCATCGATGCGAGCCGGCACCGGCTGCGCGTGTTCGATGCCGATCTGCGCGAGGGAGGCTGGAACGATGCGGCGCGTTATGCAGCCTTGCGCCAGTTCCTGCTGGGGAGCCCCCGCTGCCGTGTGGAGATCGTTCTCCACGATGTGGAGTATGTCAGCCGCGGCTGCCCGCGCATGATGAACCTGTTGCGTCAGTTCAGCCACGCCATGGCGATCCACCGGACGAATGCGGAAGCGCGCGGCATCTACGACCCCATCATCCTGGGCGACGACGCGCACTATGTGCATCGCTTTCACGCCGCACAGCCGCGCGCGGAGCTGGTGCTGAACGACCTGACCCGGACCCAAGCGCTTTCGCGCCGCTTCGACGAGATCTGGGCGGCCTCCACGGTCGCCGTCACCGCCACCACCCTGGGCCTGTAGCGCCATGGTCACGCTTGCCCGAAACCTGCCGCTCGACGATACGGGCACGCGCTTCGACCGCGCCGCCTGGCTGGCACACAGCGGGGCCAGTGGAGAGGCCGCCGCCGTCCTCGATCGGGCGCTCGATCTTGCCTTGGCGTTGGGCGAGACGCCCAGCCCGGTGCCGGGCGTAAGCCTGTTCCAGCACGCGCTCGGCAGCGCCAACGTGCTGACGGCGCTGCGCATGGATCACCAGACCGTCGCTGCGGTGCTGGCCCTGTATCCCTACGAGCTCGGCCGGGTGGACGCCGAGGCGCTGCGCGCCGCCGTCGGGCCCGACGTGGTGAGGCTCGTGGAGGGGGCGAGCCGCCTGGACCAGCTGCACCGCGCCGGCATGGAGATTACCCTGGAAGCGGGGCGGAAAGACACGGTGAGCCAGGCCGAGGCCCTGCGCAAAATGCTGCTGGCGATGGCGGAGGACGTCCGCGTGGTGCTGATCGTGCTGGCGGAGCAGGTGCAATGGCTGCGTACGCTGGTCAAGCGCGACGAGCCGGTGCGTCTGCGGCTCGCGCGCGAGGCGCAGGAGATTTTCGCGCCGTTGGCCAACCGGCTCGGCATCTGGCAGATCAAGTGGGAGCTGGAGGATCTGGCGCTGCGCATTCTCGAGCCGGCGCTGTACAAGAAAATGGCACAGCTCCTGGACGAACGACGTGTGGACCGCGAGGCCTACATCGAGCAGGTCATCGGCATCCTGCGCGGAGAACTGGCGCGGGCCGGTATCGCCGGCGAGGTGAGTGGCCGACCGAAGCATATCTACAGCATCTGGCGCAAGATGAAGCTCAAGCACCTGGACTTCGAGCAGGTGTACGACGTGCGCGCGGTGCGCGTCCTGGTCCGGGACGTACGGGATTGCTACGGCGTGCTCGGGATCGTGCACGGGCTGTGGCAGCCGATTCCGGGGGAATTTGACGACTATATTGCGCACCCCAAGGCCAACGACTACCGGTCCCTGCATACGGCGGTGATCGGCCCCGAGGGTAAGGCGCTGGAGGTGCAGATCCGCACGTTCGAGATGCATCAGCATGCGGAGTACGGGGTTGCGGCCCACTGGCGCTACAAGGAAGGCACGCAGGCACGCCAGGGCTTCGACGAGAAAATCGCCTGGCTGCGCCAGCTCCTGGCGTGGAAGGACGAGGTGGCGGCGGCAGGGGCCGAAGGTCACGAATGGGTGGAGCAGTTCAAGACGGAGCTGTTCCGCGATCGCATTTACGTCCTCACGCCGCAGGGCAAGGTGATCGACCTGCCGCAGGGCGCGACACCGCTGGATTTCGCCTATGCAGTGCACACCGATCTCGGCCACCGCTGCCGTGGGGCCAAGGTGGACGGCAGCATCGTCCCGCTCACCTACAAACTCAGGAACGCCCAGCGTGTGGAAATCATTACCGTGCGCCACGGTGGTCCTTCGCGCGACTGGCTGTCGGGCGCGTACCTCGTCACCTCCAGGGCGCGTGCCAAGGTGCGGCAATGGTTCAACGCCCAGCACCACGATGAACACCTGGCGCAGGGGCGCGAACTCCTGGAGCGGGAAATCACCCGCCTGGGGGTGACGGCGCTGAACCAGGAAAAGCTCGCCCACAGGTTCGGCCACGGCAGCCTCGACGAATTCCTGGTCGCGCTCGGGCGCGGCGATTACCGGCCCAATCAATTGAGTCAGGCGGTACAGGCGCTCACGGAAACCCGGGCGAAGGAATGGCCGCTGCCGGCGGCCCCCCGGCGTGTGGCACGCGGCGTCCGGGGCGACGTGGTGATCGAGGGCGTCGGAAGTCTGGCGGTGAGCTACGGCAAGTGCTGCAAGCCCCTGCCGCCGGATCCCATCGTTGGCTATGTCACCCGCGCACGGGGTGTGGTCGTGCACCGTCAGGACTGCGCCAATGTTGCCGGGCTGCGCGGCGAGCGCGAGGCGCGCCTGCTGGCGGCGAGCTGGAATGCGGATGCGGCCGCAATGCATGCGGTGGACGTGGCCCTCGGCGCCGATGACCGGCCCGGCCTCCTGCGTGACGTGCTCGGCGTGCTGGCCGCGGAGAGGATCGGCACGCTGAGCGTCCACTCGTCGACCGGCGGCGGGCTCCTCGATGTGCGCCTCACCGTGCAGGTGCACGACCTCGACCAGCTGCAGCGCCTGCTGACCGAACTGCGCAAGCTTGGCGGCGTGCGCACCGCACGTCGCGTCGTTTAGCGGTCCGCCGCGCTAAGCCACATGTTTATTTGAGGATTTTCGCGCTTGCCCGTATAATGCCGCCTTCCTAGGCGCGTAGCTCAGCTGGTTAGAGCATCACCTTGACATGGTGGGGGTCGTTGGTTCGAGTCCAATCGCGCCTACCAGCTACGAACGGAAGTCAGGCTCGCGCCTGGCTTCTGTCATTTTGGAGCCCCGACAACGCCATGCCTGTCGTCCGTCTGCCCGATGGCTCGCAGCGCCAGTTTGACCAGCCGGTGACGGTCGCCGAGGTGGCGGCTGCGATCGGCCCGGGACTGGCCCGGGCCGCGCTGGCGGGCCGGGTTGACGGCAAGCTCGTCGACACCTCGTTCCGGATCGAGCACGACGCCGATCTCGCCATCGTCACCGACAAGGACCCCGAGGGCCTGGAAGTCATCCGCCATTCCACGGCGCACCTCCTGGCCCAGGCGGTCAAGCAGCTGTTCCCGGACGCACAGGTGACCATTGGGCCCGTCATCGAAGACGGGTTCTATTACGATTTTTCCTACAAGCGCCCGTTCACGCCCGAGGATCTGGCGGCGATCGAGAAGAAGATGGCTGAAATCGCCAAGCGCGATCTGCCGGTCGAGCGCACGGTGATGGATCGCTCCGATGCCATTCGCCTCTTCAAGGACATGGGCGAGCACTACAAGGCGCAGATCATCGAGGCGATTCCGGCGGACGAGCCCATTTCCCTTTACGGCCAGGGCGATTTCGTCGACCTGTGCCGGGGCCCGCACGTGCCCTCCACGGGCAAGCTCAAGGTATTCAAGCTGATGAAGGTGGCCGGCGCCTACTGGCGCGGCGACTCACGCAACGAGATGCTGCAACGCATCTATGGCACCGCCTGGAGCAGGAAGGAAGACCTGGACGCCTACCTCCGCCGTCTCGAGGAGGCGGAGAAGCGCGACCACCGCAAACTCGGCAAGCAGCTGGATCTGTTCCATCTGCAGGACGAAGCACCCGGCATGGTGTTCTGGCACCCCAAGGGCTGGGTGATCTGGCAAGAGATCGAACAATATCTGCGCCGGCAGCTCAATGCCCACGGCTACCGGGAGGTGCGCACCCCCCAGGTGATGGACCGGGTGCTGTGGGAAAAATCCGGCCATTGGGAGAACTACCGGGAGAACATGTTCACCACGGAGTCGGAAAAGCGCGATTACGCGGTGAAGCCGATGAACTGCCCGGGCCATATCCAGATCTTCAATCAGGGCCTCAAAAGCTATCGCGATCTGCCGCTCAGGCTCGCAGAGTTCGGCGCCTGCCATCGTAACGAGCCGTCCGGTGCGTTGCACGGCATCATGCGCGTGCGGGGCTTCGTGCAGGACGATGCCCACATCTTCTGCACCGAAGAGCAGATCCAGGGCGAGGTGGTTGCCTTCATTGATCTGCTGCTGCAGGTGTACAAGGATTTCGGTTTCGATGAGGTGCTGATCAAGCTGTCCACCCGCCCCGAGAAGCGCGTCGGCTCGGAAGACGCCTGGGACAAGGCGGAAGCCGCGCTGGAAGCGGCGCTCAAAGCGAAAGGCTTGGCCTTCGACCTGCAGCCGGGGGAGGGGGCATTTTATGGCCCCAAGATCGAATTCGCCCTCAAGGATTGCCTTGGCCGGGTGTGGCAGTGCGGCACCATCCAGCTCGATTTCGCCCTGCCCGAACGGCTGGGGGCATCCTACGTGGCGGAGGACAACACGCGCAGGGTCCCCGTGATGCTGCACCGGGCCATCCTCGGATCACTGGAACGCTTCATCGGCATCCTGATCGAGCACCATGCCGGTGCGATGCCCTTGTGGCTCGCGCCCGTGCACGTGGTGGTGATGAGCATCACCGACGCCCAGGCCGATTACGTGCGCCAGGTGGCGGCGGAAATCGCCGCGGCCGGGCTCAGGGTCGAAACGGACTTGAGAAACGAGAAAATAACCTATAAAATTCGAGAACATAGTCTGCAAAAGCTGCCCTACCAGGTCATTTGTGGCGACAAGGAGGTGCAGGCAGGCAAGGTGGCCGTACGTAATCGCAAGGGCGAAGACTTGGGCCAGATGACCGTGGCCGAGTTCGTCGCCAGGCTTGCGCAGCAGATTGCTGACAAGACGTAGGCTGGATTCGACGAGGAGCCCGCCCGCGGGGGGCTCCTCGTTTCAACTTGATTGGAGGTTTCTGCTATCGCTCAGGATAAAGATGCGCGTGTGAATGGCGAGATCACCGCGCCCGAGGTTCGCTTGATTGGCATCGACGGCGAGCAGATTGGGATCGTCAGTTTGCAGCAGGCCTTGGCCATGGCGGAGGAACACGATATCGACCTCGTGGAGATCGCGCCCACTGCGCAGCCCCCGGTGTGCCGCCTGATGGACTATGGCAAGTTCAAGTACCGGGAAAGCAAGAAGAAGCACGAAGCGAAGCTCAAGCAGAAGCAGATCCAGGTCAAGGAAATCAAGTTTCGTCCGGGAACGGACGAAGGGGACTATCAGGTCAAACTGCGCAACCTGATACGTTTCCTGCAAGACGGCGACAAGACCAAAATCACGCTGCGTTTCCGCGGTCGGGAAATGTCCCATCAGGAGCTGGGGTTGCGGCTGCTGAAGCGGGTGGAGGCCGATCTGGCACCCTATGGCCAGGTCGAGCAATTTCCCAAGCTCGAAGGGCGGCAAATGGTGATGGTGCTGGCGCCTCTGAAGAAGCACAAGCCGGAAAAGGCCGAGAAAAAGAAGGAAGTTGCCTGAACAGGCAATGCCTTCTGGTTCTCAAGCCGGGCTTGTTGGATGAATCGGCCCCCTCGCCTGCGCGCTGCGGTTTGCGTTGAGCGGGGCGTGGTCAACGAAACGGCGCCGATGCGCTGTTTCGCCACAACAATGCGGAGTCATAGCAATGCCGAAGATGAAAACCAAGAGCGGCGCGGCCAAGCGCTTCAAGGCGCTGGGCAGTGGCGGCGTGAAACGCACGCACGCCAACCTGCGCCACATCCTCACCAAGAAAACCACCAAGCGCAAGCGTCAGCTGCGTGGCATGACGGCGGTTGACGCGAGCGATGCCCGTCGCATTCGCGCCATGATGCCCTACGCGTAAAGGAGAAAGGAGATGCCTCGCGTCAAACGTGGTGTGACCGCCCGCGCGCGTCACAAGAAGATTCTGGATCAGGCCAAGGGCTACCGCGGCCGTCGCAAGAACGTCTACCGCATCGCCAAGGAAGCGGTGATGAAGGCTGGGCAATATGCCTACCGTGACCGGCGTCAGCGCAAGCGCCAGTTCCGCGCCCTGTGGATCGCCCGTATCAACGCCGGTGCGCGCGAGTGTGGCCTGACCTACAGCCGCTTCATGAACGGGCTCAAGAAGGCCGCAATCGAGATCGATCGCAAGGTACTGGCCGATCTCGCCGTATTCGACAAGCCGGCGTTCATGAAGCTGGCCGAGCAGGCCAAGGCACGCCTCGCAGCCTGAGTGAGATCAAACGGAAAAGGAGGCGGAAACGCCTCCTTTTTTGTTTCCCGGGTCGAAATGTCCATCGAAAAACTGGATGCCATCATCACCGAGGCTCTCGATGCCCTCGCGCGCACCGAGGTGGCCGCAGAGCTGGAGCAGGTCAAGGCGAAATGGCTGGGCAAGCACGGTGCCATTACAGCGCTGATGAAGTCGCTCGGTCGACTGTCGCCGGAAGAGCGGCCCGAGGCCGGTGCCCGGATCAATGCCGCGAAGCAGCGGATCGAGGCGGCGTTCAACGCGCGTCGTGAAGCGATCAAGGCCCGCGAGCTCGAAGCGCAGCTCGCCCAGGAAGCCTTGGACGTGACCCTGCCCGGGCGCGGCATGGGCATCGGGGGCCTGCATCCCGTCACGCGCACGCTCGCGCGCATCGAGGCCCTGTTTCATTCGGTCGGCTTCGCGGTGGCGGACGGACCGGAAATCGAAACCGATTTCTACAACTTTACCGCCCTCAACATTCCGGAAAACCATCCGGCGCGGGCCATGCACGACACCTTCTACATCGACGAGCAGCATGTCCTGCGCACCCACACTTCGCCCGTGCAGGTGCATTACATGCAGACGCATCAGCCGCCGCTCAAGATCATCGCGCCGGGCCGCGTCTACCGTGTCGATTCCGATGCCACCCATTCGCCGATGTTCCATCAGGTCGAGGGCTTGTGGGTGGACGAGGACGTCAGTTTTGCGAATCTGAAGGGCGTGGTGCAGGACTTCCTGCAACGCTTTTTCGAGCGGGACGACCTGCAAGTGCGCTTTCGGCCCTCGTTCTTTCCCTTCACCGAGCCCTCGGCCGAGATCGACATGAGCTGGACGGGGGGCTGGCTGGAAATCGGCGGCTGCGGCATGGTGCATCCCAACGTACTGCGGCAGGTACAGATCGACAGTGAGCGCTATACCGGTTTTGCGTTCGGGCTGGGTGTGGAGCGCCTGGCCATGCTGCGCTATGGCGTAAATGATCTGCGGTTGTTCTTCGAGAACGATCTCCGCTTCTTGAGACAGTTCACCTGACCACGGATGAGTCACGATGCACGTCGTTAACCTGCCTGTGGCCGGGATGCGTGGTAAGCTTCGCAGCGTCGAGGGGCGACCCCGATGAAAGTCTCCGAACGCTGGCTGCGCCGCTACGTGGATCCGCCGCTCACCAGCGATGCGCTGGCGCATGTCCTCACCATGGCCGGCCTCGAAGTCGAGGCGGTGGAGGCGGTGGCACCGCCGTTCGACCAGGTGGTCGTCGCCCAAGTGAAGGCCATCAGCAAGCATCCCGATGCGGATCGCCTCAAGGTCTGCGAGGTCGATGTGGGACATGGGACCTTGCACACCATCGTCTGCGGGGCGCCGAATGTGGAGGTGGGTCTCAAGGTCCCCTGCGCGCTGGTGGGGGCCCGCCTGCCGAAGATGGTCATCCAGCAGGCCAGGGTGCGGGGGGTCGACTCCCACGGCATGCTGTGCTCGGCACAGGAGTTGGGGCTGGCGCAGGACGCGGGAGGGCTTCTGGTGCTCCCGGTCGATGCGCCCGTGGGCGTGGATCTGCGCGAGTATCTCGATCTGGATGACCGGGTCTTCACCCTCAAGCTGACGCCCAACCGCGGCGATTGCCTGAGCATGGTGGGCATTGCGCGTGACGTGGCCGCCATGACCGGCAGTCCGCTGCGCCTGCCGGAGTCCTTCGCCGTGCCCCCTGACCGGGACGATGCGCTGCCCGTGCACGTCATGGCGGCATCCGCATGCCCGCGCTACTGCGGGCGCATCGTGCGCGGCGTCAATGCGCGGGCCGCGACGCCTGGGTGGATGGCGCGGCGCCTCGAACGCAGCGGCTTGCGCGCCGTCAGCGCGCTGGTCGACATCACCAACTACGTCCTGCTGGAACGGGGCCAGCCCATGCATGCCTTCGACCTGGCGAAGCTCGAAGGTGGCATCACCGTGCGCATGGCGCGCGCGGATGAGCGCATGGTCCTGCTGAACGGGCAGACGGTCAATCTGAAACCCGATGTGCTGGTCATTGCCGATGCGGTGCGTCCCGTCGCGCTGGCGGGCATCATGGGCGGGGCCGACACGGCGGTGGGAGACAGCACCGTCGATGTGTTCCTAGAAGCGGCGTTTTTTGCGCCCGAGGCCATTGCCGGGCGTGCGCGCGGGCTGGGTTTGTCCACCGATTCCTCCCATCGCTTCGAGCGCGGGGTGGATTTTGCCAGCACCCGTGACTGCATGGAATACGCGACCCGCCTGGTGCTCGACATCTGTGGCGGATCGCCCGGGCCGGTGAGTGAGTGGCTCGGTGCGTTGCCCACCCGAGCGCCGATCCGCCTCCGTCCCGAGCGGGTGCGCAAGGTCTCCGGCATGCACCTGCCCACCTCGACCATCGAGCATCTGCTGGGCCGCCTGCGAATGGCGGTGCGCCCGGACGGGGACGTGTTCGAGGTGACGCCCCCCAGTCATCGCTTCGATTTGGCGATCGAGGAAGATCTGATCGAGGAAATCGTCCGCCTGCATGGCTACGAGAATATTCCCGCGCTCGCGCCACGGGCGAGCCTGCGGCTGCTGCCGGCGCGGGAAGCCCGGCGCAGCGAGGCCGACCTGCGCGCCATGCTGGCGGCCCTAGACTACCAGGAAGTGGTGAATTACAGCTTCGTCGATGCCGCGTCGGAGGCCGACCTGGGCCAAGTCCCACCGATCGCTCTCAAAAATCCCATTGCCTCCCAGATGGGCGTGATGCGTACCACCCTGTGGAGCGGACTGCTCACCTGCCTGCGCTTCAATCTGAACCGCAAGCAGCCACGGGTGCGCATTTTCGAGCTCGGACGGATCTTCCTCGGCGGCGAGGGTGGCTTCGACCAGCCCCTGCGCGTCGCCGGCCTGGCCTTCGGGAGTGTCGGTCCGGAGCAATGGGGCGACAGGGCACGGGCGGTGGATTTTTTCGATGTTAAGGGCGATGTCGAACGCCTGCTGGCTTTTGGCGATCTCGATTTCCGCCGCGCCACCCATCCCGCGCTGCACCCGGGGCAAAGCGCAGAGGTGCTGCGGGATGGGGTTGCGATCGGCTGGATCGGCGCCTTGCACCCGCGCTGGGTGCAGAAATACGAGCTCCCCGGCGCACCGGTACTGTTCGAGCTCGACGCGGATGTGGCTTTGTCCCGCGAGATGCCGAAATTCCGTGAATTTTCCAGATTTCCGCCCATCCGTAGGGATCTTGCGGTCATCGTCGACGAACAGGTCGCCGTCGCGGACTTGCTGCGGGTTTGTCGGGAGGTGGCGCCGGAGCAGGTCACAGAGATCGCCGTTTTCGACCTCTATCAAGGCAAAGGCATTGATTCTGGAAAGAAAAGTCTTGCGTTCCGGGTGCTGATGCAGGATACTGCCCGGACCCTGACCGACGCAGAAGCGGATGCGGTCATGACCCGGCTGACCCAGGTCCTTTCCGACCAATTTGGGGCCAAATTGAGATCGTGAGGAGCGGAGATGACGTTAACAAAGGCCGAACTCGCCGACCTGATTTTCGAGAAAGTGGGCTTGAACAAGCGCGAAGCGAAGGACATGGTGGAATCATTCTTCGAGGAAGTCCGCCATGCGCTGGAAAGCGGGGAGAGCGTCAAGCTTTCCGGGTTCGGAAATTTCCAGTTGCGCGACAAGCCGCAGCGTCCGGGGCGTAACCCCAAGACCGGCGCGGAGATCCCGATTTCCGCGCGCCGCGTGGTCACCTTCCACGCCAGCCAGAAGCTCAAGGCGCTGGTGGAAAGCTCCTATGCCGGAAAGCCTGTCGAAGGCTGAACTTCCCCCGATACCCGCGAAGCGCTATTTCACCATCGGTGAGGTGAGCGAGCTGTGCGGCGTCAAGCCGCACGTCCTGCGCTACTGGGAGCAGGAATTCACCCAGCTCAAACCGGTCAAGCGGCGCGGGAACCGGCGCTATTATCAGCATCACGAAGTGTTGCTGATTCGGCGCATCCGCGAGCTGCTCTACGAGCAGGGGTTCACCATCAACGGTGCGCGCAATCGTCTGGAGGCGAGTTTCGCCGAGTCCGAGCCTGCCGCCGGGCGACAACGGCATTCTCAGTCGCCCACCTTCGATCTCGCGCAGGTGCGGCGGGAAATTCAATCGATTCTACGCGATCTGCAAGACTGATCGCGCCTTCCGCGCTGGCGGCGACCTGCGCATTCCGCTATAATTCCGCCGTTTCGGGGCGTAGCGCAGCCTGGTAGCGTACCTGCATGGGGTGCAGGTGGTCGGAGGTTCAAATCCTCTCGCCCCGACCAGAACACTATGACGGAGAAGCGCGTCCCCGTCCGCCGGTTCATGCCGTAATGCGCATCCTGCTCAGCAATGACGACGGTTATTTCGCTCCCGGCCTCGCCGCACTTGCCGATGCGCTGAAAAGCATCGCCGAGGTCACGGTGGTTGCGCCGGAGCGTGACCGCAGCGGTGCCAGCAATTCCCTGACCCTCGACCGTCCCCTCACGGTGCGACGGTCCTCCAGCGGGTTTTTTTACGTCAACGGCACGCCCACGGATTGCGTGCATCTCGCCGTGACCGGCATGCTGGCGGACATGCCGGACATGGTGATTTCCGGCGTCAATCACGGCGCCAACATGGGCGACGACACCATCTACTCGGGCACCGTCGCCGCGGCCACCGAGGGCTTCCTGCTGGGCATCCCGGCCATTGCCGTTTCACTGGCCAGTGTTTCCGCGGGCCACTATGCGACGGCCGCGCAGGTGGCGCTGCAACTGGTGCAACGCCATGCGGCGGTCAGGCTCTCCCAGCCCTTCCTGCTCAACGTGAACGTGCCGGATGTCGCGCCGAGCGCGCTGCAAGGGATGGAAGTGACACGGCTGGGCAAGCGCCACAAGGCGGAGCCGGTGGTGAAAACGACCAGCCCGCGGGGCGAAACGGTGTACTGGGTGGGCGCGGCCGGCGGCGCGCAGGATGCAGGGCCGGGTACGGATTTCCATGCCGTGAGCCAAGGGCGTGTGTCGATCACACCCCTGCAGATGGACCTGACCCATTTCGACCAGCTCGACCTGGTCAGGGACTGGCTGGCGTCGTGAACCATCGCCACACCGGTATCGGCATGACATCGCAGCGCACCCGCGCACGCATGGTCGAGCGCCTGCGTGCCCAGGGCATCGGTGACGAGGCGGTGCTGGCGGCGATGAACTTCATTCCCCGTCATATCTTCGTCGACGAGGCCATCGCCAGCCGTGCCTACGAGGATGTGTCGCTCCCCATTGGTTTCGGTCAGACGATCTCTCAGCCATACATCGTGGCGCGGATGACGGAACTTGCGCGCGGTGGCCGGGCTCTCAACCGGGTGTTGGAGATCGGCACCGGCTGCGGCTACCAGGCCGCGATCCTGTCACGGCTGGCGAAAGAGGTGTATTCCCTGGAACGCATTGCGCCGCTGATCCCCAAGGCACGCAGTCACCTGCGCGAGCTCAGGATCCACAATGTCAAGGTGAAATATGCGGATGGTACGCTGGGTATGCCCGACATGGGGCCCTTCGATGCCATCGTGGTGGCTGCGGCGGCGACCCATATCCCGGAGCCGCTCTTGCTGCAGCTCGCCTCGGGGGGGCGGCTCGTGCTGCCCCTCGGCGCCGACGCGCAGCGTTTGACACTGGTGGAGCGCGGTCCGAGCGGCTTTCAGCACAAGGAATTGGAAGCGGTGAAATTCGTTCCCCTGCTGGCGGGGGTGGCATGACGCGATCCGTACCCTGGATGGGGCTCGTCTTCGCGGGCTGGCTGAGCGTTCTGCAGGGCTGTGCAACGCCCGGGCGCGCGCCGGTGGCCGAGCGGACGCCGGCCCCTGTGGAGACATCCGTATCCAAAACGGCGCCGGCGGTGAGCGCCAAGCAAGCGGATTGGCGTCCGGCGACCTACACGGTGCAGAAGGGCGATACGCTGTATGGCATCGCCCTGGAGCACGGGCACGACTACAACGACCTGGCAGCGTGGAACAACATCGCGCCCCCCTATACTATCCGCGTCGGCCAGGTGCTACGGCTGTCGCCCCCGGAGGGCGCCACGACGGCCCCGTTGAAAGCGCCTCCCCCTTCCGCCGTGCAGGCCTTGCCTGCGGCGGTCCCGGGTGCAACGCCGCCAGCACCAGACCCGCTCGTGAAAAGCGCGCCCAAGGCCCTGAAGCAGCCCTACAGCGAAGCGGCGGCAACACCCCAGCCGGAGCCGCCCAGACCGGTGACCACGGCGAAAGCCGAGGCGCCCAGGGAGTCCCCCCCCACCGCACGGCCCGGTGCGGATGCCACGGAAGAGGACGCGGTCGATTGGGGGTGGCCCGCCACTGGCAAGATCATCACGAACTTCAACGAAAACGGCGGCTCGCGTGGAATCGCCATTGGCGGTACCATGGGCCAGCCGGTGATGGCCGCCGGCGCCGGCAAGGTCGTGCACATCGGCAGTACCTTGCGCGGCTATGGCAAGCTGGTGATCATCAAGCACAACAAGAGCTTTTTCAGTGTCTATGCGCACAACAGCCATATCCTGGTGAAGGAAGGGCAAACGGTGGTGAAGGGCCAAAAAATCGCCGAGATGGGTGATACCGATGCAGATCAGGTGAAGCTGCATTTCGAAATCCGCCGTTTGGGCAAGCCGGTTGACCCCCTCAAATATCTGCCGAACGATCGCATGTCATGAATCATCCCGATCCGAACGAACAGGACGAACCGGACGAGGCCGAGGGAATCGATGCGCAACCGGCCGACATGGAGCCGGCGGCCGAGGAGGTGTTTCTTTCGGATCTGCAGGCTGACGTGACGCAGATCTACCTGAACGAAATCGGCCAGAATGCTCTGCTCAGCCGAGAGGAGGAGCAGGCGCTGGCGCGACGCATGCGCGCCGGCGACTTCGAGGCCCGCCAGCGCATGATCGAGTGCAACCTGCGCCTCGTGGTGAACATCGCCAAGCATTACGTCAACCGCGGCATGGCGCTTCTGGATCTGATCGAGGAGGGCAATCTGGGGTTGATCCACGCATTGGAGAAGTTCGATCCGGAGCGCGGCTTTCGCTTCTCCACCTATGCCACCTGGTGGATCCGCCAGAACATCGAACGCGCCATCATGAACCAGTCGCGCACCATTCGCCTGCCGGTCCACATCATCAAGGAGCTGAACGTCTGCCTGCGTGCGCGCCGGCACCTGGAGGCGCACGGGACGACCGAGCCCACGGTGGAGGACGTGGCGCATCTCGTGGACCGCGACGTCGAGGAAGTGCGCTACATCCTCAGCCTCAACGAGCGCACCGCGTCTCTGGATGCGCCGCTGGACATCGATCCGACGCTGTCCATCGGGGAGGCGATCCCGGATGAGCACGGCGTGCTGCCCGAAACCCTGCTGCAGCAGGCGGAGATCGAAAAGTACGTGCACGAATGGCTGGATCAGCTCCCGGACAAGCAGCGCAGCGTGATCGAGCGTCGCTTTGGTCTGAACGGGTACGACATCAGTACCCTGGAGGAAGTGGCGGAGGCCCACGGGATCACCCGTGAGCGGGTGCGCCAGATTCAGATGGAGGCGCTGAACAGCCTGCGCAAGCTCTTGCGCCGCCGTGGCGTCTCCAAGGACGTGCTGCTGTAAGTCGCCCTGCGCGTGGTCCCATGCTCGACTGGGAGACCATCCATACCGTGTTCCTGGACATGGATGGCACCTTGCTCGACTTGCACTACGACAATCATTTTTGGCTGCACCATGTGCCGCAACGCTACGCCCAGGCGCATGCCCTACCGTTCGAGGAGGCGCATCGCGAGTTGGTGGCGCGCTATGGCGCGGTCGCAGGTACGATGCAATGGTATTGCATCGAGTACTGGAGCGCCGAGCTGGGTCTGGACATCGAGGCCTTGAAGCAGGAGGTGGCCCACCTGATTGCGGTCCACCCCAACGTGGAGCCGTTCCTGCAAGCGGTGCGCGCGCGCGGCAAGCGCGTGGTGCTGGTGACCAACGCCCATCACAAGAGCCTGAGTCTTAAAATGGCGCGCACCGGGCTGGCGCGATACTTCGATGCGCTCATCTGCGCGCACACCCTGGGTATTCCCAAGGAGCACGCATCGTTTTGGCACGCGCTGCAGTCCCTGGAAGCCTTTGTGCCGCAGCATACCTTGCTCATCGACGACAGCTTGCCGGTGCTGCGCTCGGCACGTGCCTTTGGCATCGCCCATCTCCGCGCAGTGCGCCGTCCGGACTCACGGCAGCCGGGCAGGGATGTCGGCGAATTTCAGGCGATCGAGGATTTCGCGCAGATCACCCCAGCTTAGAGCAGCAGCGCAGCGGCGACGCGGCGCCCTTCTCCCATCAGGATGTTGTAGGTGCGGGCGGCGGCGAAGCTGTCCATGACTTCGAAGCCGATGCCGGTTCGCAGGAGCGGGGCGGTCAGATGGGGGGCGGGAAAGCGCAGGGCGGCGCCGGTACCGAGCAGGATGATTTCCGCCTCCAGGGCGGCGAGCTGGGCGAAATGGGCCTCCAGCAGGTCCTCAAAACTGCGCGGTTCCCACGCCGCAATCAGTCTGTCCGGCAGCACGATCAGGCTGCGGTCGAAACGCTGCTGGTTGACCAGTACGTAGCCCTCGCCATAGCCGGTGAAGCGGTTCAGGCCGGCCGCACGGTCCAAGTGCAATTTCACGGGCGCTCCAATTGCGGGTGCGGGAGGTGTCCGGTAAGATTATAACTTTTTTGGCTTTTTTACCATTCCACGGCCTCATGGACGCGTTTCCCAGAATCAAGCGCCTGCCTCCCTACGTGTTCAATATCACGGGGGAACTCAAGGCGGCCGCCCGCAAACGCGGCGAGGACATCATCGACTTCGGCATGGGCAACCCCGATCAGCCCACGCCCCAGCACATCGTGGACAAGCTGATCGAAAGCGCGCGGCGCGGCGACACGCACCGCTACTCCGTGTCCAAGGGCATCCCGCGCCTGCGCCGGGCGATCTCCCGCTGGTATCAGACGCGCTATGGCGTCGACATCCACCCGGACACCGAGGCCATCGTCACCATCGGCTCCAAGGAGGGCATCGCCCACCTGTGCCTGGCGACCCTGGACAAGGGCGACATCGTGCTGGTGCCCAACCCGAGCTATCCGATCCACATCTATGGGCCGGTGATCGCCGGGGCGGACATCCAGTACATCCCGATGAAGACGGGGCTGGATTTCTTCGAGGAGCTGGAAAAGGCCATCAAGACGTCCTACCCGAAGCCGAAGATGCTCATTCTCAATTTCCCGAGCAATCCCACGACCCAGTGCGTGGAGCTGCCGTTTTTCGAGAAGGTGGTGGCGATGTGCAAGGAGCACGGCATCTACGTGGTGCACGACATCGCCTATGCAGACATCGTGTTCGACGGCTACAAGGCGCCGTCCATCATGCAGGTGCCGGGCGCCAAGGACATCGCGGTGGAGTTTTTCACTCTGTCCAAGAGCTACAACATGCCCGGCTGGCGCGTGGGCTTCATGGTGGGCAACAAGGATCTGGTCGCTGCGCTCGCGCGCATCAAGAGCTACCACGACTATGGGACGTTCACGCCGATCCAGGTGGCGAGCATCCTGGCCCTGGAAGGCCCGCAGGATTGCGTGCATGAGATCTGCCACATGTACCAGAAGCGGCGCGATGCCCTGTGCAAGGGCCTGCATTCGCTGAACTGGAATGTGGAAATCCCCAAGGCCACCATGTTCGTGTGGGCGCCGATTCCGGAGCCCTACAAGGCGATGGGTTCGCTGGAGTTCTCCAAGAAGGTGCTGGCCGATGCCAAGGTGGCGGTGTCGCCGGGCATCGGCTTCGGCGAGTACGGCGACGATCACGTACGCTTCAGCCTGATCGAGAACGAGGCGCGGACCCGCCAGGCGATCCGCGGGCTGAAGGAAATGTTCAAGAAGGACGGACTGTTGTAAGAGCGTAAACGCAGGGGACGCGGAGGTCGCAGAGTAAAGATCTGGGCTTTCTTCCGTGACCTCCGCGTCCTCGGCGTTCTTCGCTTTAGGGAAAAAACTATGAAACCCATCAATGTAGGTTTGCTGGGCTTGGGCACTGTCGGCGGCGGAACGCTCACCGTGCTGCGCCGCAACGCGCAGGAAATCACCCGCCGCGCCGGGCGCGAGATTCGCGTCACCCTGGCGGCGGTCCGCAACGTGGAGAAGGCGAAACAGCAGTTCGCCGGTGAAGGGCTGACCATTACCGCCGATGCCGCCGCGGTGGTGAACCATCCCGACATCGACATCGTGGTGGAGCTCATCGGCGGCACCGAACCGGCCAAGACCCTGGTGATGCAGGCCATCGCCAATGGCAAGCACGTGGTCACCGCCAACAAGGCGCTGATCGCCAAGCACGGCAATGAAATCTTCGCCGCGGCCCAGGCCAAGGGGGTGATGGTGGCGTTCGAGGCTGCGGTGGCCGGCGGCATCCCCATCATCAAGGCCGTGCGTGAGGGGCTGACCGCCAACCGCATCGAGTGGATCGCCGGCATCATCAATGGCACCACCAACTTCATCCTGTCCGAGATGCGCGACAAGGGCTTGCCCTTCGACACCGTACTGGCCGAGGCCCAGCGTCTGGGCTACGCCGAGGCCGACCCCACGTTCGATATCGAAGGTGTGGATGCCGCGCACAAGCTGACCATCCTCTCCGCCATCGCCTTTGGCATCCCCATGCAGTTCGACAAGGCCTACACGGAGGGCATTTCCAGGCTGACGAAGGAAGACATCCAGTATGCCGAGGAGCTGGGTTACCGCATCAAGCTGCTGGGCATCACCAAGCGCACCGACAACGGCATCGAACTGCGCGTGCATCCGACCCTCATCCCGGCGAAGCGTCTGATCGCCAACGTGGAAGGGGTGATGAACGCCGTGCTGGTGAAAGGCGATGCCGTGGGCGCGACCCTCTATTACGGCCGCGGTGCCGGCGCCGAGCCGACTGCGTCCGCCGTGGTCGCCGACCTGGTGGACGTCACGCGCATGGCCACCGCCGACCCAGAGAACCGCGTGCCGCACCTGGCTTTCCAGCCGGATGCGCTGTCCGACGAACCCATCCTGCCCATGGGCGAGGTGCGCACCTCGTATTACCTGCGCATGCGCGCCTTCGACAAGCCGGGCGTGCTGGCCGACATCACCCGCATCCTGGCTGATCTGGGTATCTCCATCGACGCCATGATCCAGAAAGAGCCGAGCGAGGGCGAAGAGCAGGTGGACATCATCATGCTGACCCATGAAACGCTGGAGAAGAACGTGCTGGATGCGATCGCCAAAATCGAAGCGCTGTCCACCATCTCCGGCCAGGTGACCAAGCTGCGCCTCGAAAATCTGGGTTAATACGTTGGCTCCCTCTCCCTTGATGGGAGAGGGCAGGGGAGAGGCTGAGAAGCCCCGGCTTCCCCTCACCCCATCCCTCTCCCACAAGGGGAGAGGGCGAAGTTTGAGGAACCTCACATGAAATACATCTCCACCCGCGGCCAAACCGAGCCGCAAAGCTTCTTGCAGATTCTCCTCAGGGGCCTCGCGCCGGATGGGGGGCTGTATGTGGCCGAAACCTACCCGCAGATCGGCCGCGAAGAACTGGCGAGCTGGCGCAACTACAGCTATGCGGAGCTGGCCTATGCGGTGCTGTCCAAGTTCGCCACCGACATTCCGGCTGACGATCTCAAGCGCATCATCGCCAAAACCTACACCGCCGAAGTGTATTGTCACACCCGGCCAGGCGAAAAAGCCACCGACATCACGCCGGTACGCACCCTGGAGCCCGGCCTGCACATCCTCGCCCTGTCCAACGGTCCCACGCTGGCCTTCAAGGACATGGCGATGCAGCTGCTCGGCAACCTGTTCGAGTATGCCCTGGGCCGCAGCGGCGGATCGCTCAACATCCTCGGCGCGACCTCGGGCGACACCGGCTCCGCCGCCGAATACGCCATGCGCGGCAAGCGGGGCATCCGCGTGTTCATGCTCTCGCCCCACGGCAAGATGAGTCCGTTCCAGCGCGCGCAAATGTATTCGCTGCAAGACCCCAACATCCATAACTTGGCCGTGCGTGGGTCCTTCGATGACTGCCAGGACATCGTCAAGGCCGTGTCCAACGACCTCGACTTCAAGGTCAAGTACAAGATCGGCGCGGTCAACTCCATCAACTGGGGGCGCATTTCGGCGCAGATCGTCTACTACTTCAAGGCCTACCTGGCGGTGGTGAAAGACATCGGCGAGCCGGTTTCCTTTGCCGTGCCCTCCGGCAATTTCGGCAACGTTTGCGCCGGCCACATCGCGCGCATGATGGGTCTGCCGATCAGGCATCTCATCGTCGCCACCAACGAAAACGACGTGCTGGACGAATTCTTCAGGACCGGCCGCTACGCGCCGCGTGCCCAGACCTTGCACACCTCCAGCCCGTCCATGGACATCTCCAAGGCTTCCAACTTCGAGCGCATGATCTATGACGCGGTGGGCCGCGATGCCGCCGCGGTGCGCGAGCTGTGGAGCAGAGTGGACAAGGGCCAGGGCATCACGCTCACCGGCGCGCAGTTCGAGCGGGTCAGGCAGTTCGGCTTCGTCTCGGGGCGCAGCACCCATGCAGACCGCTTGGCGACCATACGCAAGGTCTTCGAGCAGTATGGCCAGATGATCGATCCGCACACTGCGGATGGTGTGAAGGTGGGGCTGGAACACCGCGAGCCAGGCGTGCCGCTGGTCTGCCTGGAAACCGCGTTGCCGGCGAAGTTCGAAGAGACCATCCGCGAGGCGCTGGGGCGCGATCCGGAGCGGCCCGCCGACCTGGTGGGGTTGGAGGACCTGCCGCAGCGGGTCGAAGTGCTGGATGTCGATGTGGAGGCCGTCAAGCAATACATCGTCGCCCATTGCTGACGAGGCGGCAGCGCATCAGCAACTGATGCGCAGCGACAGGTCCACTGCCTGCACGTTCTTGGTCAGGCCACCAATGGAGATGCGGTCCACGCCGGTCTCCGCGATCTCGCGCAATCCCTCGAAGGTGATGCCCCCCGAAGCTTCCAGCTGCGCGCGTCCAGCGGTGAAACGCACCGCTTCGCGCATCTGTTCCACCGAGAAGTTGTCCAGCAGCACCAGCGTCGCGCCGGCCTCCAGTGCCTGGCGCAGCTCGTCCAGGTTTTCCACTTCGATCTGAATGCTCACCCCAGGCGGCGCCAGCTTCTTTGCTGCCGCCATCACCTGCGCGATGCCGCCTGCGGCCGCGATGTGGTTTTCCTTGATGAGAATGCCGTCGAACAGGCCGATGCGCTGATTGGCGCCGCCGCCGATTGTCACCGCATATTTCTGCGCGATCCGCAGGCCGGGCAGGGTCTTACGGGTGTCCATGATGACGACCTTCGTTCCCGCAATCGCATCCACGCAGCGGCGCGTGGCGGTGGCCGTGGCGGAGAGGGTCTGCAGGAAATTCATCGCCGGTCGCTCTGCACTGAGGATGGCGCGGGCATTGCCGTCGATCTCGCACAGGAGGGTATTGGCAGAAACCCGGTCGCCTTCCCGCGCCAGCCAGTGAATCTGAAGGTTCGGGTCGAGCCGTTTGAAGCAGGCCTCGAACCAGGGCGTGCCGCAGAGCACCGCGTCCTGGCGGGTGATCAGCGTGGCGTGGGCGCGGCGGTCGGCGGGGATCAGCTGGGCAGTGAGATCGCCCGCTCCCATGTCCTCGGCGAGAGCGGCGGCGACATTGGCCTCGATGGCGTTTCGGATGTCGGTTTCGGTCATGGTGGGCTACATTGTAGCCCAAGCCGCATGCCCCTATTGAAATCCCGGGTGATCGCCTTATATTGGAGGAAACCACGAATTTCGGAAGGGAAATCATGCGTTTCGACAAGCTGACCACCAAGTTCCAGCAGGCCTTCGCCGACGCCCAGAGCATGGCCGTGGGCAACGACAATCCCTATATCGAGCCACAGCACCTGCTGCTGGCGCTGCTCAATCAGGAGGACGGCGGCACCACCTCCATCCTGCAGCGCGCCGGCGTCAATGTCCAGGCACTGCGCAACAGTCTGCAGGCTTCCATCAATCGCCTGCCCAAGGTGTCGGGACAGGGTGGCGAAGTCAGCATTTCCCGGGATCTCAACAATCTGCTCAATCTGACCGACAAGGAAGCACAGAAACGGGGCGACCAGTTCATCGCCTCGGAAATGTTCCTGCTCGCCTTGTTCGAGGATAAGGGGGACACTGGGCGCGCACTGAAGGAGGCGGGGGCGACCAAGGCCAGCGTGGAGCAGGCGGTGCAGGCCGTGCGCGGCGGCGAGAGGGTGCAAAGCGCAGAAGCGGAAGGCCAGCGCGAAGCGCTGAAGAAATACACCCTGGACCTCACCGAGCGCGCGCGCCAGGGCAAGCTCGATCCGGTGATCGGCCGTGACGATGAAATCCGCCGCACCATTCAGATCCTGCAGCGCCGTAGCAAGAACAATCCGGTGCTGATCGGCGAACCCGGCGTGGGCAAGACGGCCATCGTCGAAGGTCTGGCCCAGCGCATCGTCAACGGCGAAGTGCCGGAGACCCTCAAGAACAAGAAGGTCCTGGTCCTCGACATGGCGGGCCTGCTTGCCGGTGCGAAATACCGCGGCGAGTTCGAAGAGCGCTTGAAGGCGGTGCTCAAGGAGATCGCTCAGGAAGGGGGTCGCATCATCCTGTTCATCGATGAGATCCACACCATGGTCGGTGCCGGCAAGGCCGAGGGCGCCATCGACGCCGGCAACATGCTCAAGCCAGCCCTGGCGCGCGGCGAGCTGCACTGCATCGGCGCGACCACGCTGGATGAATACCGCAAGTACATCGAGAAAGACGCCGCGCTGGAGCGCCGCTTCCAGAAAGTCCTGGTGGACGAGCCGACGGTGGAGGACACCATCGCCATCCTGCGTGGCCTGCAGGAGAAATACGAACTGCACCACGGCGTGGAGATCACCGACCCGGCCATCGTCGCCGCGGCGGAGCTGTCCCACCGCTACATCACCGACCGTTTCCTCCCGGACAAGGCCATCGACCTGATCGACGAGGCGGCTGCGCGCATCAAGATGGAGATCGACTCCAAACCCGAGGCAATGGACAAGCTCGAACGCCGCCTGATTCAGCTCAAGATCGAGCGCGAGGCGGTGAAGAAGGAAAAGGACGAGGCTTCGCAGAAGCGGCTCGGCCTGATCGAAGACGAGATCGCCAAGCTGGAGCGCGAGTATGCCGACCTGGAGGAAATCTGGAAGGCGGAAAAAGCCCAGGTGCAGGGGACCCAGCACATCAAGGAAGAGCTGGACCGCGCACGCATCGAAATGGACGAAGCCCGGCGCAGGGGCGACTGGCAGAGGATGTCCGAACTGCAGTACGGCCGCATTCCGCAGTTGGAGGCCCAGCTCAAGCAGGCCCAGCATGCAGAAGAGCAGGGTGGCCCGAAGCGGCATAAATTACTGCGCACTCAGGTGGGCGCGGAGGAAATCGCCGAGGTGGTGTCCCGTGCCACCGGGATCCCGGTGTCCAAGATGATGCAGAGCGAGCGCGAAAAGCTGCTGCACATGGAGGAAAAGCTGCATGAACGCGTGGTGGGGCAGGACGAGGCGGTGCGTCTGGTGTCGGATGCGATTCGCCGCTCGCGCTCGGGTCTGTCCGACCCGAACCGGCCCTATGGCTCCTTCCTGTTCCTCGGCCCCACCGGGGTGGGCAAGACCGAGTTGTGCAAGGCGCTGGCGAGCTTCCTGTTCGATTCGGAGGAGCACCTCATCCGCATCGACATGTCCGAGTTCATGGAAAAGCACTCGGTGGCCCGCCTCATCGGCGCGCCCCCGGGCTATGTCGGCTATGAGGAGGGCGGCTATCTCACCGAGGCGGTGCGGCGCAAGCCGTACTCCGTGATCCTCATGGACGAGGTGGAGAAAGCCCACCCGGACGTGTTCAACGTGCTGCTGCAGGTGCTGGACGACGGGCGCCTCACGGATGGCCAGGGACGCACCGTGGATTTCAAGAACACGGTGATCGTCATGACCTCCAACCTGGGCAGCCAGATGATCCAGCAGATGGCCGGCGACGATTATCAGGTCATCAAGCTGGCGGTGATGGCGGAGGTGAAAAACTACTTCCGCCCCGAGTTCATCAACCGCATCGACGAGGTGGTGGTGTTCCACAGCCTGGGCGAGGCGCACATCAAGTCCATCGCCAGGATCCAGCTCGGTTACCTGGCCAAGCGGCTCGCCGCCATGGAGATGGGCCTGGAGGTGTCCGATGCGGCGCTCGCCGAGATCGCCAAGGTCGGCTTCGATCCCGTGTACGGCGCGCGCCCCTTGAAGCGCGCGATCCAGGCACAGATCGAGAATCCCTTGGCGAAGGAGATCCTTGCCGGGCACTTCGCGCCCAAGGATACGATTCTCGTCGACGTGAGTGGTGGCCGGATCGTGTTTGGCAAGGGTCCGGTGGCCCAGGCCGCGTGAACGGGCACGCCTGGCGCGGCGCGGTACAATGCCGCCATGCGTCAGGCGATGCTTACCCTCGCGGTTGCCACCGGCGGCAAGGGGTTTTACCCGTTGACGGAAAAAGTCGTCGACTGGGTACGCTCGAGCGGCATCCAGACAGGCTTGCTCACGCTTTACCTGCGGCACACTTCGGCTAGCCTGCTGATCCAGGAGAACTACGATCCGGATGTGCAGTCGGATTTGGAACGGTTCTTCTCGCGGCTCGTCCCGGAGGGTGATCCGCTCTTCGAACACACCCTCGAAGGTCCGGACGACATGCCGGCCCACGTCCGCGCGGCGCTGACCCAAACCAGTCTTTCCATTCCCGTGGAGGGCGGCAGGCCGGTACTGGGCACCTGGCAGGGAATCTATCTGTTCGAGCACCGGCGGGCCCCTCAGCACCGCCAGGTGGTTTGTCACCTGATGGGGGAATAGGCTAAAGCCGCTGCAGATTTTGCCGTTCTAATCAGCGTGAACCCGATTCTGTTCCAGATCCTCACGGCGCACCCGGACAAGTTCCCGAAAGCGCTGCACAAGCGCTACCCCCGGGTGCTCGATCGTATCTCCTCGGCCTGGGCCACGCCGGAGGCGGACGGCGTCTTTGCCGAGCTGATGGTGGCGGACCACCAGAACCGCCAGGGTTTCCCGCCCGATGTGATGAGCGAGATTTTGTCGCTACATTCCCTGCACGAGAAATACCTGCGGGAAGCGCCCCCTGAGGTCGATCCATGGGCCCTGGAGCCCGACATGAGCGCGGAGGAATCGGCCCTGTTCGTCCAGGAACTGGAACGCAACGGGGGCAGTTTCACGCCCGGCGGATTGTTCAAGGCGGTGGAAGAAGGTGCCACCGAACTGGCGTTCAATTTCGTGCGTGCCGGCATGGCGGTGGATGTACGCCGTGCGGACGAATGGACCCCCCTGATGGTGGCGCTGTTCAACGGTCACGAAGAAACGGCCATGATGCTCTTGTCGCGCGGCGCCAACGTGCGGGCCCGAACCAGTCGCGGCTATGAGCCGATCCATTGGGCGGCCTTGAATGGCTACACGCGTGCGGTGCGCTTCATCCTCGACAAGGGCGGCAATCCCAACGCCCAAACGGACTACGGCTGGACGCCGCTGCTCCAGGCGGCAAGTCGCGGCCATGCCGAAATCGTGCGCATCCTGATCCAAAAGGGTGCCGTGGTGAACCACGCCGAGCACGAAGGCTGGACGGCCTTACACAAGGCCTGTGCGAATGGCCACGTGGAGGTGGTGCGGCTGCTGGTTCAACATGGCGCGGACACCCGGCTGCGCGCCGCGAGCGGGGTCACGCCCCTGGAGCTCGCGATGAAAACCAAGGATTTCGAGCTTCTGAAGGCGCTGTCCACCGAGCCGGTGCAAGCTGCGTCTTCCACGTCGCCGTTCTAGCGGATGCTAAAATCCTCCCGTCGAGAAGGAGGGAGGCAATGCAGGTCACCTTGGTTTACGTGCAGGTCAAGCCGGATCGGGTCGAGGATTTCATCGCCGCGACCCGCGACAACCATCTTCATTCCATCCAGGAGCCGGGGAATCTGCGCTTCGATGTGATCCAGCAGGTAGATGACCCGACACGCTTCGTGCTCTACGAGGCCTACATCGACGCGGCGGCTGCGGCCGCGCACAAGCAGACGCCACATTATCTCCGCTGGCGCGATACCGTTGCCGACTGGATGGCGGCGCCGCGCCAGGGCGTGCTCCACCGCGGTCTGTTTCCGGAGACGGCCTAGGTGATGGAGCTTGCCCCCTTTTCCATCTCCCTGCTGCCCAAGATCGAATTCGGCGCCGGCAGCCTGAGCAAGCTGCCGGCGCTGGCGGCATCCTTCGGCAGGCGTGCCCTGCTGGTCACGGGCGGGAAGTCGCTGGAAGCTTCCCCTCACTGGGAACGACTGGTGCAAGGCCTGAAGCAGGAGGGCATTGGCTGGGAGCAGCTGCGGGTGACCGGGGAGCCGTCGCCAAAGCTGGTGGACGAGGCGGTGGCGCACTTCAAGGGTGCGGACATGGACGTGGTGCTCGGCATCGGGGGCGGCAGCGTGCTGGATGCGGCCAAGGCCATTGCCGGCTTGCTCAAACCCGGCAATTCGGTGATGGACCATCTGGAAGGGGTGGGGCCCGAGCTGCCGTACGTGGGCCCCGCCACGCCCTTCATCGCCGTGCCCACCACCGCTGGCACCGGCTCCGAGGCGACCAAGAACGCGGTGCTGTCGGTCTCTGGCAAAGATGGCTTCAAGAAATCCTTCCGCGACGAAAAGCTGGTGCCGCGCTACGCGGTGGTGGATCCGGATCTGCTCGAGACTTGTCCGCCACCGCTGATCGCCGCGAACGGCATGGATGCCCTGACCCAGTTGCTGGAGTCCCTGGTATCGACCCGTGCCAACCCATTCACCGATGCGCTCGCCATGAGCGGGCTCACCGCCGTGCGCGATGGCTTGCTGCAGTGGTACGAGCAGAGTCCGCGTGCGGCGGAAGGACGGGCGAAGATGGCCTATGCGGCGCTGCTGTCTGGCATCACCCTGGCGCAGGTGGGGCTCGGCTCGGTGCACGGCCTGGCCTCGCCCTTGGGGGCCTTTTTCCCCATTCCCCATGGCGTCGTATGCGGCACCCTGGTTGCGGAAGCCACGCGGGCGAACATCGACATCATGGAGCAGCGCGAGCCAGACAACCCGGCGCTCATCAAATACGCCCAGGCGGGACGCCTGTTCCGCAACCGCACCCATCTCGATGCGGTGGGGGCGCGCGTCTTTTTGGTGCACACCTTGACCGAGCTGACCCGGCAGCTTAATTTGCCGCGTCTGTCCGCCTACGGCGTGACGGAGGCAGATCTAGATCGCATCGTGGCCCATTGCCGCGGCTCCAGCATGAAAACCAACCCCGTCGTTCTCAGCGACGAGGAAGTCAGAGCGATCCTGACCAAGCGTCTCTAGAACCCGACACGGCCGTTGAAAAATGCGCAGTCAGGGCCGTCAGGCCCGGCTTTGCACCGGGCACACTCCAAGATTTTTCAGTGACTTGGGGATTGGCTCGCAATTGGCATGGAAGCTGCTCACTCCCCGGGTGACGCGGGCGGTGCTTCCGCCCGAACCAGGGGAGTGTAGACATGACGGATCTAAGCCAGGCTTTGAACGTTAAGGTCAGCCTCGCGGACTGCGCCGAGGAGGGTGAGTGCGTGGAAATCCGCGTCGCAGGGGAGCCGCCCCTGGAATTGCGCCTGAGCCCGCCGCAGGCGCGGGCGCTGGCCTCCGACCTGATCCAGGCGGTGTACCGCGCCGAGGTCAAACAAAGCCTGAGGGCGGGCAGGGGCAGCAACGCATCGGGTCCGCGGCAGGCGGGCGCCGGCCTCCTTGGCACGGAGCATCTGGCACCACGGTTTTCGTAAGGCCCGTCGCTCCGCCGTTCCCCTCACGGCGTCGCGACGGGGATCTCCCCGACTTGGGCGGCCTCGCGGCCGCCTTTTTTTGCCTGCGCGCGGTTGAGCGGGACACGCGCCTCAGGGCATAATCAGCCTTCCTTCGCGCACCCCAATCGCCATGGCCGACAAGCTCTGCATCATGTTGTTGACGGTGGATCCGGACCATCCGCATCTCTGTGGTACACCGTTCTTTCAGGCAGCCGCGGCCGCGGCGATGGATTTCGAAGTGGAGATGTATTTCGCCAGCCGCGCTGTGCGGCTCCTGATTAAGGGCGTGGCGGACAAGATCTATCCGTCCGACAATCGCGCCAAGTCCGTGTACGGCTTCATGCAGGATGCCGCCGAGCTGGGGGTGAAATTCTATGCCTGCGGCGGCGCACTCGAGGCCTACGCGGTCACGCCCGAGATCATGATTCCGGAACTCACCGGCACCGCCGGCGGCACCGCGTTCATCGGCCGCGTGATGGACGACGACTGGCGCACGCTCACTTACTAGCTTGCCTGGCTGGCAGCCTTTTTCGCGCCCGCCGGCGCTTCTACTTCGTTGACGAAGGCCCACACGCGGATGAAGGCAGGTTCCAACTCGTCTAGGTACGCCTGCACCCGTGACCAGTCGCCTTCCGTCGCGGCGTGCTCCAGCCGCCGCGCGATATTCTCCATTTCGTGGGCGCCAATGTAAGCCGACGCTCCCTTGATTTCATGCGCCCGAGCGGCGCAGAGGGCGCGGTCTTGCGCATTGCAGGCTGCGGCAAGCTGTTCGATGGAATTCTGCGTGGTGGTCAGATACAGGCTCAACAGCTCGTGCTGGGCCTGCCAGTCGTGGCGGAACAGGGCTTCCACCTTGGCCAGGCTGACCGGTGCCGCCTCGCCGGAGACGACGCGGCGGGTCTCGGTTGCGACTTCGCCCTGGGCCGCCTCGTAGCGTTCGGCAAATCCCGGCACCCAGCGCCGTAGGGCCTGCTCCAACTGCTCCAGTTTGAGGGGCTTGACCAGATAGTCATCCATGCCTCCCTGCATGGACCGGTCGCGGTCCTCGGCGCGCGCATTGGCCGACATCGCGACAATCGGCGTGCTGCGTGTGCGCCCGCTCATGAGCTCGTAATGGCGGATTTCGATGCTGGCTTCGAAGCCATCCATTTCCGGCATCTGGCAATCCATCAATACGAGATCGTAGGGCAGGCGCTTGATCGCCTCCAGCGCCTCGAGCCCATTGGCCGCCACGTCGGCGCGAATGCCGAGCTTGCGCAACATGTACACCACGACCTTCTGATTGACTGCATTGTCCTCCGCCACCAGCACGCGCACAGGCAGGGTCGCCAAGCGCAGCGCCGGCAAAGCGGGGGCGTCCATGTCTGTCGAGCAGCCAAGGGCCTGGGCGATGGCGTTGGCGAGCCGACTTGCGCGGGGTGGCTTCGGCACATGGCTCAGGATGCCCAGCTCCGCCAGGATGTGGGCAGCGGGGCGCTGCGTCATGGCCGTCAACAGGACGATCCGGCTGTCCTTGAGCGTGGCATCGAGCCGAATGCTCTTGGCCAGGGAAAGACCACCGTCTTCGGTGAGCGCCGTGTCGATGAGCACCAGTGCCGGGGCGCTGGGTGCCGCCGCAGCGCGCAGGGCGGCCAACGCGCCGTCCGCATCGACGGCCGGTTCCGGACGCATGTGCCAGAAGGCCAACTGGCGCCGCAGCACCTCCTGCAGCGTCGCGCTGGGGGATGCCACCAGGACGCGCACACCACGGAAGGCCTCCACCGCCTGCAGCGGCACGTTCCCACTGTCATGGCGGCGCACGCTGGTGGTGAACCAGAAGGTGCTGCCCTTGCCGGCTTCGCTCAGCACGCCGATGTTGCCGCCCATCATCTCGGCCAATTGTTTCGAGATCGCCAGGCCCAAGCCGGTGCCGCCGTATTTGCGCGAGGCGGTGCCGTCCGCCTGTGAGAACGCTTCGAACAGGCGCTTTTGCGCCGCGGGCGCGATGCCGATGCCGGTGTCGGACACCGAGACGTGCAGCTGCAGTTTGCTTTCGGCAAGCTCGATGAGACGCACACGAATCACCACTTCCCCGCATTCGGTGAATTTGATCGCGTTGTCGGTGAGGTTGAGCAGAATCTGTCGGATGCGGCCCGGATCCCCCACCAGCGCCGTATGCAGGTTGGGGGGGATGTCGCATACCAGCTCCAGCCCCTTGCTGTGCGCGCGCTCGGCGAGCAGCTCGACCGCTTCTTCCACGGTGTCGCGCAGATTGAATTCGGTGATTTCAAGGTTGAGCTTGCCGGCCTCGATCTTGGAAAAGTCCAAGATGTTATTGATGATGCCAAGCAGCGCTTCGGCGGACGAGCGAACCGTCTCGGCGTAATCGCGCTGCTCGCGATTGAGCTTGGTGTCCAGCAGCAGCCCGATCATGCCCAGGATGCCGTTCATCGGGGTGCGGATTTCGTGGCTGACGTTGGCGACAAACTGCGACTTGACGCGCGATGCTTCCAGCGCCGCTTCATAAGCCTCGCGGAAGCGTGCCTCATCGCGCTTGCGCGCCGTGATGTCACGGATGATGGCTTGAACCACCACGCGGTTGTCGAGCTCCATCGCGTGCATGGAGATTTCACTGGGGAACAGGGTGCCGTCGGCACGCATGCCCATCCACTCGAACTGCGCGTGGCCATGCTCCATTGCTGCGCGCATGAAGCGCGCGGCGTAGTCGCCCGACCGCGTCCCGTCGGGTTGGCTGGGCGGTCCGAGGTCACTCGGACGAAGCCGGCGAAACGCCTCCACGGACGCGACGCCGAACATCTTCAGGGCAGCGGGGTTGCAGTCCAGAAATCCCTGCGCGTCGAACAGCACGATACCGTCCGAGTTGGTGGTGAACAGGGTTTGATATTTGAGACGGCCACGTTCCATGTCGAGGGTTTGCCGGCTGGCGCGCCGCACCACCGAAATCGCGATCCCCGCGCCCAGCAGCACCGTGCTGATCCCGATCAGGATCATCAACCCGCGCGTCTTGCGGTAGGCGTGGGCGGCCTCGTCGGCGGCAGCGCGGCTGGCTTCGCGCTGCAGGTCGAGCAGGGCGTCGAGTTCGGCCACCAGGCGCTGCTGGGCCGGGATGGCCCGGCTGTGGAGCTGGGTGAGGGCTTCCTCGTTACGGCCTTCGATGGCCAGCTCCAGTCCAAGTACGACCTTGGGCTGGGCCTCGCTCGCCAGGGCGCGGATGCGTGCAAGCACGGCTTTTTCCCGTTCCGTACTGAGCATGTGCTCCAGCTGCTGCCGCGCCTTGGTGAAGCTGATGCCGTAGCCGTAGAAGTTCTGCAGCTGCTGGTCGCGCTCGAACTCGTCGCGGGCGATCACGATGCTGTGCATCGAAATGATGCGCTGACGCAGGGCATCACGCATGATGCTGGCCAGTTCCACCTTTTGGTTGTTTTCGTTGACGATTCGCTCGAGCCGCTGGTTGATCCCCGCCATCTGGGTGAGTCCCAGCACGGCGAGCGAGATCATCAGGACCAGAATCAGGCCGAAGCCCGTACCGACGGAAAGCAGGACGCGTTTGGAAAACATCAGGCAGCCGCCAACGGATGATCGGCTGATTTAATACCCGGTGCCGAAGAATGGCAAGGGTTGGGCGTCAGACCGGCGCCCGCTGCGGGAAAGCGATGACATGGTCGACCACGAGGCGGATGCCGATCTTCTCGCCCAGCGCATGGTCGTGATGGCTCGGCACCAGTGAGAGGACGGTTCCACCCGAAGCCAGGCGCAGGGTGTAGAGAATGCTGGCGCCACGGAAGGCCTTGTGGGTGACCTCGGCGGTGAGCGGGCTGGCGTCGTCGTGCACGATGTCGTCCGGGCGCAGCAGCACGTCCACCGGGCAGCCGGCCCGGCAGTCGGGCGGGAAATGGCCCTCGAGGGTGCCCAGCTCGATCTCGATGCGACGGTCGTCCATCACCCGCCCGGGCAGGAGCACGCCCTGGCCGATGAAATCGGCGACGAAGCGGTTGGTCGGCCGATGGTAGAGGTTATAGGGGTTGTCCCATTGCTGGATGCGGCCCTCGTGCATGATGCCGATTTCGTCAGCCAGCGCGAAGGCTTCGTGCTGATCGTGGGTGACCAGGATCGCGGTGCTGCCCTCGCGCTTGAGGATCTCGCGCACCTCGACCGACAGGCGCTCGCGCAGCTCCACGTCGAGATTGGAAAAGGGTTCGTCCAGAAGCAGCAGGCGTGGTTTCGGCGCCAAGGCACGGGCCAGGGCGACGCGCTGCTGCTGTCCACCGGAGAGCTCGTGCGGCAGGGCGAGCGCCGCCTCGGTCAAATTCACCAGCGCCAGCATGGCTGCGGTGCGGCGGGCGCGTTCCCGTGCCGACAGGCCGTGCAGGCCAAAGGCCACGTTGTCGCGCACGTTGAGGTGGGGGAACAGGGCGTAGTCCTGGAACACCATGCCGATATTGCGGCGCTCCGGCGGCAGGCTGGCGACCGCGCTGGCCACCCGCTGATCGTCGAGCCAGATCTCGCCGGCATGGGGCCGCTCGAAGCCGGCGATGAGCCGCAGCACGGTGGTCTTGCCGCAGCCGCTGGGCCCCAGCAGGCAGCCGATGCGTCCGGATTCGAGCGTGAACGACAGGTCCACGACCACCGGCTTGCCGTCGAAGGATTTGCTCAAGCTGCGGACGTCGAGTCGCGCCATGTCATTTGTCCGAATGCCGCACCAGCAGGATCACCGGCAGCAAGCCTACCAGCAGCAGGGCGATCGCGGGAAGGGCGGCGCGCTCCCATTCGCCTTCCGAGGTCATTTCGAAAATGCGCGTGGCCAGCGTGTCCCAGCCGAATGGCCGCGTCATCAGCGTGATCGGCATTTCCTTCATCACGTCCACGAATACCAACAAGCCTGCGCTGAGCAACCCGCCACGCAGCACCGGAAGATGCACGCGCGCGAGCACCTGGTGGGGGCGGTAACCGAGACTGCGTGCTGCGTCGTCCATGCTGAGGGTGATGCGCTGCATCGCCGCCTCCACGGGCTGGTGGGCGACGGCGAGAAAACGCGCGAGATACGCGGCCAGCATCGCCACCAGCGTGCCCTGCAGGAGGGGCGTGGTCGTTCCCGCGAAGAGGTTCCAGGTCGCGATATAGAGATTGTCGAACCAGGCAATGAGGCTGTAGCTGCCAATTGCCAGCACGGCACCGGGCACTGCGTAGCCCATGGTCGCCATGCGGCTCAAGAGCCTCATCCCGGCGTCCCGGTGCTGGCGCGCGGCGAAGGCGAGCCACGCGGCGACCCAGGTGCAAAGCAGCGCAGCGAACAGACCCAGCAGCAAGGAATGCCACACATACGAGAAGTAGCGCAAGTCGAGGTCGCGGGAGAGCACCGCCCACGCCCAGATGAAAAGGACGGCAACGGGCACGATGAAAGCTGCGAACAGCACGAGGCCGCACCAGCCAGCGGCCAGCCAGCGTGCGGGCCCCCGCAGGACCACACGCCGATGTCCACTGCGCCCGGCGGGGGTGTAGCGCATGCGGTTGCGCGAGTGTTGTTCGAGCAGCAAGAGCACGAATACGCCGACGATGAGCACAGAGGCGAGCTGAGCGGCAGCGGGCAGGGAGAACAGGCTCAGCCAGGCCTTGTAAATGCCGGTGGTGAAGGTGTCGAAGTTGAACACGGAGACGGTGCCGAAATCGGCCAGCGTTTCCATCACCACCAGCGCCGCCCCGCCGACGATCCACGGCCGCGCCATGGGCAGCGCGACGCGGAAGAAGCCCTGGCGGCGCGTGAGTCCCAGGGCTTGGGCGGCTTCCAGGGCGCGCTGACCCTGGGTCAGGAAGGCGTTGCGCGCGAGCAGGTAGACGTAAGGGTACAGAGCCAGTGTCATGGTGAATACCAGGCCGCCGCCGGAGCGTATCGGCGGGAAAGCGCCCGTCACGCCGAGCGCGCGCAGCTGGCTCTGGATCGGCCCCGTGAAGTCCAGCAGTCCGATCATCACGAAGCCGGTCACGTAGGCCGGCAAGGCAAGCGGCAGCATCAGCGCCCAGGCGAATACGCGCCGCGCGGGAAAGTCGCAGGTGGCCACGAGCCAGGCGAGGCTTACCCCCACCATGGTGCTGGCGATACCCACGCCGAGCGCCAGAAACACAGTGTTGCGGAGCAATTCGGGGAGCAGGGTGGTGCGCAGATGCAGCCACACCTCTGTGGCCGGACTGCCGAAATAAGCGAAGATCACCAGCACCGGCGCGACCGTGAACAGTGCGATGGCGAAGGCAATCAGGCGCCAGCCGTCCCAATGCGAGGGTCGCAAAAGAGCGAGAGCGCCATCGGGCGCTCTCGCGACGATGCGCGGCAGCGGGCGGATCATGGAACCGGCCGGACGACTTACTTGTAGCCGGCCCGGTCCATCAGCTTGACGGCAGCGGTCTGCAGTTCACCGGCGCGGGCGACATTGATGGGATTGGCCTTGAAGGTGCCCCAGGCAGCCACGACCGGGTCGGGCTTCGCCGCCGGATTGGCCGGATATTCGAGATTGGCGTCCGCGAACAGATTTTGCGCCTTGGGCGAGGACAGCCATTCGAGCAGTGCGATGGCACCGGCTTCGTTCTTCGCATGGCGCGTCACGCCGGCTCCGGACACGTTTACGTGCACCCCCGAGCCGGCCTGGTTGGGCCAGAACAGGGCGATCGGCAGTTTCGGATCCTTCTCGATCAGCCGACCGAAGTAATACGTGTTGACGATCCCCACGTCGCACTGGCCGGCTGCCACCGCCTGCAGCACCTTCGTATCGTCCGGAAACACGTCGGTGGCCAGGTTGGCGACCCAGCCACGCACGATCTGTTCGGTTTTGGCCTCGCCGTGCTCGGCAATCATCATGGCCACAAGGGACTGATTGTAGACCTTTTTCGAAGTGCGCAGACAGAGGCGTCCCTTCCATTTCGGCTGTGCCAGATCTTCATAGGTGGACAGCTCGGTTGGCTTGACGCGCTGGGTGTTGTAGACGATGGTGCGGGCCCGTACCGAAAGGCCGAACCAATGGTTGCCGGGGTCGCGCAGGGAAGCAGGAATATTGGCCGTGAGCGCGGGCGAATGGACGGGCTTGAGCAGGCCTTCCTGGGCGGCGAACCAGAGGTTGCCTGCATCCACCGTGAGTAGGAGGTCCGCCGGGCTGTTCGCGCCCTCGGCCTTGAGGCGCTGCATCAGCGGGCCTTCCTTGTCGGTGACGAATTTTACCCGCACGCCCGTTTCCCGGGTGTAAGCATCGAACAAAGGCTTGATGAGCTGTTCGTTGCGGGCGGAGTAGACCACGACCTCGGACGAGGCAAAGGCATGGGGGAATATCCATAACGATAGCAGAAGAATTGTGGTCGGCAGGAAAAAGCGATGCATGTTCATATGGTTGTGTCTCCTAAGTAATGGGATATACAAAATCCCAGTGAGGCAACGATAACACGAATGCGAATTATTCGCAATAACAGCTGGGCGCTTGGGGGGAGGCGCGGCCCTGGTCAAGCGCTCAGATGGCCTTGAAGCGCAGCAGGGTATTGAGACGGCCCTCGAACAGGGCGTCGAATTTCACCAGATGGGGGTTGACGGTGACGCGGAAGCCGTCCTGACGGCCGGGCGTGATGTCGACGAAGCGCAGTTTCTTGCTTTTCACTTCGACTTCCATGCTGACGCGCATCGGATAGTACCCATCGAGGAAACGGCGCATGAAGGGCCCGTTGGCGATGTGGTACAGCCCATCGGGCTGCGGGTAGAGCACTTTGCTCTCGAGCGCCAGACAAACCTTTGCATCGGGTCCCACATCCCGCAGCTGAACGGTCGAGCCTTCGACCCACGACTTGCCCACCCCGGTCACCGAGAGCAGGCGCAGATCGCGTACACGACCTTCACGGAAGACGATTTGCGTCGCCGGCACCTTGTCGAGGTTCTCATGACATTGCTTCAGCGTGGCCCAACCATCCGCCACGGTCGAGTCCGTGATGATCAGGTGGTTGTGGTGGTGGTGTACGGGTTTGGCCGGCGGGCGCTGCAAAAAGACCAGTTCACCCTCGTTGACGTCGGCAGCACTCGCCTCGGGCGGTGCGTTGAACCAGTCGTCCAGCTCCTTCTGGGTGTACTCTCGACCGACGCTCGCCGTCGCGAGCAGGCTGAAGATGAGGACGAACATCACGCGGACCACGGGCTGCTTCCTGGGACTGACCGACAGCGCTAATATCCGCCGCAGGAGGACGACTGTCAAATCGAACCTGCGGCTGAATCCGCGCCGGAATCAGGGGCTTTCCAGGGCGGCGAGACGCCGCGCGCCGTTGAAGCGTGCCGACCAGTAGCGGTCGTTCATGTCGGAGATCATGACATCTCCCGTCTTGCTGGAGCTGGCATGAATGAAGCGGTTGTCGCCCAGGTAGATGCCGACGTGGGAAAAGGCGCGGCGCAGCGTGTTGAAGAAGACGAGATCACCGGGCTTGAGTTCCCGGACGTCGATCGGGCTGCCGACACGGCTGATGTCCTGGGCCGTGCGCGGCAGGGCGATGCCGGCGATCTGTTGGAACACATGGGCCACGAACCCGCTGCAATCGAAACCGGTCTCGCTCGATTTGCCGCCGAACTTGTACTGGGTTCCGATGAGGCTGAGGGCGTAGAGCAGGACGTCCTGACTCGGCACGGCTGGCGTGACGGGTGGCACCGCCTCCTGCGCATAGGTGGCGGTGCTGGCGGCAAGCAACAGCAAGGAAGCGATCCAACGGCTCATGGGGCAAATTTAAAAAGAAAAAACCGACCTGTAAAGGAAAAACCATGACGCCCGAAGCAATTCGGCGGTGGGATGGGCTAAACTAAAAGCGTTTTTCCTATCGATGACGAACGCGGAGTGACGAGATGAGCGAAATGCAGCCGGAGGCAATCAAGGAGGAGGCGGCGCAGGCGGCCCAGACGGAAGGCGTGGACCTTCATGCGCGGGTCCGGGACCTGACGTTGCGCGCGTTGCGGGACCGGGCGGTCTCGCTTGCCGAGGTACGCGAGGTGGTTGCAGCAGTGACCGAAGGGGTGGGGGTAGGCTTGGGCAGGCGCGCGGGCGAAATTAAGGACGCGGCGCGGCAGGCCTTAAGCGGCCTGGACGAAGCCCTGGGCAAATCGGCCGAGGCGACCCGGCTTGCGGTGCAACAACTCCTCTCCCAGGGCAAGGAATTCCGGGATGCCGATCTCAAACCTGCATTGGACGAACTGAAGCAGCTCGAGGAAACGCTGCTGTCCACGGTATCCCGGGTGGCCGCGCAGGCCGGCGGACGCATCAAGGCGGAGTTCGAGTCGCAGGTCACCCATGCCCGCCGGGTCGGCACCGACACCGGCCGTCTGGTGGCCGATACGCTGAGCGAATTCGCCGACCGTGCCGGGAGCCAGGCGAAGGCGGGTGCGGCGGAGAGCATCGAGGCTGGCCTGGAACTGCGCAAGCGTCTGACCCTCCTGGCGAGCGGCATTCTCGGCGGCATGGCGGACGCATTGCGCGAGCAGAGCGAGGCCGGGCGTAAGTAGCGCTGGATGCTGATCGAGACTTTCAGTCTGGTGCGGGATCTCCCGCGTCTGCACGAGATTTCCTCGGTCCTGATCCGTTACGGGGGCGCCGATGTGGTGCGTCGCCTCGGGCTCGGCAACGTGCTGGAACGGGCCGGGCGCGTGCTGCATTGGAAAGAGGCCGCCGAAATCCAGCACATGGAGCCCGCGCAGCGCTTTCGCACCGCCCTGGAACAGCTGGGGCCCACCTTCGTGAAGCTCGGCCAGGTGCTCGCCACCCGTGTCGATCTGTTCCCACCGCATTGGATCTCGGAACTGGAGAAGCTGCAGACAGAAGTGCCTGCCCTTCCGTTCGAGCGCATCCAACCGCAACTGGCCGCCGCCCTCGGTGGCGACCCGCGCGAGGTGTTCGCCAGTTTCTCGCCCACTGCTCGCGCCGCTGCCTCGATCGCCCAGGTGCACGATGCCACTCTGAAGGACGGGACACGGGTGGTGGTGAAGGTGCGCCGCCCCGACATCGTGCCGATCGTGGAAGCAGACCTGCGCATCATGGCCCACATCGCGAGGCTGCTGGAATCCGAGTTCCCTGAAACCCGGCGCTATCAACCGGTGCTGGTGGTGCAGCAATTCGCCAAGTCCCTGCGGCGTGAGCTGGACCTCGCGGCAGAAGCGCGCAACATCCAGCGTTTCGCCGAGAAATTCGCCGGTGACGACACGATCGTGATTCCCAAGGTGTATTGGGCCTACACCAGCCAGACGGTGAACGTGCAGGCGTTCATCGATGGCATTCCCGGCAACCGCCTGGCCGAGGTGGACGCCGCGGGACTTGACCGCAAGCTGCTGGCAAAGCGCGGGGCCGACGCGGTCCTGCGTATGATCCTCATCAACGGCCATTTTCACGCCGACCCCCATCCGGGGAACGTGTTCTACCTACCGGGCAATCGCCTTGCCCTGATCGATTTCGGCATGACGGGCACGCTGACCACCGAACGGCGCAACCAGATCGCCGACATGCTGATCGCGCTGTTGCGCAAGGACGAGCTCGCGCTGATCGAGGTGCTGCTGGACTGGACCGGCGATGCGGTGGACGAATCCAAGCTCGCATCGGACATCATCGAGCTGATGTTCAATTACACCAGCGTGCATCTCAAGGACATCAGCTTCGGCGCATTGCTGGGCGAACTGACCGCGATCATGCGCGAGCATCGCCTGGTGCTGCCGGCCGACCTCACCTTGCTGTTCAAGGCACTGATCACCCTCGACGGTTTGGGGCGTCAGCTCGACCCGGATTTCGACATGGCGCTGGAGACCGAGCCGTTCGTGAAACAAGTCATGCTGCAGCGCTACGCGCCGGAGGCGATATTGAAGCGCGGCGGGCGCAACGTGCGTGACATTGTCAACGTGGTCACCGGCCTGCCGCGGGATCTGGGGCGCTTCTTCAAGGAGCTGCGCCGCGGGCGGGTGCGCATTGACCTGGATCTCAAGCGGCTGGAGCGCTTCGGCCAGCAGCTCGACCGCACCACCAACCGCCTCACCATCGGCATCCTGACGGCGTCCCTCGTGATCGGCTCGTCCATTGTCATCACCATCGAGGGCGGTCCCAAGCTGTTCGGTATGCCGATTCTGGGTTTTCTGGGCTTCGTGATCGCCTTCGCCAACAGTGTCTGGATCGTGTTCTCCATTTGGCGCTCTGGCAAGCATTGACTGCGGGCTTGTCACGGAATTGTCGCCGCCGCCTGGGATCATTGCGCATGGAACTTGCTCGGCAGTAGCGCATGAGTGACGGCGTACTGTTTCTCCCCCGTGACCGCTTACAGGCGCTGATCGACCGTCTCCGTGTCGATTACCGGCTGGTAGGCCCCCAGGTGCGCGATGGCGCGATCGTCTACGATGACCTGGCTTACGCGGAGGCGTTGCCGGTGGGCGTACGCGATGCACAGGAAGGGGGCAGCTACCACTTGACGCGCACCGATAGTGCGCGCTGCTTCGCCTGGGCCAATGGTGCCCAGGGGCTCAAACCCTTCCTCTTCTCGCCGCGCGAGCCCCTATGGCGGGCGCAGTCGACCGAGACCGGTTTCGAGGTGGAGCCCCTGCTGCCACAGTCCAAGCCCATCGCCTTCCTGGGCGCACGCGCCTGCGACCTTGCGGCGCTTGCGATACAGGATCGTGTATTTCTCGGCGGTCCCTATGTCGACCCCTACTATGGTGCCCGGGGCCGTGATCTTTTCCTGGTGGCGGTGAATTGCACCCACGCCGCCGCCACCTGCTTTTGCGCCTCCACCGGGGACGGCCCACGCGCCGGCGCCGGCTTCGACCTGGCCCTGACGGAGCTGGACGAGGGCTTCGTGGTCGAGGTGGGCAGCGAAGCGGGGCGAAGCGTGCTCGCCGCCCTGGATCTGGATGCGGCGAGTCCGGCCCAGCGGGCGTCTGCGGCCGCGCAGGTGGACGCCGCGGCGGCCGGCCAGACGCGCGCCCTGCCGGGCCGTAACCTGCGCGACGCCCTGTTTGCGCGACTCGACCACCCGCGCTGGGACGAGGTGGCCACGCGTTGTGTGGCCTGCGGCAATTGCACCATGGTATGCCCCACCTGTTTCTGCCACGCGGAGCACGATCGCCCGGCCTTGAGCGGCATGGAGAGCGTACACGAGCGGGTGTGGGATTCCTGCTTCACGGCTGGCCACGGCTACATCCACGGATTCCAGGTGCGACCCGAGATCAAGCACCGCTACCGGCAGTGGCTCACTCACAAGCTTGGCAGCTGGCACGAGCAGTTCGGACGTAGCGGCTGCGTGGGCTGCGGCCGCTGCATCGCCTGGTGTCCGGTGGGCATCGACATCACGGCGGAGGCATGCGCGATGGTGCTGGAGGCGGGCGATGGCGACTAACCCCTACCTGCCGCAGGTGGCACGTATCGTCGAGCGCAAGCAGGAATCCGACAGCATCTTCACTCTGCGGCTCGCGTTCGAGGACCCGGCGGTGCAGCGTGCCTATCGCTTCGAACCCGGCCAGTTCAACATGGTCTACCTGTTTGGCGTGGGTGAAGTGCCGATCTCCATCGTGTCCGATCCGGAGGACGACGCGATGTTCGATCACACCATCCGCATTGTCGGTCGCGTCACCGAAGGCCTGGCCAAGCTTCAACCCGGCGCGCGCGTAGGCATTCGCGGGCCCTTCGGACGCGGCTGGCCCATGACCGAGGCGCGGGGCCGCGATGTGCTCGTGATCACTGGCGGGCTGGGCTGCGCACCGGTGGTGTCGGTCATTCATTACGTCACCCGCCGCCGCAACCGCTTTGGCAAGCTCACCATCATCCAGGGTGTCAAGCACAGCCAGGATCTGATTTACCGCGAGCATTACGAAGCGTGGGCGCAGGCGCCCAACACCGAGGTGTTGATCGCGGCGAACGCCTCGAGTGGTCACTGGCCCTGGCACGTGGGGCCGGTGACCGAGCTGATCGAGCGCGCCGGCATCGATCCGGCGCGGACCGTCACCATGATGTGCGGGCCCGAGGGCATGATGATCGCGGCGGCGAAGATCTTGCGCGGTCGCGGCATGGTGGAGTCCGACATCCATTTTTCCACCGAGCGCAACATGCAGTGTGCGGTGGGGCATTGCGGCCATTGCCAGTTCGGCGGCAGGTTCGTGTGCCGCAACGGCCCCGTGTTCAACTATGCCGAGATCAAGGCACTCCTCGGCATCCGCGGCTTCTGAGGGACCCATGAGCAAACCCCGGGTGGCGGTGCACAAGTTCTCCTCCTGCGATGGCTGCCAGCTTGCTTTCCTCAATGCGGGTGAGGCGCTGCTGGAACTTGCACAGCACGTTGACTTCGTCCATTTCGCCGAGGCCGGCGTGGTGGATTCCGATGCCCCGGCGGACATCACCTTCGTCGAGGGCAGCGTCACCACGGCGCACGAGATCGAACGCATCCGCTCGATCCGCGCGCAAAGCCGCTTCTTGGTGACGATCGGCGCCTGTGCCACCGCCGGCGGTATTCAGGCCCTGCGCAACGGGACCGCCGGCAGCGCCGACTGGGTGGCAAGCGTGTATGCCTCGCCGCAATACATCGAAAGCCTCGCCACCTCGACCCCGATCGCCGCTCACGTGAAGGTGGATCTGGAATTGTGGGGCTGTCCGGTGACGACGCGCCAGATCATGCAGGCCATGCGCGATCTGCTGTTTGCTGTACGCCACAAACCGGTGGCCGACAGTGTGTGCCTGGATTGCAAGCGCGCTGGCAATATCTGTGTGGTCGTGACCAAGGGCGAGCCCTGCATGGGCCCGGTGACCCACACCGGCTGCGGCGCCCTCTGCCCGGCTTTTAGTCGCGCCTGCTATGCCTGCTTTGGTCCCAGCGAGCAGGTCAACGGCGCGGCCTGGGCGAGGCGGCTTGGCCGCCTGGGGCTGACGCCCCAGGCGGTGCGGCAGCGCTTCCTGTTCATCAATGCCGGAGCGCCGGCCTTTGCGGAGGTGGCAAAGGGTCTCGGCCATGAGTGAAGAACGCGGGATCGCCATCAACGTGCCCGTGCTGGCGCGGGTCGAGGGCGAGGGTGCCCTCGAACTCGCCGTCGAGAGGGGTGTGATCACGGCCTTGAGGCTGCGCATCTATGAGCCCCCACGCCTGTTTGAGAAGTTTTTGGAGGGGCGCAGCTTCGAAGAGGTGCCGGACATGGTGGCGCGCATCTGCGGCATCTGTCCGGTGGCCTACCAGATGAGCGCCGTGCGTGCGATCGAATCGGCTTTCGGCGTGACCGTGACACCTTGGGTCGAGGCGATGCGCAAGCTGATCTACTGCGGCGAGTGGATCGAATCTCATGCATTGCACATCCACCTGCTCGCCCTGCCGGACTTCCTCGGCTTTCCCAGTGTGATCCAGATGGCCGAGCAGCATCCGGAGCAGGTACGGCGCGGGCTGATGCTGCAGGGCCTGGGCAACGATCTGATCCGTTTCTTGGGCGCGCGTTCGGTGCATCCCGTGGGTGTGCGTGTCGGCGGTTTTTACCATGCCCCCCCGCTCGAACAGGCAGTGGCGTTATTGGCCCGGATCGAGGCTGCGCTCCCCGAGGCGGTGGCGCTGGCGGAATGGTGTGCGACCCTGCCGCTGCCCGAAGATGAGCAGGCGTTCGAATGTGTGAGCGTGGCGAGCGGGGAGGACTATCCGGTCCTGGGCGACCGGCTGGTTTCGTCCCACGGCCTTGACATCCCCATCAGTGCCTTCGCTGACGAGTTCGAGGAACGGCAGGTACCTCATTCCACGGCGCTGCACTGCCTGCATCGCGGCGAGCCCTATCTGGTGGGCCCCCTCGCACGCCTCAATCTGGCCTGGGACAAGCTGCCGGCTTCGGTGCGCGCCCTGGTGGCCAGGACCGGACTCACAGTCCCCTCGCGCAATATGTTCGACAGCCTTACCGCGCGCGCCATCGAGATCGTCTACGCCCTAGAAGAAGCAATCCGCATTCTGCGCACCTACCATGTGCCCGACCGTCCGTACGTGCCCGTGACGCCCCGCGCCGGCGTAGGCTTCGGGGCCACGGAGGCGCCACGTGGCCTGCTCTGGCACCGCTACGAATTCGACGACGCCGGCTGCGTCATCCGCGCACGCATCGTGCCGCCCACCAGCCAGAACCAGGCGCGCATCGAAGCCGACCTGCACACGCATCTGCTGCGCTACGGTTTCGACCGGCCGGATGCGGAAATCCGTCTGCGCGCCGAGACGATCATCCGTAACTACGACCCCTGCATCTCTTGCGCGACCCATTTTCTGGACCTGCGCGTGCAGCGCAGTTAGGTGAGGACGTTCCCTTTCATTTGTGCTTGGCCGGGCCGGACGTGCCCGCTGGCACCGGGACACGCGCGGGGGCGTGGACATGCCGTCCACTCACCGAGCCACGTTGCCGCCGCGGGGCATGATGCTACAGGCGGCAAGTGATTTTCCGTCCTGCCCGATTTCAGGTCGCGGTGGCGAGGGCCGGAGCGATCAGGAACCAGGTGGCCAAAAGGAGGAGGGAGAGGCGCACGATACGCCCTGACGGCCACGGGGCGTGGAACTAAAAGGTAAAGGCCTCGTATTTTGACACTGCCGGTCAATCGAACTGCAATCGTGACGTTGAGCAGGCTGAGCCGCAAGCCCTCGACAAGACTTTAAGCCGCCGAGCGTGTGGGTCAGATAGGGGCTGCGGCTCATTTCTCGTTCAATCAGACCGAACGGTAATTTGGGGGGCTGACAATGGTGGGTCGATACCATGAACCCGTGAGCCGCCCCGCGTTTTCTGCTAGGCTGCACGTCATGCAAAACGCAACACGTATCCTGTGCGTGGGTTCACCGTTCGGCGAGGACGCTCTGGGCGAGCAGGCGTATCGGGCGCTGCGTGCACGCCTGCCTGCGGCCGATCTGCGCTATCTGGATCGTCCCGGTGTCGGGCTCGTGGCGGCGCTCGAGGGGGCCCGGCGGGTGATTCTTATCGATGCGGTGGCGAGCGGTGCGCCCCCAGGCACCCTGCATCGGTTCGAAGGAAGGGCGATTGCCGCGCGCCTGGCCCGCGTCACGTCCAGCCATGGCTTTGGCCTCGCCGAGGCGCTGGCGCTGGCGGACAGCCTGGGCGCGCTGCCGGAACAGGTGGTGCTCTATGGCATCGAGATGGGGGGAGGAGGTGCCAGCCTTCCTGCGCTCGTGGCCGCGGTCGCGGCCGAATTCGAGGGCCGGATTCCATGCGCGTCTTGATGCCGGGACTCATGATGGCCATGGTGCTGCTCGTCTCGCCGCCATTGCGGGCGCAGGAGCAGGTGGAGGTCGTGACGCTCAACTACCGAACGGCGGAGCAGCTGATCCCCGTGATCCAACCCCTCGTCGGCGCCGGGGGTGCCGTGACGGGCATGCAGAACAAGCTCATCATCCGCGCCCAGGCGGCACAGATCGCGCAGATCAAGCGCGTGGTGGCGACCCTGGATGTGGCGCCGCGGCGGCTGATGATCACGGTGCGGCAAAGCGTCACGCGCACAGCCCTGGAGCAGGAGGCGGGCGTGTACGGCAGTGTTGGCAGCGATACAGTGCGGGCGCGTGTGCCACCTGCCATGCGCGACGCGTCGGGGGATGCGGGGGTCAGCGTCGGTGCCGGTGACGACCGTGTCGGCGCCCGTGTGCGCAGCACCCGCGACATCGAAGACAGCCGCGAGACGCAGCGTGTGCAGGTGCTGGAAGGCAATCCGGCATTCATTCGCACGGGACAGTCGCTGCCCTACCGTGCCCGTACGGTCCATCATGATCGGTATGGCACGATGGTGACCGAAGACACCCAGTTCAAGGATGTGACGAGCGGCTTCTACGTGCTGCCACGGGTGAGCGGCGATCGCGTGATTCTGGAAATCAGCCCCCAGCGCGACACCCCCGGCCAGCGCGGCGCCGTCAACATCCAGCAGGCGAGCACGGTGGTGTCGGGGCGCCTGGGCGAGTGGATCGAACTCGGTGGCATCGGGTGGCTCGCAAGCCAGCAGGGCAGCGGCACGGTCTATGCCACACGGGAGATGGCGCGGGATGAGCGCACGATCTTCGTGCGGGTGGAAGAGGTTCCTTAGCGGGCCTTCGCGTGCGCGGCGGGTGTCGCGGTGTCGCGTATCGTGGTCAGCGCCGCCGGACGGCCGAACAGAAAGCCCTGGGCGTGGGAGAAGCCGGCATCGATCACCCGCTGGCGCAGGGTGTCGCTTTCCACGCCCTCCGCGACCAGTTCGAAACCCGCATCCTTCACCATGCGCGCCAGGTCTGCCACCAGCGTGGCCTGACGGTCCTGACGCTCCAGGCTGCGCACCATGGTGATGTCGAACTTGACCATGTCTGCCGGCATGCTCGCTAGATAGCGCAACGAAGAATAGCCGTTGCCGAAGTCGTCCAGGGCCACCTGGATGCCCGCCTGGCGCAGTTTATGGAGGTTGCTGGCCGCGTGGCTGATCTGGGTGATAAGCGCCGTTTCGGTGATCTCCACCACCAGTTTGCGCTGCCGCGCCACGGGGGCGAGGGTTAGCAGCGCCGCCAGCACCCGGTCGTGCACGATGCCGGGGCCAGAGATGTTGATGGACAAGCCCTGCGGTGTTGGCAGCGTGCCGCGTCTGAGATCGTGCTCCACCCGCGCGATCAGGGCCAGATCGAACTCCACCTCCAGGCGCCGCGCCTCCACCACCGGGAACAGATCCCCCGGCAGGATCAGGGCGTCGCCGTCTCGAATGCGCGCCAGCACCTCCCAGTACTGAACGGCGCCGTCGGGCAGGCGCACGATGGGTTGATAGTGCAGCTCGATGCGTTCGGGCTCGGCGAGGGCCTGGTAGACCGCGGTATTCTCCCGGTGGGAGAGGATGGCGTGCCCGTCCGCCGAGAGTTCCGGCGTGTATTCCACGATCTTGCTTTGTCCCGGACGTTTGGCGTGATACATGGCGAGATCGGCATTGCGGTGCAACTCGTGGCCGCTGCCCTCGACGAGGTCGCGGCTGTGACAGATGCCGATGCTGATGCGGACCGGCTCCTTCACGCCCAGGCTGCGAAAATCGTAGGCGACCACCCGGTCCAGGCAGCGCTCGGCAATGGCGCGCGCGCCTTCCGGATCCACGTCGTGCAGCAGCGAGGCGAATTCGTCGCCCCCCAGGCGGTAGAGCCGATCGTTGCTGCGCAGGGCGCCGTGCAGCGATTCGGCGATGCCCTGGATCACGCGGTCGCCGACCTGGTGGCCGTAGGTGTCGTTGATGGGCTTGAAGTGGTCGCAGTCGAAGAGCAGCAGGGCGCTCCGGGCAGCGGGCCCCCGGTCACGAAACGATGCGCAATCCTCGTCGAAGGCGCGGCGGTTGTAGACGCCGGTGAGGGCATCGCGATGGGCGAGCAGCCACAGCTGCTCGTTTTTGTCCGCCAGGTTCACGTGCAGGGCGTCGAGTTCCATCTGGTAGTCGTTCAGGGACCGGCGCACGCTTTCCAGCTCGCTCACCGGCAACACGGTTTGCGCCGGGTCCCCGATCAGCTTGCGTTCACCGCGGCGCATCCCATCGATGTGCGACGCCATGAGCTGCAACGGGCGTGTCACCAAAATGCGCAGCCCGAGATGCGCAGCCACCAGCACCAGGATGGCAAGGGCGAGCATCACATATAAGTGTCGCAGCACGAGCCGTTCGATGGCGCGCACCTCGGCGTTCTCCTGGGCCTGGAAAAGCGTGTGGTCGGCAATTTCGTCGAAGGGCAGGCGCAGGCTTTCCGGCATGGTGACGGTGAGGGTATCCGGTCGCAGATGTTGAAATGACCGCAGCGCATTCACTTCGGCAGCGAAATCCACCTTGAGCAGCCCATGGCCGACGATTTCCTGGCGGCTTGCATCGCGATGCACGTCGAACAGGAGGTAGAGATAATCCCGTTCGCCCTCCCGTGCCAGGTAGGGTTGCGTCCGATAGGGATCGATGCGCGGGGGGAGCGCGGGCGCGGCGCCGTTCGGCGCAGTGCCCAAGTCGGCGAGGCTGCGCCCCTGGATGGTGTAGAGGTCGAAAGCCACCACGCTTTCGCGCAGCGGGTTGGCGCTGGGCAGGCGCACGTGGCGCCAATAGCGGTAGTAGGCGGGCGTGTCGAAGATGGGCGCCGTTTCGTCCCATTCCGCCAGTGCGCGCCCGGTGGCCTGCACCTTGGCGAGCAGGGTGTTCAGCCCTTGGCGCCATTCCTGCGCGGCGAGTTCCCGTTCCGTCGCGGCGATCTGCTGGCCGATGATCTTCAGTTCCCGCAAGGCAAGCCCGCTCAGCGCAGCGACCGCGAGCGCAAAGGCGAGGAAAAACGCCAGGGCGTAGTGGTTGATCGAGCGTGGACGCGGACGGGCCACCGGGTCGCCCCGCCTACTGGGTGTCCGCCGGGCGCGTCACGGCAGCGAGCACGGCGTCCTGCAGGTCGAATTCGGACTGTCCGTCGAAGAAATGGTTGGCGTTCGGCACGATCTGCACTTTCGCGCCGCGCCTGGCCATGAGGTCGGACCAATCCGGGCCCATACGGTCGTCGAGGCCACCCTGGATCACGCTCACCGGCACCTTGCTGCGCGTCATGAGGTCGAGCACGTTGGCGCGCGTCCAGCGCAGATAGGACAGGAAGGCCTTGGGCGGGGCAGTGTAGACCTTGCAGTAATTCAGCGCCCCGCTAATGATGCTGTCATTGTGGCGCGCGATGCGCCTTGGGAGCTCCTCCAGGAGCTGGCTGCGCTGCGCCCGGTTGGGCAGATGTTGCCAATCCAGCACCCCCACGCCCACTGCGCGATAGACCGCAGGATGGGGCTTGTTGGCCACATACGCGAGCACGCCGATGCTGCCGAAGCTGTGGCCGACCAAGGCAATCTGACGGTGTCCCTGCTGGGCGAGCCAGTCCACCCAGTCGCCGATTTCGCGCACGTCGGCCTCCATGGTGTGGGTGTGGAGGGCTTCGCAGGCCAGGCTGGCCTTGCGCCGCGAAAGGCCCAAGGAGAGGGTCGGGGCCAGCACCGTGTATCCGGCGCCGGACAGGCCCGTCGCCATGGCGACCACGGTGGGAAATTCCCGCGTTTGCAGGAAGCCGTGCAGGAGCAGGACGGCCGGTTTGCCCGGCTTGCCCGGCTGATAGGTGGCGACAGCGGTCTTGCCATTCGCCAGCGTCCGCTCCGCCAAGCCTTCCTGCTGCGCCCAGGCCGCGCTGGCGAGAGCGGCTGCGGCGCAGGCGTAGATGAGCGGGCGCGAGGCGCGACGAAGCCGGGAGCACAGGGTCTTCATGGCAGGCGAGGCGATTGCAGCGAGCCGTATTATCGACCCATTCATCGGCATGGGAAAGCGCCTCTTGAGCTGGCGCGCGCCTGCGCGCCGTGCTTTGGTGATACCATGAGCCGCTTCACGCTTTTTCGCCAATGCACAGACTTGCCGAGATCTTCGGTGCTGCAGGACCGCTTGCCGCGACCCTACCCGGTTACCGGCAGCGCCCCCAGCAGCTTGAAATGGCCGAGGCCATTCTGGCCGCGATCGAAGCTGCCGAGACACTGATCGTGGAGGCCGGTACCGGTACCGGCAAGACGTTCGCCTACCTGGTGCCCGCCCTGCTCGCCGGTGGCAAAGTGATCGTGTCCACGGGCACCAAGACCCTGCAGGATCAGCTGTTCCTGCGCGACCTGCCGGCGGTGCGGGCGGCGCTTTCGCTGCCGGTGACGGTGGCGATGCTGAAAGGTCGTGCCAATTACGTCTGCCGCTATCGTCTGCGTCTCTCGCAGCTCGACGCGCGCTTCCAGCACAAGGAAGATGCCGAGCATCTCGCACGCATCGCACGCTTTGCCGCGGTGAGCGACAGCGGTGACCGCAGTGCCTGTGGGGACGTGCCCGAGACCGCGGCCGCGTGGGCTTATGCCACCTCCACGCGCGACAACTGCCTGGGGCAGGCGTGCCCGGACCATGCCGACTGCTTCGTCATGGCGGCACGCAAGGCCGCGCTGGCGGCCGACGTGGTGGTGGTGAACCATCATCTGTTTTTCGCCGACGTGATGCTCAAGGATGAGGGCATGGCGGAGTTGTTGCCGGCGGCGAATACGGTCATCCTCGACGAAGCGCATCAGCTGCCGGAGATTGCCGGGTTGTTCTTCGGACGTTCGTTGGGCACGGGCCAGCTGATGGAACTCGCGCGGGATGCGCGCGCCGAGGCCCTTGCCAACGCCAAGGACAGCGAGGCGCTGCCGAAGGCAGCGGGCGCGTTGGAGAAGGCGGTGCGCGATCTACGCCTCGTGTTCCCGGAAGAGCCTGTGAAGCTGCCGGCGGAGCGTGCGCGGCGCCTTTCGCGCTTCGATCCGGCGCTTAAAAACCTGGCCGAGAAGCTGGCAGCGCTGGCGAACCTTCTGGAGGCTCACGCGGAGCGCGCCCCGGGGCTGGAGCAGTGCTTCCGCCGGGCCCAGGGCCTCGCCGCCGAGCTAACCGCCTGGCAAGGTGAAACGGATGACGGGCAGGTGCAGTGGGTGGAGGTGTTTGGCCATGGGCTGCACCTGAATGCCACCCCGCTGTCGGTGGCGGAACCTTTTCGCGCCCAGCTCGCGGCCAGGCCATGTGCATGGATCTTCACTTCCGCGACGCTCGCGGTGAAGGGCGACTTCCGTCTCTATCAAGAACAGATGGGCCTAGAGGACGCACGCTGTGCCTGCTGGGACAGCCCGTTCGATTATGCCCGCCAGGCACTGTTGTACGTGCCGCAAAACCTGCCTGATCCCAACACGCCCGCATACACCCGCGCCGTGGTGGAGGCGGCGCTCCCGGTGCTGGCGGCGAGCGGCGGTCGGGCCTTCCTGCTGTTTACCAGCCTGCGCGCCATGAACGAGGCCCACGGCTGCCTGGCCGAAACCTTCGCCGCGCGGGGCTGGCCGTTCCCGCTGCTGGTGCAGGGCCAGGGCTCGCGCACCGAACTCCTGGCGCGCTTCCGTGCCCTTGGCAATGCCGTGCTGGTGGCCTCTCAAAGCTTCTGGGAAGGGGTCGACGTGCGCGGCTCGGCGCTGTCGCTGGTGGTGATCGACCGCCTGCCATTCGCGCCGCCGGACGATCCGGTGCTTGCCGCGCGCATCGAGCGCATGAACCGAACCGGCCGCAATGCCTTCATGGAGTATCAGCTTCCGCGCGCGGCGATCACGCTCAAACAGGGCGCGGGGCGGCTGATCCGCGACGAGACCGATCGCGGGGTCCTGATGATCTGTGACCCGCGCCTCACCGACAAACCTTACGGGCGCCGCCTCTGGCAGAGCCTGCCGCCGATGCGGCGCACCCGCGAGCTTGCCGATGTGGAAGCATTTTTCGAAGTGTGTTCGTCGGCCCGCGCGCTGGCTTAGCCTCGCGCCAGCGTTGTTTTTTGCCTCCGCGCAGGCCGCCGAGGTGCAGGTGGCGGAACACCTGCAGGCGCTGCCCCTGGCCGGCTACCAGTATTACGCCGGGCCACGGGTGTGGCACGAACTCTACGTGGGTGCGCCGCTCGCCCTGGTGCGGGAGGCGGACAATCCGCACGATCCCAACGCGGTACGGGTGGAGTGGCAGGGGCAGAAGCTGGGCTACGTGCCGCGGGCGGGCAATGCCCTGGTCGCCCGACTGCTCGACCAGGGGGTGCCGGTGACGGCGCGCATCACCCAGCTCCATCGCGGTCGCAGCCATTGGCAGCGCGTGATCTTCGAGGTGCTGATCGACCCGCGCTGAGACCGCTCGCCTCGCCGACCCACGACGGTTCAGCCCGTATAATGCTGGCATGCGCGTGCTCGCCCTCGACACTTCCACCGATTATTTATCGCTTGCCCTGTGGCTCGACGGTGCACATCTCGGCCAGGACTTGCGCGCGGTGCAGCAGCATTCGGAGCTGATCCTGCCGGCCATCGAGGCGCTGCTGGGTGAAGGCGGGGTGCGGCTTGCGGATCTGGATGGCATCGCCTTCGGCGCTGGCCCCGGCGGCTTTACCGGATTGCGCATCGGCTGTGCGGTGGCCCAGGGCCTGGCCTTCGGCGCCGATCTGCCGGTGGTGGGTATTTCCTCGCTGCTCGCCCTGGCTCAGGGCAGCGGTGCCGAGCAGGTGATCGCTTGTCTGGATGCGCGCATGGGTGAGGTGTATCACGCGACCTATTGGCTCGAATCCGGCGACTGGGCGGAGGTCCACGCGCCAGGGCTGTATCGCCCGGAGCAGACGCCACTCCCGCCCCCCGGTGCGTGGGTCGGTGTGGGCAGCGGTTTCGCGGCGGGCGGGGCGGCGCTGCAGACGCGCCTGGGGGAGCGACTGGCGCGCGTGGATGCCGAGGCGTTTCCCCGCGCACGGGCCATCGCGGAACTCGCCGTGGCGCGACTCGCCCGCGGCGAGGGGGTGCCGGCGTGGGAAGCAGCACCCGTGTACATCCGGGACAAGGTTGCACTGAAAACGGTGGAGCGATGAGCGCTCAACCCGATCAGGTGTTTTCCATGCGGCCGATGCGCCTGGAGGACGTGGACGCGGTGGTGCGCCTCGAACGAGAGGTTTATGCATTCCCATGGACGCCGGGCAATTTCCGCGATTCGCTCAATGCGGGCTACAGCTGCTGGGTCTGTGAGTTCGGGACGGAGCTGGTGGGCTACGGCGTGATGATGCTGGCGGCGGGGGAGGCGCACGTGCTCAACCTCGCCATCGCCAAGCGCTGGCAGCGGCAGGGACGGGGGCGGAAGCTGATGCAGCATCTGATCAAGGTGGCACGTGAGTATGGTGCCGAAACCATGTTTCTTGAGGTGCGCCCCTCGAACCTTGGGGCCCGCGCTTTGTACGAGGATGTCGGCTTCACCGAGATCGCCGTGCGTCGCCACTATTATCCGGCGCACGATGGACGCGAGGACGCGGTGCTGATGGGTCTTGCCCTGTGAAGCCGCGTTCCGAAGCCTGGCTGGAAGAGCTGGGACTCGCGCCCCTGTGGCGGCGCAAGGCCGCGACGCCCCAGGCCAGAGCACCCGCCAGTGTCGCCGTGGCCGTGGAAGGCATGGACTGGACTGCCCTCAAGGCGGCGGTGGCGGCCTGCACCGCCTGCGGCCTGCATGCCACGCGCACCCAGACCGTGTTCGGCGTGGGTGACGAGGCGGCCGACTGGCTGTTCGTTGGGGAGGGGCCCGGCGCCGAGGAGGACATGAAGGGCGAGCCCTTCGTGGGCCAGGCGGGCAAGCTGCTCGACAACATGCTGGCGGCCATCGGCCTGAAACGGGGGGAGAAAGTCTATATCGCCAACGTGGTGAAATGCCGCCCACCCAACAACCGCAATCCGGCGCCGGAAGAGGTGGCCGCCTGTGGGCCTTTTCTCGACCGGCAGATTGCCCTGATTCGGCCCAAGCTGATCGTCGCGTTGGGCAAGGTGGCGGCGGTGCGGCTGACCGGTCGGGAGGCGAGCATCGCCAGCCTGCGCGGCAAGGTGCTGGACTATTGCGGCACGCCGCTCATCGTCACCTACCATCCGGCTTATCTGCTGCGCAATCTGCCAGACAAGGCCAAGGCCTGGGAGGACCTGCTGTTGGCGCGCCGTACCATGCAGGCGCTGACCGCGAAGCTCGCCCAGGGCGGCTGACTCCTCGCGGGGATGCGCTGCAGGCGGCGCCTTAACCGATCCAGGCGTGTTCCATCACGTCCAGGCGCAGATCCTGGCTGAACTTTTCTCCATTGCCCTCGATTTCGAGCGTTACCAGACGGATGCCCGGCGTGTCGTAGGCGATCTCATGGGTGAACGTTCCGGGCAGGCTGACGGATTTTTCCGCCAGCACCTTGCCGGTGGCGTCGGTGAGCCTGCAGCGCGCGCTGCCCGCGCCATCGAGCAGGGCCTGGATGCGAAAGGCTTGACCGGGGGTGCGCCGGTAGACTTCCGGGTCGCGATTGGGGTTGTACTGCAAGTTGTTGAGTTTGATCAGCTTGACGAGCTTTTTCATGGGCGGGTTCCAATTGGCCATAAATTGAGTAAAATGCTCAACTATTGAATTTCAGAATTTACTGATTGTACTGCCGGAGGTCAAGGAAGCATGACCGCTGCAAAGGACCATGCGGAACTCAACGCCGTCCTCGACGAGGTGGATCTGCGGATCGGCGAACTCGAGACCCTGTTGGCGGCGGGGGGCACGCTGCCGCTTGCGCCAACCGTCGAGCACGCCATGCGCCTGATCAACCGCATGATCATCGCCTACATCAAGGACGCGGGCGACAAGGCGCGCGTGCCGGAGGAAACCGAGGACATTCTCGAAGTGTGGAAGGTTCTGGTGAAGGGCGATCCGAGCTGGAACACCATACGCGACAACTGCCGCGAGCTGGTGTACTACAAGAACTGCATCGCCATGCAGCGGGAGGATGCCTTGCCCAAAGTCCCGGACCGCATGACGGTGCGCACCCTGCGCCACATCCATCTCTTCATCAAGACGCGCTGCCTGCGCGAAGGCCGGCTCGCCGCGTGAGCGTCGGATGAGAGCATTCATCAACCGTCTGCGTGGCGTCGAGCGCGACATCATTCAGCAGCCCCTGGAGGGTGAAGCGCCCTATTACGAGCCGCAGGGCGACGAGGTGCAGATCTTCGAGGCGGCGTGGCGGCGGCGCCTGCCGGTGATGCTCAAGGGGCCCACCGGCTGCGGCAAGACGCGCTTTCTCGAATACATGGCGTGGAAGCTCAAACGGCCGCTGGTGACCGTCTCCTGCCACGAGGATCTCACCAGCGGTGATCTGGTGGGGCGCTTTCTGCTCGAGGGCGACGCCACCGTGTGGCAGGACGGGCCGCTCACGCGCGCGGTCAAGGCCGGTGCGATCTGCTACCTGGACGAGATCGTCGAGGCACGCACCGACAGCACCGTGGTGATCCATCCGCTCACCGACCATCGGCGCCGGCTGCCCCTGGAAAAGCGCGGCATGGAGATCGAGGCGCACGAGGATTTCATGCTGGTGATTTCCTACAACCCGGGCTACCAGACCGTGCTCAAGGATCTCAAGCCTTCCACCAAACAGCGTTTTGTCGCCATCCAGTTCGACTATCCCGGCGAGGCCGTCGAGCGCAAGGTGGTCGCCAACGAGGTGCCGGACCTGGCACCGGCGCTCGCCGAAACCCTGGTCGCCGCGGGGCGCAAGGCGCGCTCGCTCAAGGACCACGGCCTGGAGGAAGCCACCTCCACCCGCGCCCTGGTCTACGCCGCAGCCATGATGGCGGAAGGCGTGCCGCCGGTCGAGGCCTGCCGGGTCGCCATGGTGAACCCTATCACCGACGATCCCGAACTTGCCGCGGCGCTGATGGACATCTTCCGCGCGCACTTCGAATAAACGTCGCATGACCCACGACGAGGCGCTGGCGGCGATTCAGCAATCCCTCGCCGAGCTCGAGGCGACGAGTTTCGTCGCCCACCGGGACACCCGCAGTGCGCTGCCGGCCATCGAGCGCTTTGGTGCCGGGGCTGCCGCGACCTGGGTGCGCGCCTGCCATACGCTGTTCTTGCATGACCGTGATGCCGGCAAGGCGTTCATCCGCGGCAGCGCGGCGGCGGCGGAGGCCGCACAGGCGGTGCTGCCCTGGACCGAACAGGCGCTTGCCTTCACCCGCTGGCGTGGCGCCTGGAGGGCCATTGACGGCTTCATGGAACAGCTGCCCGCGGCCTATGGCCTGCTGGGGACGGCCGGCGAGGTGCGCTGGGCGCAAATGGGGCTTGACTGGTGCGGGCGGCATCTCGAATCGGGGGTGAGTTACTTCCGCACGCCGGTGGCGCGGCTTGCCGGCGGCGCAGGCATCGCCGGCATCGAGGCCCTGCTCGCGCCGAGCGTGGACCTGTTCGAGGCACGCCGGCTTGCCCTTGCCACCTATCTGCCGGGGGCGATCCGTGTGCGCGATTTGCTGGGTGTGGAGGCAGTGCTGCCCTGGGCGAAGCGCGGCGCTGATGTTCTCCAGGCGGGCCGCGCGCGCGGTGAGGCCTACTTTCGCCTGGAGTCGGAAGAAAGCCTGGCGACGCTGCTCGAGCATCTGCCGGGTTTCCGGCTGGTCGGCCACACACGCTTCTTTCAGCTGCTGCTCGCGGCGTGGTTCGACGAGCGCTTCGAGCTCGCCGAGGGCGACTGGACACCGGATCGTGGACACGCCTTCGTCGAGACCGACGGCGCTGCACTGTACCTGCCGGCCGCCATGGGCGGCGGACGGGAAGAGGCGATCCTCGCCTTGTTGCACACCGCCGGGCACCTGGTGTTTCATTCCTACGAGCGATCCCACATCGAACGGCTGTTCGCTGAGGCGGGCATGACCCATCCGCCGTTGGATGCGGACCAGCGCATCACCTGGCGACCGCTGTTCGCGCGCTATGGGGAAGACATGGTGCGCTTCCAGCTGATCTTCGACCTGTGCGAAGACCTGCGCGTGGACGTTCGCATCGCGCAACGCGTGCCGAACTATTTCAGGCGCCTGCTCGCTGCGGCGGCACGTGCAGGCGAACCCGAAGGGGCGGCCGGCACGTATTTCCGCCTCGCGCGCGACTTGCTTGGGCTGGCGGCGGGCCAGGGCCAAGGGGTCCAAGCCCTGGCCCACGCCTGGTGGTCGCAGCTGGCACCCCTTCTCACGCCAGGCGCGACGGTGGTGGATGCCTTCCGGATCGCGAATGCGCTGTACGCCGACACCTCACTGCCACCCCTCACGCTGGCGGAGCGGGCGGCGGCCTTTCTGCCCGGGCGCTCGCCCAACGCGGCGCGGCCGGTGTATCCGCGGCGCGCCCTCGAACGTGCGGAGGCCAGTCGCGGTCTGCTGGACCGGGACGAGGTCCTGGCCAATCCGGCGCTTCGACCCAACCCCGAGTGTCGCGACATCTCCAAGGCCGCCGCCGGCGAAGACCCGGATTTCGACATTCCGCCACAGGAGACTGCCGGCAGCGGCGGCCGCGTGGGCGTGGGCCTTCCCCAGCCGGCCCACGTGCTGGGCCATCCTCGCGGCCACCGCGTGAACGAGAAGGGTGTGGCCTATCCCGAATGGGACTATCGGGACGGGCGTTACAAGCGCAACTGGGCCTGGGTGCAGGAACGGCGGCTCGAGGAGCGCGATGAGGCCGAGGCCGCGCGCCTGCTGGCCGTCCATGGGGCCGCGCTCAAGCGACTCACCCGCGCGATTCAGGCACAGAAGCCGGCGCGCATGGCGCCCCTGCGACGGCAGATGGAGGGCGACGAGTTGGATCTGGAGGCCGTCACGGGCTTCGTGGCCGAGCGCCGCGCCGGCAGGGCACCCAAACCCGCGATCTACCGGCAGCGCGCGGTTCGCCAACGGGATACCGCCGTGCTGCTGCTCGCCGATCTCTCCACCTCGATCATGCAGACGGCACCGAAGGGGGACGGACGGGTAGTCGATCGGATTCGTGCGGGGCTCCTGCTGTTTGCCACGGCCATGGAGGCGGTGGGCGATCCCTATGCCATCGCCGGATTCGCCTCCAAGTACCGGGATGCCGTGAGCTATTACCCGATCAAGGAATTCGACCAGCGCCTGAACGGGGAGGTGCGTGCCACCCTCGGCGGGCTGTCGGGTCGGCTCGCCACCCGCATGGGTGCGGCCATCCGCCATGCGGTACGCCGCTTCGAGGCATCCCCCAGCGCACGCCGGCTGCTGCTCCTGCTCTCCGATGGTCGTCCCGCGGATTACGACGACGGCGGCGACGAACGCTATTTGCACGAGGATACGCGCATGGCGGTGAAGGAGGCGGTGGATGCCGGCGTGCATCCGTTCTGCGTGACCCTCGACACGGCCGGTTCCGCCTACCTGCCACAAATCTTCGGCCCCGGCCATTACCGGGTGGTGGACCGGGTCGATGATCTGCCGCGCGTGCTGCCGGAGATCTATCTGCGTCTGCGGCGTTGAGCGTGGAGAGGCTGCATCCGCACCCGCTGCCGCCCACCCGGCGCGCCGTCTTCATCGGTGCGGCGAAGTATCGGCGTAGGATGTACGGTTCCAACCATCCGTTGGCGATCCCCCGGGTATCGCTCACCTTCGACCTCATCAACGCCTACGGCGCACTCACCCGTGACGAGTACGTCATCGCCCGCAAGGCGGCCGACTTCGAGCTGGAATGGTTTCACACCCGCGCCTACGTGAGCGCGATCAAGCGCGCGGAGGTCCTGGGTCAGGTGACCCAGGAGATGCGTGCCCGCCACCGGTTGGGCACCCTGGAGAACCCCTACTTCGAGCAATTTTTCAGCCTCCCGGCCACGGCTGCCGGTGCGAGCGTGCAGGCGGCGGAGCAGGTGCTGGGGGGATGCATCGGCTTCAATCCCGCCGGCGGCATGCATCATGCACGGCCGGATCACGCCCAGGGCTTCTGCTATTTCAACGACCCGGTCCTGGCTATCGTCAGGCTGCGTCGGGCTGGCCTGCGCGTACTGTATGTGGACATCGACGCCCATCACGGCGACGGGGTGGAGGAGGCCTTTCGTGACGATCCCGACGTGTTCACCCTGTCCCTGCACATGGACACGGCCTACGCCTACCCCTTCGTAGGAGGGCGCTTCGAGGACTGGGGCAGCGAGGCCGGCGGGTTTACCACCATGAATCTGCCGTTGCCCGTGGCCACGCACGATGCGGAATACCGGCAGGTGTTCGCTGCGGTGTGGGGGCCCCTCGTCGAGCGTTTTCGCCCCGACGCCGTGGTGCTGCAGGCGGGCACCGACATGCTGGCGCCAGACCCCCTCGGCAAGTTCCGCATCTCCACCCAGTGCTTTCTCGACATCGCGCGCCAGGTGCTGGAGGCGGCGCCAAGGCATGCGGACGGCACGCCGCGCCTTCTGGTCACCGGCGGGGGCGGCTACCACCCTTTGGTGCTGGCGCGGGCCTGGACCGGATTATGGGCCCTGCTGTCGGGGCGGGAACTGCCGGCGGCGATTCCCGCGCAAGGCGAACGCATCCTGCGCGCGGTGGGCTGGGACCAGGATGCGGACGAAGCCCACTACCCGCGGCTGTTCGAATCACGCCTAGATGAATGTGTGGCGGCCCCCGTGCGTCCGGAGATCGAATGCCTGATCGCGCGCCTGGGCGCGCACCCGTTCTGGGACTAGACGATTGCCTTGAGCCCGTCGAGGGCGGCGCGTACCTGCTCGATGGTTTCCTGGATCACCGACTGGCCGAGCTGCAGGCGTTGCGCGAGCTTCTGCAATTCGGCCGAGGCGTCCGGTGGGTCCCCGTTCGCGTAGCCGGCGCGTTGGGCGACGAGATTGGCAAGCGCCACCACCAGCAGTGCCGTAGTGATCGTGGGCGCCAGCGCCACATCCTCGTGATGCCGTGCCACCTGGCACATCTGGGCGGGGAAGTGCCATTCGGCGAGCAGTGCCGCGCCGAATTCACCGTGGAGCCGATACAGCGCTTCGACCGTCTCGGCTTCGGTGATCGCCGGTTGCTGCGGCGCCATCTCCGCCAAGATGCGGATCAGGACCAGCTTGCCGATGTCGTGCAGCAGACCCATGGTGTAGCAGCTGTCGGGATCCTTCAGGCCCAGGTGCCGGGCCAGCAGGTGCGCAGCCTCGGCGGTGGCCAGGGAGTGACGCCACAGGTCGGCTAGCATGGCCTTGAAGGGCCCTGCGTCGGCGGCGAACAGGCTGCGCTGGGAGAGCGCCAGTGCGTAGTTTCCGGTCATCTGCAGCCCGATCCGCATGACTGCCTGTTCGAGCGTCTTGACCTCGGTGCCGCCGCGGTACTGAGCCGAATTGGCGATGGCCATGAGGCGCGAGGTGATGCCGGGGTCGGTCTGGACGAGGCGCACCAGCTCGTCCACCGCCACGTTCTCGCGCGCGAGCAGGCTTTCAAGGCTGCGCGCCAGATCGGGCAACACCGGCAGGGTGATCTCCCGGTTGCGGAAACGGCGCGTCACTTCGTCCACCAGGGCCTGGGTGGCGTTCGCTGTCCCAGCCGGCGCGGTGTGGCGGTCCGCGAATCCGTCGCCGGTGGCGCGCGCGAGCAGCTTGCGCGCCTTCTGGATCAAGAGTGCCTTGTCGAAGGGTTTGGTGATGTAATCGTCGACGCCAGCCTTGATCGCGTCGAGCACGCTGGCCTTGTCCGAGCGGGCGGTCAGCAGCAGCACCGGAATGTCGCGGGTGAGGGCATGGGCGCGCATCGCCTGGAGCAATTCGTAACCGCTTTTCTCGGGCATGTTCCAATCCGAGATCACGAGGGAGAAGGGTTCTGACCGTAGCCGTTCCCAGGCATCGGCACCATGGGCGCACCCGACCACCTCGTCACAACCCAGATGCTTGCGCGCGAGGGTGGTGAGGGCAAGGCGGATCGGCTCCTCGTCCTCGGCAACCAAGACTCGAACCGGCTGCGGCATCTGCGTCCCCTAATGGCCGGCGGCGACCAGCGCGAGCGCGGGCGCCGTCGCCGTCGCTTCTGCCGTCATCAAGGGCAGGGTGAAATGGAAAGTGGTGCCGACCCCCATGGCCGATTCCGCCCAGATACGGCCGCCATAGTGGGCGACGATCTGGCGGCAGATGGCGAGTCCGAGTCCGGTCCCCTTGACCTCGCGCTGCTGGTTGTCTGCCACCTGGTAGAAGGGCTCGAAGATTTTCTCCACCTGCTGGCGGGTGAGCCCGGTGCCGGTATCGGCGACGGAAATCTGCGCGAAACCGGCCTCTGCGCTCTCGCACAGCCGCACCCGTACGCTGCCCTCAGGGGTGAATTTGAGCGCATTGGACAGCAGGTTGGCCACCACCTGCCGTATCCGGTCGGAATCCACGCAGGCGCTAAAGGGCAGCGCCTCGATGTCGACCTCCAGCGCAAGCCCCTTGCTGCGGAAGGCGCCGGAAAACGCCTCCACGGCGCCACGCACGAGGTCGGCGAGGTTCACCGGCGCGTCGTGCCAGGTCATCTTACCCGCGTCGATTTTTTGCAGGTCCAGCACGTCGTCAATCAGACGGCTCAAGCGGTCGGACTCATCGTTGATGATCTGCAGATAGCGTTGCGCTTCGGGATCGGCTACCTCCTCGCAGAGGAGTTCCGTGAATGCCTTGATCGAGGTCAGGGGCGTGCGCAGCTCATGGGAGACGATGGAGACGAAATCGGACTTCACCTGATTGAGCCGCACCAGTTCTTCGTTGGCCCGTTCCAGCGCCGCCGTGCGCTCGCGGACGAGCTGGTCGAGCCGTCCCGTGATCATTTCCAGCGCCCTGTGGTTTGCGGCAAGGTCCTCCTGCAGACGCTGATGGGCCGTGACGTCCGTCTGGATGAGCATGAAGCGCTTGATGAAGCCCACCACATCACGGATCGGCACGGCGGTGGTCTCGACCCAGTAGGAGCGGCCGTCCTTGGCCGCCTGCCGCATCAGGCCGTGCCAGACCCGGCCGCCGATCACGGTGTCCCACAGAGCCTGGGTCGCCTCCCCAGCGCCTTTCGCATCCAGGACCCGCACCGGCTGCCCGATGAGTTCGTGACGGTCATAGCCGGCGAGCGCGCAGAGCAGCTCGTTGGCGTGGACGATGGTGCCCCGTAGATCGACGACACAGACCGCGGCGTGTTCGTCGAACGCATAGAGTTGTTCCTGGATTTCGCTGTAGGCGGCGTTGATGGCTTCGTCGTCGGCGGCGTGCCGCTCGGAGAGGCGTCGTAGCGCCACGTGCAGCACCAACGCGAGGGCGGCCCCCGTCAACAATCCCTGGCCCAGGGTGCCGACCGAGGCCGGCGTCCCGCCGAGCGCCTGTATCAGACTGAGTGTGCAGGCGAGGGCCACTGGGATGCCGGCGGCGAGCGCGGGCAGCCACACATGGGCTCTTAGGCGAAAGGGGCGCGGCAGCGTGCTCATGGGCTGGTCCGTGCGTGAGTACGGGGGCGCGGGAACTTCCGTAAACAGATGGGGTATCGGCATTCGCATGCCGAACTTGACCCCGGGGGATGCCCAAGCATTCGGTATCATGGGCGTTTTTGATCGGAAGGCAGATGCAAGGCATAGGCGGCTACGCGCAAACCCAGGCGACACGGGCCTACACGGAGACCTGGGGCAAGGCCTGCGCTCCGGGCCACTACAGCGATTTTCTGAACCTGCATTACCGCCTGTCTTCGCTGGGGGTGGGCACGTTCCCCGGGGCGGCCACGGACGAAGTCGATGAGCAGATTGCGAAAATCGTCGAGCGCGCGCTGCTCAACGGCATCAACGTGATCGATACCGCCGCGCACTATCGCTACGGCCGCTCCCTGGCCGCGGTGGGGGCAGGGCTGAAGCGGGCTATTGCGCAAGGCGTGGGCCGGGATCAGGTATTTCTGGTATCGAAGGGCGGCTTCCTCACTTTTCGTGAGGGTCCACCGGCCGACCTGGGGCGCTGGTTCGAACGGGAAATCGTGGCACGGCAACTGGGTGAGGCCGTGGACCTGGTGCAGGCGCACCTGCTCAGCCCGCGCTACATCGCATTCCAGATCGACCTTTCACGCCAGTTGATGGGCGTGGACACCCTGGATGCATTTCTGATCGACCAGCCGGAAGTGCACATACCCGTCATCGGCAAGGAAAGACTCAACCGCAAGCTGGAGCAGGTCTTCGTGGTGCTGGAACAGGCGGTGAAGGAGGGGCGTATCCGTTTTTACGGCATTTCCACCTTCAATGGGTTTCGCGTCGAAACCGACCACCCCCTGTTTCAGTCGCTCACCTCCCTGCAGGGCCTGGCCGAGCGCGCCGCGCGCCTCGTGTGGGGCGAGGAAGGGGCCCGGCACAGCTTCAAGGTGGCCCAAATGCCCTTTAACCAGGTGATGCTCGAGGGTTTCACCCGTTTCAACCAGGCCACCGGACAGGGCAACATCGCCTCGACCATCCAGGCCGCGCACCAGTTGAAGGTGTACCTGATGGCATCGCATACCCTGTTCAAGGGCCATCTCGCGACCCAATGCCAGGAGGCGGTACGGCAAGCGATGCCGGACCTGGCCAATGATGCCCAACGGGCATTGCAGTTCAACCGCTCCACGCCGGGTCTTGGCACCAGCCTCGTGGGGATGAGCACCCCGGCCCACCTGGAGGATGTGTTGGCGGTGGCGTGCACCCCGCCGCTGGAAAAAGCCGCCTACCTGCGCATGTATCAGCGCGCCGAGTGAAGGCGGCTCAGGGGTGGCTGCTGGTGCGCGCCACCTCCAGCAGACGCTTGATTTCGGCGCCGTGGTGGGTGAGGTTGCTGCGGTGCCAACGCATGACCAGCACCATGGTCGCGGAAACCAACAGGCCGAACATGACGATGGCGGCGTTGACCGAAACCCCGGCTTTCAGCAGCAGAAAATAGGCGCCCACCATCACCAGGATGCCGAAGTTCTCGTTGAAGTTCTGCACCGCGATCGAGTGGCCGGCCCCCACCAAAATGTGTCCGCGGTGCTGCAGCAAGGCATTCATGGGCACCACGAAGAAGCCGGCGGCCGCGCCAATGACCACCATCAGCGCCACCGTCACCCAGAGGTCGGTCACCGCAATCATGGAGATCACGGCCACGCCCATGAGGGCGCCGACCGGCAGCACCTTCACCGCGCGGTCGATCGGGATCACGCGCGCGGCGATCACCGCGCCGGCGGCGATGCCGACGGCAACCACGCCCTGCAACATGGAGGCCTTGTCCAGGGTCAAGCGAAGCGACGCCTGCGACCAATCGAGGAGGATGAATTGCAAGGTGGCGCCGGCGGCCCAGAACAGGGTGGTGACCGCAAGCGAAATCTGCCCAAGCTTGTCCCGCCACAAGACCTTCACGCAGTGGGCGAAATCACGGGTGAGGTAGGCAGGGTTGCGCTTGATCGGCTTGTGATCGACCCCGGTGTGGGGGATGTACAGGTTGAACAATGCTGCGAGCAGGTAAAACACCGTGATGACGCAGATCGCGATCTCCGCTGGGCTGTCCATGTGCGTATCGAGGCCCGGCAGATCGATGCGCGCGAGCTTGGCGCTGACTTGGGGATTGATGAGCAGACCGCCCAGGGTGAAGCCAAAGATGATGGCCGCCACCGTCAGGCCCTCGATCCATGCATTGGCGCGCACCAGTTTGCGCGGCGGCAAAAGCTCGGTGAGGATGCCATACTTGGCCGGCGAATAGGCCGCGGCACCGAGGCCTACGATGCCGTAGGCCAGGAGCGGATGCACGCCAAACAGAAGGGCAGCACTGCCCACGATCTTCACCGCGTTGCTGATGAACATCACGCGGCCTTTGGCCATGGAGTCGGCGAAGGCGCCCACGAACGGTGCGAGCACGACATAGGAAACGGTGAAGTAGAACTTCAACAGCGGCGCGTACTCAGGCCGCTGGAAGAAATCCACCAGCACCGCGATGGCGGCGATCAAAAGCGCGTTGTCGGCAAGCGCAGAGCAGAATTGCGCCACCATGATGACGTAGAAGCCACGGCCCATGGGGTCAGGGGCATGGGCTGGGTGACGCGTGGGCGGCGCCGGCGGGCGAGCGGGTTGCACGGCGAGGGGGTATTTCAGGCGTCGCCCTCCGGCTTGCGTCGGGCAAGCGCCCGGAGCATCGCTTCCTGCTGCGCGAAGGAGGGCGCGCGGCGGCCCTGCCCATAGGGCGCCTCCCTTCCCCCGTGGCCGGCCCGTTCCGCCTCCTTCGCCGCCAGGTAGTCGGCGAGGTCGTCGTCGGTGTAACGGCCTCGAAAGCCCTGTGGGGCGCCTTGGCCTTGCGAGAGGTAGACCTGCATGCGCAACCGTTTGTTGAGCGCCACGAGGCGATTTTCCACTTGGAAGGCATCGTAGGCAGCGAGCAGGGCGGCGGCCCCGAGTGGGGCCAGGGACGCGAGCCCCATGCCCGCCAACGCGAGGATGAGGCTGGCGGCGCTGAGGCTGCGGTAGAGCCAGGCGCCGCGGTGGTCGTGGAGGTAGGCCCGGTGCAGGCCGAGCGGAAAGGCGAGCAGCAGGGCATAGGCGATGCGGCGCCGCCTGAGCAGGCGGGCGAGCCGTACGTTGGCCGCCCACAGGCCGCCACCGTCAAGCTCGGTCTGCTGTTTCCATGCTTCGCTCATGATATTGCCGGGCGCGCGGGCTACCCTTGCGCGGGGAAGTGTGCTTAAATCGCCTTAGAGTATCACAGGGCGGCGCATTCTCGCTGCCCTTCCGGCAAGCGCTTCAGGGATTCTTCCGCACATGGCAGACCGTAGGCTGCAGGTTTTCTACACCGTCGCGAAGCAGCTGTCTTTCACCAAGGCGGCGGAACTGCTGTACATGACCCAGCCCGCCGTCACTTTTCAAGTCAAGCAGCTGGAAGAGCATTTCAATACGCGCCTGTTCGAGCGCAGTCACAGCAAGATCACCCTGACGCCGGCGGGGGAACTGGCGCTGGCCTACGCCGAACGCATCCTCAACCTCACCGCCGAAATGGAAACACGGCTGGGCGAACTCACGGGCCAGGTTTCCGGCACGCTGCTGGTGGGCGCCAGCACCACCATCGCCGAATACATGCTTCCGCGCCTGTTGGGCGATTTCAAGGCACGTTACCCGCAGGTGCAGGCACGACTGACCGTTGCCAACTCGGAGACGATCGAGTCCAAGGTGGCGGATCACACCCTGGACGTGGGCCTGATCGAGGCGCCCTCCCATCACCCGCACCTGACCGCCGAGGTCTGTTGCGACGACGAGCTGGTGGTGATCTGTTCGCCGGAGCACGCGGTGGCGCGTTACGATGCCATCACGCCGGCCCAACTCGCCGAGTTGCCCTATGTGAGCCGCGAAGCAGGGTCGGGCACGCGCGAGGTGGTGGACGATTTCTTCCGTGCCAACGGCGTGCAGCCCGAAGACCTGCACATCGTCATGGAGTTGGGCAGTCGCGAAGCGATCAAGGGCGCGGTGGAAGCGGGGCTCGGGATCGCCATCGTCTCCCGCGCGACGATCCAGAAGGAACTCAAGCTGGGCGACCTGGTCGCGGTACCGCTCAAGCCGCGCCTGATCCGGCCGCTGTCGCTGGTCTGCGCCAAGGAGAAATTCCGCTCCCGGCTGCTGCAAACTTTTCTCGAATTCGTCAGCCAAACGCTGAAGGAAACGCAAGGCAAGGAAGCGCTTCGCGCGGCGGGATGAAGAATTTCCTCGTTGTCCAGCACACCTACTCCGAGTTCCTCGGGCCGATCGAAAAGCAGCTCGAATCGCGCGACATCGGCTTCGATTACGCGCGCCCTTTCCTGGGCCACGGCATGCCGGGCAGCGCGCTGCAATACGACGCGTTGTGGCTCTTGGGCGGGGCCTGGCCGACCACCGATGCCGAGCACGCGCCGTGGGTCGAGGATGAACTGCGGCTGATCGGCAGCTTCAAACAGGCCAGGCGCCCCATTGTCGGCATCGGCTTCGGCGGCCTCCTCGTCGCCCAGTACGAAGGGGGAATGCCGCATGCCGAACCGGCCCACCGCGCCTACTGGACGGTGGCCCGCAAGACCGAGGCGGGACGCGACGACCCGCTCGCGAACGCGGTGGATGGCCGCAACGTTCTGGTGATGGTGAACGGGCGCGTCGATCTGCCCCGGGGCATGGAGCCCGTCCTGACGGACGCGGATGGCAACTGGCTCGCGGTGCGTCCGGACCCCCTCACCTACGGCATGCTGTTTCGTCCCGAGCTCAAACCCGGCATGCTCGAGGACATGATCATGGAAGAAGGCCGCCCGGTGCCCGCGCACATCGGCGAGCTGCTCGAGCAGGCGCGTCGGTACTGGCCCGAGACGCAACGCACCACCGATCAGGTGGTGGTCGCCCTGGTGACCGCCCTCGACCTGATGCAGGAGCGCCACAAGAGGCCGGTGTTCAGCCTGAACGTGGTACGGCCCTGAGCGCGATGCGTCGGGGCGAACGTGAGCTGCTGAAATACTTTCGCGCGCTCGATGCCGCGCAGCAGGACACTTTGGTCGCGTTCGCCGAATTCCTCGCCGGCAAGGCGGCGAGCCGGTTGACCCCTTTGCAGGCGCCGCTGCCGATTCCGCGCCCCCCCGAAGAAAAAGTCGTGCATGCCATCAAGCGTCTGCGCGCGACCTATCCAATGCTCGATCACGGCAAACTGCTGCATGAGGTCTCCGAGCACATGACCCAGCACATGGTGCTGGGGCGTGCGGCGGCGGAGGTGATCGACGACCTCGAGGAGGTCTTTCGCCGCCATTACGAGGCCCTGGCGAGCGGCCGTTCCTGATGGGGCGTCAGAGGGGAATCATCCTGCTGCGCGCGTCGTCGCCTGTCAGCGCAGCGACGGCTGCACCGATCCCGCCGGAGGGTGACGCGGCGCGCGCCGTCTGACGGCCCCGATCGCAGGGTCAGAGAATCTCTGCGGCGTGATCCGCGAGCCGCGAGCGCTCGCCGCGCATGAGGGTCACGTGGCCGCTGTGGCGCCAGCCTTTGAAGCGGTCCACCACATAGGTCAGTCCGGAACTGCCCTCGGTGAGATAGGGGGTGTCGATCTGGGCAATGTTGCCCAGGCATACCACCTTGGTGCCGGGACCCGCCCGCGTGATCAGCGTCTTCATCTGCTTGGGCGTCAGGTTCTGCGCTTCGTCGATGATCAGATACTTGTTGATGAAGGTGCGGCCACGCATGAAATTGAGCGACTTGATCTTGATGCGGCTGCGGATCAGGTCCTGGGTTGCGGCGCGGCCCCATTCGCCGGCGGTGTCATCGGTCTTGTTGAGCACGTCGAGGTTGTCTTCCAGCGCGCCCATCCACGGCGTCATCTTTTCCTCCTCGGTACCCGGGAGAAAGCCGATGTCTTCGCCCACGGGCACCGTCACCCGCGTCATGATGATCTCGTTGTAGCGCTTCTCTTCCAGCACCTGGGTAAGACCAGCGGCGAGGGTCAGCAGGGTCTTGCCACTGCCGGCCTGACCGAGGAGGGTGACGAAATCGATGTCTGGATTCATCAGCAGGTTGAGGGCGAAATTCTGTTCGCGGTTGCGGGCGACGATGCCCCAGACGCTGTTCTTGCTGTGCGAATAGTCGCGGATGGTTTCCAGGAGCGCCCCGTTGCCGGACTGCTCGCGCACCCAGGCATACAGCGGTCGTTCGCCTTCCTGGTAGACGAACTCGTTCACCAGCAGCTCGCGGCACAGGGGACCTTTCACCCGGTAGTAGGTGCGACCGTTCTCCTGCCACGACTCGACCCCTTTGCCATGCTGATCCCAAAAATCGGCGGGCAACGGACGGGTGCCGGTGTAAAGCAGATCGGTATCTTCGAGCACCTTGTCGTTGAAATAGTCCTCGGCGTAGAAACCCAACGCACGCGCCTTGATGCGCATGTTGATGTCCTTCGACACCAGGATGACCTGGCGCTTGGGAAACGCCCGGTGCAAATACAGCATGACGCCGAGAATCTGGTTGTCACCCTTGTGGCCCGGCAGCGCCGACGGCAGTTCGCCGTCGATGGCGTAGGTCTGCAGGAACAGGCGGCCGGTGGCACCCCCGCCGCTGTGAGGCGCCAGCGCGATGCCCTGTTCCATGTCCGACTGCGGGTCGCTCACGATCTGGTCAAGGAAGCGGCTGGCCTGGCGTGCATTGCGCGCCACCTCCGTCATGCCTTTCTTGTTGTTGTCCAGTTCCTCGAGCGTCATCATCGGCAGATAGACGTCGTGCTCCTCGAAGCGGAACAGGCTCGCGGGGTCGTGCATCAGCACATTGGTGTCGAGGACGAAAAGCTTGGTGCGGGCGGGTACGCGGGGCGTGCCGCTGCGTTTTTGCGCCATGGGGGAGAACTCTCCGGACGACGGAACGGGTGCGTCTAGCAAGTCAGCTCTTTGACGAAGGCGAGTACTTCTTCGACATGCCCCGGCACTTTCACGCCGCGCCATGCGCGCGCGATGCTGCCATCGCGGGCGATCACGAAGGTGCTGCGTTCGATGCCTCGCACCTGTTTGCCATACATGTTTTTCAGCTTGATGACGCCGTAGGCGCTGCAGGCGCTCTCGTCGGCATCGCTCAACAGATCGAAGGGGAGGGAATACTTGGCCTTGAAACCCTCATGGGACTTGATGCTGTCGCGCGAAATGCCGACCACCTCGCAGCCCAGCTGGCGAAATGCGTCGTAATGGTCGCGGAACTGCATGCTTTCGGTGGTGCAGCCGGGAGTATTGTCTTTCGGATAAAAGTAGATCACGAGGGGCTTGGCGGCGGTGCTCAATCGGAAGCGCTTGCCGCCGGTGGCCGGCAGGTCGAAGTCAGGGGCGGGCGATGTGGCCATCGTGCGCCCGCGAGGACCAGTGCAACAGGGTCATGTCCCCATTGTTGCCAAAAAAAAATCGGAACGCAAGCGGTCCGCCATCGGCAGAGGCTCAAACGAAAAACAGCGGTCCCTGGGTGGCGAGGGTGAGGCCATCCCTGCCGGGGGCGAGCGCGATCTCGTGGTGCGGCAGGTCGGCGGCGTTGAGATCGGCCAGGATGCTTTGGAGCGGGCTCGGCTGTTGGCCTTGCGCGCGCCAGCCCCGAAGCAGCGCTTCGAATTGCGGCAGCAGCGGTCCGCCCTCGATCTCGGCGCGGGCGGTGAACACGTGCCCGGCGGGCGGCGGCGCGGCGCTGATTTCCAAAAGACGTGCAACCAGATCTTCCGCCGCCAAGCCCTCGGCCGCCATGAGTTCATCCACGGTGGGCAGGGTGGTGGGCACCTGGGGACACAGCACCGGCTCTGCCTGCCACACCGGTATGAAGGGATGGGTGCCGCGGCAGTCGCTGCCGTAAGTGAAGCCCAGCCGCTGCTCCAGCCGCAGGGCGTGGCGGTTCAGCTGTCCGCCGCTTGCGCCGTGGACGTGGGGTGCGCACTCGAACACCTCGTTGAAACGTGTGATGCCGCGCGTGAGTTCACGTTCGGTCCAGGCGGCATCGGCGCGGGCGGCCCGGGCGCGCCAGCCGGCGGCATCATGGCTTGCGAGCCCGACCTCGAAGCCCTCCGCCGGCAGCCGCCGCAACACGCTTGCCGCGCTGCCGGCGATGTCGGGTGCGGGCAGCCAGCGGCCACTCGCCAGGGTACGCAGCCCGTAGAGACGGTGGCGCGGCAGGCCGGGCAGCGCGGGCAGTCGATGGGGCGCAATGCCGCTGCGATCCGGTCCCAGGCTCACGAAGAAGGTGGCACCGGCCTGACAGCGGGTGAGAACCTCGAGCAGGCGCGGGATACCCTCGAGGGCGCCGCGGCAGGTGCCGACTTCGATTCGCAAACCGAGGCGCATCAGGAACGTGCGACGAGGACGACCCCCAAGATGATGACGCCGATGCCCAGCAGGCGCATGGGGGTCACCTGTTCACCGAGCAGATACCAGGCGGCGAGCGCGGTCAGGAGATAGCCGAGGGAAACCATCGGATAGGCCACGCTGACCTCGACCCGCGAGAGTGCCATGATCCACAGCACCAGACTGGCGGCGTAGGCAAGCATGCCGCCGAGAATGGCAGGCTGGGTGATGAGGCGCCAGCCGACCGGGCACAGATTGGCCGCGGTGAAGGCGAAGGGCCCGACGGCGCTGGTACCGGCCTTGAGCAGGATTTGTGCGGCCGCGCCCAGCACCACTGCGCCCAGGATCAGAACCCAGCTCGTGATTGGCATCGTGGCTGTTCCTAGGCCGGACCCGGGTGACGCTTGAGCATGACGATCACGGCGCCGCTGCCGCCGTCGACCGGCCGCGCCTGGGTGAAGGCGAGCACCTCGTCGCGCTGCATCAGCCATGCGCGTACCAGCTGCTTGAGCACTGGTTCGCGGTTTTTCGAGCCCAGACCCTTGCCATGAATGATGCGCACGCAGCGGATCTGGCGGCGCTTGCACTCGTTGAGAAAGCCCGCCAGACGCAGGCGCGCCTCCTCCCGGTTGAAGCCGTGCAAATCCAGTTCCCGTTCGATGACCCAGTGGCCACGGCGCAGCTTGCGCAACACCTGCGCATTGAGCCCGGGACGCAGGAAGGCGAGCGCTTCGCCGGTCTCCGCCTCGTGCCAGGCAATGGGGTCCGACAGCATTTCGGTCAGCACACGGCGTTCGTCGTCCAGGGTCTGCCGCGGGACCGGGCGCGCACGGCGCGGCGCGGGGGCGACCCGGTTGGGAGGCGGTAGCGGGCGGGCGCCGCTCACCGCCTCTCGGAACAGGGCGGCATCCTCGCCGGTGCCGTCGTGCGGGGGCTCAGCCAAGGTTGTCCAGATAGCGCTCGGCGTCCAGTGCCGCCATGCAACCACTGCCGGCGGAGGTGATCGCCTGGCGATAGATGTGGTCCTGCACGTCGCCGGCGGCGAAGACCCCCGGAATGTTGGTGGCGGTGGCGTTGCCGTGGCGGCCGCCCCGGGTGACGATGTAGCCCCCTTCCATGTCGAGCTGGCCGACGAACAGGTCCGTATTGGGTTTGTGGCCGATGGCGATGAAGACACCTTGCAAGGGGATCTCTTTGGTGCTGCCGTCGCTTTTCTTCAGGCGCACGCCGGTCACGCCACTTTGGTCGCCCAGCACCTCGTCGAGTTCGGCATTCAGCTCCAGGGTGATCTGTCCCGCGGCGACTTTCTGCATCAGCTTGTCGACCATGATCTTTTCGGCCTTGAAGCTGTCACGGCGGTGCACCAGATGCACATGCTTGGCGATGTTGGCGAGATACAGCGCTTCTTCAACGGCGGTGTTGCCGCCGCCGATCACGGCGACGGTCTGGCCCTTGTAGAAAAAGCCATCACAGGTGGCACAGCCGGACACGCCCTTGCCCATGAAGGCCTGCTCCGACGGGATGCCGAGATACTTGGCCGAGGCGCCGGTGGCGATGATGAGCGCGTCGCAGGTATAGGTGCCGGCATCGCCGATGAGCGTCATGGGCTTTTCGGTCAGCCGGGCGGTGTGGATGTGGTCGAAGATGATCTCGGTGTTGAAGCGCTCGGCGTGCTTCTGGAAGCGCTGCATCAGGTCCGGCCCCAGCACGCCATCCACATCCGCCGGCCAGTTGTCCACCTCTGTCGTGGTCATGAGTTGCCCGCCCTGGTTCAGGCCGGTGATCAGTACCGGCTTGAGGTTGGCACGGGCGGCGTACACCGCAGCGGTGTAGCCGGCGGGACCGGAGCCGAGAATCAACAAGCGGCAGTGCTTTGCGGACATGGGCAAACTCCTTGGCGTGACCGAACGAAGCGCGAAGTTTAACAGTAAACCCCTGACCCCGGCGATGCGGCGCCCATGCCGATGGAGGTATAATTCCCCATTGCCCTGCTGAACTTGGTCATGCCTGTTTCGACCCGGAGTGCCGTCAAAGCGGAGGGTCCGCGCAGCAATGCGCGGCTCGTGACCCTGCTGCGTGAAATCGGCTGGCTGGTGCTGGTTGCGCTGGCAGCCTACCTGGCCCTGATCATGTTCACCTATCACCAGAGCGACCCCGGCTGGTCCCACGACGGCAGCGCGCTGACCGTCAACAACGCGGGGGGCCGCTTCGGCGCCTGGGTGGCGGACATCGTGCTGTTGTTGTTTGGCCTGTCCGGCTACTGGCTCCTCGCCTTCGCCGCCTATACCGTGTGGTGGGGGTACCGTCGCATGGAAAGTCGCGGCCTGAGCGACCGCCGCTCGCTGTTCATCGCGGCCGTGGGTTTTCTCGTGCTGCTGCTCGCCAGCGCGGCGCTGGAGCATCTGCGGCTGTACAACCTGCAGGTGGCTTTGCCCAACGCTCCAGGCGGCATCATCGGCGCGCTGGTGGGGGACACCCTCAAAGGCGTGCTCGGTTTCACCGGCGCGACGCTGGTGCTGCTGGCCTGCTTTGCCGCGGGGTTCAGCCTTTTCACCGGCGCCTCCTGGCTGCTGATCATGGAGCGCATCGGCGCGGCCATCGAGTGGATCTATGCGGCCATACGGCGGGCGATCGAGAACTGGCGCGACCGCAAGGCGGGTGCGCTGGCCCAAAGCGAGCGCGAGGAGGTGGTGCAGGAGCTCAAGAAAGTGCTCGTCGAGGATCATGCCCCTATCCGCATCGAGCGGCCGGTGGTGGACATCCCCAAGTCCGAGCGGGTGAAGAAGGAAAAGCAGGTGCCGCTTTTCGCCGACCTGCCGGATTCGCCGCTGCCCCCCTTGCACTTGCTGGACGAGGCGGAGGGTGATATCGAGGTCTTGTCGGCCGAGACGCTGGAGTTCACGTCGCGCCTGATCGAACGCAAGCTGTTCGAATTCGGGGTCGAGGTGAAAGTGGTGGCCGCGTATCCCGGCCCGGTGATCACGCGGTATGAGATCGAGCCGGCGATGGGCGTGAAGGGCAGCCAGATCCTCAACCTGACCAAGGACCTTGCACGCGCCCTGTCGGTGGTGAGCGTGCGCGTGGTCGAGACGATCCCGGGCAAGACCTGCATGGGGCTCGAACTGCCGAACCCGAAACGGCAGATCATCCGCCTTGTGGAAATTCTCAGTTCCAAGGTGTATGCGGACACGGCCTCGCCCCTCACCATTGCCATGGGCAAGGACATCACCGGCAAGCCGGTGGTGGCCGATCTGGCGAAGATGCCCCATGTGCTGGTGGCGGGCACCACGGGCTCGGGCAAGTCGGTGGCGATCAACGCCATGATTCTGTCACTGGTCTACAAGTCCGATCCGTCCCAGGTGCGGCTGATCCTGGTCGATCCGAAGATGCTCGAGCTTTCCGTCTACGACGGCATCCCGCACCTGCTCGCACCGGTGGTCACCGACATGAAGCACGCGGCCAATGCGCTCAACTGGTGTGTGGCCGAGATGGAACGGCGCTACCGTTTGATGTCGGCCCTCGGGGTGCGCAACCTGGGCGGCTACAACCAGAAGGTGGCGGAGGCGAAGAAGGCCGGCACGCCCCTGACCAACCCGGTCACCCTCACCCCGGACAATCCGGAGCCCCTGGAAGCGCTGCCTTTCATCGTGGTGGTGATCGACGAACTGGCCGACCTGATGATGGTGGCGGGCAAGAAGGTGGAAGAATTGATTGCCCGGCTCGCACAGAAGGCGCGGGCGGCGGGGATTCATCTGGTGCTGGCCACCCAGCGCCCGTCGGTGGACGTGATCACCGGCCTCATCAAGGCGAACATCCCGACCCGGATCGCCTTCCAGGTGTCGAGCCGCATCGATTCCCGCACCATCCTGGACCAGCAGGGCGCGGAGTCCCTGCTGGGCCAGGGCGACATGCTCTACCTGCCGCCGGGCACGGGCTACACGCAGCGCGTGCACGGCGCCTACGTCGCGGACCACGAGGTGCACAAGGTGGTGGAGTGGCTCAAGCGCCTCGGCGAACCGCAGTACGTGGAAGGCATTCTGGAGCGTTCGGAAGGCGCAGGGGAAGGGAGCGCGGAGGGCGGCGACGGGGAGGACGATCCGCTCTACGACGAGGCGGTGGCCATCGTGCTCAAGTCCCGTCGCGCATCCATCTCCAGCGTGCAGCGCCAGCTGCGCATCGGCTACAACCGCGCCGCGCGGCTGATCGAGCAGATGGAACGGGCCGGCCTGGTGTCGCCCATGCAATCCAACGGTAACCGCGATGTGCTGGTACCGGAGCGGGAGTGATGGCTTTGGTCTGGAAAACCCTGTTTAACCACAAAGAGCAAAAAGGTTCACAAAGGAAAACCGAGAGAGCGTTTCTTGGTGTTTCTTCGTGCTCTTCGTGGTTCAAGATTCTTGTTGCTGTAAGCATTGCACTGCCGACAACCGTGTACGCCGGCGCCATCGACAGCCTGCGCGTCTTCGTCGAGCAGACACAGTCCGCGCGCGCGCAGTTCTCGCAGCAGGTGGTGGATCGCAACGGACGCAGCGTCAGTGAGTCCTCGGGCACGATGGCGTTCTCCCGCCCGGGCAAGTTCCGCTGGGCTTACCAGACGCCCTACGAACAGTTGCTCGTCGGCGATGGCCAGAAGTTGTGGATCTACGACAAGGAATTGAATCAGGTCACGGTCAAAACCCTTGGCGAGGCCCTGGGCGGTTCGCCCGCCGCGTTGCTGGCGGGCGACAACGAGATCGAGAGATTCTTTTCTTTGAGCGACGGGGGCGTGCGCGACGGGCTGCACTGGCTGGAAGCCGTGCCCAGGTCCAAGGACACCACGTTCGAATTCATCCGCATGGGCTTTGCCGGCAGCACGCTGAAGGTGATGGAATTGAAGGACAACTTCGGCAGCCGCACGGTCATCCGCTTCGACCGGCTCGAGCGCAATCCCAGGCTCGGCCCGGACCACTTCAGGTTCACGCCGCCCAAGGGCGCGGACGTGATCGGTGAGTGACTTCTTCGTCAAGGAGCCGGACGCGCCGCTGGCCGAGCGGCTGCGCCCGAAGACGATCGATGAGGTCATCGGCCAGACCCATCTGCTCGGCACGGGCAAACCGCTTAGGCTCGCCTTCGACTCGCGCAAGCTGCATTCCATGATCCTGTGGGGGCCGCCCGGCGTGGGCAAGACCACGCTTGCGCGGCTCATGGCGCACGCCTTCGATGCGGAGTTCATTGCCTTGTCCGCGGTGTTTTCCGGGGTGAAGGACATCCGCGAGGCCATCCACCAGGCCCAGACCGCCCTGCAGCAGCGCGGCCGTCACACCATCCTGTTCGTGGATGAGGTGCACCGCTTCAACAAGGCGCAGCAGGATGCTTTCTTGCCCTATGTGGAACAGGGGCTGGTCACCTTCATCGGCGCCACCACCGAAAATCCTTCGTTCGAGGTCAACAGCGCACTCTTGTCCCGCGCGCAGGTCTATGTGCTCCGGCCCCTGTCCGAGGAAGAGCTGGGGCAACTGTTCGACCGCGCCTGCGCGCTGGAACTGAAGGACGTGCGCTTCGAGCCCGGGGCGCGTGCCCTGATCGTGGCCTATGCCGACGGGGATGCGCGGCGCCTGCTCAACCTCATGGATCAGGTGCGCACGGCCGCTCATGCGGCCAAGACCGCGATTGTCACCGAAGCCTTCGTGCAGGATGCGGGGGCGCGCAGCGGCCGCCGCTTCGACAAAGGCGGCGAGGCGTTCTACGATCAGATTTCCGCCCTGCATAAATCGGTGCGCGGCTCCAACCCGGACGCCGCGCTCTATTGGTTCGTGCGCATGCTCGACGGCGGCGCCGACCCGCTCTATCTCGGCCGCCGCATGATACGCATGGCCAGCGAGGACATCGGCCTGGCCGATCCACGCGCACTACGTCTGGCCTTGGATGCGGTGGAGACCTACGAGCGGCTCGGTTCGCCCGAAGGCGAGCTGGCGCTGGCCCAGGCCGTGGTCTACATGGCCTGCGCGCCAAAAAGCAACGCGGTGTACGTCGCGTATAATACGGCGCGCGATTTCGTCAGCCGCGACACCTCGCGGCCGGTGCCGATCCACCTGCGCAATGCGCCGACCAAGCTGATGAAGGAACTGGGCTACGGCAAGCACTATCGCTACGCCCACGACGAGCCGGAGGCGTACGCCGCGGGGGAGGATTACTTCCCCGAGGGCATGCCGGAAGTCCGCTTCTACGAACCGACGCCGCGCGGGCTGGAAGGCAAGATCGCCGAACGCCTGGCGCATTTGCGCGAACTGGACCGGAAGGCGAAAAAATAATGACTCACCACAGAGGCACAGATAAAAGCAGAAGACATGAAACGCAAAGTTCGCAAAGAACGCAAACCACGGCAGTCCTTGCGGCCTTTGCTTTGAAAGCTTGTCTCGCTGTGCCGCTACGTCTCTGTGGTGAAAAAGGAAATTAACCATGCTCGACATCCAACGCCTCCGCAACGACCTCGATGCCGTGGCCAGGCGCCTTGCGACCCGTGGCTTCGTCTTCGATACCATCCACTTCCAGGAGCTGGAGCAGGAGCGCAAGACGGTGCAGACCCGCACCCAGGAATTGCAGGCCCGGCGCAATGCGATCTCGAAGCAGATCGGCATCGCCAAATCCAAAGGCGAGGACGCGTCGGCGATCCTGGCCGAGGTGGCGAACCTGGGCGATGAGTTGAAAGCTGCCGAGGACAAGCTCGCCTACATCCAGGCCCGCATGCAGGACCTGCTGGCGGGTGTACCGAACCTGCCCCACGAATCGGTGCCGGAAGGCGCGTCAGAAGCGGACAACGTCGAAGTACGCCGGGTCGGCGTACCCAGGGCCTTCGACTTCCCGGTGAGGGACCACGTGGACCTGGGCGAAGCTCTGCAGCAGCTGGATTTCGAGACCGCCGCCAAAATCAGCGGCTCGCGTTTTACCTTGATGAAGGGGCCGCTGGCGCGGCTGCATCGGGCCATCACCCAGTTCATGCTCGACACCCACACGCAGGAGCACGGCTACACGGAAGTCTACGTGCCGTATCTGGTGAATGGGGAGAGCATGCGTGGCACGGGCCAGCTGCCCAAGTTCGAGGCGGATCTGTTCGCGGTGCAGAAGAACGAAAACGAAAAGCTGTACCTGATCCCCACCGCCGAAGTGCCGGTGACCAACATCGTGCGCGACGTGATCCTGGCGGGCGACGAACTGCCGCTGAAATTCGTCTCCCACACCCCGTGCTTCCGTTCCGAGGCCGGCTCCTACGGCAAGGACACCCGCGGCATGATCCGCCAGCACCAGTTCGACAAGGTGGAGCTGGTGCAGATCGTGCATCCGGCGAAATCCTACGAGGCGCTGGAGGAACTCACCGGCCATGCCGAAACCATTCTGAAAAAGCTCGAACTGCCCTATCGCGTGGTGACCCTGTGCACGGGGGACATGGGCTTTTCCGCCGCCAAGACCTACGACATCGAAGTCTGGCTGCCGGCGCAGAACACCTATCGGGAAATCTCTTCCTGCTCCAACTTCGAGGCTTTCCAGGCGCGGCGCATGCAGGCGCGTTTTCGCAACGAGAAGAACAAGCCGGAATTGGTGCACACGCTCAATGGTTCGGGTCTGGCGGTGGGCCGGACCCTCGTGGCGATCCTGGAGAACTATCAGAATGCGGATGGCAGCATCACCGTGCCCACCGTGCTGCGCCCCTATCTGGGTGGGTTGGCGCGCATCGCCTGAGTACGCGTCGTGGCGGCCCGCTGCGCGCGTTCACCGAAGAGCGGCCTGTAAGGCTTCTCGAACTTCACCAGGATGTCGTAGTAGGTACGGATGTTTTCGGTGAGGATCACCGCTTCGCCGCCGCGTGCGAAGCCGTGTTTCACCGTGGTGTAGTAGTCGGCGCGGGCAAGGAGCGGCAGGGTCTGCTTGAGATCGACCCAGCTATCCGGATTGAGGCCGCGGCGTGCCGCCAGCACGCGCGCATCCTCCAGGTGGCCGAAGCCCACATTGTAGGCGGCCAGTGCCATCCACGTCCGGTCTGGTTCGGGGATGCGCGCCGGCAGGGCATCCCGCAGCTGCATCAGGTAGCGGGAACCCGCCAGGATGCTCTCACGGGCGTCGAGCCGGTCCGCCACGCCCAGGTGGTCTGCCGTCTGCTCGGTGAGCATCATCAGGCCCCGCACCCCCGTGGGTGAAGTGGCCAGGGGATCCCACTGGGATTCCTGGTAGCCGAGCGCCGCAAGCAGGCGCCAGTCGATGCCGGTGAGCAGTTGGCCCTGCTGGAACCATTCGCGATACATCGGCAGCGTGGTGCGCATGCGGGCTAGAATGCCTACCACATCCGCCGGTTGCAGGCGCTCGATATGGCCGTAGTAGCGATCCAGCAGGCGCCTGAGCGTGCCGTCGCGCTGGATGCGGGCAAAGAACGCCAGCGATTTCTTGTACAGCCAGGCATCACCGTGTTTGGGAAAGGGCCACGCCAGATAGCTGGCACGGCCGACATCGAAGGCGACCGCGATCTCGGGATGGAAATTCTGGGACAGCGTCACCACGTGGGAATCGGCGATGACGAGATCGGTTTCGCCGTCCGCGAGTCTGGCGAGCAGGCCGTCGCTGTCGAGCGTCTCGACTTCGACCCATTGCAGCTTCGGGTGATCACGCTGTATCAGGCGCAGATGCTCGACGTAGCTGGACCCCGCCACCACTTCCAGGCGCAGGCCGAACACATCCTCCCAGCTGCGTGGCCGGGCGCGGACGACCTTGTTGTAGACCAGCTGTTCCTGGACGCTTTGATACGGTGTGCTGAACTGGAACGCCTGCTTGCGGGCCTCGGTCATGGTGATGCCGGCCGCGGCGAAATGCGCCTGATGCGCGGCGAGCAATGGGAGGATGTCCTGGAACCGGTCGACGACGACGAAACGGATGTTGAGACCGAGGTCACGGGCGAACAGCGTGGCGAGGTCATGCTCGAGCCCGATGTGCTGGCCCTGTGCGTCCTCGTAGTAGGTGGTGGGGCCGTTGCGCGTCAACACCACCAGCTCCCCGGACTCGCGTGCGGCCGGAATGGGCGTGGTGGCCTTGCCACACGCGGTCAACGCCACGCAGATTGCCAAGAGGACCAGCGCGCGCATGGCCCACAGTTTGGCGAAGGTGCTGCGCTTTGTCCATTACGCGCGCTGGCCGTATTCCCTGAAGCGCGCCAGCACCTCGTCCATCTCTGCGTCGCTGAGCAGCACGGGTGTGCCCAGCAGGCAGGCGCGCCAGTATTGTGCTGCCAGTTCCTCCACCTGCAGGGCAAGCGTGAGCGCTGCAGACAGACTGGCGCCCACCGCGACCAGGCCATGGTTCGCCATCAGGCAGGCGCGGCGTCCGCGCAGCGCGGCGAGCACCGCGTCCGAAAGCGCCTGGCTACCGAAGGTGGCGTATTGCGCACAGGGAATGTCCTTGCCACCCGCCATCGCGACCATGTAATGGAATGGCGGAATGTCGCGGTGCAGGCAGGCGAGACTCACTGCGTGGGGCGAATGGGCGTGTACCACCGCGTTGACCTCGGGTCGTGCGGCATAGATGTCGCGGTGGATGCGCCATTCGCTGGAGGGCTTGAGCGGACCGTGGAAAATGCCGTCCAGATCCACGTGCACCATCTGTTCGGCCGTAAGCGCTTCGCCGGGCAGCCCCGACGGGGTGATCAAAAAGCCCTGCTCGTGGCGCACGCTGACATTGCCTGCAGCGCCGGCATTGAGTCCGCGGGCAACCGTCTCCCGTGCCGTGGCCGCAAGCGCCTCCCGCAGTGCCTGCTCGCTCATGGGTGCCTGCTCAGTGTTGGGGGTCTGCGTAGAGGGCCCGTAGTCCCTCGCGGCTCGCGGCGCACAGCCCGCGCTCGGTGACGAAGGCGGTCACGAGCCGTGCCGGTGTCACGTCAAAGGCGGGATTCGCTGCCTGGGTTTGCGCCGGTGTCAGGCGCACGTGGGCCAAGGCGCCGCCGTCCGTGAGACCCGTCACGTGGGTGACCTCCGCCGCGGGCCGCTCCTCGATGGGAATTTTGGCGCCGTTTTCGATGCGCCAGTCGATCGTGGGCCCGGGCACCGCCACATAGAATGGCACGGCATTGTCCTTGGCCGCGAGCGCCTTGAGATAGGTGCCGATCTTGTTGGCCACGTCGCCGTTGGCGGCCACCCGGTCCGCGCCGACGATGACGAGATCCACGCGCCCCTGCTGCATCAGGTGACCGGCGGCGTTGTCGGCGATGACGGTATGCGGCACGCCATGCTGCGCCAGCTCCCAAGCGGTGAGCGCGGCGCCCTGGTTGCGCGGGCGGGTTTCGCTGACCCAGACATGCAAGGGAATGCCCGCGTCGAAGGCCACGTATACCGGGGCCAGCGCGGTGCCAAAGTCCACCGTCGCCAGCCAGCCGGCATTGCAGTGGGTCATCACCTGTATGGGCCGACCATGCCGGGAGTGCAGCTGCTCGATCAATGCTGCCCCATGCCGACCGATAGCCTGGTTGAGACGCACGTCTTCCTCGCAGACAGCGGCCGCCTCACACCACGCCGCTTCATGTCGCGCCGATGGTGCCAGGGGGGCGAGACACGCACGCATGTGTTCCAGCGCCCAGCGCAGATTGACCGCGGTGGGCCGGGTGGCGAGCAGTTGCGCACATGCGGATTCGAGCCTCGTATCCGAGCCATCCTCCGCCAAGGCGAGGGCCAGGCCATAGCTGGCGGTGGCGCCGATCAGCGGGGCGCCGCGCACGCGCATCGCGGCAATGGCATCCGCCGCGTCGTCCAAGGTGCGCAGGGTGCGAAACACCAACTGGTGCGGCAGCAGCGTCTGGTCGATGATCTCGACGCCACGGCCGTCGGGCAGGGCGCGGATGGTGCGCGTGGGGGTCCCGTCGATGTTCATGATGTTTGATCAGGCGCTGCCATTATCGCACGCTGAACAGCAGGAGGTGGGTTCTGCTAAAATGCCGCGCTTCGTTCCCCGGACGCGGTGCGGTGGCACCCGCGCGCCAAGCGGTGGAAGCTGGGCTTCCCTCCGCTGTGTCTCGACGGGTGACGAAGACCGGGAGAGATGGCTGAGTGGTCGAAAGCGCCGGACTCGAAATCCGGTATAGGGCTTGCCCTATCGTGGGTTCGAATCCCACTCTCTCCGCCACGATGCCCATAGTGGCAATAAATTGCAGATCGAGCGGAGTTGTAGCCAGCCACGGCTCCCACGTTCTCTGGCACTCCGTGACTCGCTCGTGGCGTGCTTCCCGCTTGCGTTACTGCGGCTACGGTCGGCGAGGTCCTGCGCTTCGTGCAGACCACCGTGCCACGACCGGTGAGATAGGCCTGTTCCGGTCAAGTAGCCAGGGTGCGCGCGGCGCCTCTCCGATGCCAGCCTCGTCGAGATGCACGCGACGGTCGGTGAGGAAGAGGGCAACTGCTCTCCAATGCAGCATTGTGGTTTCGGCTGCCCCATGTGTCAGACCAAGGCTTGCCAGGGTGGGTATCGCCGAGGAGATCCACGGCACATGGCCTGGATCTCTCAAACCAACTGATTCGTAATAGATGTTTCCTCAAACGGCCTGCCTCCAGAGGCTGCCGTTTCCGCTTCCGTCCGACCCATCGTCCTGCGTGCATGAATCGGACATAGTCTGTTCGTAACCACCGTGGTGGTTGAAAAATACCAACGAATATTCTATGTTGTTATTAACGCGCTTAATGAGCCTCATTAAGCAGCTTTATTTTGGTGGACAAAACGATCGGGAATTATCGGGTCGTAACGGATCCGACGGGGCTTACGAAAAACAGGACCACCTCCAGGTGGCGGCTTGACCCGGGCAGGCGTTGATCCAACGGCGGATGCAGCCGGTCCGGCACGGACAAGGAGCGGACGGATGGAACGCAGGAGCTTTTTGAAGATTGTGTCCGTCAAGTTGTGCAAAAAGGTGGTCATGGTTGAGGTTGGACATTCAGCTGCTCAAGCGGCCAATCTCAACAACTCCTTTTTCTGTTCGGCCAGCAGGGCCATGTTCAGGTAACGGCTGTCCTCCAGCCAGGCCTCGTGGGTTTCGACACACAGGGCCCGCACGAGGCGCAGGCACGACTCGGCGTTGGGGAAGATCCTCACCACCCGGGTGCGCCGTTTGATCTCCTCGTTCAGCCGCTCCAGCATGTTGGTGCTCTTCAGGTGCTTGTGGTGCTGCCGGGGCAGGCGGTAGAAGGTCAGCGTCTCGCCGATGTTCGTCTCCACCCAGTCCACCAGCCGGGGATACTTGACCGCCCACTTGGCGATCCAAGCCGCCAGGTCGCGTTGCGCCTCCTGGATGTCGCGCCGGTCGTAGGGCCACCGCAGTTCCTGCAGGCAGTCGTCGTCGGCCTTGCGCGGCAGGTAATCCAGGGCATTGCGCAGAAAATGCACGTAGCAGCGCTGCCAGGCCGCCTCGGGCAGGACCTCGTCAATGGCGCGCTTCAGGCCCGCATGGTCGTCGGAGACGACGAACTCCACCCCCGTCAGGCCCCGTTCCTTGAGGCGCACCAGGAAGTCCTTCCAGGAGGAGCGGCTCTCCCGGTTGGCCAAGTCCACCGCCAGCACCTGGCGCTGCCCCTCCCAGTTGATGCCGATGGCCACCAGTACCGCCTGGCTCTGGATCACCGACGCTTCACGCACCTTCTCGTAGCGGGCATCCAGGATCAGGTAGGGGTACTCCTCTTCCAGGCGCCGGCACGCAAAGCGTTCCAGGGCCTCGTCCAACCTCTTGTTGATCTGGCTGATGGTGCTGGCCGAGAAACTGTGGCCGCACAGCTCTTCGGTGATGGCCTTGACCTTGCGGGTGGAGACCCCTTGCACGTACATCTCGGCCAGCGCCGCCACCAGGGCCTTCTCGCTCCTCTGGTAGCGCTCGAACAGGGCCGTGGAAAACTCGCCGTTGCGGTCCTGCGGCACCCGCAGTTCCAGCTTGCCGATGCGGGTCACCAGACCACGGCTGTAGTAGCCGGCCCGGTAGCCGCTGCGGCTGTCCGTGCCTTCGCCGGGGGCGGCACCCAGAAATTCGGTCATCTCGCCTTCCAGGACTTCCTGCAAGGCTTCCCGCAGCAGCCCCTTCATCAGGTCCCGGTCTCCCGTCACCAGCGTTTCCACCAGCGACAACTTCGTCTTATGCTCCTTCGTGGTCATGGTTTGCCCCTCCGTGGGTTCAAGGTCGATCTCGGAAATCAACCTCTTACCATGACCACCTACTCGATCCCTACTCAGAATCGTTTTTGCACATAAGTCGGGACACTACCGCCCGCGGCGGATTGCGTGATCGTCCGCTGGAACGCCTCGAGGGTGTCTTGCTGATCCGCCAGAGTCTGCCGCAAGGGGCGGTGCAAGAAGCCTTCTCCCTCGCCGCCCTGCCTGCGGACACCGGCGGGGGTGCGTTGTGGGCGCTGCTGTTCGCCTTCGCCGGCGGCCTGATTCTCAATCTGATGCCATGCGTGCTGCCCGTGCTCTCCCTCAAGGCCCTCGCGGTGGTGGAGCAGGCGCGTACATCACCGCGAAGCGCCCGCATCGAGGGATGGGTGTTCACACTTGGGGTGCTGGCGACCTTCCTCGTGGTGGCGGGGGTGCTCATCGCCCTGCGCGCCGGCGGTGAGGCGATCGGCTGGGGATTCCAGCTGCAATCTCCGGTGGTCGTATTGCTGCTCGCTTGGCTGATGTTCGCGCTGGGCCTGATGCTGGCGGGCCTGTTCAGCGTGGGGGAAGGGCTCATGGGCCTGGGTCAGGGCCTTGCGACGCGCGGCGGTGTGAGCGGTGCATTTTTCACCGGCGTCCTTGCGGCGGTGGTCGCCGCGCCCTGCACCGCGCCATTCATGGGCGCGGCACTGGGTTTTGCGCTGACTCAGCCGACGCCACTCGCGCTTGTCGTGTTCGCCGCCCTCGGCCTCGGCATGGCCGCACCGTGGCTGCTGCTCGCCCACACGCCTGCGGCACAGCGTCTGCTGCCCAGGCCCGGTCCGTGGCTCGTACGCTTCAAGCAGTTCATGGCCTTTCCCATGTTTGCCACCGCGGCGTGGCTGGTGTGGGTGCTGGCACGGCAGACGGACGCCGATGGCGTGGCGGTGGCGCTCACCGGGATGGTTTGGATCGGCTTCGCCGCGTGGCTATGGTCGGGGCGCAGCGGCGCGGCGCGGTCGCGTGGCGCCCACGGCCTGTTGGTGGTGGCGGCGGCCCTTGGCCTTGTCCTGCTCACCCGGGCCTTACCGTCGGTGCCGAGCGGCGCGCCCATGCAGACTACAACGGAGGTGCAGGCGTATACGCCGGCGCGGCTGGCGGCACTGCGCCAGGCGGGCACGCCGGTGCTGCTCAACGTCACCGCGGCCTGGTGCATCACCTGCCAGGTGAACGAACGCGTCGCCATCGCGACGCCCGCGGTGCAGGCAGCGCTGAAAAACCGCGGGGTGGCCTATCTCAAGGCGGACTGGACCCGGCGCGATCCTGGTATCACCGCGCTCCTGGAGGCACACGGTCGCAGCGGTGTGCCCCTGTACCTGCTCTATCCCCGCGGCGGCGGGGCGGCCGAGCCGCTGCCGGCGGTGTTGACCGAATCGCTGTTGCTGGAACGCCTGGCGGCGCTGGGTGACTAAACGTAGCGTTCATTCTTAAGGAGAGTGTCCCATGCAAAGCCCGAAGAGAACCCTGCTTCAGGCCCTGGTTGCGGCGATCGCCGCTGCGGGGCTCGTCATCGCGACACTGGCCCATGCCGCGCCGGAGGTGGGCAAGCCGGCGCCTGCCTTCACGGGCACTGACAGCCATGGCAAGCGCGTGAGTCTCGCCGATTACCGTGGCAAGATCGTGATCCTGGAATGGACCAATCACGAATGTCCGTTCGTGATGGCCCATTACGCCGGCCACATGCAGCAATTGCAGAAAGAGGCCACTGCTCAGGGCGCCATATGGTTATCGGTGATTTCCTCGGCGCCCGGCAAGCAGGGGCATGTGAGCCCGGTACAGGCCAACGAACTGACGCAGCGGCGGGGCGCGGCACCCACTGCGGTGATTCTCGACGCAGACGGCAGCATCGGCCGCGCCTACGGTGCCAAGACCACCCCGGACATGTACATCGTCGACGCCAAGGGTACCCTGGTCTACATGGGGGGCATTGACGACACCTCCACGACCGATCCGGCAGTGATCCCGCAATCGAAGAACTACGTGCGGGCGGCGCTGGCCGAACTCGCTGCCGGCAGGTCCGTGAGCCAGCCCAATACCCGTCCCTACGGCTGCTCGGTGAAATATTGATCCCGGCCGCTGCCATGCGCGCGTCACGATTCTGGCGTAGCATCGCGTCGCATGACGGGCATTCGTGACGACCTCCAGGCCACCGTCGCGCGCCAGCGCGCCGAACTGAAGCAGACCCTCGAGGCGCCGCTGCGGGCGCTGGCGCAGCGCTGCAGCGAGGTGTGGGGCGACCGCAAGGCCCTCGACGCGGTGCTGCAGGCACACTTCGAAAGCGTGCCCCACGTGCGATTCCTGTACGCCCTCGACACCCGCGCGCGGCAGATCAGCGACAACGTGGCGCGGGAGGGGCTGATCGAGGCGGATTATGGCCGCGACCGTTCCCATCGTCCCTACATGCGCGAGGCGGTTCCGGCCACGGGCTTTCTGCTGTCGAAGTCCTACATCAGCCTGCGCGAGCGGCGGCCTGGCCTTACCGCGATCCAGATCGTGCGGGACGCGGCGGGCCGGGCACTGGGTTTCGTCGGCGCGGATTTCTACCTGCAGGACCTGCCCCACACCCGCTCCGTGTACGAGGAGCCGCGCGGCTGGCGCCAGATCAAGGGCGACCCATCGATCCGCGGCCTGGTCTTCCACCAGACGCGCAGCGAGAGCGAAATGGACCGCCACATGGACACCGTGCTGGGGGTGGTGGAGGCCCTGATGGTGGATCACGGTGTGTTCCACATCATGCTGCACTTCTCCAGCAGCCGCGCGGTCTGCTGGACGTTGGACGACCCCTACCGTTATCGCCTGCTCGACATCCAGACGATGATCGATCCGGACAGCTGCCTGGCGTATCCGCGACGGACGTATCCCGACGAAGCGCTGGTGCCGGCGGCGCGCATCCGTGGCGTTCTGGACGGCATGCGCTCGTTACGCTTCATGGACGAAACCTTCTACCTGCGTACCGGCACGCTCAATCTCTTCAACGGCATCGTCGGTCTGACGTTTTCCTGCGACGGTTCGCACTACGTTCCGTATGACGAATTTCTCAAGATGGACGTGGCGTTCTGGATGGGAACCGCGACGAGCTAGCCGAGGGTGCGCGGTGTCACGCCGTCCTGCTCCAGTAAACGGATCGGCACCGGCCGTACATTCCAGAGCTGTTCACAGTACTCGTGGATGCTGCGGTCGGAGGAAAACTTTCCTGAACGTGCGCAGTTGAGAATGGACATGCGCGTCCAGTGGGCGGGGTCGCGGTAGCTGTTGGCAACCTGCTGCTGACATTCCCGGTAGGATTCGAAGTCGGCGAGCACCAGGTAAGGATCATGGTGCAGCAGGTTGTCCACGAGCGGCCGGAACACCTCCGTGTCCCCGCGCGAGAAGAAACCTCTCCTGATCAGATCGATCACGTCACGCAGTTCCGGGTTGGCGTGGTAGAGCTCCATCAGCCGGTAGCCCGCCGCTTGGATCGCGCGCACCTCCTCGGCGGTGTGGCCGAAGAGAAAGAAATTTTCTGCGCCGACTTCCTCACGAATCTCGATGTTGGCGCCGTCCAGGGTGCCGATGGTCAGGCCGCCATTCATGCAGAACTTCATGTTTCCGGTGCCTGACGCTTCCTTGCCGGCGGTGGAGATCTGCTCCGACAGGTCGGCGGCCGGATAGATGTGCTGGCCGTTGCTGACATTGAAATTGGGCAGAAACACGACGCGGAGCCGATCGCTCACGGCACGGTCACGATTGATCACCTGGCCGACCGCGTTGATCAGCTTGATGATGAGCTTGGCCATGAAATAGCCGGGCGCGGCCTTGCCGGCAAAGATGAAGGCGCGCGGCTGCAAATCGAGGTGTGGGTCGTTCTTGAGGCGACGATACAGGCTGACGATGTGCAGGACGTTCAGATGCTGGCGCTTGTACTCGTGGATGCGCTTCACCTGGACGTCGAAGAGGGCGTCGGGGTCGATGCCAACCCCGGTCTGCTGGCGCACGAACACGGCGAAGTGGTGCTTGTTGGCGCGTTTCACCGCGCGCCACCTGGCGGCAAAGGCTGCATCGTCGGCCAAGGGCTCGAGCGCCCGCAGCCGGCCGAGGTCCTTCACCCAGTCGGTCCCGATGGCGTCCGAGATCAGCCTGGTCAGGCGGGGATTGGCCAGCACCATCCAGCGCCGGGGCGTCACGCCATTGGTCTTGTTGCTGAACTTGTGCGGCCAGAGTGCGTAGAAGTCCTTCAGTACGTCCTGTTTCAGGAGCTCGCTGTGCAGGGCCGCAACGCCGTTGATGGCATAGCTCCCGACGCAGGCCAGGTGCGCCGTGCGCACGTAGCGTTCGCCGTCGTTGAGAAAGCGTACCCGCACCACATCGAGAAACCGCGCATTGATTTCGTAGATGATCTCCAGATGGCGCGGCAGCAGCGCACCAATCAGGCCCACCGGCCAGCGCTCCATCGCCTCGGGCAGCACGGTATGGTTGGTGTAGGCAAAGGTGCGTTCCACGATGCTCCAGGCTTGTTCCCAGCGCATGCCGCGCTCATCCACCAACAGGCGCATCAGTTCCGCCACCGCGATCGAGGGGTGGGTGTCATTGAGCTGGATGGTGAACTTCTCGTGAAAGCGCTCAATGGGGATGCGCTGGCGTTTCATGATCCGCAGCATGTCCTGCAGCGAACAGGAGACGAAGAAATACTGCTGCTCCAGCCGCAACTGCTTCCCTTGAAGCGGTTCATCGTTGGGGTAGAGGACCTTGGTCAGATTCTCCGAGGCGACCTTCTGTTCCACCGCGCGGTAGTAGTCACCGCGATTGAACTGTGCGAAATCGAACGACTCTGGTGCCTCGGCCCGCCACAGACGCAGGGTGTTGGCGGTGTTGGTGCGGTAGCCCAGGATGGGCGTGTCATAGGGAATGCCGAGCACGATGCGCGCGGGCACCCAGCGCACCCTGGGCACGCCGCCCTCGTCCACGTAACGCTCGGTGTGACCACCCAGCTTGACTTCGACCGCCCACTCCGGCCGGACCAGTTCCCACGGATTGCCGTTCCGCAGCCATTTGTCGGTTTTCTTCACCTGCCAGCCGGCTACGATTCCCTGTTCGACAATGCCGAATTCATAGCGGATGCCGTAGCCGAGGGACGGGATCTCCAGCGTCGCGAGGGCGTCGAGGAAACAGGCGGCCAGCCGGCCGAGCCCACCGTTGCCCAGGCCAGGCTCGGGTTCCTGCGCCATCAGTTCGTGCAGGTCCAGGCCCAGCTCTGCCATCGCGCGCTGGGTCGGTTCGTACACGCCCAGGTTCACCAGATTGTTGCCCAGATGGGGGCCGAGCAGGAATTCGGCCGAGAGGTAGGCAACGGTGCGGGTACCCTGGGCGGTGTAGGTGGAGGCGGTGCTGTTCCAACGTTGCAGCAGGTGGTCACGCACCGTGTAGGCAAGCGCCATGTAGAAGTCGTGGCGGGTGGCGAGGCCGGGAAATTTGCCTTGCACGTTGAAGAGATTTTTCAGGAAGGCGCGTTTGATCGCGTCCACCTCACTCTGCTGCATCTGGAGGGCGGTCGCGTTGGAGGGGGGTGGCTTGAGCAGGGGTGACATGGCGGGCATGGTCCTCGAGAAAGCACGTGATGTGCGTTTCGGCAGGCGTTCAGCAAGGCGTGTGCCATGGCGGCAGGCGGGCGAATGCCCGGGAAAGCGCCGCCATTGGCCCCACGCTTGGGCATCACCGTGGGCGCATGCACTTGCAGGGTGCGCACGAACGGTGCGAGGCGAGTATGATGGTCCATAGCGTGATGACGGTTTCGTCTTCCTGCCCCTGAGGGGCTGGCCAGGCCCTTGCGGCTTCGTTGCGGCCGGCCTATCGGCAGTGGTGCGGTGGCTGAAAGCGCGAAGTCCCCGATGCGCGTGCGCCACACGGCCCAGGTGCCGGCGCGGGGCGCGGATCCTGGACGGGCCCGGCAGCACATGATGGGGCCGGCGAGCCTGGGTATTGCCACCCCCAATGAACTGCCGTGGGGTGACCGCCCGGCAGTTGGGGCGAAGCCGGCTGCGCCACGGCGTGATCGAAGGGTGCTCGCAGAACCTCGGTGAAGGAGTGATCATGGAACTGACATCGACCGCCTTTTACGACGGCGGCGAGATCCCGCCGCGCTACACCTGTGATGGACGCGATCTTTCCCCGCCCTTGACCTGGAACGGGGCGCCTGCGGGTACCCGAAGCTTCGTGCTGATCGTGGATGACCCCGACGCGCCGGATCCGCGCGCACCGAAAATGACTTGGGTGCATTGGGTGCTCTACAACCTGCCGGCGAGCCTGACCTCCCTGGCCGAAGGCGCGGCGCCGCCGGTGGGCGCACAGGCTGGCAGCAACGACTGGCAGCGTGCCGAGTATGGTGGCCCCTGCCCGCCCATCGGCCGTCACCGCTACTTCTTCAAGCTCTATGCGCTCGATACGCTGCTGCCTGCGATGGGTCCCGCCAGCAAGGCGCAGGTGGAGCGCGCCATGGCTGGCCACGTGCTGGCGGAGGCGCGGCTGATGGGCACTTACCAGCGCCGGCGATAGCTTTGCACCCACCCCTATGCCGCCCTGAGCCCGGCTGCGGTGCTGGCCGCCGTTGAAAGCCCCGGCCGACGTTGCGACGGTCGCCTGCTCGCGCTCAACGGCCACGAGACCCGGGGCTATCCGGGAGGCGTCGAGGAACCCTTGGCGACGGGGCAAGTTCTACCGGCCAAGGCGCTGGCCCGATGCGGCGATTCTCAAGGCGTATGCCTTCAGCGCCGAACGGGCGGCGAATCCCCGTGATCGCGCCGTGGGCCGAAGCAGGGTGCACCCTGTATCGCTTTGGGAAGTTCCGCTTCGCCGTGGTTTCCCGTCGCGGGGGACGCGCCGGCGTTCGGGCAGCCCGGGGTGCAGAAGCTCGGGATGCTGCCCTCGGGTGAGCGCAAGGAGCGAGAATGGCAATTGATCAAGGCGCTGGAAGCTTACGGGCTTTGGGCAAGCATGTCGCTGGTTCGATACGAAGCGTGACTGGGGAGACCAGAGCCTTAGCTTGCGCGAGCAGGTGGCGCTCATGCAGGCAGTCGCACCGAGCGTCCCTTGACCCGCGCGCGCCGTGCGGGCAAAGTGTGCCCATGGTGCCTGCCCCCTCTAATCCGCTCACACCCGTGGAACTCGCGCGCCTCGACCAATTTCTGCACTCCCCGGCGTGCGGTGCCGATGCCATGGGCCTGTCCCGCGCGCACGGCTTCATGACGGCGGCGGCGATCGGCCCGGAGGCTGTCGAGGCTGCCGAGTGGATACGCCTGATGTTCGACGAGCCGGTATTCGAAAGCGGCGCGCAGGCAGACGAGATGTTGGGCCTCGCCTTGCGCCTGTATCGCGACATCGAGGGCGATCTGGCGGCGCAGGGGCGCTTCCGCCCGGTGCTGGAATACGTCAACCCTATGGCTGGCACGACCCACTGGGATGCGCGCCCCTGGTGCCGCGGTTTCATCGACGGAATGTCGCTTGCGCGCAACCGCTGGGCGGCGCATTCCCATGGCGCGCTGGCCGAGCCGCTGGAAGTGATCTTTCGCCTTGCCCACACCAAGGCCTCGGACAGTGCCGACTATGCTCGGTTGTGCGAGGCGCTGCCGCTCGCAGCGGAAGCGGTCTATCTCTATTGGCGTCAGGCAGCCTGAAGGCCACGCGGGCGAATCTCAGGCGATCCTGCCGCCCAGCCGTGCCACGCCCTCACGCAGACGTGCGAAGGCCTCGGGCACGTGCTCCGCATCGCCCTTGACGCCGAGTTCGATCTCATGGCCGCGCGCACCACGGGGAAATGCCCCCAGCCGAAGCCGCTGCGGCGTGAGTAGCAGACCCTGCGCCGCGGCATGCGCGGCGATCCATTCTCGCGCTTCGGGATGCAATTCCAGGGGATGATCGAGCGCCAGCCCGGCCGCCTGACGGGTGTGATCGTCAGGTGTCGCGCCGATGCCGCCGCAGCAGAACACCACGTCCATTCCGGCGAAGGAGCGAGTCATGCGATCGGCGATGAGGGCGCGCTCGTCCGGAGGGTATTCCACCCACGCGAGCCTGAGCCCGCGCGCGCCCAGGAGGCGCCGCACCGCTGCGAAGTGGGCGTCCTCGCGTTTGCCGGACAGGATCTCGTCGCCAACGACGATGAGCCCGAAGCGCTTCGCGCCACCGGTCACGGCTTGCGCACGATGATCAGCTCGTAGCCCATCGCCTGATAGTTGCGGATCTCCGTCGGGCCCGCCGGGGTGACATCCACGTAGTCGGGAAAGTCCGCTTCGGTCTTGCCCCGCCATCCGGCATGGGTGGCGCACACATGCACGGGCACGTCGCTCTTCACGAGGGCCTCGATGGTCTCGTGCACCGCCTGATACTTGCCTCGCTCGCTGGTGAGCAGCGCGAACTGTTCGCGGCCGTGGGTGACGACCGCGATCCCGATCTGGGGAAATTTGGCGCGCAGGCGCTGGATCTGCCGGTTCACCTCGGGCACCGCCCAGCTGAGCGCGTCGGCACGGCTCTCGACGATCTCGAACACCACGCCGAAGGGCGGCACGCGCATGGCGAGAATGCGGTCCACTTCGGCCTGGGTGGTGACGGACTGCGCGGGCGCAGTGCCGATGAGGAACCAGGTGAGGATGGGCAGGATACGCAGCATGGGTCGGTAGCACCGCAACATTGGCATTCGATTGTACCGCCGGGCAGGGGTTCCCGACCGCCGTAGTCCGCTACGGTTGGCGCGCTAAAGTTCGGTGAAGGTTCGTCGATATCACTCGTGTCCGGGGCCGGCTGTGCACCGGGCTTGTGACATCTGCGGGCCGGCGATGTGGCGGCCCTGATGGCATACCCGTCGAAAGGCGGGGACGCAAAGTTTCCGGTCTACGGAGCGAGGGGCTCTAGGACAGCGGGACTGCCGGATGTCGTGGCGCGACCGCGCGCCCGTCTTTCGTGTCCTGCAGGCCAGCGTCTCTTGCGTTGCTCGGGCGTTGGAGTGGTCAGACATGACGCAAACCGATTCCTCATCCCACCCTGCGGGCGCAAGCCGTCCCACGCCGAGGGCGTTTCGCCTGCTGGATCTTTGCCGCCAGCGTTACGCCGAGGCGGTCGAGCGTTGCCTGCGTGCCAGCCTGGGGGTATGGCAGGCGCAGGGTCTATTTCCCGCGACGGTCGCGGATGTGCTGGAACGGCGCTTCGCCCTGATGCTCGATCGGCGCGTGGGTGCTGCACTGGAGGGTGGTGCCGACGATGCACTGCTCGATGGGGCACGGCGGCTGATCGAGGCCAACGAGGTTGCGGCGGAGGCGGCAAGACATCCGTCCTGGATCGATCTCGACCTTAGGCTGCGCACCCTGCTGCACGACCCCGACTGGGAACGCATCGCCAACCCCCTTGCACCGGAGCGGGCGATCGCGGCCCTGCTGGAGGCCGCACAGGCCATGGGCATCGCTCCCGGGCCGCGCCTTACACTGGCCGGGCGCTGGGCGGGGGAGCTGGTGCCCGCACTCGCGCGCACCTATGGGGAGCTCGCCGCTTACCTGGCACAGAAGGGTGTGACACCCTGCAAGGCGCGCGCGGCGGCAGAGGATCCTGACGGCGACAGCGCCGCGATCGAGGTGTGGGATCCGCTCGCCTCATCCCACGGTGACGCGCTCGCCGCGATGCAGTGCTTACTCGAAGCGGCACAGGCCAAGGCCGGCTTTGACGCGCCCGCCACGATGGAGCGGGCGCCAGGGGCCTTCGACGTCATCGCCTGGCTGTCTGCGCTGCAGCGCACAGAGGCAGCGGCGATGGTGGGCAGGGGCGCGGCGGGTGCCACCTGGCTGCCGGCCGATCGCGGCCTCATTCCGGCGCTCAAAGCCCTGCCGGTCTATCCGCAGCTCGGGCACGTGGAACGGGTGATGATCGACATGGTGGGGCGCATGTTCGAATACATCTTGGGCAGCGCGATCCCGGACCGCGTGAAACCCCACATGAGCCGGCTGCAGATTCCGGTACTCAAGGCGGCCCTTTTGGATCCCAGTTTCTGTGGCAACCGTGCCCATCCGGCGCGCGCACTCCTCGACCTCATCGCCGAGGCTGCGATTGGATGGGATGCCGAGAGCGAGGCCTTCGAGGATTTCGTGCGCACCGTGGGGGAACTGGTGCAGCGGGTGCTGGTCGAGTTCGACCGGGACCTCGCGGTGTTCGAGCGCGTGGCGCAGGATTTCCAGGCGTTCGTCGGCGTGTACGAGCGTGCCGCTGGGGCCGCGGTGGCCCATACGGCTGCGGCGCTGGCCCAGCGCGAAGAGGCCGAGGCGCGCGCGGAGGCGGCCCGACGGGCGGCGGAAGAGGCGGTTGGGATGCGCGTCGCCGATCCGGAGCTGCCGGATTCGGTGCGGCTGTTTCTGTGCCAGCAGTGGGTCAAGCCACTTGCGCGCGCCTATCTCGAGGATGGCCCTGAGTCGCGTTCCTGGCTGGACCTGATCGGCATCATGGACGACCTGATCTGGTCCGTGCAGCCGAAGCTCTCTGCGGAGTCCCGCCAGTATCTGGTCAAAATCCTGCCGGGGCTGCTGCGTCGGCTGCAGGCGGCGATGAACGCCGCCGAAATTCTCCAGGCGGTGCGGGACGAGTTCATGGGCCGGCTGGTGATCTGCCATGCCCAGGCGGTCAAGGCGGGCTATCAGGCAGCGGAACCGCAGCCGGTGCCGGAGGAGTCCTGGCGTGCTTTGGCGCTGGCGCGCATCGCCCAGACGCGCATGACGCCGTCCGTGGTGTTGCCCTTCCGACGCACCGAAGCGGCGGCCGAGGACCTGTCGCGTCTGACGCTGCAGTTCATTCATCTGGAGGCGGTTGGGCCCAATGGCAGCAGCGAGGAAATCGCGCTCCCGGACGAGGCAAGGGGCGTGGCACCGCCCCAGGAAAGCATGCCGGAGGATGCGGACGTGTTGGCGGGATTGCAGCCCGGCATGTGGGTGAGCTTCCGGCGCCGCGGCGGCACCCCGTACGAGGCACGTTTGAAATGGATCAGTCCGATGCGCCGCACCTATTTGTTCACCGACCGAGAAGGGCGTCGCGTTGCGACCGTATCGGCGGCGCACCTGGCTGCGGCGCTGCGGCTTGGAGGGGCGACCCAGATGGAAGACAGGCCGCTTACCGAGCGGGCGGTGGACAGCGTCATCGAGTCGCTCAAGCGGCAGGCCGCCGCCTGACGCCAGGCGTCAACATCCTGACGTGCTGGGCGAGGTTTCAACGCCCGCCAGCGTTCTCCATCCAGCGCAGATAATGCAGGCCGTAGCGATAGCCGAGCTGCACGCCGACGGCGAAGTCCCCAGTGCCGTTGAGCAGCTCCGCGGGGGGCGGGATTTGCGCCACGCGGTAGGCATTGCCACGGATGTAGCCGTGCGCGATGTCGTGACTCCAGCCGGTGCGGCGGGCGAGGCGGTAAGCCGCCAGATTGACGATTTGTGCCATGGAACCCTCCTGAGACGGAGGTAAGCAAGGGATGGGCCAGCCGGTTCGCCCGGTCAGCCGGCACGCTCGCGCAGCACCTGCATCTGGAACAGGGTGTTGCGCTCCTCCTCTTCCAGCGCCGACTCGATCTGGCGGATGCTGCGCTCGTACAGGGGAATGATGTTGTACTTCAGTGCATTGACGCGCTTCTGGGTCTTGCGCTGCTCGGCGAGCAGGCGCCACAGGGCGGTTTCCGCCTCGCCGACCCGGGCCAGCAAGGCCGCCAGCGCCGCCAGGCGTGCGCGCGCCGCATCGAAGCTCGCATCGGTCCACATCAGGCCCACGGGTTTGAGCGGCAGGGGTTCGGCGCTCACGGCGGGATATTCCACCCCGATGCTGGAGCGCGGCAGGATGCGCAGCCGGAGTGCCGGCTTGAGCCCCAGGGAGGCTTGGCGCAGCAGCTGGGAGCCCATGCGCAGGTGCGCGATGCCCAGCCATCCGTAGGCGTCAGCGAAGGCATCGCGCGCCTCGCGCCGCAGACGGCGATAATCGGCCAGCCGTTCGTACACCAAGCGCGTCAAGAGCTCGCGCTTGCGTTCCAGCATGTCATGGCCCTGGCGCAGGAAGCCGACCTGGCGCTTGAGACCCAGCAACGCACTCTTGGTGGGCGGTACCTTGAGCTGCTTCATGCGGACGCGGCAGGCGAATGATATTTGTCGAGGTCCGCCTCGGTGACCCGCGCCAGCGCCTCGCGCGGCAGCAGGGCGAGGATGCGCCAGGCGCGATCGAGGGTTTCGACGATGCTGCGGTCCTCATCCTCGCCCTGGCCGATGAACTCGCGCTCGAAGCGCTCTGCGAATTTGAGATAGACGCGGTCGGCTTCGGCAAGCTCCTCGGCGCCGATGATGGAGGCGAGGTTGCGTACCTCCAGCGCGCGTGCGTAGGAGGCATAGAGCTGATTGGCCACGCGCAGGTGGTCCTCGCGGGTGTAATCCTTGCCCACCCCATCCTTCATCAGACGGGACAGCGAGGGCGGTACTGCCACCGGGGGATAGATGCCCTGGTTGTGCAGTTCGCGCGACAGCACGATCTGCCCCTCCGTGATGTAGCCCGTCAGATCGGGGACCGGATGGGTGATGTCGTCGGACGGCATGCTCACCACCGGAATCAGGGTGATTGAGCCGTGACGTTCTTTGAGACGTCCGGCGCGCTCGTACAGCTCTGCGAGGTCGGAGTAGAGGTAGCCGGGGTAACCCTTGCGCGAGGGCACGTCGCCCTTCGCGGTGGCCACTTCGCGCAACGCTTCCGCATAGTGGGTCATGTCCGTCATGATCACCAGCACGTGCAGATCCAGGTCGTAGGCCAGATATTCTGCGGCGGTCAGGGCGGCGCGGGGCAGGATCAGGCGCTCGATGGCGGGATCATCGGCGAGGTTGAGGAACATCACCACCTTGGAGAGCACGCCGCTGGCTTCGAAGTCCTCCTGGAACATGCGTGCATCGCCATGGGAGACGCCCATCGCCGCAAAGACGATGGCGAACCCCGCGTCGTCGCCCGGCAGCTTCGCCTGACGCACGATCTGCGCCGCGAGGCGGTTGTGGGGCAGGCCCGAGCCGGAAAAGATCGGCAGTTTTTGTCCGCGCACCAGGGCGTCGAGTCCGTCGATGGCCGAAATACCGGTCTGCACGAACTCGCGGGGGTAGGCGCGCGCGGCCGGGTTGACGGCGGCGCCGTTGACGTTGCGGCGCAGCGCGGATACCAGGGGCGGACGACCGTCGCGCGGCAGCCCCACGCCGTTGAAGATGCGGCCGAGGATTTCCGGCGACAGCGGCAATTGGAACGGTTCATCGAGAAAGCGCACCCAGGTGCGCTCCAGGTCCAGGTGGTCGGTCCCCTCGAACACCTGGATCAAAACGATGTCGTGGGAGGTGCGGATCACCTGGCCGTTACGCACCCGTGACGCGTGATCGCGAATCTGCACGCGGTCGCCGAGCGCCACGTTGGGCACCCCACGCATGACCATCAGACCGCCCCGTGCGGCCGTGGCCCGGCGATACTCGCACCCGCTCATGCCGGCGTTGCTCCCGAGACGTACTCCGCCCGCAGCGGTGCGAAGGCGGCCCGGATCTCCTCTGCGCAGCTTTGCAGGTCGGCCAGCGCATCATTGCGGTACAGGGTCTTGTAACGGCGTGCCCGCGCGAGCAGGGGCAGGGCGAGGAGACGTTGCACCGGCACACCGAGCGCGAGCAGGTCGCGGCCCGCGGCATGAATGTCGAGCAGCAGCCTGAGCAGGGCGAGTTGTTTTTCCGGGGCGCAGTAGCCGTCCACCTCGTCGAGCGCGCTTTGCTGCAGCATGCCTTCCTTGATCAGGGCGGCGCCCTCCAGCGCCCAGCGCTGCGCGGGCGAGAGGGCTTCCGGGCCCACCAGGTTGACGATGCGCGCGAGCTCGTCCGCCTGGGTGAGCAGGCTCAGTGCCTCCGCGCGCAGGCGCGCCCAGTCGGGGCTCACGTGGGCGTGCCACCAGTCCGCCGCGATCGAGGCGTAGCCGGAAAAACTCTCGGTCCAGTCCACCGCCGGGTAGTGGCGCGCGTCAGCCAGTTCCTTGGACAGCGCCCAGAACGTCTGCACGATTTCTTTGGTGTGGCTGGTGACCGGTTCGGAGAAATCCCCGCCGGGGGGTGATACCGCGCCGATCAGGGTCACGGAGCCGATGCGGCCACACAGCGTTTCGACGCGTCCAGCGCGCTCGTAGAAGGCAGCCAACCGCGAGCCGAGATAAGCTGGATAGCCTTCCTCGACCGGCATTTGCCCCAGACGACCCGCGACTTCCCGCAGTGCCTCGGCCCAGCGGCTGGTGGAGTCTGCCACCATCACCACGTCGAAGCCCTGATCGCGGAAATATTCCGCCAGGGTGACGCCTACGTAGATCGATGCCTCGCGCGCAACCACCGGCATGTTGGAAGTGTTCGCCACCAGGATCGTACGCTCCATGAGGGAGCGGCCCGTATGCGGGTCGGTGAGCTGGGGAAAGCTCTCCAGAATGTCCACCAGTTCGTTGCCGCGCTCGCCGCAACCCACGAAGATGACGATCTGGGCGTTGGACCAGCGTGAAATCTGGTGTTGGACGACGGTTTTGCCGGCCCCGAAGGGGCCCGGTACCGCGGCCTTGCCCCCTTTCAAAAGGGGAAAGAAGGTGTCGAGGATGCGCTGCCCGGTGAGGAGGGGAGCGCTGGCATGGTCGCGCCGGCGGTAAGGGCGCGGCGTGCGCACCGGCCAGCGGTGATACAGGAGCAGCTTGCGCGTTTGCCCCTGCGCATCCCGCAGATGGCCAATGGGTTCGTCGAGCTTGAACTCGCCTCCGCTTGCGAGTTCGAGCAAGGTGCCGTGCACGTCTGGCGGCACCAGCACCGAGTGCGTGATCTCGGCCGTTTCTTGTACCGTGCCGAGCACGCTACCCGGGCCGAGCGTCATGCCCGCCGAGAGTTCCGGGTTGGGCACGAAGGACCAGGCACGTTCACGATCGAGGGCATCGATGACGAGGCCGCGTGCGACGTGGTCCCCGCTGGTGCGATACAGGCCCTGCAGCGGACGCTGCACGCCGTCGAAAATCTGGCCGAGCAGGCCGGGACCCAGCTCCACCGAGAGTGGATGGCCGAGTGCCACGGCCGGCTCCCCGGGGCGCAGTCCCTCCGTCGGTTCGTAGACCTGCACCACGGCGTCGTTGCCCTCACGCCCGATCACTTCGCCGGTGAGGGCGAGGCGGCCGACACGGACCTGCTCACCGATCAGCACCTGCGGCAGGCGCACGCGCGCGATCGGGCCGTTCACTTCGAGGATTTCACCCATGCAACACTCCCGCGAAGAGGCGCTCCATCACAGTTTGTGCGAGGCGGTCGTTAAGGCGCTGCCTGCGCCCCTCGAAGGTATTGTCGATGCGCACGCGGTTGTCTGGATCGCGCAGCAATGCGCCGCCGCTGGCATCGAGCGGGGCGTGTCCCAAAACAAGGGTCTTGTCCGGCGCAAGGCGGGTGCGCAAGGTCTCCCAGGTGCCGGTAAGGCGCGCGAGATCACGGGCATTCACCTCGACCACGATCTCTCGCGCGGGCAGGGTGGCAGCCCCGGCAGCGATGAGCTGCTCCAGGATGGGGAGGTAGGCGGCCTCGTTAAGCGCCAGCCGCGCGAGCCGCTCATCGAGCTGGCTGATCACCGACTGCACCAGGGTCCAGCGCAAACGGTCGTAATCCGCCCGCAGCCGGATCTCGGCCGCCTGGACCTGCTGGCGCTGGGCCCGTTCGGCAGCGATCTTCGCGGCGAGCACTTCGCGCTCTTCGCGCAGTGCCAGATGGCGGGCGGCGTCGGCGAGGATTTCCTCGCGCCGCCGGCGGGCGGCGTCGCGGTACTCCGCCGCGAGCGCCTCGGCACGCGCGAGCAGGGCACGCCCGAGATCGGCCGCATCGTCCGTCACGTCCGGTCCTCCAGTGCGGCAGGGCCGAGGATCGCGCGCACCAGATCTTCCACGGGCGGATGGTAGGCGGCAGGCTCGTGCAGTGCGGGAATTTCGGTGATCACCACCTGGCCCCCCGATTCGCGCAGGCGCGTGAGCCACGGACCGTTGGTGCGGGCCAGGTGCTGCTCCAGCAGCACCAGGGCACGCGCATTCTCATGCACCAAGGCTTCAAGGACGCGTTCGAGGGTCGCGGCATCCGCATCCGGATGGGTTTCGAATCCGATCAGCGCGAATCCCTCCATCAGGGGGGCGCTTCCCAACGCGATCATGCGCGTGGCGACCGGGTTCATCACAGCTTGCCCAGGAGCAGGATGGTCACGACCAGACCATAGATTGCGATGCCTTCCGCCAGCCCGAGATAGATCAGGGTACGCCCGAAAATTTCCGGTTTTTCCGCGATCACCCCCAGCGAGGCAGCCCCCACCGGCCCCACGGCGATGGCGGCGCCGATCGTCGCGAGCCCGGTCGGCAGACCGATGCCGATCAGTGCGAGGCCATAGCCCACCGAAATCTCCCGAGGTGCTGCGGCCGCCGGCTCCGCCATCACGTCGTTGAGGCCCAACAGCAGCAGGCCGACCTCGGCCACCACGAAGAGCACGAGGCTCGTCCCGACCCCGAGCTTGAGCCAGCGCGGCGCGGTGTGCGCGACCCGCACCGGCCGAATCTCGAAATACACACCAAGGACGATCATCGCCAGGATCATCAGGGACATGAATGCAACGAGCCAGTACATGGGGTTCTCCTCAGGAGGGGTTGGGTGGTGCGGCACACAACGCCAGCGGACGCCAGGCGCGCCCGGTACCGCAGAAGAAACGTGAGAAACCTTCGTAATACTCCAGCCGCAGGACCTGGATGGCCACGATCGCGCCTTCCAGCACCAGGATGAACAGATTACCCAGGATCACGACGATCCAGTGGCCCGGGCCTTCGAGCAGATCGGCAAGCGCGAACACGGCGATGGCGAGCGCCACATGGTTGAGGCTGAACGCCGCCACCCGCAGGAAGGAGAGCGTGTTTGCGATGTAGTTGATGACCGTCTCGAAGCCTTCCACGGCGACCACCAGGAGCCGCTCGGCGAGACTGCCGCGCTGATGGCGCCACAAGTGCAGCAGCAGGACCGCAAAGGGCAGCGCAGGCAGCAGCCACGCCTCAGGACCCAATGCGCGCCGCTGGCTTGCGTGCCAGACCGCGAGGAGTAGACCGAGATAGAACAGCCCCCCGGCAAGACCGCGGGCATCGAGCAGCGCGGCCTGGCGTTCACCGCGGGCAAGCCGGTTGACGATGCTAAGACCTACCGCGAGCAGGATGAAAGCGATCCCCCAATACAGCGCCACGGTGAGCATGCGCATCGGGTCGCTCATGGGCGACATCCACAGGGGGTGGACCCAGTGCTCGTAGCCGAACACCGAGCCATAAGCCCAGCCGAACAGCATCGAGCTTACACCGGCAGCAATGAACATTGGACGGGCGAAGCGCAACGCCGGGACCCAGCCCAGCAGCATGATGACGGCACCGTGACCGATGTCCCCGAACATCATGCCGAACATGGCGACGAAGGAGAACGCAAACAGCCAGGTCGGATCGATCTCGCCGTAGGCGGGCACCCCGTAGTTGCGCACCAGGGCCGCGAACGGCGCGAGCCAGCGGGGGTGCCGGGTGAGCGTCGGCACCTGCGCCCGTTCATCGGCACGGGGTGGGCGCGTGGTGAGCAGGTAGCGTTGCGGGAGCGTCGCATCGAGTTGCCTGCGCAGCGTGGGTAGCGCCTTGAGCGGCACCCAGCCGCTGACGGCCGCGAGCGCGCCGCGTGCCCGCAACAGCGGCGCGAGCTCGGCATGGGCCGCCGCGCAGTGCAGCGTATGCGCGGCCTCGATCAGGCGCGGGCGGTGCAGGTCCTGCGCACCGGCGAGGAGCGCGCAACTTTGTGCGTGTTCCGACGCCGAGGCCGCAAGCGCGGCCTTTAGCCGCACCCGTACCGCTTCGGGACGGCCCTGGAACTCGCTCGGCACGGCAAGCGCACGCCAGCCCGCGGCGGCCAACAGGGGATCGATCTGGGCTTCATGCCCGCGCGGACCGGCGATCAGGCAGTGGCTCTGACCCGCTTCGTTGTAGTACGTGTCGAGCCGGTAGTCTGCCAGCGCCAGCGCGCTATTTAGACGCGCAACTTCCATGGAAGGGATCGAGCCCACGCGCACGTCGAGGAAACGCCCCCCCTGCTTGAGCAGGGTGAGATCGATGTCGAGGCTGGCAAAACTGTCGAGGCTCCTCAAGAGCGCTTCGTAATGGCGTGTCTGCTCCTCGCAGCGGCGCACGTGCTCCTGGTGGCGCGAGCATTCCACCCAGGCCGTGCCGAGCCAGTCGTCCAGGGCCGCAAGTTCGGCCTCCGTCACGACGCGCGGTGCGGGCGGCGTGAGGGTGGCCAGATCCAGGCCGCAGTAGGCCAGCAGCTTCTCGAGGCGGGTGCGGGCGCTGTGGAAGCGCTCGCGGAACGTCTCGCCCGGGAGTTCCGGCAGCCGCTCGCCTTCGATTTCGCAGACATCGGGTGCGAACGCACCACTGGCAGCGAGCGCCAAGGCGGCCGCCGCGCTGTCCTCGCGCACCACGAACAGGGTGGCGTAGTGCATGGCGGCCGGCCACAGCATCAGGCAGTCCCCTCAAGGCCCAGGGCACGGCGCGTGATGCCCCGGTCGAGATGGAGCAGGCGCGCCTTTGTCAGCGCCCGAAGCTTGCGCAGATCGAATTCCCGCGCCACCAGATAGGCGAGCGCGCGCGCCAAGGCCGAGTCCGCGTGCTTAAGCACCCGGTGCGCGGTGTCCACGGTGGCGGACTCCAGCCGGCGTGTCACGTCGAAGATGTCGCGGGCGCCCGCCAGGGTGTGCTCGAGCGGCGCCGGCAGTGCACCGAGCACGTCCTCGAAGCTCTCCAGCTTGCAAAGCCGGGCAAGCCGCGCGCCATCGAGGCGGAACGGCGCCGCCACCAGCAGGTAAAAGGTTTGTGTGGCAGGCAGGTCGTACACGAAGCGATAGCGCAACAGCCAGACGAGATTGACGCGGTCCAGCACCGAGCCCAACAGGGCGCGCAGGGCGTCGCGCTCGCTGCCGTCCAGGCGCTGGTAGACGGTGACCAGACTGGCGAAGTAGCGGCGATCCACCGCTGCGTCCACTGCGAACAGCTCGTGCTCGGTCTCGAACACCGCGCGCGCATGACGGGCGATGTCGGCATAGGGTGTGGTCTCGAGGCGTCGCAGCAGTTCGAGGAAATCTTCGGTGCGCAGCAGGTCATCCACCGGCAGGGTGGCGAAAGGGCCCATGTCGACGAGATCGGCGCGGATCGCCGGCTGCGGCAGGCCGGCAAGCTTGCCGCGCAGGATGGCTTTGAGATTGGTCAGTTCCAGGCGATGCGCCCACGTGAGCAGAAACGCGCGTGCGGTGCCGGTGAGCGGACGCACCAGCACCAGGAACTCCTCGAGCAGGGTGGAGATCGACTGCTGCTCGAAGCTGGCTTTGCTTTCCGTGCTCAGGGGCCCCAGCGCGCGCGCAGCCGCTTCGTCACGTTCGAGCAGCGTCTCGATCTGCCCCGGCTTGAGCAGCCGTTCCCGCATGACCGATACCCGCGCGTGCAGGTAAGCCTCTTCCCGGCGGATCATGGGGCAGGTCTAGTCGCGGCTGGGGTCGAGGATCAGCGCCAGGGCTGCCTCGACTGCGTCCGCCTCCCGCGCCTGGGCAGTCTGGCGCAAGGCATGCTGGCGCTCGTGGGCGCGGCGCGTGAGTTCGGCGATGGACTGCTCGGCGCGTTCCCGGGCCTTTTCAAGAAAGCCCGCGCGCAACTCCGGCAGCCGCGCTTCGAGCTGTGCCTCCGCGGCGCGTGCCTCGGCCTCGGCGCCGGCGATGATGCGATCCCGCTCAGCCTGCGCCGCATCCACCAGGGCTTCCGCCTGCTGCTCGGCTTCCAGCAGGCGCTTGAGGACGTCCTCCATGCTTGGGAATCAGAGCGTGGCGAACATCCAGGCACCGCTCAACGCAATGGCCCCGCCGGCGGCCTGCACGAGCCCATGGTGTAAGCGGACCCCCACAAGGAGCCCGCTGCCGTGCAACAGCGCAGTGCCCAGCAGGAAACCCGTGCCATAGGCCCAGGGCGTGACGGCTGCAGGCATTTCGGCGCCGTGGGCATGACCGTGCAGCAGACCAAAGGCGGATGTGAGTGCAATCGCGGCCGCAGTCGGCAGGCGTACCGCGAGCGCGAGCATGAGGCCCAGCACCAGCACCGAGCCGGCGATGCCCGGCTCGATGATCGGCGCGGCCCACCCCGCAAGCGCCGCCCCCGCACCGACGGCGAGCGCCAGCATGAACGCCGTCGGCAATTGCCACAGACGGTCCCAGGCTGCATTGCGTTGCACCGCCCACAGGCCCACCGCGACCATGGCGAGCAGGTGATCGAGCCCGCTGAAAGGGTGGACGAACCCGCTGGAAAAGCCTTCGGCCCCATGACCGGTATGGGCAATGGCCGCGCTGCTGGCGCCGAAGAGCAGGATCGCAGAAAAACAACTCAATCGCTTCATGATGGCATCCCGGGTGCAATGTTAAAGAATCAGCGGACCTTGACCTTCACCAGTTCCTCGCCATTGGGGTCGGTGACATGCACTGCGCAAGCAATGCACGGGTCGAAACTGTGGATGGTACGCAGAATTTCGATGGGTTGGTGCGGGTCATGCAGCTTGTGGCCCTTGAGCGCGGCCTCGTAGGGTCCTTCCCGACCGGCTGCATCCCGCGGCCCGGCATTCCAGGTGGAGGGCACCACGGCCTGGTAGTTGTCGATCTTGCCGTTCTTGATCACGATCCAGTGGGCGAGACCACCCCGCGGCGCTTCCATGAAGCCGGCACCCTTGGCCTCCTTGGGCCAGGTCGAGGGGTCCCACAGTTTATCGTTGTGCGTCTTGACGTCGCCGGCCTTGATGTTTGCGACCAGATTGTCATACCACGTGCCCATGGCATCGGCGATGATCTTGGTCTCCAGGGTCCGTGCCGCAGTACGGCCGAGCGTGGAGTAGAGCGCCTGCACTGGCACGCCTAGGGTTTTCAGGGCGAAGTCCACCAGTTCCCGGGTTTGCCCATGGCCCTTGGCATAGAGCATCAGCACCCGTGCGAGCGGGCCCACTTCGACCGGATGACCCTTCCAGCGCGGCGACTTGAGCCAGGAATAGCCCCCGTTGGTGTCCAGATGGTCATAGGGCGGCTTGGGGCCGGTATAGTTGAACTTGGTCTCGCCCTTGTATGGATGCAGGCCGGCGTCCTTGCCGACGCTGTAGTCGTACCAGGAATGGGTGACGAACTCCTGGATCTGGTCTTCCGCGTGCAGATCCACCGGATGGACGGTGGACAGGTCGCGGTTGAGGATCACACCGGACGGGATCAGGTAGCTCGACGGGTCGCTCATGCCCTTTTCGGGGAAATCGCCGTAGGTCATGAAGTTGCCCACCCCCTCGCCCAGCGCAGCCCAGTCCGTGTAGAAGCCAGCGATGGCCAACGTGTCCGGCACGTAGACTTGATCGACGAAGGCCCGCATCTGCTCGATGATGTTCTTGACGTTTTGCAGCCCCACGACGTTCAGGGAGGTGGCGCCGTCGCCGCCGCGATGCTGTGGTCCCTTGCCCTTGCCTTGGTGCTCCGGATGAATGCTGATGGCGCAGGGCACGCCGCCGACCAGGAAATTCGGATGCGGATTCTTGCCGCCGAGGATGGTGTGCATCTTGGCCACTTCGCGCTGCCAGGCGAGCGCGTCGAGGTAGTGGGCCACGGCCATGAGGTTGGCCTCGGGCGGCAGCTTGTAGGCGGGATGCCCCCAGTAGGCGTTGGCGAATATGCCCAGCTGGCCGCCTTCGACAAAGGTCTTGACCTTCTTCTGCACGTCGGCGAAATAGCCGGGGGAGGAGCGCGGATAGCTCGGACTCACCGTTTGCGCCAGCGCTGCGGTGGCTTTGGGGTCGGCTTTCAGCGCCGACACCACGTCCACCCAGTCGAGTGCGTGCAGATGGTAGAAGTGCATCACGTGATCGTGCACGTACTGTGCGGCGATCATCAGATTGCGGATCAATTGCGCATTGGGCGGCACCTCATACTTGAGGGCGTCCTCGACCGCGCGCACGGAGGCGATGCCGTGCACCAGCGTACACACGCCACAGATGCGCTGGGCGAAGGCCCAGGCGTCGCGCGGATCCCGCCCCTTCAGGATGATCTCGATGCCGCGCACCATGGTGCCTGCGCTCGAGGCGCGGGTGATGGTGCCATGGGCATCGGTTTCGGCCTCGATGCGCAGGTGGCCTTCGATGCGGGTGATTGGGTCGACAACGACGGTTTGAGCGGCTGTCATGGGCGTTCCTCAGGCTTACGTTTGGCAAATACCGCGCGTGGTCATTCGAGATTGTCTGCCACCAGCTCGAGCAGGCTGTGCATGGTCTTGTCCCAGTGGAAATGCGCCTGACCGTCGTCGAAGGTCTGACGGCAGTTGGAGCAGCTGGTCGCCAGCACCTCGGCCCGGGTGTCGTCCACCTGCTTCATCTTGATCTGGAATACCTTGTAGCGCAGCTCGTCGGCGCGATGGATGGTCACCACCCCCCCGCCCCCGCCGCAGCACCAGTTGCCGCCACCGGCGTTTTCCATCTCGCGCAGCTCCACCCCCAGCGCCTTGAAGACCGCGCGCGGGGCGTCGGTCGCGCCGCCGCGGCGCGAGACCTGACAGGGGTCATGATAGGTGAGGCTTTTGCCCAGGTGTTTGAGCCTGAGCGCGCCGCTGGACACCTGCTCGGCGAGAAATTCGGAGATGTGGCGCACCTTGAAGGGCAGTGGTTTGCCGTACAGGTTTGCCCCCTGCCAGCGCAGCGCGCCATAGGCGTGGCCACATTCTGGCAGGATCAGCAGCTTGGCACCACAGGCAATTGCGGCGTTGATGAGCTTCATGCTCATGTCCTTTTGCCAGGCGGCGTTGCCGGACAGCAGGCCGAAGTTGGTGGCTTCGTAACCATCGGTGCGGAAAGTCCAGTTGAGGCCGAGCCTGTTCATGATCTTCGCCGTGGCGACGATGGATTCCGGATACTTCATGATCTCGATCGAGGACATGGCACAGAGGACGTCCGCCTGGGCCTTGTCCACCGGAATCTCGATCTCGTGGTCGTCGGCGAGCCACTCGCAGCGGTCCTTGAATACCTTGGGCGTGGCGCCGAGGGGACTGCCTTCGCGCTCCGCCCGTTCCGCCACCGCCCACAACTCGTGGGGTACGAGACCGGCGTGGAACATGCCGTGACGTGCCTGGGAGACCAGCGTGGCGATGTCGATGCCCATCGGGCAGATCAGGGTGCAGCGCCCGCACATGGTGCAGGAATCGTAGATGAGTTCCTGCCACGTTTGCAGTTCCTCGACGGTTACCGCCTTTTTCAAGCCAAAGAGGCGATAGAAGAATGCAAAGGGGCCGGCCTCGCGCTTGTAGGCCTGTTTGAAGGGCTCCAGCTTCCAGATCGGGGTGTATTTGGGATCACCCGTCTGGACGTAATAATGACAGGCCTCGGCACACAGCCCGCAGTGGATGCAGGACTCCATGTAGGTGGCGGACACGGCGCCGAAATCGCGCACGAAGTGGCGCATGGCGATCTCGACGCGCTGGGCATCGGGCATGTCCCCCTGCTTGTCGAAGCGCACTTCGGGCTTCTTCACCGACAAGCGCGGCTGCGCCAGCTCGAGCGGATGTTCTGGGACGGTTTCGGTGCTGCTCATATCGCGGCTCCTTTGCGTTCGAACAGGGCGCCGGTGGTCCCGCGCGAGACGAATACCAGCACCGCATGCATCAGCTTGCCGAAGGGCAGCCAGATGAACAGCAGCTCCACCGAGAGGATGTGCAGGCCGAGGAGGGTCTCATAGCGCCCGCCGATGTGGGCCGCCGCCATCAGTCCCGTGACCACCGGGAGAATGGTGACGAGCCAGCTGAAGTAGTCGTCGAAGTTGGAGATGAGGCGGAGCACCGGGTGGGTCAGGCGCCGCACCAGGAGCGCGATCAGGGCGCCCACCGTAATGGCGCCGGTGAGATAAATTACGCCGTTGGGTAGCCCCGACCATGACAGGCCAGTGAGATCTTGGATGAACAGAATGTGGGGCAGGTAGAAGAACACTACGATCGCCAGCCCGATGTGGAAAGTGTAGCCCATCACGTGACTGAACAAGGTGCGCTCGGCGAACTCACGCCGCGGCCAGGAGCGGCGCACGATCAGTTTCAACGCACCCAAGAAGGTGTTGGTGTGCCGGGGCTCCGAGTAGTCCGGTTTGCGGCGCAGAAGCAGCACGCCGACAAGCCGCCAGGCGATGCCGAAGAGCATGATGCCCAGGGACCACTGCAATAGGGGCCCGCGGGCGATGGTGAGCAGATCGGTTTCCATGGCTCACTTCCCTCCGGCGATCTTGTCCTGGCGTGCGCGCGAGACGGCTGCTGCCGCTATGCCCACCGCGATGCCGCCGGCGGTGGCCATGCCAAGGGTTTTCGCATCGCCCCACTGCCCGGTGGACAGGGCCTTGTAGAAGCTGCCCTTGTCCCAGAAGTCGGGCTCGGAGCAGCCGATGCAGCCGTGGCCGGCCTCGATGGGGAAGCCCGCACCGCCGTTCCATTTCACCGTGGCGCAGGCGTTGTAGGTGATGGGGCCCTTGCAACCCAGCTCGTACAGACACCAGCCGCTGCGTGCACCGAAATCGTCGAAGGTCTTGGCGAACTTTCCCTGCTCGTAGAAGGGGCGGCGGTAGCACCGGTCGTGGATGGTCTCGCCGTAGAAGGCCTTGGGGCGGCCCAGATGATCCAGATCCGGCAACCGGCCGAAGGTGAGGAAATGGGCCAGCACCCCGGTGATGACGGCGGGGATCGGCGGACAACCGGACACGTTCACGATGGGCTTGTCCTTGATCAGATCCATCACCGAGGCCGCGCCGGTGGGGTTGGGGTTGGCCTTGGGAATGCCGCCGAAGGCGGCGCAGGTTCCGACGGCCACGATCGCCGCCGCCCCCTTGGCGGCGTCCTGGAGCATCTGGAGATTGGTCATTCCGGCGATGGTGGAGTAGACGCCGTCGTCCTTGACCGGAATGGAGCCGTCCACCAGGAGCAGGTATTGACCGAAGAAGTCCCTCATCGCGTCCTCGCGCGATTTCTCCGCCCCATGCCCGGAGGCAGCCTGCAGCGTGTGGTGGTAGTCGAGGGAGATCATGTCGAAGATCATGCTTTCCACCGTCGGCGAGTGGGAGCGGGTCAGCGACTCCGTGCAGCCGGTGCATTCCTGGAATGACAGCCAGATCACCGACGGACGTTTCGCCTTGGCCAGTGCCTCCGCCATGGCCGGGGCGACGCCCGGCGGCAGCGCCATCCACGACGCCATCGCCGAACAGAACTTAAGAAACGAGCGACGGCTGATGCCTTGCCGCAGCAGGCGCTCGCCAAGCGTGTCGTGGTCTGCCATGGGGGTCTCCTTCAGTCGGGTACCGAATCGGGTGCTGCGATCTGCCGGCGCAGCCGCATCAGGCCGTCGCGCATGTCTTCCTGCGGGCTCTTGAGGATGTCCGGAACCGTATTGATTTCGATCAACTCGGCCATCACCTCCTGCTCGATGTTGCGGTGCGTGATCCACCACACGCCCGCGAAGGCGGTTTCGCGTATTGCACTCGTACCGAGCGCCTCGACTTCGGCGTGCACCTCGCCGGTGCCGAGCCGCTCGCGCAAATAGTCCAGATCGGCGGGAGAAAGCGGCAGGCCGCGCAGGTCGATGCTGCCCGGGACACCCTCGTCGAGCCAGCGCGCAAGCAAGGTGGCGATTTCGGCGAGCAGCGCGTCGGCATTACCGCTGAGTCCGTCGCCCGCGGGAACGATGCTGACGGGAATCTGTTCCAGGCTGCTCATGCGTCCCACGCCGCAAGCAAGCCGAGTGCCAGATCGCACGCCTGGGGTATCGCGTCGGCGACCACGGGCGAAGGCGATTCGCCCCAATCCAGGGTCTGCGGCTGGATGCCGATCAAGGCGCGCCGCGCGGGCAGGTGACCGCTCAGGTGCGCGATGCTCAGCAGGTCCATGAGACCGACCTCGTGCACGCTCCGCTTGCGGTTGCTGCCGACGAAGGCATCCATCTCCGGGCCGACGAAAGCACGTGTGGTGCCGGGCGGCGCGTTGAGCTGCGCTGCGTCGATGACGATCAAGCGATCCGCCTCTTCGATGGGGCCCGCCAGGGTGAAGCTCAAGGTGCCCCCATCCATCAGCTCGACGTCCTCCCGTCCGGACAGCATCCCTTCGAGGCGACGGATCACATGGATGCCCGCCCCCTCGTCGCTCAAGAGGACGTTGCCGATGCCAAGGATCAAGGTCCTCGGCGTGGCGGCCGGGGCAGCGGGTGCGGGGTTCATGGCGATCCCGAGGGCTTGCTCGATTGCCTGAGGTATTCGCGCAGATCATCGATCTGCGGCTCGCTCAATTGAAACCGGTGGGGGCGGATGGGGCTAGCGGGGGCAAGGGTGTTGGCCAGCGCCTCGGGCGTCGTCTTCAGGAAACGCACCCCGCCGCGGTGGCAGTTGGCGCACTGGCGATCGAACAGGCCTTCACCCTTCGCTGCGTCGGCTGCATGAAGGGGCGCGACCGGCACCAGGAGGACGGCAAAAAGAGCGGCCACGCAGCTTGTTGGCGTTTTCATTGCGAGCGTTCCACCGTGTTCACACCTTAGTACGGGCGCAAGCGGTTTTCAACCAAGCGAATTACTCAAGTAAAAAATAGTGCCGTGATCAGGGGCAAGGGCGTGCTGGACGCGCGCGCGAGTTTGCGGAAAATAGCACCCATGTGTCTTGGCATCCCCATGCAGATCACCGCCATCGACGGCTTCGTCGCCCGCTGCGAGGCAAAGGGCGTGCGCCGTGACGTCAGCCTGTTCATGATGCAGGGTGAACCATTACAGATTGGTGACTTCGTGATGGTGCACGTGGGCTATGCGATCCAGAAAATGACGCCGGAGGAGGCGCGCTCTGCGTGGGAGCTGTACGACCAGATGCTGGCGGCAGAGGCGGGCCCATCGCTTGCATGAGTTGTCCATCTGCCAGGCGTTGATCGCGCAGGTGGCGGAGGTCGCCCGCGCGCATCGTGCCTGTGGCGTGGCGCGGCTGCGTGTGCGCATCGGTCCCCTTTCCGGCGTCGAGCCGCAACTGCTGCAGGATGCGTATCCCATCGCTGCCGCCGGCAGTATCGCGGCGGGCGCGGAGCTGGTGATCGAGTCGGCGCCGCTCGTGGTGCAGTGCGAAACCTGCGGGGCAAAGACGGCTGTCGAGCCGAACCGTTTGCTGTGCGGCGCGTGTGGTGATTATCACACGCGGCTCGTGAGCGGCGACGAACTGCTGCTCGCGAGCGTCGAATTATTGAGGGAGTGAACCATGTGCAATAACTGCGGGTGCAATGTCACGCCTGCCCATCGGCAGCATGCCTACACGTCTGTGCCAGGCACCACGGCGGTGTCGGTGCTGAAAAACCTCTTGGCCAGGAATGATGAGCAGGCAGCGCACAACCGTCAGCATTTCGATCGCCACGGCATCCTGGCCGTGAACCTGATGTCCTCGCCCGGTTCGGGTAAGACGGCCCTGCTTGAGGCGACCATCGACGCGCTGAAGGCTGATTTCCGTATCGGCGTGATCGAAGGCGATCTGGAAACGGAGAACGACGCTGCGCGCATCCGTGCCAAGGGCGTGCCGGCGTTCCAGATCACCACGGGTTCCGCCTGCCACCTCGACGCGCACATGGTGCACGAGGCGCTGCATCATTTCCCGCTCGACGGACTCGACCTGCTGTTCATCGAGAATGTGGGCAATCTGGTCTGCCCTGCAAGCTTCGATCTGGGGCAGCACCGCAACGTCACACTGCTTTCCGTCACCGAAGGGGACGACAAACCGGCGAAGTATCCGGTCATGTTCCGCGCCGCCGATGCGGTGCTGATCACCAAGCTGGATTTGCTGCCGGTGCTCGACGACTTCGACCCGTCGCGCGCGGAGGCGCACACCCGCAGCCTCGCCTCTGATGCGCCGGTGCTGGCGCTCTCCGCGCGTACCGGCGCGGGGCTGGCCGCCTGGCTCGAGTGGCTGCGCACCGAGCTTCTGCAGCAGCGGGCCCGCGTCGCGGCAGGAAGGAGCGCGCGGCCGAGGCTGCAGGCGGAGGGCGCACGACTGCACGGCTTGTCCGCATGAGCCTCTCGGCACAGGACTGGCTCGACAAAATCCGCACGCTGCCGATCGAGCGGCGCGTGCGCATCATGAACGTGTGTGGCGGGCACGAGCGGGCCATCACCATGGCGGGGCTGCGTGCTGCGCTGCCGGAAACCGTGGAGCTGATCCCTGGCCCCGGCTGTCCGGTGTGCGTGTGTCCGGAAGAAGACGTCTACCAGGCGATCCAGTTGGCGCTGAAGGAAGATGTCATCCTCGTCGCCTTTGGCGACATGCTGCGGGTGCCGGTGAACGTCTCCAAGGGCGAAGTGCGCTCGCTGGAGCAGGCCAAGGCCCAGGGCGCGGACATCCGGCCCATCGCCAGTCCGCGCGAGGCGGTGCAGATCGCGCGTGACCACCCGCAGCGGACCGTGGTGTTCTTCGCCGCCGGCTTCGAGACCACCACCGCACCGGTGGCGGCCATGCTGATCGAGGGTGCGCCGGACAATCTGCTGCTTCTGCTTTCCGGGCGGCTCACCTGGCCGGCGGTGGCCCTGCTGCTCGACTCGGGCACCCCGGGCTTTGATGCGCTGGTTGCACCGGGGCACGTTGCGACGGTGATGGGGCCGGAGGAGTGGCAATTCGTGGTGGAACGGCACGGCATTCCCGCCGCCATCGCGGGGTTCACGCCGGTCTCGCTGCTGGCGGCCATGTATTCGGTCCTGCGTCAGCTGCTCGAGGGCAAACCATTCCTGGACAACTGCTACCCGGAGCTCGTGCGCCCCGGTGGCAATGTCACCGCCAAGGCGCAGCTGGCGCAGGCGACGCGGGTGGGGGATGCCAACTGGCGCGGCATCGGCGTGATCCCGGACTCCGGTTTCATGCTGGCACCGGCTTTCGCCGCGCGGGATGCGCGGCTGAGATTCCCCGCTCACCAGGATGCCGGACGCAAGCGTGCCGGCCAGATGCCGCCGGGCTGCGACTGCGCCAGGGTGGTGCTGGGCAAGATCTACCCGAATCAATGCAAACTCTATGGCGCTGCCTGCACCCCGCGCAACCCCATCGGGCCCTGCATGGTGTCCGACGAGGGCGCCTGCCGCATCTGGTGGGCGGGTGGCGTGCATGTTCCCGCCGCTGCCTGAAGAATCCGGCGTGTGCCCGGGGACTTGGGCGCCCGTGCCAGCACTTGGCGCAGCTAAAGAATCCGCCTTCCGGTCCGTTATTTCGTCAAGCCCGGGCCGCACGTCGGCCGGGCCATTTTGCAAAGGGCAAACCCGTCGAAAGGCGGGGACGCAAAGTCACCGGTCTAAGGGGCCAAGGCCCTAGGACGGCGGGACTGCCGAGCGCACGCTGCGCACCGCAACCGCTGCCCGCCTGGCACTTGGCCCCCAAGGAGGCAGCGATGAGCGGGTCTGAAACCCATTCCCTTCCCAGCCAGTTGCCGGCGTCGGGCGGCGAGATCACGCCGGTCAACCGCCGCATGCTGGAGCGTTGCCGGGACATGGTCATTGGCACCCTCGCCGGTACGCTCACGGCCGTGATGGACAAGGTACTGGACGAGCTGTTCAAGGAGGCCGAGAAGGCACGCTACCCTAACGTCCAGCGTCTGTATCTCGATGCCATGACCATTGCCCGTGACAAGCGCGCCGTCATCGAAGCCGGGTTCCGCAAACATGTCCAGCACAATTTCGAACGCAGCCTGAAGGGGCTGCCGCTCAAGAGCGCACCCAAGGCCGAAGACCCGGAAAGTCTGAGCCTGGTGGAACCGGACGATCTGGAGGAAAGCCTCGCGCTGCAGGACATGGCATCCAAGATCCGTGAGTTCTGTGCCGCGGAAATCCCCGGCATCGAGCAACGCATGGCGGTGCTGGTCGAGGACGAAAAATTCGCGCGCCGGCGCAATCCCCTGAGTCCGGAGGTGCTCGCGGATGCCTTCATGTCCGCGTGCAAGGACACCCATGCGGAAATCAAGGTCGTGTTGATCTTCGTGATGATGTGGGACAAGCACATGCGCAATGGCGTCCTGACCGCCTACCGGGAAGTCAACGGTTACCTCATCGAGAAGGGCATTCTGCCCAAGCTGACGCTTAAGCGGCCGCGTCATCAAGGTCGCGCCCCCCAAACGGCCGGCGCGCCGGCGGCAGTGGATCAGGTGGATGGTGACACGGTTGCGGCGCTGCAGCAGTTTCTGCGGGCGCTCATGGTGTCTGCGCCCGCTGGGGTGGCCGGTGGCGGCGACGGCGTTGCGCCGGTGTACGTGCCGAACCCGGCCCTGGTGAGCCAGCTGACCGAGTTGCAGCACGGGGGCGCCGTGTCCCTGGCGGCGACGCCGGGCGCCCCGCCGGTGGGCGTGCTGCGAGACATTCGCGCCGGCGTCCTTGCCGGCGTGGCAAGCCAGGTGGAACACATGACGATAGAAATCGTCGCCATGTTGTTCGACTACATATTCGATGACAAGGCGGTGCCGGATCCGATCAAGGCGCAGCTCGGCCGCCTGCAGATCCCGGTGCTGAAAGCGGCGCTGCTGGATCAGGCGTTTTTCACCAAGAAACAGCACCCGGCGCGGCGCCTGCTCAACGCCATGGCCGAGGCGTCGGTGGGTTGGGCGGAGCCCATGGACCACCAGAGCCCCTTGTACCGGCGGGTGGCGTCCATCGTGCAGAGGGTGCTGGATACCTTCGAGGACGACGTGCAGGTGTTTTCCGACGCCCTGGCGGAATTCGAGACCTTTCTCGCCGAAACCGAGCGTGCTGCAGAGCAGCTCGCGCGTGCAGGGGCCGAACTCCTGGTCAAACGCGAAAGGGAGCAGCAGCTACGTGAGGAAGCGCGCTTGGTGGCGGAAGACACGGTGCGCGACCGGGCCGCACGTGACGACCTCCCCGAGGCGCTGCGGGAATTCCTTGCCCAGCGCTGGACCCAGGTGCTGGCGCGTGCCTTTCTGCTGGGGGGCACCGAAGGGCCAGAATGGAGCGTGGCGGTCGCCGTCATGGACGACCTGATCTGGAGCGTGGAACCCAAATCGACCGACAGCGAGCGCAAATCCCTGGTGGCGCGCCTGCCCAGCATGCTGAAGCGCCTGCGCGAGGGACTCGACAGTGCCGGCGTGCCCCCCGCAGTGTGCGAGCAATTCATGAGCCAACTGGTGGTGCTGCATGCGGCGGCGGTGAAGGCCGGATTCCAGGCGCCGCAGGAGGAACCGGACATGACACCGGTTCCGGCGCGCGCACGGCCGGGTGCCGTGGTGCTGCCGTTTCCCAAGCAGGTCGCCACGGGGGCGGCGCAGGACCTCACCCTCGAAATCCTCCGACGCCCGGACGGCGGGGCCGCCTTGCAGGTGGAGGAAATCACCATCGCGCCCATGCGCTGGCTCGAAGACGTGGATGACGACGAGCGCCATGTCGCGGCCGAAGAGAAACCCGAACACCTGGCGCCGAGCGGCCACACGGTGGCCGAGCTTCGCCCCGGCATGTGGGTGGAGTTCCGGCACCATGGCGGGGAGGTGCTGGTCGCCAAGCTCAAATGGATCAGCCCGATGAAGACCGCCTATTTGTTCACCGACCGCGAGGGGAAACAGGCGGCGACCATGCCGCAAGACAAGCTCGAAGCGGCGTTCCGCATCGGGAGCGCACGCATTTTGGACGAGGCCCCCCTGGTGGACCGCGCCGTGGACAACGTGCTGGAGACCCTCAAGCGCAACGCCGCCTAATCGAGCGGCTCGTAGCGCACCTCGAGGATTTCCAGACGCTGCTCGCCGCTGGGGGTACGTACCGTCACGCTGTCGCCCGCCTGCTTGCCGATCAAGGCCATGGCCAAGGGTGAGCGCCAGCTGATGCGCCCGCGCGCCGGGTCGAGTTCGTCCATCCCCACGATCACGTAGGTTTGCTCCTCCCCGGTTTCCGTCTCCACGAGGACGGTGGCCCCGAAATAAATCTTGTCGTGGGCTTGTTGCGCCGGATCGACCACCTGTGCGAAGCCGAGCCGCTTGGTGAGAAAGCGGATGCGCTTGTCGATTTCGCGCAGGCGCTTCTTGCCATAGATGTAATCCGCATTCTCCGAACGGTCGCCGAGCCCGGCCGCCCAGGACACCACCTTCACCACCTCGGGGCGCTTCACGTCCAGCAAATGCTTCAACTCCGCCTGGAGGCGTGCGTAGCCGCCTGGGGTGATGTAGTTCCGGGTGCCCTGCGGCAGCGCCTCCTGTTCTCCCGCGTCGAGTGCGTCGTCGGGTGCTTCGTCCTGCTCTTTCGTGAAGGCTTTGCTCATGGTACCGTGCGGTATGGAAGCCGCTTGAATTTTAATATACGCGGCGGTACCTTGCGGCGATGGAACATGCTGCGAGGGGCGAGCCGCCGGTCGCCTGCGAGGCCCGTCGCATTCTGGTGGGCGGACGTGTGCAGGGGGTGGGGTTTCGCCCTTTCGTCTATCGGCTTGCCGTCGGGCTGGGCCTGGCAGGCCAGGTCCGAAACCTTTCCGGCCAAGTGGTCATCGAGGTGGAAGGGCGCGCCAAGGCCATCGACGACTTCATCGCACGTCTGGTCGAAGGGCCGCCGCCACTGGCTCGTCCCGTCCTGCTGGCAGTGGAGGCGATCGCCTGTCGTGGCCATGGGGCGTTCGTGGTTGGCAGGAGCGATGCCGACGGTCCGCTCGATGTGCACGTGCCGCCGGATCATTTCCTCTGCGACGACTGCCGCCGCGAGCTTTACGACCCCCGCGACCGGCGCTACCGCTACCCTTTCCTCAACTGTACCCAATGCGGGCCGCGCTACACACTGATGCGGCGGCTGCCCTACGATCGTCCAAACACGGCGATGGCGGATTTTCCGTTGTGCCGCGCCTGCCATGCGGAGTATACCGATCCCCTTGATCGGCGCTTTCATGCCGAGCCGATCGCCTGTGCGGCCTGCGGGCCGAGCCTGAGTTTTCATGCCCGGGGACACACGGTCACCGGCAACGAAGCCGCGCTCGCCGCCTGTCTCGATGCCTTGCGCGCAGGCGCGATCGTCGCCGTGAAGGGGGTGGGCGGTTACCATCTGCTGTGCGATGCTGCCAGCGATGCGGCGGTGGCGCGCCTGCGGGCGCGCAAGCGCCGCCCCCACAAGCCTCTGGCCTTGCTGTTTCCCTGGCGCGGCGCGGATGGTCTCGATGCGGTGCGTGCCCATCTCGAACTCGACGCGGCGAAGGCGGCGGCACTGCTTTCGCCCACGCGTCCCATCGTGCTCCTGCGGCGGGGTGCAACGGCCCGGTTGTCGGCCCACATCGCGCCGGGGCTAGGCGAAGTCGGCGCGATGCTGCCGTACAGTCCCTTGCATGAACTGCTGGCGGATGGGTTTGCTGCGCCGCTGGTGGCCACCTCGGGCAATGTCAGCGGGGAGCCGGTGCTGACCGATAATACCGAGGCCCAGATCCGCCTGGCACCCGTGGCGGACGCATGGCTCAATCACGACCGCCCGATCCTGCGCCCCGCCGACGACTCGGTGGTGCGGGTGATTGGCGGTGTGCCACGCTGGCTGCGGGTGGGGCGCGGCGCCGCACCGCTGGAGCTGGAAGCGCCGCGGGCCTTCGCTGTGCCCACCCTCGCCGTCGGCGGCCACATGAAAAACACCGTGGCGCTGGGCTGGGAACAACGCATGGTGGTGTCTCCCCACATCGGCGACCTGTCGGCGCCGCGCAGCCGCGACGTGTTCGAGCAGGTCGTGGCCGACCTGCAGCAGCTCTATGGCGTGCGGGTGCAAAGAATCGTGTGCGACGCTCATCCCGATTACGCCAGCAGCCGCTGGGCGGCGCGCCAGGGCTTGCCCTTGACCCGCGTATGGCACCATCACGCCCATGCCTCGGCACTGGCGGGCGAGCATGGGCAGATTAAGGACTGGCTCGTGTTCACCTGGGATGGGGTCGGTCTGGGCGAGGATGGGACGCTGTGGGGCGGGGAGGCATTGCACGGGCGGCCGGGTGCCTGGCGGCGGGTGGGACGGCTGCGGCCGTTTCGATTGCCGGGGAGCGAGAAGGTGGCGCGGGAACCGTGGCGCGCCGCCGCTGGCACGTGCTGGGAAGCGGGGCTGGCGTGGCATGGGCAGGAGGAGCACCCAGTGCTGCGGCAGGCATGGCAGCGTGGACTCAACGCCCCTTACACGTCGGCCGCGGGGCGCCTGTTCGACGCGGCAGCGAGCCTCCTTGGGCTCATCGACCGCGCCAGCTTCGAAGGTCAGGGCCCGATGCTGCTGGAGGCAGCGGCAGGCGGCGCTGCCGAAGCCGTGAGCCTTCCCATGTCCCGTACCGACGGCCTGTGGGAACTGGACTGGGCGCCCCTGATCGCCAGGCTAAACGCCGAAACGGACGTGGCCACGGCGGCGATGCGCTTTCACGTGAGTCTGGCCCAGGCCCTGGTCGAGCAGGCACGGGCGGTGCGGGCAGACCACGCCTTCGACGCGGTGGGCTTGGCCGGAGGTGTTTTCCAGAACAAACTCCTGACGGAATTGGCGCAGGCCGGCCTCGAGTCGGCGGGGTTCAGGGTTTATCTGGCCGGGGCGCTGCCCTGCAACGACGGTGCCCTCGCCTTTGGTCAATTGATCGAATCTTTGTCGGTGACGTAGATGAACGATACCCATGTCAGCCTGGCCCACGGTAACGGTGGCCGCTTCATGCGCGAGCTGATCGAACAGGTGTTCGCGCGTCATCTCGCCAATCCGTTGCTCAACCTCAAGGTCGATGCGGTGGGCCTTCCCCTGGATGGCGGCGAGATCATGGTCACCACCGATGGCTTTACGGTCCAGCCGCTGGAGTTCCCGGGTGGGAGCATCGGCTCGCTGGCGGTACATGGCACCGTGAACGATCTCGCGGTGTCCGGCGCCACGCCGCGCTATCTCACCCTCAACGCATTCATCGAGGAGGGAATGGAGCTTGCGCAGCTGACGCGCATCGTCGCCGATCTGGCGCAGGCGGCACATGCCGCGAACGTGGCAGTGGTGGCGGGGGACACCAAGGTGGTGCGGCGGGGCGAGGGCGGTGGGGTGTATCTGGCGACCACGGGGGTGGGCATCAGGCCGGCGGGACTGCGCCTTGGGCTGGATTGCATCCGCCCGGGGGATGTGATTCTGGTGAGCGGGCCGGTGGGTGATCACGGCATCGCCATCCTGCTAGCACGCGAGCAGTTCGGCCTGTACGGCGAGCTCTGTTCCGATGCGGCGAGCGTGCTGCCGCTGACGCAGGCCCTGTTGCCGCTACCCACGCTGCGTTTCATGCGTGATCCCACCCGTGGTGGGCTGGCGACGGTGCTCCACGAAGTGGTGCATGCGACGGGCATGCAGGTGCGCCTGAGGGAGCCAGCCATACCGGTGCGCGAAGCGGTGCGCGCCGTGTGCGAGATGCTGGGCTACGATCCCATGTTTCTCGCCTGCGAAGGGCGCGTGGTAGCGGTCGTCGGCGCCGAGGAGGCTGCCAAGGCCCTGGCGCGCTGGCGCGCCCTGCCGCAGGGTGCCCAGGCGTCTATCATCGGCCGGGTCTGTGACGGTCCCGCGCGGGTGGTGCTGGAGACCGAGCTGGGCGGCGAACGGGTGCTGGAGGAACTGGAGGACGATCCGCTGCCGCGGATTTGCTAGTCGATGAGTTCCAGATCGAGTTCGCCCACTTCGATGTGCTGGCGCCGGTCCAGCACGCAGCGTCGATCCACCCAGCCGCGGAGGCGGCGGTCCAGATCACTGCGTCGGTCGGCACGTAGGGCAAAGCGTCGGTCGATGCCGCTTGCGGCAGCCGAGCGGGCGCGGCGCCGCTCGCCGGCCTTGCGTCGGTCGGTCGTCTGGGTGCGGCGCTCGGGGTGATTGCGCCTGTCCGTGCCGGTACGCAGCCGGGCGCCGGGGGCGATCTTTTGCACGAAGCGGACCACGTCGCTCTCGTTGTAAAAGATCTCGCCATCGAGAACCTGAAACGGGATCAGCGGGTTGTAGCGCCGATCCTGTTCCAGCCAAACACGCGCGTCCCGTCCCGGGAGGAAACGCTGCAGGAATCCGGCGGCCTGCGCCAGGGTCAATTGCGCGGCTGGGATGGGCGGGTTCATGGCGCCAGCAGGGAAGTCGGGTTGCGCTATTCTAGTCCGGCGCCCTGTGAAAGCAAGTTTTGTGACGTTAAATCAATGTCATACGACATCAACATGACAGCGTCGCGGTCATTTCACCGCCGCCAGCAGGCGTTCCATCATGCGTCGAGCCTGCGCGCCGTAGCCGCCACCGAACAAATTGAAATGGTTGAGGACATGGTAAAGGTTGTAGAGATCCTTGCGCACCGCGTAGCCCGGGTCGCGGGGCCAGGCGGCATCGTAGGCGGCATAGAAACGCGCCGGAAAGCCGCCGAACAGTTCGGTCATGGCGAGATCGGCCTCACGATCCCCGTAGTAGGTGGCCGGGTCGAAAATCACTGGCACGTCTCCCCCTAAGGCGCCCCAGTTGCCGCCCCATAAGTCCCCATGCAGCAAGGAAGGTACCGGGGCATAGCCGGAGAAAAAGGCGGGCAGCCGCTCGATCAGGCGCTCGCCAAGTTCGAGGAGATTGCAACCGCCCCGCGCCGCAAGCTTCAGTTGAAACCCGAGCCGTTGACGGCCATAGAACGCGACCCAGTCCTCGGACCAGGCATTGGGCTGCGGCGTGCTGCCGATGGCGTTGTCCTGGTGCCAGCCAAAAGACGGTGCCCGCGTGCGGTGCATGGCGGCGAGGCCCTCGCCTAGACGTTCTGCGGCCCGTGCGTTTGCGGGCCCGAGGTCGAGGTACTCGAGGACCAGGTAGGCCTGCGGGCCGACGACCCCGTGGCAGACAGGCGTGGGTACCCTAAGCGTGCCGCTCGCACCGATTTCGCGCAACGCCGCGGCTTCCACTTCGAACATCGCCAGCCTGTCGGCGGCATGGGTTTTGACGAAAAAGCGCCGCGCACCGTCGGCGATGACATAGGCGGCATTGATGCATCCCCCGCCCAGCACGCGCTGCTCCCGCACCTGGAAGGGGGTTCCGGTGGCCGCGGCGATGGCGGTGGCGAGCTGCGCCCAAAATGTCATGTGGCGCATGCTAACATGCTTCACCGGAACATTTTCGAGTGAGGACTGGAGATGAGAACATCATTGATCGTGACCATGCTGTTCCTGCTGACGAATACCGCCGTGGCGGCCGGGCTCCCGGCGCCGAAAGTGGAAAAGATCAACGACCGCATTTACGCTTTGATCGGTCCGATGGCATTCCCCAACAAAAAGAACCGCGGGTACATGGTGAACAGTACCGTCATCGTGGGCGAGAAGGGGGTGATCCTGGTGGATACCGGCTTCACCGATGAAATCGGCCACATGCTGGCCAAGCGCATCGCCAAGATCACGCCGAAGCCCGTGACCCACATCATCAATACGCATCATCATGGCGATCACACCCTGGGCAACAGCGCCTTTCCCAACGCGCAGGTGATCAGCACCGAGAAGGCGCGTGAACTATTGGAGAAGGAAGGGGCGGAGTGGATCGATCTGGTGCAGACCATGACCGGCCTCAAGTTCCCCAACACACGTGTCGTCCTCGCCAACGAAACCTACAAGGAGAACACGCGCACCGAGCTGACCATCGACGGCGTAAAGATGGTCCTTTGGGTGCCGCGTGGTTCCCACACGGCGGGTGATCTGCTGGTGTATCTGCCGGATGACAAGGTGCTCATCGCGGGTGACGTACTGGTGAACAAGATGATGCCGCAATTCCGCGATGCGTTCGTGAAAAACTGGGTCGCGACGTTGCGCGAGCTCCAGCAGTTCGACATCAAGGTGATCGTGCCCGGCCATGGCCCGCTGATGAGCAAGGCGCAGGCAGAAAAGCTCGGCCATATGATGGCCGCGTTCTACGACGGTGTGGAGGCCGGTTACAAGAAGGGGCTGACCGACAGCGAAATTCGCAAGACCCTGGACCTGAAGGACTGGAAGGGCCTGGTGCACTTCGAGGAAAGCATGGGCGGCAACATCAGCCGCACCTACCTGGAGGTGGAGGCCGCCAACTTCTAAAGGCTCGGGACACTCACCTCGAGCCCGTGGCGGGCGAGCAGGTTCAGGGTGGGATTGAGGCTTTGTCGCACCCACGCCTGGCGCGCCGGGTTGGTGCGGGCGAGCGCTTGCCAGTGCCAGCCGGGCGTCAATCCGGCGAGTTCGTACACCTGCGGACGGGGCAGGTAGAAGGTGCGGGTGAATTGGCCCAGGAGCATCCGCACCAGCGGCCGCAACCCCGCGCGGCCGAGGGGGCCGACCCGGCTCAATGAGCTCTCCAGGGCGCTGCGCGCCCGGGCGATGTGCCGCGCCTCGTCGATGATGTGTAGCGTGCACATCTGCCGCACCAGCGGATTGAGACCCGGATCGCCGTGGGCGCGTACGTGGCGGTTGAGCCGGTCGGGGACTTCCTCACCGATCACCACCGCAAGCCAGAACAGGGCCGAGTTGACGGGCGCGTGTCGGCCCATGAAATCGGCGAAGCGGGGCCGATGAAATGCGGCAGCCGGCAGATGCAGGCCGCTTTTCTCCATCAGCTTGAGAAACATCAGGCTGTGCCCCGCCTCTTCACGGATCTCGTGCAAGTGGTAGGCATACTCGAGAAGGGAAGCCGTGTGTTTGAGTGTCCTGCCCAGGCGTTCCACGAAGATACCTTCGAGCCAGATGCCGGCCTGGATGAAGCCGATGAATTCATACTGCGACAGGCGCTTTTTCACCGACTCGGGCACCTGCTCGAATTCGGCCACACCGTTGAGCGAGAGCGCGGAGCGCGGCAGCCAGTAGTCATCGAGAGACAGGCTGTGCCACTCGAGCTGCGCCAAGGGGTCGTGATAGGGCTCGCTGTTGACGTTGAGCTGGGACAGCAGGGTGGTGTCGGCGCGTGCCATGGCTTGGGGCCGGAACCGGAAAGACCGGCGAATTATACTGCAACGCCGGAAAAAGTGCCCGTAAATCTTGCCCTTATGGCGCAAATGGATTAAGCTTTCGGCCTTTTCCAGGGAGGTGGATGAGGGGTTTAAGTCGCACGCCTGGACAACACGCCGCGTAGCGGCTTGTTTCGGCGAAGGCTAACTTGGCGCAGCCAAGTTAAGGGCGTCAGCCCGGCCGTAGCCAAAGCGTGTTCTCGGAAGTTGAAAGTCAATGGAGAGGTGGATGAGTGGTTTAAGTCGCACGCCTGGACAACACGCCGCGTAGCGGCTTGTTTCGGCGAAGGCTAACTTGGCCAGCCAAGTTAAGGGCGTAAGCCCGGCCGTAGCCAAAGCGTGTTCTCGGAAGTTGAAAGTCAATGGAGAGGTGGATGAGTGGTTTAAGTCGCACGCCTGGAAAGCGTGTTCAGGGTAATACCCTGACGCGGGTTCGAATCCCGCCCTCTCCGCCAGCCCCTCACAATCAGCTGGAAAGTGCGTCCAGCAGGTTCCATCATCCCTTATGGAGAGGGACACGGTGAGAGGGATTTTGCGTCATCGATCTAGCAAGGCCTCCCGCACAGCCCACAACGTCTTCCCCCTCACCCCAGCCCGCTCCCGTCAAGGGTGAAAAAGAAATCCACTCAGCGGCCAACCCTCCCACGAAGCGTTTTCCGCTACCACCCATCTCGTCATGGGATGGCAGCGCCCGTGCGCCCGGCTGGCTGAGGCTTGGGCCCCGCCGGTGGGGCACGCCCCCTGCGCAAGCGCAGACCCCGCGGGGCCGAGGGATTATTTCTTGGTGCTGCCGACCGGTTCGTTCGCGAGCCGCCAGATGTCAACGTCCTTGCCTTGCTCGCGAATGTGCTCCGCCCGCGCCGACAGGTAACGTTGCAAGCTGGGTTCGGTGCGGTACGCGCCTGACAGGACGTAGTCAAAAATGCCCTGGGTGTGGAAGACCTTGAAGAAGGCCTCGGAGCGGATGATCTCCTTACCCCGAGTGTCGAATAGGACGATGGTCGGTGCGTATTGCACGTTCAGCGCCTTGGCCCATTCGCGCGCCGTCATGCGCTTGCCGTCCGGCGTCGTGAGAGGCGTGTTGGACCACATGTCAAGCTGCACGTTATCGAATTTGCCAATGATGGCACGGGTTTCGGGGTCGACCAGCACGTCCTTGTGCAGGGTGTCGCAAGCCGGGCAGTCGGGCTGTTCGAAGAACACCGCGAGCGGTTTCGCACGCTGGCCCTGGCGCCGCAGGTCATAGGGCGGCTTCCTGAAGAAATCCTCCGCATGCATGGCGCCCTGGGCGGCGGGGGGCTGCTGGGCGGCTACATAATCGCGGTAGGACATCTCCTTTTCTTTCCGCTGCGCGACGTACTCCAGGGCGAGCTTGAACCGCTGCGGCGGGAGGTAGCCATTCAAGCGCAGGATCACCCGGGCGTTCTCGTCGAAGAACAGGATGGTCGGGGTGAACTGTACCTTCTGCGCTGCGGCAAAACTCTTCTCCGTATAACGTTTGCCATCCACGTCGACGACCTCGCGATCCCCCCACATGTTGATGCCGATGGCGTCGAAGTGCTTGCGCGTGTATTCCTCGATGTCCTTCTGGGAGAAGTTGCGTTCGACGAGCACGTTGCAGTAGGGGCAGTTGTCCTGATGGAAGACCATCATCACGCGCTTGCCGGCGGCGGCGGCCTCGGCCACGTCGTCGCGCAGGTTGAGGAAACTCTCTTTGAACCAGGCCGGATACTCGGTGGGCAAGGCGCCATAGTAAGCACCCTTCGGCGCGCCCGGCTGGGCGGCCAGCACAAGACCTTGGCCAAACAGGGCAAAGGCGGCCAGCATACCGGCAAGACGGATGGATAAACCTCGCATGATGTCTCCTCTCGTTCGTGTTATGGACGTATCTTAATACAGGCGGAGCATCGTTGCGCCACCCGCTTAACGACCTGTTTTTTATCGAATCCTGCGTTTGCGTGGGGGCCGGGCGATGGCTAAAATGCTGCTATGTCCCAACCCCCCGACGCGCCCATCATTACGCAACTGCGACAGCCCACGGCGGAAATGGTTTCCGACGAGGACGAGGAACCGGCGGGCTACAAGCTTGCCGCGATGCGCGTTTTTTCCGAGATTGCCACCAGTCTCAGCAGCGACGCCGATTTGGAGCTGCTGCTCGCGCGCTTTTTGCAGACGCTGATCCGGGTGGCCGGCGCCAATGCGGGGGCGGTACGGGTACTGACCAGTAGTGGCACCCATATGCGTCTGGTCAGCGCCATCGGCCTTCCGGCTGCAGTGGTGGAACGGGAACATTTGGTCCCCGCCGATTGCGGTGTCTGCGGGTGTGCTGCCCGCGAGGCCGTGGTGCAGACACGTGCGGCGGGCCCCGGATGCCGCGAGATGAGTGGGCTCGATTATTTCGGCGGCGCCTGCCGTCAGGTGTTGGCGGTACCGTTGCGTCACAAGGGCAAGGTGATGGGGGTCTACAACCTGTTCATGCCCCACGACCGGCCGATTCCCGAAGACGTTTCGCTCCTGTTTCTGTCCATCAGCGAACATCTCGGCATGGCCCTGGAGAATGCCCGGCTCACGCGCGAGAATCTCCGCATCACGCTGATGAACGAGCGCCAGATGCTGGCCAACGAGATTCACGACTCCCTGGCGCAGACGCTGGCGTACATGAAAATGCGCCTCGCGATGCTGAGGGATGCCGTCCGCAGCCGCGACGATGCGCAGACCGAACGCTATCTCGGCGAGGTGGACGATGCGATGGAGATGGCGTATTCCGGGCTGCGCGAATTGTTGCACCAGTTCCGGCAGAAGATGGATCCCCGGGGCCTCCTGCCCGCGCTGGACGAACTGACCGCTGCCTTTTGCAAGCGTACCGGGGTCCGGGTCGAGTTCGACAATCAGGTGCTCGATCTCAATCTCAGTCCGGATCAGGAGGTGCACATCTATCACATCGTCCAGGAGGCACTGGCCAACATTGCCAAGCATGCCCATGCCCGTCACGTGCGACTGCGGCTGAGCCTGGAGGGCGAGCGTTACGTCCTCACCATCGCCGACGATGGCATCGGACTGAATGCCCAGCAGGGCGGCGCGGGCATGCATCTGGGCATGAACATCATGCGCGAGCGCGCCGAGCGCCTCGGTGGCTGCGTGAGTGTGGAAAGTCATATGGGTGAGGGCACGCGGGTGGTACTGGAGTTTCCCGCACAACCCGCACGGACCTTGACGAGCGCATGAGCGGACCGACGCGCGTCATTCTCGTCGACGATCATACCTTGTTCCGCAAGGGTCTGGCGGAACTGCTGGAACGGCATGGCCGTGTGCAGGTGGTCGGCATGAGCGGCGACCCGGCGGAAGCGCGCCGTCTGTTGGCAGAAGGCCAGCCTGACGTCGCGGTGATCGATCTGAACATGCCAGGCGGTGGCGGCCTTGCCTTGCTGACCCAGTTACGGCAGGAGGGCTATCAGCTACCCATCCTGCTGCTGACCGTCAGTGATTCCCAGGAGGACTTGGCCGCGGCCCTGCGCGCCGGCGCACGCGGTTATCTGCTCAAGAACATGGAGCCCGATGACGTCGAGGAGGCGATTCTTCGTGCAGCGCGGGGCGAGACCGTCGTGGCGCCGGAAATGACTGGCAAGCTGGTGAATCTGCTCGACCAGAAACAGGGCACACCGGAATCCATGCTGGCGCAACTGACCCAGCGCGAACGGGAAATCCTGTCGCATCTGAGTCGCGGCGAATCGAACAAGACCATTGCGCGCGCGCTGGATATCAGCCACGACACGGTGAAACTGCACGTGCGGCACATTCTGGCCAAGCTCAATCTGTCCTCGCGCGTGGAAGCCGCGGTGTTTGCGGTGGAGCATAAGCTCACGGCGCGCGGCGGTAATGGCCAGTAGGGCGCCCGGGCGCTTCAGGGCGTATCTAGGGGGGCCGCCTGCAGTCGGTCCTTCGAATCCTCCGGATTGAACCATTGGAGCTTCTCGTGCAGGGTCACGACGCTGCCCACGATGATCAGCGTGGGCGGCTTGAGGCCGGCGCTGGCGGCCAGGGCGGGGAGGGTGGACAGGGTGCCCGTCAATACACGCTGCTTGGAGGTCGTGCCCTGCTGCACGATCGCGGCCGGCGTCTCGGGCGGCAGCCCGTGGGCGATGAGTTCTCGGGAGAGGGTTGGCAGACCCAAGAGCCCCATGTAGATCACGATGGTCTGATGCGGACGTGCCAGCATGTCCCAATCCAGGTCCATGGTGTTGTCCTTGAGGTGGCCCGTGACGAAGATGCAGGCCTGGGCGTGATCCCGATGGGTGAGCGGAATGCCTGCATAGGACGCCACGCCGGAGGCGGCGGTGATGCCCGGGACCACCTGGAAGGGCACCTGATGCGCCGCCAAGGTCTCGATTTCCTCGCCGCCGCGCCCGAAGATGAAGGGGTCGCCACCTTTTAGACGGCATACGCGCTTGCCGGCCTTGGCGAGCCGGACGAGCAGCTCGTTGATGCTCTCCTGCGGCATGGTGTGATTGTCGCGCTGCTTGCCGACATAGATGCGCTCGGCGTCGCGCCGGCACAAATCGAGCACGGCGGGAGAGACCAGATTGTCATGCACGATCACGTCGGCCTGCTGCATGAGGCGCAGTGCGCGAAAGGTCAATAAATCCGGATTGCCCGGTCCGCCACCGACAAGGTAGACCTCGCCCATGGGGGTGTCGGCTGCGGTCTCGCGCTCGATGAGTTCCGCCAAGGCTTTCTCGGCGGCACTGTCCTGCCCCGAAAACACCATTTCTGCAATCGGCCCCTGGAACACCTTTTCCCAGAACACGCGCCGGCTTTCGGGGCGGGCAAATTTGGCTTTGACCCGGTCACGGAAGCGGTTGGCGATTGCCGACAGACGCCCGTAGGCCGCCGGAATCAGCGTCTCCAGTCGTGCACGCAGCAGCCGCGCCAGCACCGGCGACGCGCCACCGGAGGTGACTGCGATCAGGATCGGCGAGCGGTCGATGATGGCTGGCATGATGAAGCTGCACAGTGCCGGGGTGTCGACCACGTTGATGGGCAGCTGGCGCGCCTGCGCGGCCTGATGGATGGCGTGATTGAGTGCGGCATCCTCAGCGGCGGAAATCACCAGGGCCATGCCTTCCAGATGAGTGGGCGAGAACGGTTCGGCGCGATGCAGCAAGCGATCCTGCGCGGTCAGTGCAGCAAAGCTCTCGTGCAAGCTCGGCGCGAGCACGGTGACCCAAGCGCCGGCGTTCAGCAGCAGGGCCGCCTTGCGCGCGGCAGCCTCGTTGCCCCCCACGACCAGACAGTGCTTGCCGCGGACATCGAGAAAGACTGGAAGAAATTCCATGGCGTCGAATCCGGGACGGAGACTAATCGTGAGCCGCGAGGATGCCTGGCCGGAACAGCGCCTTGGACGAGCGCGCCAGGGCGGAGGTGCAGGGCTCGATCGCGGTCTCGAATTCTTCGCACCAGGACGGATGACTGTAGGAAAGCTCCTTGAAGAACCAGAGGCCGCGTTCGGACTGGCAGGCCGCGGTCATCATCTGGATTTGCTCCCCCGCCTCCGCGCCGACGATGCAGCCGCCGAGCAGCTGGCCGGTTTCCGCATCGTGCACCACTTCGATGAATCCCTCGGTGTCGTGATAGGCACGGGCCTTGCCGGAACCGCCAAAGCTGGTGCGTGCGGTGTCGGGATCGAAGCCCGCGGCTTCCGCCTGCTCCTCGGTGAGCCCCACGGCAGCGATCTCCATGGCCGAATGAATCACCACCGGTACCTTGAAATAGTTGAAAGTGTGCTGGTTGCCATTGACCGCATTGGCGGCGGCGATCTTGGCGTCGTGCAGTGCGGCATTGGCGGTCATCGGCCCCGGCTTGACGTCACCGATGGCGTAGATGCCGGGAACGTTGGTCTCCAGATAGCCCGAGGTGAGGATGAAGCCGTCCTCATTGCATGTGACGCCAATCCTGTGCAGGTCGAGCTCGTCCACCACCGGGCGTCGCCCGACGGCCACCAGGACCTTGTCGAAGCGCCCATGGCTGCCATCGCTGAACGCCACATGGGCCACACCGTCCCGCACCTCACAGCGCGTGACGGTGGTCGCGGTACGGTAGTCGAGGCCGATGCGCCTGAATTTCCGCTCGAGGGAGGTGCAGGCATGCTCCGGAATGCGTGCGTAGGGCAGCAGGCGCGGCTCCCGTTCGACCAGGCGCACCCGGGTGCCAAACTGGTGCATGAGATAGGCGAGTTCCACGCCGACCATGCCGCCACCGACGAACAGCATGGAGTCTGGCTGCGTTTCGAGGCGGAACATGAAGTCGCTGGAATCGAGGATCACCTCCCCGTCGCGCGGGCATTCGGGCAGCGTTCTTGGGGTCGAGCCGGTGGCGATGATGATCTTGGGCGCCGTGAGGTGCTGATGATGGTGATGCAGTCGGTCCGCGGCCGCGTTCGGATCGGTCGGTTCCACTTCCACGTGGCGTGCGTCGACGAAACGGCCCTTGCCGTGAAACACATGGACGCCGAGACGGCGCAGCCACACCGGAAAATTGCTGCGGATCCCGGCCACCACCTCGTTCTTGTGGCGCATCGCCGCGGCGAAATCACCCTGGATGGTGCCACTCAGGCCACGTCCTTGCAGATGTGCGAGGTCTTCGATCAGCGAAGCCAGATGAAGCAGGGTCTTTTTGGGAATGCAGCCCTGGTTGAGGCAGTTGCCGCCCGGCAGCCCCTTTTCCACCAGGGCCACCCGGGCGCCCAGTTGCGCCGCCGACAAAGCTGCCTTGTAACCGCCGGGTCCGCTGCCGATGACGATCAGGTCGAACTGCTGCATGGCCTAGCCTGTGCCGCCGCCATCCTGGGGTGGTTTGGGATCGCGCGGGTCTTCGGGCGGGATGAAGATGAAACGGAATTCCCCCGGGCTGAGCTCCACGTAGTCCAAAGTGACGCCTTCGAGCAAGGGCCGGCTCGAGGGTCCGATCAGGATGCTGACGCCGTGGGCGACCACCTCGAAATCGAATTCGCGCTGCTCGTCGAAACCCATGCCTAGATCGATGCTGCCATCGGGCAGGGTCCGCGCCGCGACCCGCAAACCGATGCGCTTGCTGTCCTCGGGCATCGCGGCGCGAATCTGCGCGGCGGCATTGGGCGTCACCTTGAAAAGGGACATGGCTGCTCCTTGTCACGCGGCGGCGGAGCGTGGTGCCGCTGCACGGCGCGCCGCCACCCAGTCAACGAAGCGTGCTGCCCAGTCGTAGTGGTCGGTAGCACGCAAATGGGTATAGGCCGCCAACAGGTTTTTGTACACGATGCCATCATGGCGGCCATCGATGCCGTGGCCGCGTAGAACTTCGTACGCATAGGTGAGCGTGGGCGGCAGATGCTCGAGACTGGAGTAGTGGAACTCGTGCGCTCTCACCTCTTGGGGGCGCGGGGCCGGCGGCCACGGGAAGGCTGCGGTCTCCCGCAGGCGAACGTAGCCGCGCCCCACTGGGCGGTCGTGCATGCGCACATCGCCCGGAATCACGCCCACCATCTCGTGGGCGCGGCCGCCGCAGTGAAGGCTGCGCGCCAGGTACATCAATCCGCCACATTCCGCGTACGCGGGCAGCCCCGCTTCGATGGCCTCACGCACGGCGGCGCGCATCGCACGGTTGCGCTCCAGCTCGGCGGCGAAGGATTCTGGAAAGCCGCCCCCCATGAATAGACCCTCCACGGGTGGCAGCGCGGCATCGTGAATGGGACTGAATGGGACCAGTTCGGCTCCAGCAGCCCTCAGGGCGTCCAGGTCACCGGCATAGTAAAAGCCGAAGGCCGCGTCCTGGGCGATGCCGATGCGCACCCGCGGGGAGAGAATCGCCTTGGGGGGGCACGTCGGGCCGGCAAGGGGCGGTGCTGCCCGGGCGACCGCCTGCACGCGGTCGAGGTCGACCTGATCGGCGATCCGTGTAGCGAGCAAGCCGATCTGCCGGTCGGATTCCCGTGCCTCATTGGCCGGAATCAGGCCGAGGTGACGCTCGAGGATCTCCAAGTCCGGATCGTGCTGAACCGCACCCAGGACAGGGATGTCGGTATAGTGTTCCAGGACGGCGCGCAACTTGGACTCGTGCCGGCTGCCACCCACGTGGTTGAGGATTACACCGGCGATGTGCACGTCTCGATCGAAGGCCTGGTAGCCCAGCAGCAGTGGGGCGACGCCGCGGATCATGCCGCGCGTATCCAGCACCAGGATCACTGGCGTATGCAAGAGCTTGGCAAGCGCGGCATTGCTGTTGCTGCCGTCCAACTCGAGGCCGTCGTACAGTCCCTTGTTGCCCTCGATCCAAGCGAGGTCTGCGCCGGCCGCCGCAGTGGCAAAGGCGGCGCGAATCTCATCCGGTGACTGCAGGTAGAAATCCAGGTTGTGGCAGGCACGTTCGGCGGCGCGGCTGAGCCACATGGGGTCGATATAGTCCGGGCCTTTTTTGAAGGGCTGGATGACAGTGCCGCGCGCGCGCAGGGCGGCGAGGATGCCGATGCTCAGGGTGGTTTTGCCCGAGGACTTGTGGGCAGCAGAGATGAGCAGGCGGCTCATGGACAAATCGCCGACCATTGCAGCAGCCGGCGATGTTCAGCGATCACCGCAAAGAAGGGGCGGAGGGTACGCGACGCCATGGCGCGTGCTCGTCCGCTGGACGCGCCTCAGGCCCGGGCGGCGTGGGGATCCACCGCCGCGTCGGCCAGGCTTTCCGGCAGGAAACGCAGGATCTTGATGCCGAACACCACGATGGCCAAGGCAATGGCGACGCCACCGAGGCCGAGCAGGGTTTCGGGCAGGCTCGGGCGATAGTGGGCATACGCCCCATCGAAAAACGCACTGGTCTCCTGCCAGCCCGGGAAGATGTCGAGGGGGAAGGACTGACCGCCGATGATGGTCACGTACATCTGTGCCAGCCCACCCAGCACCACCGCCAGGCAGGCGAAAACCAGTAAGCCGCGTGACAGTCGCAAGCGGGGATTGAAGAGGATGATCATGGGCACGATGGCGCCGAGGACGATCTGCCCGATCCAGAACAGTTGCGTGATGGCGCCCCCGTCCAGCAGGATGAAGCGCTCCACCTCGTGCTGGCGGGCGAAATAGAGATTGGTCATGTGGTAGACCGCGGTAAAGTACAGCGCCGCGGCGACGAAGACACCGAGCAGACGGCCAAGCCGGTCGAGCAAGGCATCACCGAGGGGACGGCCGCTCCAGGTGTAGGCCGCAATCAGCACCAGGAGGAAGATCGCCATGCCATAGGCGAAAGAGAAGATGATGAACATGGGCGCGAGCAGGGCCGAGTTGTAGGCGTCGCGGGCCACCAGAAAACCGAAGATCGAGCCGGTACCGGTGGTGAGGATCAGGCGCCAGAGGAAGGCCGCGAAGCCGGCCGCCTTGCCGAATCGCATTACGCTGCGATCCATCATGGTCCACAGATACAGCGCCACGAAGGCAAAGAAGCCCGTGTACAGGAAGACATTCCAGGCAAACACGGATTTGAAATTGTAATAGGTGGCGGCGATGATGACCCGGTCGGGACGCCCGAGATCCAGCATCAGCACCGTCAGGCCACCGGCGAGCAGGGCGATGGCGAGCAGGCCGGACAGCGGAGCCAGCGGTTTGTAGACCGTCTTTCCGAACACTGACGCGAAGGAGGCGGCATTCAGCGCGCCGGAGGCGGCGACGATCAGGAACACCGCGAACACGTGTGGCATGCCCCACACGATCTGGTTGTTCATGCCGGTGACGATGTGGCCATGGTGCTCCATGTAATAGGCAGCACCCAGGCCCAGGAGAACGAACAAGCCGATGAAGCCCAGCAGAAACCAATAACGCGGGCTGTTCCCGGCGATTTCACGGTATGCGACGGTGGCCATGCTTCAGAACCCTTCGTAACGGACGCCCGGATTGAGCTTGAGATCGGCGCGCAGCTGCACCGTGTTGCGCTCGGCGATGCGTTTGGAAATCTCGCTGTCCGGATCGTTCAGATCGCCGAACAACAGGGCGTGGTGGCCATCCTGGGCGCAGGCCTCGACACAGGCCGGCGTTTCGCCGCGGTCGACCCGGTGCACGCACAAGGTGCAGGATTCGACGCAGCCCTTGCCGCGCGGAATATCCGGATTGAGGTCGGTGAGGTCTTCATGGATGAAGGAACGCGCCTTGTAGGGGCAGGCCATCATGCAGTAACGGCAGCCGATGCAGATGTGACGGTCCACCAGCACGATGCCGTCTGCGCGCTTGAAAGATGCCCCGGTGGGGCAGACGTCGACGCAGGGTGGATGTTCGCAATGTTGGCACATCACCGGCAGCGATTTGGTCTGGCCCGTGCGTAGATCCTTCAACTCGACCTTGCGGATCCAGTGAGGATCAGTCGGTGCGGGTCCTGCCTGCACACGGGCCTCAGTATGGCAGGCAGACACGCACGCAGTGCAGCCCTCGGCGCACTTGGTGGTGTCCACGAGCATGCCCCAGCGCACCGCGTTGGTGACGGGCTGCTCGGGTGCCCTTGCGCTATGGGCGACTTCGTAGAGCAATACGCCGGGCGCAACCGCAACACCCGCCACGGCGGCGGAGGCGCCCAGGAACCGGCGGCGTTCCTGGTTCACGGCAGGATGATTGGACGGGTGCTCGCTCATGGCTGGGGGCCTCCAAGGACGGGCAGCGGGGCCAGGGCCGTGCCCTCCACGGTGGGCACCGCCTGCTTGGGCTTGGTGGCATGGCAGCTCCAGCAGTCCATGGTCACCGCGGCATAGGTGTGGCAGCTCTGGCAAAAGTGTTCGTTGGACCCGATCACGCTGTTGGTCTTGGCGTTGGCATGACAGTCGATGCAGCCCTGCAGGCTGTGCTTTTTCGTGCGGATGCCCTGGTGCACCACGTCGTCGCGATGGTGCTTGAGGAGCTTCATGTGGTTGCGGCGCATGTAGTCGGTCGGTTCGACGCAGCGATCGCCCTTGCCCAGCTCGATCACGGGCTTGGGGGTGCGGCCGGTGCTGGTCTTATCGGCCGAACCGGAAGCGGCAATCGCACCGACACTGAGCGCGAGCACCGCCACGGCGCCCGTCAGCCATGTCCACCTGCTGCGCGTGGTCCAACGGCGCATGATTACTCACCCATACCCATTTTGATGTAGCCCGTGGGGCAGACATCCGCGCAGATGTGGCAACCGATGCATTTCGTGTAATCGGTGTCCACGTAGCGCCCGGTGGTCGGATTGTCCTTCTTCTTGACCTTGTAAACCGCCGTTTGCGGGCAGTAGATCACGCAATTGTCGCACTCGAAGCACAGGCCACAGCTCATGCAGCGTTTGGCCTCGGCGATGGTCTCCTGTTCCGACAGTGCAAGCAGCCGCTCCTCGAAGTTGCCCAGCGCCTGCTCGGCGTTGAGGATGATCTCCTTGCGCTTATTGCGCGGGGTGTGCATGAAGTGGCCCAAGAACAGCTCGTTCGAGGGGATCACATACTTGTGGGAACGGTCCTCGAAGTTGTGCAGCAGCGCCTTGTTTTCGGACGTGCCTGCATAATAGCCGTGCACCTCCTGGTACTCGTGGCCAGATTCGATCCACTTGCGCAGCTCGTCAAAGTGGCGCACGTCGACCTTCGGCCGCTTTTCCAGCTCCTGGCCCTTGAGGTAGGCGTCGATGCCGTCGGCTGCGATCGCCGCATGGCCAATGGCGGTGGTGAGCAAGTGCGGACGCAGCACGTCGCCGCCGACGAACCAGTTCGCCTTGCCGGGCACGCGGTAATTCTTGTCCGCGTCCATCAGGCCCTTGCCGTTGTTGAGGTTTTCCAGGCCGGTAAAATCCACCGCCTGGCCGATGGCGGAGACGATCAGGTCTGCCGGCAGGTCGGTTTCGGTGCCCGGCTTGATTTTGGTTTCGCCATTCACCACTTCGAATTCGGCGACGCGTAAATGGGTCGCACGGCCATCCGGGCCCTTGATGACCGCCACCGGGGTGACGCCGCCGCGAATGACGATCCCTTCCGCCAGCGCGTGCTCCACCTCGGCTTTGGCGGCGTTCATCTTGTCGATGGTGGCGCGGGAGATCAGGATCACGTCGGCACCCTCGCGGGCGGACACGGCCGCGACGTCATGGGCGACGTGACCTTGCAGCACATACTCGGGGCGGTCGCTTTCATTGATCTTGGTAATGTTGCCCAGGCGACGCGCCACGGTGGCGACGTCGATCGAGGTGTCGCCGCCACCGATCACGACGACGCGCTTGCCCACGTGCTGCAGGCGACCCTCGTTGAAGGCGCGCAGGAACGCCATGGCGGTGACGCAGTTGGGCGCATCGGCGCCTTCGACCGGCAGCGTTTTGCCGGATTGGGCGCCCATGGCGAAGAAGATGGCGTCGAAGTCCTTGTCCAGCTGCTCGAGGGACACATCCGTCCCGACACGGGTCTTCAGTCGGACTTCCACGCCCATGTCGATGATGCGCTGAATTTCACCGTCGAGCACGTGACGCGGGGTACGGAAGCCCGGGATGCCGTAGCGCATCATGCCGCCGAGTTCGGCGTGCTCATCGAAGATGGTGACGCCGTGGCCTTTGCGGCGCAGCTGATAGGCCATCGCCAGGCCGGCGGGGCCCCCGCCCACCACCGCGACTTTCTTGCCGGTCTCCTGCTCGGGGCGGGCGAAGCTCATCTTGTTTTCGAGTGCCCAGTTGCCGATGAAGTGCTCCACCGAATTGATGCCGACGTGATCCTCGACCATGTTGCGGTTGCAGCCTTTCTCGCAGGGTGCCGGGCACACGCGACCCATCACGGCCGGGAAAGGGTTGGCATCGGTCATGCGGCGGAACGCATACTCCTGCCAGCTCATGCCACCGGTGGGCTTCTCGATCCCGCGTACGATGTTGAGCCAGCCGCGAATGTCTTCACCCGAGGGGCAGCTGCCCTGGCAGGGTGGCGTCGACAGCACGTATTCCGGACATTTGTGCGACTCGTCACCCTGGAAGATCCACTCGGACCAGCTGCGTACGCCCTTGCGCGGCTCGCCCTCCTTGAAGCGGCGATAGGTCAGGCCTTCGGTCTTGGGTGGGGTGGGGGCTGGCATCAGACTTCTCCTTAAAGAAACGTGCTGTAACGAGGTTGCGTCAGTGCTTGTCACCAAGCTGGATCGCCGTGCTCACCAGCTGGTGCACACCGCCGACCATGCTCATTTCGAAACCGTAGTAGGGCAGCACTTTGGTGAACTGCGCCTTGCAGATGGCACAGATCGTGGCCATGAAATTGATACCGTGTTCCTGTACCACGCGGTTGAGCGCTTCCATGCGTGGCAGCGCGCCTTTCACCCGCAGTTCCATCAAATCGTCGGTGAGCAGGCCACCACCACCGCCGCAGCAGAAGGTGCTTTCGTAGATCGTTTCCGGCGCCATGTCGTAGAAATGATTGGCGACCATTTTGATGATTTCGCGTGGAATGATGAATTGCCCGCCTGGCATGTCGCCCATGCGGGAAGCACGCGACACGTTGCAGGAATCGTGGAACGTGATGATGCGGTGGTCGTTTGCGGATTTGTCGACGGTGATGGCGCCCCGCTTGAGCAAGTCATAGGTGAATTCGCAGATGTGTTGCGGCGCGGGATAGCGGGGATCGAGCTGCTGCTGTAGCTGGCGTGCGAAGGGATCGTTGCCGCCGGCGCCAATGCCCGCGAGCGTATTCCAGAAACTGTAAGCGACGCGCCAGGCATGGCCACACTCGCCGACGATGATGCGCTTGACCCCCAGTTCGAGGGCCGCATCGCGGATGCGCAGGGCAATGTTGCGCATGGTCTCATAGTTGCCGATGAAGAGGCCGAAATTGCCCGCTTCGGAAGCGTGGGAGGAAAGCGTCCAGCTGATGCCGGCGGCGTGGAAGACCTTGGCATAGCCAATCAGGCTTTCCACGTGCGGTTCGGAAAAGAAGTCGGCGCTCGGCGTCACGAGCAGGACTTCCGCACCGGGCTGGTCGATGGGCAGGCGGACCGGCACACCGGTGTCGGCGAGGATGTCCTCCTCGAGGCCGGCCAGCGTGTCCTCCAGCGCCGGCCCCGGCAGGCCGAGATTGTTGCCGATGCGCTGCACCTTGCCGACGATTTCATTGGTGTATTTCTGCCCGTGGCCGATGGAGTCGAGAATCTCCCGGGCCGCCATGGTGATTTCGGCGGTGTCGATGCCGTAGGGGCAGAAGACCGAGCAGCGGCGGCACTCGGAACACTGATGGTAATAGCTGTACCACTGGTCGAGCACATCACGGGTGAGGTCGATCGCGCCGACCAGTTTGGGAAAGTATTTCCCGGCGAAGGTAAAGTGGCGACGGTAGACCTTGCGCACCAGTTCCTGACGGGCCACCGGCATGTTCTTAGGGTCTCCGGTACCGAGGTAGTAATGACATTTGTCGGTACAGGCGCCACAGTGTACGCAGGCATCGAGAAAGACCTTGAAAGAGCGATACTTGCCGAGCAGCTCGCCCATCTTTTCGATGGCCTTCTGCTCCCAGTTCTCCACCAGTTCGCCGGGGAAGCCGATGGCCTGCTGTACGGCGGGAGGCGCGACGAAGGATTTCAAGTGGGCCATCGCGTCCGGCTGGACGGGTGGAACCTCGGTGAATTCCTTGAGTTTGGGAACCTCGAAAGTCGGAGCGGCCATGACGTTGGTCCTATTTCTGCTCGAGTTTTGCTGCCCACGCGGACACGTAGCGCTGCTCGCGCGAGTTGTCCACCTGGTTGCGGGTCGGGCTGAAGAAGACCCCAGGGGCGTGCAGCAGTTTGCTCATCGGGAAGATGGCCATCAGCGCGGCGACCAGAAACAGATGCGCCATCAGAAGCGGATCTTCGGGCAGCGGCTGCCAGTCGAAATACATCAAGCCGAGCATGAATGCCTTGAGCCCGACGATATCGGTGTGCGACACGAACGTCATGCCCATGCCGGTCAGGCCGATGGCGATCAGAAGTACCAGAAGCAGGTGATCGGAGAGGGTGGAGATGTAGCGTACCCGATCGACCAGGAACCGCCGCGCCCACAGGCCCCCCAGTCCTGCCACCATGGCGAAGGAGGCGTACATGCCGAAGGGCTGCGACAGGGTGACGACGGTCGGCACCGGCTCGAGGAAATAGCGCAGGTGACGGAACAGCACCAAGGCCAGGGCGACGTGGAACATCCAGCCGAACAGCCAGGTCCATTTGGTGGCCTTGAACAGGCTTTCGAAAAGGGCCACCTCGCGAAACATGCGGAACACGACACCAGACCGGGTGGTGGGGGCCGGCGTGGTGGGAATCTTGAGCGGAGCGGGCGTGCGCGCGTAGTCGTAGATCTTGTAGGCGAGGCCGAAAACCAGCATCGCCGTGGCGGCGTAGAACAGACATGCAAAAACGACTGTCAGGACGGACATCGCCTACCTCTCGCTCGGATCAAGCTTGGGGCGCATCGCCGTGCCGGAGCGGGCCACGCCGCGGCACGTCGTGCGCTTTCTGTTTATTCGTTTAGATGCAGCCGGTCGGCTTGGGCAAGCCGGCGATTTTACAGGCTTGCTTTGCCGGGCCGTAGGGGAACAGCTCGTAAAGATACTTGCTGTTGCCTTTTTCGGGCCCGAGTTTTTTGCCAATGGCTTTGGTGAGCACGCGGATGGCCGGCGCGATCTGATAGTCGTTGTAGTACTCCCGCAGGAAGTTGATCACTTCCCAATGGTTCTCGGTCAACTCGACCTTCTCCTCCGCGGCGAGGTGCTTGGCCACCTCTTCATTCCAGTCGCTCAGATTGACGAGATAGCCTTCTTCATCCGTTTCGTAGATCTTGCCATTGATTTCGAAGCTCATTGCATTCTCCTTCGCAGAATATAACGTGAAGCCTTACAACCAAGCCTGGTTGTTCTTGTGTTCGGCGACCAGATCCACAAAGCCGCCATAATCGACCATTTTGATGCCTTCGATGACCCGGTCTTGCATGCCGCGTGCCTCGAGATCCGGCCACAGTGCATAGACCGGCATCTTGCTCATGGCCTGTTTCACTTTGTCCGCATGGGTGTTGCCCTTGGTGGCGGCATAGACGGCGTCCTCGATCAACAGGAGCGCCGCCCCCGTATCGTGTACGGCGATGCGCAGACAGTTGTCGAGAGTGTGATTCTCGAACGGGGATTTGTTCACGATATGCAGCATAGCGCCTCCCTCAAAAGCTCAGTACGACGTCCTGTTCAGCCATGAGCTTTGCCATGTCTGCCGAGTTCAGGACCGTCACGTCGACCAGCAGGTCATCTACGGTCAGCCCACGTTCTTTGAGCGACGCTTCGTCCACATACAGCTTTTCGATGTCATAGCCTTCCAGCGCGCGGTAGGTGGGTGAGAAGTTCTTCACGTCGATGGCCTTGGTGTGCTGGCCCTTGACGATCTGATAGACACCGTCGTCCATGAACACCAGGCTGACATCTTGGTCGAAGGCAGCGGAAATCAGCACGACCTCCAGCGCCTCCAAGGCGTAAATGGTGCCATAGGGGGCCTTGCGATTGACGAACATGAATTTCTTGACGACGCCGGGCGCTTCGTCTTCAAAGTCGATACCACCGGTTGCTTCAGTCATCATGTCCCCCACTTCAATCCCCGAACACGACGAGGCGATCGGCTTGGATGCCGACCTCGACGAGTTGCCCCAGCCCGGAGATCCGGAAGCCTGGGTTCAGATTTTCATCCTTGATGCCGCGGCGGAGCGCAGCGGCGACGCAGACCACCAGGTCGATGTTGTGTTCCTGCGCGAGTTTGGCCCAACGGTTGACGATGTGACGATCGTCCTGAGGGGGCTCGGTGAGCCTACTCGAGTTGTATACGCCGTCGTGATAGAAGAACACGCGCGGTACCTGGTGTCCCTTTTCGATCGCCGCCTTGGCGAACTGATATGCGGTGTCGCTGGCTTGGTGCTGGTACAAGCCCTCATTCACCAGAATGGCAAATTTCATCCAAAACCCCTGAATTTAGTAAGGTTTTATAGTGACACCCCTCCCGGCACTGCCTCGGGAGGGGTGGGGCGCGTTAGAAGCGGATGTGCGCGGACGCGTTAAGCGTGGCGCGGTGCCCCTTCCAATCATCGATATGATATTTGGTGAAGGGCAACCCGGTCTTCTCGAAGAATTGCGGCCAGCCGATCCGGTCGATCCAGTCGCGCATGCGTTCCCAAGGCCGTGCATCGGCCTTGTAGACGCTCAGGATCTGTTTGACCACGGCAGCCACTTCCGGCCAGCGCGGTGCGTTGTTGGGCAGGCCGGCCGCAACCAGCTTGTGGAAGGTCGGGCGCGAACGGGCGTTGGAGTTCTTGCCGCCCACCCAGATCGCGATCTTGGAGTGTTCCGGGTCGTTGATCTGCATCGGCGGGCAGGGCGGATAGCAGGCACCGCAGCAGATGCATTTCTTCTCGTCGACTTCCAGTGAAGGCTTACCGTTCACCAGGGCCGGCCGAATCGCCGCAACGGGGCAGCGCGCCACGACAGCGGGCCGCTCACACACGTTGGCCACCAGATCGTGATTGATCTTGGGCGGCTTGGTGTGCTGCACGATGACCGCGATATCTGCCTGACCGCCACAGTTGATCTCGCAGCAGGAGGTGGACAGCTTCACGCGGTTGGGCATTTCACATTTGACGAACTCGTCGTAAAGCTCATCCATCAGTGCCTTCACCACACCGGATGCATCCGTGCCCGGAATGTCGCAGTGCAGCCAGCCCTGGGTGTGCGCCACCATGGATACCGAGTTGGCCGTGCCACCCACGGGGAAGCCATTCTCCGTCAGAGCCTTGATCAGCGGCTCGACCTTTTTCTCGTCTGCGACCATGTACTCGATGTTGGAGCGGGCGGTGAAGCGCACGTACCCATCCCCATACTTGTCGGCGATTTCGGCCAGCTTGCGGATGGTGAAGGTGTCCATCTGACGCTGGGTGCCGGCCTTGACGGTCCAGATCTCATCGCCGCTCTCAGCGCGGTGATACAGCACGCCGGGCCTCGGATGACTATGGAATACCCATTTGCCATAGTTCTTCACCATGACCGGGTGCATGTAGGGCTTCGGATCCGGCGCACCGGACTCGATCGGTTGACGCAGTTCTGCCATGTTAAATGCCTCTCTCTCGATGTAGTGATGCGGCGCCGATCAGGCCTTGGCCGCGGCCTTGCGCTCGTTCCACTTGGCCACTTCTTCGTCCCAGCCGTCGGTCCGGACGTAGGGGTTGGCACGCGGTTCGAGAATCATGTTCGGATCGACGTCCAGACCGATGCCTTCCAGGAAGTTGACCAGACCGATGCGGTCGATCATCTCGCCGGTCCGCTCGTGCTCCAGGGCATTCTCGGCGAAGAAGTCCAGAATGTTGCGGGCCAGCTCGTTCAATTTTTCGAAGTCCTCGTCGGATTCGAGCTTCATGAACGGCACCACCACGGTGCCCATGGTCGCGCCGATCTTGAGCACGCCCTTGCCACCCACCAGGATGGTCACGCCCTTGTCCTTGCCAGGCAGCAGGCCGCCGGGGATCACGTTCAGGCAGTGCATGCAGCGCACGCAGTTGTGGTTGTCGATTTCCATGCAATCCTGGGCATCGACCGCGGCCACGGAGTATCCATCGCCCTGGGCGACTTTATCTTTCGGGACCAGGCGAATGGCCTTAGTCGGGCACATGCTGATGACCTGGTTGACCAGTTCCGTCTTGCCATTCTTGGCGACCCAGTCCTGGATCAGCTGCTCGTTTACCTGGATGTTGTCGCGCCAGGTGCCGATGGTGGCCATGTCGGAACGCTGAATGGCGTTGACGCAGTCGTTGGCGCAGCCAGAGAACTTGAACTTGAACTTATAGGGCAGGGCCGGACGGTGCATATCGTCCAGGTTGGCGTTGATGACGGTACGCAGTGCCCGCGCCTCGTCGTAGCAGGACATTTCACAGCGCGCGGCACCCACGCAGGACATGGAGGTGCGCAGCGCAGGACCGGCCCCACCCAGGTCGAAGCCACCTTCGTTGAGTTCGTCAAAGGCGGCCTGTACGTTTTCGGTCTTGATGCCCTGGAACATGATGTCGCCGGACTGGCCGTGGAAGGCGATCAGACCCGAACCGTGCTTATCCCAGACGTCACACATCCAACGCAGCAGGTCGGACGTGTAGTGCATGCCCGCAGGCGGCTGGACGCGCAAAGTGTGGAATTCGGCCGCGTCCGGAAACAGGGGTTTGTCGTTTTCATCCTTCAGCTCCGTGAAGCGGGGAATCACGCCGCCGCCATAACCGAACACCCCGACCGTACCGCCCTTCCAGTAACCTTTGCGCGTCCTATAGGACGTTTCGAGCTGGCCCATCAGATCGACCATCATGTCTTTCTGTTCGGCCAGGCGCTTCAAACCGGTCACAAAGCTCGGCCAAGGTCCGCTTTCGAGCTGGTCCAGCATCGGCGTGTCGATCATCTTTTTAGCCATGTCGTGTGTCTCCGTTCACAAGAATCTTTGGACATCCCAACTTCCCGCGACAGAAGAACTTTCTTCCGCTTTGGGGCCTTTTCCGTGCCGACCGGTGGCCGGTGCCGGCGCAATCGAGTGCGCGCAATGTTACTGCCGTGCAATCGCCGGGGGCCATCATTCAGAGTGGTTAGCCCCATACTACCCAAAAGGAGTATATGTTTACCCACCCGATTGGGTGGTGCGGCGTCTTGAGCTTGCGGCGCGATCAAAAGATTGTATACCGTTAGAAATTTTATCGCATCCTCTTCCAGTAATCGGACGATGGACAAAATAACCCAAATAAACAAGTTCGTATGTACACCGTTCCGTCAGGAAGTGGAATTGCAGCAAGTGGACCATGCGGCCGGATACACCACGCTACGGTTGCGCATCCGGGAAGGCAAGCGCTTTACCGTGTTCGACATCGATGCCAGGACTGCAGCGGACTGGGGCCGACAGCTGCTTGAATGGGCAGTGCACCAACCCCAAAACGGGAATGGCATGGACGCGCAATCCCAACGAGGAGAAGAATCATCGGTTGGTTAGCGGACGAAGGGTTTGTCAAACCCAATGTTGATGAGGCGGCCGTCACCGACGTTCAGTTCGAGCTGAAGGGGACGGTGCTGCCCAAAGACCATGGCTACGCCCTGTTCTTGGAGCTTACGAGCCTGCTGCCCTGGCTCGCGGACGAGCCGCTGTTAGGTATTCACGGCATCCAGGGGGCTGACCTCGGCGACGGGCGGTTGATGCTGAACCGGCGCGGCCGACTGGTGATCCGCACGCCCCGTGAGCGTGTGCCGGAATTGCTGACCCTGAGCGGCCAATCTCTGTGCCTCGGAGGCAATCGCTTCACCATCGGCGCCGGCAAGCTGCGGCCGCTGTCGTGGCACACGCCGCTCTATGCGCACGTGGTGACGACGGGGAGCGCCGACGAGCGCGAGTTCGCCGCCGATGTGATCCGGCTGCTGGATGCGTTCGGCGTGGATAGCCGTTTTATTTGCGGCAAGCGCCAGACCCTGACCACCGAAAACGGGGTCGAGGTCGGTTATAGTTTGATGTTGCACGGCTTGCCTATCGAGCATGCGCTGATGATCCAGCAGCAGGGCCTCGGTACCCACCGCAAGCTGGGCTGCGGGCTGTTCATCCCGCACAAGTCGATCACCGCTGTGAGTTGAATGGTGTGTTTTTCGTTGATTGCAATGGGAGTAATACATGGGTTACGTAATTGATGGGGTGGAATACGAATACGACGACGAGAAATTTCTGCTCGAACCGCTCATGACCGAGGAGGCGGCCAGGGTGATCGCCGCGGCGGAGGGGATTACCCTGACCGACGATCATTGGATGGTGATCAATTATCTGCGGGAGAAATACAAGGAAGAGGGCCACACGCCCAACTTCCGCAACATGTGCAAGGATTTCGACGAAGCGCATCCGGGCAAGGACTGGAAGAAATACCTCTATGACCTGTTCCCCATGCAGCCGGCGCGCCAAGCCGTGCGCGTGGCAGGTCTTCCCAAGCCTTACGGCAAAGGGGGTTATTGACAGCCGGTGCGGGGATGGACCGGGCGCGGCCTCGCACGCGCACGGACCTGCGCCGCGCTGCGCCTTGGCCCGACGTGCATGTACACGACCCTCGTCTCTACAGAGCTGCTCGCGCGACACCTCGCCGATCCTGACTGGATCGTGGTCGACTGCCGCTTCACCCTCACCGATCCGGAAGCCGGGCGTCGGGCCTACGATGCCGGCCATATCCCCGGCGCGCGCTATGCACATCTGGAGGCGGACTTGTCCGGCGCCAAGACTGGCCGCAACGGCCGCCATCCCTTGCCGCAGCCCGAGGTTCTGGCAGCCAAGCTCGGCGCGTGGGGCGTCGGCCAGACCTCGCAGGTCGTGGTGTATGACGACAGCTTTGGCGCAATGGCGGTCAGGTTGTGGTGGTTGCTGCGCTGGTTAGGGCACGATGCGGTGGCACTGCTGGACGGGGGTCTGCCGAAATGGCAGCGCGAGGGGCGTCCCGTGACGACGGAGCGCCCGCATATCATCCCGGCCGAGTTCGTGCCGCGCGTGCGTGGTGAGATGGCCGTCGATGCCGCGTCCCTGCAAGCTGCCCTGGAACGCGACGCCGTGCTGCTCATCGATGCGCGTGCAGAGATGCGCTTCAGCGGGGAACGGGAGCCGCTCGATCCGGTTGCGGGTCACGTGCCGGGGGCGGTCAATCTGCCCTTCGAAGACAATCTCGATATGGCCGGCACCATGCTGCCGGCTGAGGCATTGCGTGACATGTACGGTGGCGTGTTGAACGGTCGCGCGCCGCGCGAGGTGGTGCTGATGTGCGGCTCGGGCGTGACGGCCTGTCACAATCTTCTGGCGATGGAGATCGCCGGGCTTGGCGGTGCAAAGCTCTATCCGGGTTCGTGGAGTGAGTGGATCGCCGATCCGAGCCGTCCCGTTGCCACGGGCGCCTGAGATGGCCATCCGCATCAAGACAACGTGGTTTCGCAAGGGGACGGGGCGCGCGCCGGACGAGAGCGCGAGCGTGCTGGCGCTGAACGTCTGGAAAGTCGCGAACAAGGCGGTGGACGATATTTCCAAGGCGGATTTCGACATCGTCGACCTGGGCCGTGGTTTTGGCATCATCGCCGAGATGTGTGCTTACATGATCCACCTCGCGGACCGTCTGCTCTATGGCCGGGTCGACGAAGCGCGTCGCGCGCAGCTGATCGAATCGGCCGGGGTACGGCTCGCGGACTATGTCGCGGAAAACATCCGTGACCTGACGCAGGTGCCGGCTGACCCACGCGATTACCAGGGGGAGTTCCTCGATTTTCTCAATCGGCGCGCCGAGGACTATGCCACGTTCGATTTTCCGCCCGAAGAGCCCAACTTCGCGGTGAAACGGTATCTTGCCAACATGGTGCGGGAACGCATGGCCTCCCATGACCAACCCTGGATCGTCGATCAGGTCATCGAGTTCCAGGCGCCGGAAGCATTCCAGATGGTCAAGAAGGTCGTCGACGGGCTGTATCCGGCCCCTACCGGCGCCGAGCGGTGTTGAATCCTTTCGATCTGGCCGACGATGTCGGCTATCGCATGTGGCGCGATGCCAAGCTGGCGGGTTATCCCCGCCGCGTGGAGGATCTGATCGTCGAAGTGGCGGACCCTCGCCGTCTGACGGCGGCCGAACGCGAGGCCATCGCCGCGCGCGTTCGGCGCAGCAATATGGCGATTTATGCAAGCCGGCACACCGAGCCGGACAAGACCCTGCCCCGCCGCATGGGCGAACAGTTAGGCCTCGTGCACCTCGACCACAACATGCTGGCAGATGAAGATGCGATCAGCACCCTGACCGTCGCTGAAGGAAACCAGGGCGTGCGCGGTGAGTACATTCCCTATACCAACCGGCCGATCCGCTGGCACACCGACGGCTATTACAACCCCCCGGAGCGGCGCATTTGCGGCATGATCCTGCACTGTGTGCAGCCGGCGGCCGAAGGGGGCGAGAATCGTCTGCTCGACCACGAGATCGCCTACATTCTGTTGCGTGACCAGGACCCGGCGCACATCGAGGCTTTGAGCGCCGCAGAGGCAATGGTCATTCCGCCACGCATGGATGAAGATGGCATCGCACGGGCGGCCCAGGGCGGCCCGGTGTTTTCCCTGCTCGCCGATGGTGCCCTGCACATGCGCTACACCGCGCGCACCAAGAGCATCGAGTGGAAAGACACGCCGCAGACCCTGGCGGCGATCAAGGCGCTGGAAACGATTCTTGCTGATGAAGCGTATGTTCTTCAATGCCGGCTCGAAGCCGGTATGGGGCTGATCTGTAACAACGTGCTGCACGATCGCAGCGCCTTCAACGATCGGTCAGGGCAAAAGCGTCTCATCTACCGTGCACGCTATTACGACCGCATGCGTTTTTTCTGAGGCATGCCTTGCCTTGGCGCGGTCGATGGGCGATGATGCAGGTTTTTCATGGCGGGCCTCCCCGCATTGCACGCCGGTGAACCTGGTCAGGTCCGGAAGGAAGCAGCCACAGCCGATCCGTGCAAGTGCCGGGGCTCGGGCTCGCCACCCCCGCACCGCGTCACCGGCACCGGCACGGTCTGGTAGAATTTTTTTATGAGCTACCAGGTGCTGGCGCGGAAGTGGCGTCCCAAGAACTTTGCCGAAATGGTCGGGCAGGAGCACGTGGTACGTGCCTTGTCCAATGCGCTCGACCAGCAGCGCCTGCATCACGCCTATCTGTTCACTGGCACCCGCGGCGTGGGCAAGACCACGCTGGGGCGCATCATTGCCAAATGTCTCAACTGCGAGACCGGCATCACTTCGCAGCCATGCGGCGTGTGCTCAGCCTGCACTGAGATAGACCGCGGTCGCTTTGTCGACATGATCGAGCTCGACGCCGCATCGAACACGGGTGTGGACAACATGCGCGAGGTGCTCGACAACGCCCAGTACGCCCCCACGGTGGGTCGCTACAAGGTGTACCTGATCGACGAGGTGCACATGCTGTCGAAGCCGGCATTCAACTCCATGCTCAAGACGCTGGAAGAGCCTCCCGAGCACGTCAAATTCATTCTGGCGACCACCGACCCGCAGAAGATCCCTGTGACCGTGCTGTCGCGCTGCCTCCAGTTCAACCTCAAACAGATGCCGCCGGGTGCCATCGTGTCGCATCTGGAACGGGTACTGCGTGAGGAAAAGATCGATTTCGAACCCGGTGCGCTGCGTCTGCTCGCGCGCGCCGCCCAGGGCTCCATGCGCGATGCCCTGAGCCTGACCGATCAGGCCATCGCCCACGGCGCCGGGCGTGTCCACGAGGACGCGGTACGTGCCATGCTAGGGACGGTGGATCAGGGTTACCTGTTCGAGTTGCTGGACGCACTGGCGCGGGAGGATGGGCCGGCGCTGCTGGCGGTGGCGGACCGCATGGCCGAGCGCAGCCTCTCATTCGATGCCGCACTACAGGACCTGGGTGTGCTCTTGCATCAGATCGCACTGGCGCAGACGGTGCCGGCTGCGCTTGGGGATGATGTGCCGGAGCGACCCCGCATCGAAGCCCTCGCGCGCCGCTTCGCCGCCGACGAGGTGCAGCTCTACTATCAGATCACGTTGACCGGGCGGCGGGATCTGTTCCTGGCGCCGGATGAGTATGCTGGCTTTACCATGACCTTGTTGCGCATGCTGGCGTTCCGGCCGGAAGCCGCCATGGCTGACGTCGCGGGGGCTGCGGAATCGCTACAAAAAAAAACCGCTGAGCCCGGTGGCGCCGCAGCTGGTCAGGCCGCCGGCACGGACCGTGGCACGTGCCTTGATGGGGATTGGGCGGGGTTGCTCTCCCGCCTTAAGCTGTCTGGCATGGCCCTGATGCTCGGGCAGCATTGCGAACTGCGGCATTTCGGGGATGATGTCGTGGAACTGGCGCTTGCGCCAGAACACAGGCACTTGGCCGACAGGCGTTACCAGGACAAGCTGCGCCAGGCCCTGTCCGAGCACTTCGGCCGGACCCTGCAGCTCGCGATCACCGTCGGTGAGGTGTCCGGTATGACGCCGGCACAACGTAGCCAGCGTGAGAAAGCGGCGCGCCAGGCGCGCGCGGTGGAGGCCATCGAGCGCGATCCGTTCGTGCGCGGCCTGGTCGAGGAATTCGACGCGACCCTGGTGGAGTCCAGCATCAAACCCTTACAGCAATAGGAGCGCGGCATGATGAAAGGCGGCTTGGGCAACTTGATGAAGCAGGCCCAACTGATGCAGGAGAATATGAAAAAGCTGCAGGCGCAGCTGGCGACGCTGGAGGTCGAGGGACAGTCCGGTGCCGGGCTGGTCAAGGTGATCATGACCTGCCGCCATGACGTCAAGCGCGTGACCATTGATCCCAGCCTGATAGGCGAAGACAAGGACATGCTGGAGGATCTGGTGGCTGCAGCGGTCAACGATGCGGTCCGCAAGGTCGAATCGACGACACAGGAAAGGATGGGCGCCTTCACAGCGGGGTTGGGCCTGCCGCCCGGATTCAAACTGCCGTTCTGATTGCGGCAGGGCAGGAGAGGCGCGCCGTGAGGCCCGGGAGAGTCGTGCAGAGGTCCTGCGTCCTGTCCCATGGCTCCAGCCGCACGGTGTCGGCATGAAAGCGCCTTCTACGCTCGAGGCGCTCATCGACGCGCTGCGCTGTCTGCCGGGGGTGGGGCCGAAGTCGGCACAGCGCATGGCCTACCATCTGCTGCAGCATGACCGCGAAGGTGCGGGGCGCCTCGCGGGTGCCTTGGGCGCGGCCTTGCAGCGCATCCGCCACTGCGCCAAATGCAACAGCTTCACCGAGGCGGAGGTGTGCGAGTTGTGCCGCTCGCCCAACCGTGATGCCACGCTGCTGTGTGTGCTGGAAATGCCCGCCGATCTTATGATGATGGAGCAGACGCAGATCTACCGTGGCCTGTATTTCGTGCTGATGGGCCGGCTTTCGCCCCTGGATGGGATCGGGCCGAAGGATTTGCACCTGGAGCGGCTAATCCGGCGCGCCACCGACGGTATCGTGAAAGAGGTGATACTGGCCACCAACTTCACTGCGGAGGGGGAGGCGACGGCACATTACCTTGGGGAGTTGCTCAAGGGACGTGGGCTAAAGATCACCCGTATCGCCCGTGGCGTGCCGGTAGGCGGAGAACTGGAGTACACCGACACCGGCACTTTGGCGCAGGCGGTGCTGGAGCGGCGCGAGTTGGCGTGACGAATGGAGGGGTGGGGAACGGAGCATGGGGATCAAGACGATACTGGTGGTCAATCCCAAGGGTGGTACAGGCAAAACCACGCTGGCCACCAACCTCGCAGGCTTTTTTGCCTGGCATGGCGACCATGTCGTCCTGGGTGACATGGATCGACAGCAGTCGAGCCTGCATTGGCTTTCGATCCGTTCGGCCGAGCTGCCGGTGATCCACGGCTGGGACGCGCGGGAGGACGATCTCGACAAGCCGCCAAAAGGGACGGATTACCTCATTCTCGATGCCCCGGCCGGCATCCACGGCAAGGAGCTCGGCAATGCGCTCAAGCACTCGAATAAGGTGATCGTTCCGGTGCAGCCCTCCCTGTTCGACATGTGGGCCACCTCGGAATTCTTCGACGCGCTCAAGGAACACAAGGCGCTGCGCCACCACCACGTGCAGATTGGCGTGGTGGGCATGCGCGTCGACCCGCGCACCCGTGCGGCGGCGACGCTGCAGCACTTTTTCGAAAAGTACGACTTGCCCGTCGTGAGCTATCTGCGGGACACCCAAGTCTACGTGCAGGCGGCAGCCCTGGGTGAAACCCTGTTTGATCTTCCGCGCTCCCTGAGCGAGCGGGAACTGGAACACTGGCTGCCACTGATCGACTGGGCGCGCGCGTAAGGCGTGCTCGCCATGCATCCTTCCTACTGCAAGCGCGCAGCCTTAAGCGCCCAGACGCGTTTCATTGCGACTGGCCCGGGATGGGGCGGGTCGGCGCGCGGTGAGGTAGGGGGTTTTATTGCGCCGCCGGTCTGACGCACGATCCCGCCTTGGTCGAGCTGACGGCGGATGCGCAGGCCGCACAGCAGGCGGCGGTGGGCCCGTTGCACTTTTGCTGCGACGGGGTGGATCGAGTCGCGTACGCCGCTTTGTGGGCACAGCGCAGGGTGGCGGGCATCCGGGTCTCCGATCCGCTCCCGAGCCGGATGGGAATGTGGTGGCATTCGGTGTCGACCTGCGCCGGACACCCGGCGCGGCCTGGTCGATCCCTTCGGTTCGGGCGGCCCGCGGCGCCTGGGTGAGCAGGGGCGATGAGGCAACGGCTTCAGTGGCTACCTGGGGACGGGCGGCGTGGTCCACCTGCAGACCCCTTTGGCCCGTGCGCTTCTGCACGCCGTTTGCGCGAGGCTCAGGCGTCCCATCATGTGGTCAGCCGGCGGTAGATGTCCGCGACCTTCAGCGGCAGCTTGCGCACGTCGTCGATGATGGTGTAGTGGGCGGCGCCATACATGTGGGGCAAATAGTCCCGCGCTTCCTTGTCGATGGTAATGCAGAAGGGATGGATGCCCGCGCGCTTGGCTTCGATCAAGGCCTGGCGCGTGTCCTCGATACCGTACTGACCGCGGTAAATGTCGAAATAGTCATCCGGTTTGCCATCAGAAATGGTGATGAGCAGCTTGGTGCGTGCTTCCGTTTCGGTCAGCAGCCTGCTCAGGTGCCGGATCGCAAAGCCCATGCGCGTGTAATCCTGCGGGCGGATGCCGCTGATGCGGGCTTTCACCAGCTCATTGTAGGGCTCGTCGAGCGCCTTGATCCTGTACAGCTCGCAGCGCTTGCGGGTCTGGCCTGAAAACCCATAGATCATGTAGCGGTCGCCCAGACTCTCCAATGCCTCGCACAGCATGAGCAGGGACTCGCGCTCGGCATCGTTGATCCATCCTTTGGTGGACCCGCTCATGTCGACCATGAAGGCCACGGCGATGTTGCGTTCCGCGCGGTGCATGCGGGTGAACAGCCGGTCGGACATTTCGCGCCCGTCGTTGGCGTCGGCCAGGGCTTCCACCAGCGCGTCGATGTCCACCTCGTCCCCGTGGGGTTGTCGTTTGAACACTCTGTTCTCGTCCCGCATGGCCTCAAAGCTGCGGCGCAGGTGTTTGACGAGGCCGCTGTATCGATCGAGGGCCCCTTTGACGAAATCGTCGTACACCGGCGCGACATCCTTCTCGCGCATCACGCACCAGTTCTTGCGGTAGTGCCGGCGGCCGAAATCCCATTCGTCATAGAACTGCGCCCCGATCTCATGGTAGGTGCCCTGCCACACGTCATCCGGATCGTGCGCCTGCTCCTCGTACAGTCTCGGATCGTATTCACCGGGACCGGCGGCTGTGAGATAGTCGTCAGGAATCTGGCCCAGGTCGAGCTGGATCGAGGTGAGCAAGGCTTTCACGTCGTCCGGCGGCGTAATGGGCGCCCCGTCCAGGGTCAACTCCAGTGTGGTGGCGCCAAAGGCCTGGTCTTCCTCGCATGTTAGCTGGAAGCGGACAGGCGCGGCCTCACCCACCGGAGTTGCGCCGTCCTCGTCCCGCTGCCCGTGTTCCTCCGCCAGATGGGCCAACTTGACACGCAGCAGCATTTTTTCACGCTCGATGCGGGCGGTCATGCATCGTGCGACCGCCTCGGGGCGGAGTTCTCCCTGGAAGCAGAAAGCCGGGGGATGGGCCTCGCCAAGGGCCATGTCCAAAAGCCGCAGGCTATCCTGGACACTCGCCTCCGGTGCCGCCAACGCGGCGGCATGCGCGCGCCAGGCGTCGGAGAGTCGGTCCTGCTTGCAGAGCGCCTTGAGGCGCTGCATGTCCCGGTGCAGGCCGGGCAGCGCCCGTGCGATGCAGGCTTCGAGGCGCAAGGTCTCCAGGGCACCGAAGACGCGCAGCGCGTGGGCGGGGTCCGGATACCGGCCGAGCGCTTCCTGGAGATCCACGCGGAAGCTGCCGAAACGGGTCTGCGCCCACAGCATCGCCACCGTGGCTTTCGCCAGACGGAAGTTGTCCTCCGCCGTCTCCATTTCGGCGATGACGTTGGGCAGGAAAAGGGTTTCACTGTCGGTGTAAGCCGCATCGCCCTGCGCCAGTTTGAGCGCGCGCCCGGACAGGCCGCGCACGAAGGTGAGCAGGATCGTGTCGATGTCTTCGTACAGTGCACCCGCAACGTGGGCGTGGCGCTGCCGGGCGAAACTGTCCACGCCCTCGATCACCACGAGGGCCGAGCGCAGGCCGGTGCGATCATAGGTGTCCATGGCATGGAGCGCCCAAGACTCGATCATGCGCCAGTCCATGCGATCGAGCAGCTCGGGGGCGCGGCGTGCGAACTGATAGGCGATCTCGATGTTGGTGGTGGCGATCCGACGGATCCAGTCGAGCAGAAAATCCTGCTCGGCGCGCGGGCGACCGACGATGTCGGCGGCGAGGTCTTCCACCTTGTAGAAGGTGAATTCGACGTCCAGCCATTTCTCCAGGAAGAGGAGAATGGATTCCATCGGCAACGGGGCGTGATTAGGCATGCTTCCTAATCCAGAGACGCAGAGCAGGTCATTCTTGTGTTGCTCGCAGACGCTGCGATTCTGCAATGAAAAATCAGAACAGGGATGACGACAACTCTTGTACCGCGGCGAGCATTTCCTGGTCGTCGGTGAGCGCTTCCGCGATGGCCGTGCGGCAGGCGGACGTGGGTGAGATCCCGGAGGCGATGAGTTTGCCGGCGTGGACCAGGAGTCGTGTGCTGGCACCTTCCTCCAGGCCACTGCCCTTGAGATTACGCGTCATCTGCGCAAACTTGACGAGCTTTTCCGCCATTGCATTGTCGACCTTGGATTCGGTGGCGACAATCTTCCGTTCCAACTCGGGCGAGGGATAGTTGAACTCCAGCGCTACGAAGCGCTGCCGCGTACTCTGCTTGAGGTCTTTGAGGACGCTCTGATAGCCGGGGTTGTAGGAAACGGCCAGACAGAACTGTTCGTCGGCGGTGAGGAGCAGGCCGAGCTTTTCCATCGGCAGCACGCGGCGATCATCGGCCAAGGGGTGGATGACCACCATCGTGTCCTTGCGCGCTTCCACGATCTCATCCAGGTAGCAGATGGCACCCGCCCGCACGGCGCGGGTCAGGGGACCGTCGACCCAAGTGGTTTCACCGCCCTTGACCAGGAAACGTCCCACCAGATCTGCGGCTGTCAGGTCGTCATGGCAGGAGACGGTGATCAGCGGCCGCTTCAGACGCCATGCCATGTACTCCATGAAGCGGGTCTTGCCGCAGCCGGTCGGGCCCTTGAGCAGCACGGGGAGTTTGTTCCGGTAGGCGGCTTCGAAGATGGCCACCTCATCGCCCGTGGCCTCGTAGTAAGGCTCTGTGGTGATGAAATGGGCTTCGGTGTCGAGGGTGCGCGCATTCATGATGTCGATTCAAAAGCGATTCGCCACGGCCTGTTGCAAGGATCTTCTCCCGATGTCCCGGACATATGCTCATCACGTGCCCATTCAGTCTGAGGCATGCTGGTATTTGTCGTCCAGGTCCTCGAGCCGAGCGCCTTCGATCGGGCCGATCTTTGCGACGATCTGATCGAGCATCTGCTCGCGTTCGCGTTTACGGGCAAGGCGCTTGTCAAGGGCGTCGGCGCGAATTGGGATAGTCATTTCGTTAAACATGACCTGACGCAGAAGGCGATAGCCGAATTCCATCAGCGCAGTGTCATCGGTCTTGATTTTCTCCCGGGTTTCCGCTTCGACCTCGTAAAGTTCGTTGAAGCTGTCAGAAGTGGCGAAATCGCGAAACTGGTCGATGTCGTAGCAGGTCATGAAAAACATCTGCAGGCTGCGCTTGGTCGGTTTGCCCACCGTGGGGCCGGCGGATTTCTTTTTCAGGATGAGTTGGCGCCAGCCCCGGCTCATCTCGTCGTACTGATCGAGCCCCTGTTCGGTGCGGTATTCGGCAATGGTGAGTGTGCGCGGCTCGAAATGGCCCAGACAGTGCTCCTCCTTGACGAGGGCGTAGGCTTCACGCTCGAAGCTTTCGTTCTGGCGGCGGATCGAGAGTTGAGCGACCGGGTAATAGCGGCAGGCAGTGGGCCGATCCTCGTATACGCTGCAGCCTTCATCGGTCATGAAGCGGCAGGCAGTGCCATTGTCCACCGGCTTGAGCTTGACGCCGGCGATGCCGTCTTTTTCCATCTCGAAGGGGACGGTGTAGGCGTTCAGGAATTCCCCCGAGGTCATGTTGAGGCGTTTCTTCAGCCGGAGGATATCGTATGGGGTGAGCGTAATATCGATGTTCTTGCAACAGGCGTTGAAGCATGCAATGCCTTTGTGGCAGCGAAATTGAATGGTCGTGTGGGGTTCGAGCAATGTGGGCACGACGGGACTGCTCGGAAAGGGCGATTCGGTGATTTCGGGTTGGTCCATCTTCACCTCCAGGCGTTCGGCGATCGATGCATCCGTACAGCGTGGACCGTTACACGGATAAGCATTGACGCGGGTAGTGTTTCTTGCCGCAAAAGAAAAAACCGGGCGCCTCGCGGCGCCCGGCGCAATCAAGCACGACGACGGCGCGTCAGTGTGCAGCCGTTTTGAACAGCTTGGACTTGTCGACCAGGTCGTAATGCTTGCGCTTGAACACCGTCCACTTCTTGGTGTTCTTGTCATACACCGAGTTGACGAAGCATTTCCAGTTTTCCTCGTCGATGAAGTTTTTGTCAGCCCGGTAGTAGAATCCGGGGTAACGGGTCTCTTCGCGGAACTGGATGTGCTTCATGTGGGCTTCCGCCGTCAGGATCCGGTGGTAATTCTCCCAGGCGCGCAGCAGTTCATGCAGATCCTTCGCGCGCATCTTCTCGGCATCTTCCTTCAGCATCTCGAGTTTCTCTTCCGCCACGGCGAGCATGTGGGCGTTGGTGGTGTAATAGGTCGCCACCCCTGCCACGTACTCGTCCATGATCTTCTGCAGCCGGAACTGCAGCATCTTCGGCGTGATGTAGTGCGGGTTCACGTCGATGGCAGTGGTGTAGTCCTTGTGCGCGAGGAAGTTGCGCACCGGCTTGTAGATTTCTTCCACCAATTGCTCGACGGGCGTGTCGAGCTCGGGTTTCCAGTCCTTGTTGTCGATCGCGAACTTGACCATCGCCTTGGCGGCGATGCGGCCTTCCGCATGGGAACCGGACGAGAACTTGTGGCCGGACGCACCCACGCCGTCACCGGCGGTAAACAAGCCCTTCACGGTCGTCATGGAGCGATAGCCCCAGTTCCAACCTTCAGGCAAGTGCGCGGGAATCTTGTCCTTCTCGGGGTGATCTTCGGTGGTCGGCGCACCAACATCCGTCGGACCCGATACCCAGATGCCGCAGCAGCCGGAGTGGGAGCCCAGCAGGTAGGGTTCGGTCGGCATCAGCTCGGAGTTCTTCTTCTCCGGCTCGATGTTCTCACCGACCCAGATGCCGCACTGGCCGACGCACATGTCGAGGAAGTCCTCCCAAGCCTCCGCTTCGAGGTGCTTCACTTCACGGGGAGACAGGGTTTCCTTCAGCTTGGCGAGGGCGGTTACGGTGTCCATGTAGATCGGGCCGCGGCCTTCCTTCATCTCTTTGAGCATCAGATGGTTGCGCAGGCAGGACGCGGGCACCGCGGCCTGGCCGTACGGCGGGTAGTCGTTGAGGAGATCCTTGTTCTTCTCCATGTAGACCTCGCCGAGGGCGTTCACGGCCTTGGCCTTGAACAGCAGGAACCATGCGCCCACAGGACCGTAGCCGTCCTTGAAACGGGCCGGCACGAAACGGTTTTCCATCATGGTCAGCTCGGCGCCCGCCTCGGCCGCCATCGCATAGGTCGAGCCGGCATTCCAAACCGGGTACCAGGCGCGGCCAGTGCCTTCACCCACGGAGCGAGGACGGAAGATGTTCACGCAGCCACCCGCGGCCAGCAGGCAGGCCTTGAACTTGTAAACGTAGACCTTGTGCTCGCGGGTGGAGAAACCGACGGCACCCGCAACGCGGTTCTTGTCGTTCTTGTCGTTGACCAGTTTGACGATGAAGACGCGTTCCTGGATGCGGTCCATGCCCAGGGCTTTCTTGGCGGCTTCGGCGACGATCCACTTGTAGGATTCGCCGTTGATCATGATCTGCCATTTCCCAGAACGGACGGGCTTTCCGCCATCCTTCAGCGCAGGCAGGCCCTTGGAGCCGTCGTGACGCTCGCCATTCTCGTCGGTTTTCCAGATGGGCAGACCCCATTCTTCGAACAGGTGTACCGACTCGTCCACATGGCGACCCAGGTCGTAGGTCAGATCGTCGCGGGTGATGCCCATCAGGTCGTTGGAAACCATCCGCGCGTAGTCGGCGGGATCCTGGTCGGGACCGATGTAGGTGTTGATTGCGGACAGACCTTGCGCCACGGCGCCGGAGCGGTCCATGGCGGCCTTGTCGACCAGCTTGATCTTCAGGTCCACGCCGGCCTCGGCCTTGGCGGCTTCCGCCCAGCGCATGATTTCATAAGCGGCGCCGCAGCAAGCCATGCCGCCGCCGATCAAGAGGATGTCGAGTTCCTCTTGCACTACTTCGGGATTACCAAATTCACCAGCCATTGCTTGATCTCCTTGCGTGCGGTTCAGCGTGGCACACCGGGCCCGCTCCCTCCCGCATTGGTGTGTTATCAAAAATTACTTGCGGATCAGTTCCGCCGGGTTGCCGGGCCGGAAGCCACCGACCTGGACGAAGAATCCAGGCTTGTCGATGTTGGCGAGCGAGGCCGCGGGCTTACCGCCATAAGGATCGATCGAGCCTTCCGGGGTGGTGCGGATCGGGAACTTGAAGCGCTTCAGGGTGCCGTTGCGGAACTTGATGGTCCACATGATGGAGTCGGTGCCGCGCAGCGGTTGCACGGAGCCGCCGAGAGGAACGATGTCGGCATAGTGACGGGCTTCGATGGCCTGTTGCGGGCAGATCTTCACGCAGGAGTAGCACTCCCAGCACTGCTCGGGCTCTTGGTTGAACGCTTTCATGGGGTGGCCGGTTTCGGAGCCGTCCTTGTCGAGCTTCATCAGGTCATGCGGACAGATGTACATGCAAGCGGTTTTGTCCTGCCCCTTGCACCCGTCGCATTTGTCAGTACGAACGTAGGTTGGCATGTTGTTCCTCCAAGTTACAACTGCAGTTGAAAAGACCGGTGCTGCATACCCCGGTACGGATAAAAAACCCCTGTGAACGCTTATTTGGCGGAGTGCCCGCTCAGCTTCACTTCGACCTTCTCGTCCTCTTTCAGGTTCGCGTAGTACTCTCGCAGAATCGCGAGCACCTCGGGCCGAGAAAACTCTGCCGGCACCTCGGCACCCTCGGAGAGCGCCTTGCGCAGCTTGGTGCCCGAAAGCAGCAGGCGATCCGATCCCTCGTGCGGGCAGGTGCGCGCAGACGCCATGCCGCCGCACTTGTAGCACCAGAAGGTCCAGTCGATTTTGAGCGGTTTGGTCTCGAGCGCACCCTGCGGAATCTCGTCGAAGATCTTGTGTGCATCGAAGGGGCCGTAGTAGTCGCCGACGCCAGCATGGTCGCGACCGACGATCAGGTGCGAACAGCCATAATTTTGCCGGAACAGGGCGTGGAGCAGCGCCTCACGCGGCCCCGCATAGCGCATGTCGAGGGGATAGCCGGCCTGTACCACCGTGTCTTTGACGAAATATTTTTCGATCAGCGTGCCGATTGCGCGCGTACGCACGTCGGCCGGGATGTCGCCTGGCTTCAGTTTGCCGAGCAGCGAATGGATCAGGACGCCATCGCAGATTTCCACGGCCACCTTGGCCAGGTATTCGTGGGAGCGGTGCATCGGGTTGCGCGTCTGGAAGGCTGCCACGGTCGCCCATCCCTTGGACTCGAACAGGGCACGGGTTTCGGCGGGCGTCATGAACTGGTCGCCATACTCCGCCTTGAAGGTGCCAGTCGAAAGCACCTTCACCGGCCCTGCGAGATTGACTTCGCCCTGTTCCATGACCATCCGGACCCCGGGGTGTTCGGTGTCCGTGGTCTTATAGACCATCATGCATTCATGGGCTTTGTCGATGGTGTATTTCTCGGTGATCTTCATGGTGGCCATGATTTCACCGCTTTCGCCATCGACGAGTGCGATATCCGCGCCTTCCTTGAGGCCGTTGGCCGTGACCTGATCCGTGGAAAGGGTGATGGGAATCGGCCAGAAGAGGCCATTGGCCATCTTGTAACCGTCACAGACGCCTTGCCAATCGGCGTGGGTCATGAAGCCGTCCAGGGGCGTGAAGCCACCGATGCCCATCATGATCAAGTCGCCGGTCTCCCGGGAGGTCATGCGGACTTTGGGAAGGGTTTGTGCGCGGGCCAGTTCCGCTTGGTGGGCCTCGCCGGTCAAAAGCAAGGGCTTGAGGCTGCCTCCCCCATGGGGGTTGACGAGTCTGGGCATTTTCGTCTCCTACTCTCTCGATCGTTTTTTAATTCTTGAATTTGGAAAGAATAGCACGCAGAAGCAGCCGGCCCTATCCAGATATTTTATATATGGATAAGGCGGATGTATTTTTTGTAAAGCAATAACCGACTGAATTGCTTAGTCATTGAAGGCGGCGGCCGACTCGCGCCGCCTGCCAAGATGGGTGGGGCCTTCAGGCGTCGAAGAATGCCGGCATGTCTGACTTTTCGACCTCGATGACGTCCACCCAGGCGGGGAGATTCGCGCCGCCGGCGCTGGCGAGCTTCTTCACGTCTTCGCGGACCATTTTCCAGCGGTTGAACAGGCAATCGGCAATCTTGCTCTGCCCTGCGTCGTGATAGGAGTTGTGCAGGTCCCCCAAAGTACGTGCAAAGGATTCCAGCTGCTCGAGCTGGTTGGTGGGATAGCCCTTCCGTTGCGGATCGGCATACTTGACGAGCTCACGCCGACATGCGTTCAGGAACACCCTCTGTCCGTCGGTGAGTTCGGCTTCGCTGCGGGCCACCCCTCCCTGATGCAAAACCTCATAAATGTAGTCATTGATGCGTTGACCGAAGTCGAATTTTGAATAATCGATGGGATTCACGCTACCAATCTCCTTAAATTGGGCGGGGCTCGTTTCACGAGCCTTATCTTGGCGCCGTTTCGTGCGTTTGTCTACGGGGCGCATCGCGGTGCCGACGATCATCCACCCGGTTAGGGTAGGTCAATCTCGAGGAATTCCTCATGCAGGCCGGTGCGGTCGGCATTGAACACCGGCACCATGACGATTTCACGCGCGTGCCGGCGGGCTTGACCGTAGGCATCCGCCTGGATGTCCCTGGCGTCGGGGGATTCGGGTTCCAAGACGAGCGCGGTTTGGTCCTCGATGACCTCGATGACTCGGAATGCCTGTCCCCTCAGGCGCAGGCGCAAGCCGATCATGGCTCTCAGCTGATCCAGGGTAAGGGACATGTCGCGCATGACCCGCAGCATGCACCTTGGCGGGGCCAAAAGCAAATCCGGGGCGTCGAGACCTTGACACGGGATTGGCCGAAATGCTAAATTTGACAGTCTCGACGCGGGGTGGAGCAGTCTGGCAGCTCGTCGGGCTCATAACCCGAAGGTCGTAGGTTCAAATCCTGCCCCCGCAACCAAATTGATTTGCGGCGCGGAAACGTCCGCGCCCGACGTTCTTTAACAATTGAACAGCCGATAAGTGTGGGTACCGGATACTTTGGGTACCTGATGCCTGGGCGAGAGCCTGGGGATT
>FWPV01000233.1_pt1 | contig 187557 bp, 179 predicted proteins | sample 2228371 | NCBI WGS metagenome assembly FWPV01 (sample SAMEA103939776, study PRJEB20133) | metagenome | reverse complement strand
CCAATAATAACCTGAAATCCGGTGGCCGAGCGAAGTCGAGGCCATTTTGAACTACTGGCAAAGAAGCGGATAATCAAATTAAATAATCAAAAAAAGGATTATCACATAGACACATAAGTTCATTTAGTTTTCCAGAAGGATGACTTATCTTCTATGTTTTCTATGTACCTATGTGGTTTTTATGAAAATCACTCTTTCTGCACATCGGTTTTATTGGTTCCAATTAGTCACTTAAGCCTACACAGGTTTAAAATATTCTACCCATTTTTCTATGCTTTCTATGTGCCTATGTGATTGAAAAAACCTATTTCATTGATCAAAACCTAAACACATACCCACCGGCATCTTTGAAGGTGTTGGCTTTTCGAGTGGAGTCGGGAGAATTTGCCTTTAGGTAGTTTTCCCAAGGGCCTGGGTTTTCGAGATCGATGCTGATTTCTACCAGTTTTTCAGGGAAAAAGGTATTCACGCCTCTCAGTCCATCGACCAAGCCGAGGTAACCATGTTGGGAAAATCGGTACACTTTAGCCCAGCCTTGATCGGCACTTTTGGTAAGTCCCAGGCTTTCCTCCACAAAGAGTTCGGCAGGCAACATATCCTTGTAATACAGCCATACCACCGAGCCCTTAAACTGTAATTTTTCACCATAGCTCGTGGATTTAGGCTGCAACTCGGCCAATTCGGGTATCAGGACTTCATTTTCCGGATGCTGAAAAAAGGTCTCAAACTCCAACAGATACCCTTCCGGGTCTACCGCCACAAAACCGTCGTGCGGACCTCCCGGATTTTGCTTGAGCGGATACTTGATGGTGACTTTTTGCTCCTGCAGATGGGCATACCACGCCTCCAACTGATCAGTGAGAAAAGCCAAAGCCACGGATTTGGGTTCGGCGCCGGTATAGCCCGAATTGGCAATGGACTGAAGCGTCAAAAAGGAATCTCCTGAGATCAGAAACTTGGCTGAGCTTTCACTTTCCTCCACCAGTTCCAGACCTAGCGTAGTTTGGTAAAAAGCTTTGGCTTTGACCAAATCTTTGTAAAACCACTTCACCTCCAGTCCTTGAATACCAAAATCCTCCAAGTCCCGAAAGGCAGAATTTTCAGCCAGCAAGTCATTGATTCGCTCCGTCGGATAGCCCAATAATCGACCGAATCTCCGACTTAGCTCTCTTTTTCTCATCGCACTGATATTTTCCTCGGCCAACTCCTGCTTGAGATCTTCATAGGCTTTGAGCGCATTTCCTTTATAGATCAACACGACTTCTTTCCCCTCCACACTTGAGGCAGGAAACAAATCGGTCTGCACTAAAGCCGCTTCCCGAAAGAAACTCACCCCGTATTTCTGACTGATGCGCTCCACCTCCGGCATAAAAAGATCCAACTCAGCCGAGGTCATCGGCGGACCCAAGGCCAGGGGTTTGACTCCGGATTTTACCATTTCAGCAAAAGATTCGATCTGTCCGGATTCTTTGGGAAACTCCCGCTTTGCACAGGAAAAAAAGAGTACCAAAAGGAATAGCAAATAGAGGTGCGGCTTTTTCATGGATTCACAATTTCTCAAAATGAGACGAAAGACGAAGTAGTGAAAAAAATTTGCTTTTGGCACTGTTCCATACTGGAATACCTGCTTTCAACCCAACCTTCATTCAAATAAATCATTGATAAAAAGGAGATTATAAATATTTCCCTATATTGAATCCTAAGTAATTGTTGATTTCCTCTTTTTTTCAAAATCCCCCTTCCCAAGTAGAAACCTCTAACCCAAATCTTTTATGGAATTAGTAATAAAAAATCTCTCTAAAACCTATCCCAATGGAGTGAAAGCACTTCAGGATATTTCCCTTACCATTCCTCAGGGGATGTTTGGACTTTTAGGCCCAAACGGAGCCGGAAAATCCACCCTGATGCGAACCCTCGCTACGCTTCAGGATGCGGATTTTGGAAGCATTCACCTGGATGGATTTGATGTCTTGAAAGACAAACAGTCCATACGGGAACGACTGGGCTACCTACCCCAGGACTTTGGTCTCTATCCTCGCATCAATGCAGAGACCATGCTCGACCACATCGCACAGATGAAAGGTATCGGAAGCAAAAGCGACCGAAAAGAACTCGTTGCTTCTCTTTTACAAAAAGTGAATCTCTTCAAAGACCGAAAAAAAGGTCTCGGAACCTATTCAGGAGGGATGCGGCAGCGATTCGGCATCGCGCAGGCGTTGATTGGAAATCCTTCCCTGATCATTGTAGATGAGCCTACTGCCGGACTGGACCCATCGGAGCGCAACCGGTTTTATAACCTACTCTCCGAAATCGGAGAAAATACCATTGTCATCCTCTCCACGCACATCGTCGAGGACGTGAATACGCTCTGCTCAAACATGGCCATTATCTGCTTTGGAGAAGTGCTGATGCAGGGTACACCCAAAGAAGGTCTGGCGATGGTTCAGGGAAAAATCTTCGAGAAAACGATCCTAAAATCAGAATTGGACCAGTATAGAAAAGATTTTCATGTGATTTCTACCAAGCTCAAAGAAGGCAAATTGAGCCTGAGAATCGAAAGTGAAGAAGATCCAGGAAGTGGTTTTGAATCGGTTCCTTCCGATTTGGAGGATGTGTATTTCAGCTTTATTTCCAGAAAAGTAGATCCGATCACCATCTAATCCACCGGGCATGTTTAAAGATATCTTTCTCTTCGAACTGAAGTATCGCTTTAGTCGGCCGGCAACCTACATCTATTTTACATTGCTGGTCATTGTGCCGTTGATCCTTTTTGGAACGGGAAATACACCTGCCTCAGAAAAGGTGTTTCACAACTCCCCGGTAGTAGTAGGCGAATTTCTGCTTTTATCCTCGATTTTCGGGATTTTGATCGCTTCGGCCGTCATGGGCGTTCCGCTCTACCGCGACATCGAGCACAAGACCGGGACTTTTCTGTTTAGCTATCCCATTTCCAAGTTTGGGTACCTTATGGGAAGATTTTGGGGCTCTTTTGCAACTCTGTTGTTTATTTCCTCCGGCGCGATATTGGGAATATTTTTGGGGAGCTTACTCGGCCCCTTATTCGGCACAGATGCGGAGCGATTTGGCCCTAATGAACTGATCAATTACCTGCAGCCCTGGTTCACTTTGGTGATTCCCAATCTTTGGCTTGCAGGCACCTTATTCTTTGCCTTAATCATCTTTACCCGTGATATCCGATCTATTTATTCAGGTGGGATAATCATTTTTATCGGGTATTTGCTAGCTGATTTTTTGGCCAGAGATATCGAAAACAAGGAATTGGTTCAGTTGATCGATCCCTTTGGGCTCAATTCCTTTTACCTACAGATCAGGTATCTGACTCCGTATGAGAAGAATTCGTTTTTGGTTGCCATCACGGACAACTTGCTGCTCAATCGAATCCTTTGGTCACTGTTAGGGCTTCTATTTTTCATTGGAGCTTACTTCCGATTCAACTTTACTTATTTTTTCCAGACTACTCAGAAAAAGAGGAAAGCTGAAGCCGAGACACAAGCAGCTGCTGAAGGAAAACTGAAGCAGATCATTTCTGATTTTTCTTCCCGTTACCAGTGGAACAGCCTCTCCACGCTGACCAAAATCGAGGTGCATAATGTACTCAAAGACATCTACTTCCGATCTATTTTATTGGGAGGGATGATCTTTTTGGTCCTGGATTTCTGGATAGGGAATACGGTTTTCAGCGTACCCAACCTTCCAGCGACTTCCTTCCTGATGGAATACAAGGGCTATGATTACACACTGTTTGTGTTTATTATTCTTGTGTTTTTCACAGGTGAGACTCTTCACCGGGACAAAGCGACCGGCTACTCGATTATCAACGACACCTTTCCGGTAAAGGATGGTATCGTCATAGCCTCCAAATTTTTGGGAATGGCTTTCATTTGTTTCCTGTTGTCTTCCCTACCAATCGTGGTGGGCTTGATTGTCCAGATTCTCAAAGGCTATTATCTATTTGATCTCGACGTTTACCTGATCGACAGTTACCTGATCACGCTGCCTGATTACTTACAGATGGTGATGCTGGTATTTGCGGTGCATTTGGTGGTCAACAACAAATTTGCCGGCCATGCAGCAGCGATTGGTATTTGGGTGGTGATGATCATTCTGAGGAATTTTGCAGATTATAACTTTAACCTCTTTTTCTTCAGCAATAAGCCCGGCTACACTTGGAGTGACATGAATGGTTTGGGACATTTTAGCGAGTCTCTGATTTGGTTCAATTTGTATTGGACAGCTTGGGGGGTGTTTTTGGTGCTCTTCTTCAGCATTTTTTTCAGCAGAGGAACGGAGGATTCCTGGAAAAACCGTTGGAAGGCAGCAAAATCCCGATTAAAAAGGCCTGCCACCATGCTTTCCTTTGCATTTCTTTTGGTAGCATTGGTTTCGGGGGCCTATATTTTCATGTCAGTAGTCTATGAAAATGACTATCTGACGGTAGAAGAAGGCAAACTGAGGAACGTGGCCTACGAGAAGCAGCTTAAGAAATACGAACGGCTCCCTCAGCCAAAATACACCAAAGTCACTATCAAAGCAGATCTTTTCCCAATGGAACGCGAAGCCTATTTCGAGGCTGAAGTCCAATTGGTCAATAAGACTGATGCAGTGATTGACTCCATACACTTCAACAGTTCAGATCTTTCGGAATTCAAGGTAATCCTGCGTGGAGATACGCTTCCTTATCGGTTCCCCTTGGAATATCAACCTGCTAAATATCAGATTTTTGGCAAAAAAGAACCTAACCGCTGGTATCAAATTACTGCCCTTCCTCAACCCATGCAACCTGGAGACACCTTGGACTTCGTCATCGTTTCCAATAAGAAATACCAAGGTATTCCCAATTCTGGATATGGAAGAGACATCGTTTACAACGGTACGTTTTTCTCAGGAGGCATTCCCAGGATAGGCTATTTTGCGAACAATGAGCTCTCCAGTGATGAAGACCGGAAAAAATACGGTCTGCCGCCCAAACCGGAAGATTTGCCAGAGCATCGGGATCCGTATGGAGAATCTACGCTGCTATTCGTGGGCGAAGCAGACTTGATTTCCTTTGAGGCTACTGTCAGCACCATTCCTTCGCAAGTAGCGGTGGCTCCAGGGTATTTGCAAAGGGAATGGGAGGAAAATGGCAGGAGATATTTCCACTACATTCAGGATACACCTATTCAGGCTTTCTTCACTTTTGTGTCTGCGGAGTATGAGATATTAAAAGATGAGGCATTCCTGCCTGACGGTCAAAAGGTGAACATCGAAATCTTCCATCATCCCACCCACACCTATAATCTGGATCGTGGTTTAGCTGCCTATAAGGATGGGCTAACCTACTTCTCAGAGACCTATGGCAATTTCCAGTTTAGGCAGATGCGACTTCTTGAGTTTCCTCGATATGCTACTTTTGCCCAGTCTTTCCCCAATACGGTCCCGTTTGCGGAGAGCTTTGGCTGGGTGGCTGATTTCAAAAAACCGGATGATTTTGATTATGTCTATTACGTGACTGCACACGAACTTGCCCATCAATGGTGGGGACATCAGATCACGCCAAACTACACCCGAGGTTCGAATCTTATATCGGAGGCCTTGGCAGAATTTTCTGCCCTGATTCTCACCGAAAGAAGGTATGGAAAAGACAACATGAAGCGCTTCCTAAAAGAGGAACTGGACAATTACCTATCCGGTAGATCAAATGAAGGCAAAAAGGAAAACACCTTTATCAATTGCAATCGGGCCTATCAGTGGTATTATAAGGGAAGTCTGATCCTCTACGGGCTTCAGGATTTGATCGGACAAGAGGCCATGAATTCGGCACTTCGCAGCTTCAATCAGGAATTTGGTTTGAGAGAGACTCCTCCTTTTCCGGGAAGCTATGATCTCTATGACCATCTGTATGCAGTCACTCCCGACAGCGTGAAGTATTACCTGGACGATACCTGGAATAAGATCACGCTTTATGACAATAAGGCCGAAAGGGCTGTAGCCAAAAAAGTGGCTGAAGGAGAGTATGAGATCACCTTGGATATCCGCTCCCAAAAGCTTTATGCAGATGAGACCGGGCGGGAGGAAAATGCCAACTACGAGGGAGACTACATCGACATCGGAGTATTCGCTGCCGAAGACAAAGACGAAAATGGCCGAACCCGGGTCAATCCACTTTATATCCAAAAGCATAAGATCAAACCCGGTCAATCTACGATCACCGTCAAAGTCAAAGGTGACCCTGTCAAAGCCGGCATCGATCCTTACAATAAGCTGATCGATCGACTGCCGGATGACAACACAGCCAGCATCGAAAAACTCTAATCGCCGAAGCCCCGGAGAAATTCGGGGTTTCTTATTTTAACCTTTAACTTTGATCAAAAGCAATCGAGATGGAGCAAAAGGAGAAACCTGTTTTCGACAAGCGCATCTTTTGGGATGTCAATTTTGAGAATTTGGATTATGACAAAAAGTACAAGTTTGTCATCGAGCGGGTATTTGAGCGGGGTGACACCCCCGACATCCGCAATTGTCGAAGGTATTACGGAGATGAACTAGTCGCAGACGTGTTGCTCAATGCTAAATTTCTCCCGCACATGCGAATGTACCTCGCAGCAGCAGTAATTGATCGTCCAGTAGAAGATTTCAGATGCTACAAACTCAGACAGTCGAACCCGGAACTCTTTCCTTACTGAAAAAACTTTGTCAGCTCCCTTGTCTTCAGGGATTTGCATTGGTCGGAGGAACAGCACTTTCTTTAAAGCACGGACACCGTTTATCGGTCGATTTGGATCTTTTTTCAACTTCCAAATTCGAAAATGAAGAAGTTATACATTGCCTACAAAATGAATTTGGTAATGACTTTCTAGTTGAAGATAAGCCGGCCAGATTTGGTATATTCTGTTATATAGAAAATGTAAAAGTAGACATCGTGAGACACCCCCATCCACTTTTGGGACAAGTGGAAACTCTCGAGGACATTCGCTTTTTTTCAGATCGGGATATCATGGCCATGAAAATCCAGGCCATTTTGGGAAGGGGAAAAAAGAAGGACTTTTGGGATATTGCTGAGCTACTGAATCAGTATTCCGTGGCGGATTTTATCCAAAATCACAAAGAGAAATACAGCACACAAAATCTCCTGATATCCATTCCGCAAGTGATGGTGTATTTTGAAGATGCTGATGAAGACGAAGATCCGGTCAGTTTAAAAGGTCAGACCTGGTCCACGGTCAAAAAATTGATTTCCAAAAAGGTGGCCGCTCATCTACGATGACTTTTTAAATTCCCTCGGAGTCTTGCCCGTGATACTTTTGAAACTCCGGTTGAAATAGGACAGATTCTCAAAACCCACCCGATAGGCAATCTCCGAAATCCCCAAATCTGTCTCCTGAAGTAATTTTTGCGCCTCGTTGATCCGAAGCTGCTGAAGATATTGGGTAAAAGTTTTTCGCGTGCGAAGCTTGAAAAACCGGCAAAATGCCTCCTTAGAAAGATTCGCCTTTTCTGACACATCATCCAGAGAAATGGGCTGAAATCGGTTTTCCAACACAAACTGCATCACCCGATCCATCCTGCTGCCGTCTTTTTCCGACAGCCCACGCATCAGTCCCGATTCATTGAGTCGAACCAAGTCTGGACCTGCTTGATCCACCAAAGCCAGGAGTTGAAAAGCCAACCGAAAACGCTGAAGTCCTTCACTTGAACCAAAAGCTTCAAAAAGCTCCTTGATTTGGCTAGCCGTGTTTCCCTGAATTTGGAAGCAGAGTCCCTGAAACCCTGCGAATTTTCTCAACGGCTGGAGTTCGTCCAATTCTCCAAGAGCTTTTTCAAGTGACTGAAAATCAAAGAAAATGGTATTTCCAGCTGATTTGAGCGGGGTGTCTTTTTCAAAAAACTCCCGGTCACTGCGAAATACATGTGGGGCATTTTCTCCTAAAAAGAAAACATCACCAGGCTGAAATCGCCCAACATAATCCCCACTCAGCAACTGACCCTTGCCCTCTAAAATCACGGTCAGCTGTAACTGCGGATGCTGATGCAGCTTGTCATAGAAGTGTGCGCCGCGATCCTCCTGATATCGGACAAACTCGCGTTGGGACTTGGGGACTTGAAAGGAAATGATTTTGGCCATGACTTCAATGATATCAAATTGAGTAAAAATAGATTCAATTTTTGACTAATTGATCAATACCGTATCAATATGGACTAATCCAGTGAAAGAATTCCCACAGGGTTTGGATTACTTTTGAATAAAAATCTCTGTGCCCTCAGTGGTAAAAATCAACATACTATGAACTGGAAAGGCGTATTCCCCGCAGTCACGACCAAATTTCACGCAGACGGAAGTCTGGATATGGACCTGTTTTTCAAAAACCTGGACTTTCAGCTCGAATGCGGAGTTCATGGAATCATCCTCGGTGGCACCTTGGGCGAAAGCTCTGTACTATCTCAAGAAGAAAAAATCACCCTGACGGGTGAAACGGTAAAATACATCAACGGAAGAGTTCCAGTGATCCTGAACATTGCCGAAGGAGCCACAAAAGATGCACTGTTCTGGGCTAAAAAAGCAGAAGAACTAGGCGCTTCCGGTCTGATGATTTTGCCTCCGATGCGCTATGCAGCGGATGCTCGCGAGGTAGTGACTTACTTCAAAACCGTCGCAAACTCCACCAAGCTGCCGATGATGATCTATAACAATCCGGTGGACTATAAGACCCTCGTGACTATCGACATGTTTGCCGAGTTGGCGGAGTGTGAAAACATTCAGGCGATCAAGGAATCTACCCGCGATATCTCCAATGTGACCCGCATGATCAACCGATTTGGAGACCGTTTCCAACTGCTTTGTGGAGTGGATACGCTTGCCTTGGAAGAGCTTCTGATGGGCGCAGTAGGTTGGGTGGCCGGTTTGGTTTGTGCTTTTCCAAAAGAGACTGTAGTCATTTACAACTTGGTGCAGGAAGGTAAAATCGAAGAAGCACGTGAAATCTACCGTTGGTTCTTACCTCTTCTGGAGCTCGACATTCATCCCAAATTGGTCCAATACATCAAGCTTGCCGAGCAGCATTGCGGCATTGGTTCTGAGCATGTCCGTGCTCCTAGACTCACTTTGATCGGGGAGGAAAGAGCGAGAATCGAGAAAATAATTACAGACGGTTTGGCAAAAAGACCGAAATTGTGATGAAGCTGGAAGACCGAAGACTGAAGACGGAAGTGCTCTTCGGTCTTCCAGCTTAGTTCACATTTCTAGTTTTACAATCTTACAATTGATATGAACCTCGACAACCTTTTCAGTGCAGCCCAAGAAGCCTTTCTTTTCTACAAAAACCTTCCCGGAAAGGAGAAAGGAGCCTTTTTGGATACACTAGCAGATACCCTTGAAGCCCATCGCGCTGAAATTGTCCCTTTGGCGGTCAAAGAGTCTAACTTGCCCGAAGGCAGAATCAATGGCGAATTGGGCCGAACAACCGGTCAAATCCGTCTTTTCGCCAACCTCGTCAAAGAAGGCTCATGGGTAGAAGCGACTATCGATCCGGCTATGCCCGACCGCACACCGCTTCCGAGAGCAGATATCCGCAGATTCTTGACGCCTCTTGGACCAGTCGTAGTCTTTGGGGCAAGCAATTTTCCATTGGCCTTTTCGACTGCAGGAGGCGATACGATTTCGGCTTTGGCAGCAGGCTGTCCCGTGATATACAAAGCGCACCCTGCACATCCGGAGACTTCCCAAAAAGTTGCCGATTGCATTCATGAGGCGATTTTGAAATATGGACTTCCCTCCGCGCTTTTCACTCATGTGGAAGGAGGAATTGCTGAGGGACAAGCCTTGGTCAAGCATTCGATGGCAAAAGCTGTCGCTTTCACAGGTTCGCATGTGGGTGGCATGGCACTTTTCCAACTCGCCAATCAGCGGGAAGAACCCATACCGGTTTACGCTGAAATGGGATCTGTGAATCCGATCTTCTGCTTTCCTAACAAACTTGAAAAAGAAAATGATGCTTTAGCCAAGGCGTTTATCGCATCGCTTACTTTGGGAGTCGGACAGTTTTGTACGAATCCAGGACTCATTTTCGTCCCGGAAAAGCAGGCGAAAGCCTTTGAAAGCGCCATTGCAGCCGAACTGAAAGACATTGCAGCCGCACCGATGCTCCATCCGGGAATAGCTCAAGCCTACTACGATTCCATCCAATTTTTGGAATCCAGGGAGGAATTACGTTGGGTAAAAGTCTCCGACCCGAAGCACCTGATCAATGGAAGTACCGCACTTGCAGAAATCAAAGCTTCAGATTGGTTGAAGGACAAATTATTCCAAAAAGAAGTGTTTGGAGCATTTGCTATGATGGTGGTATACCAAAGTGAAGAGGAGCTATTGGAAATCGCCAAGCACCTCCACGGACAATTAACCATCACCGTTTGGGCAGATGCGGAGGAACTTCAAAATCAGCTTTTCCTACTCAATTTGTTGGAAGAAAAATGCGGCCGCTTGCTCTTCAAAGGTGTGCCTACCGGAGTAGAAGTCGGCTATGCCATGCAGCACGGCGGACCATTCCCTTCGACCACCGCACCCAGCAGTACTTCGGTCGGTGCTCATGCCATCAAACGATTTGCCCGTCCGATTGCCTTTCAAGATATGCCTCAGAACTTACTCCCAGACGCCTTGAAAGACAATAATGTGCTAGATATTTGGCGGATGGTGAATGGAAAATGGGAAAAATAATTTACGATTTACCACTGTCGGAAAAATTAGCTGTGATAAATCTCAGTCGATGCTTTGTATTCAGTAACTATTGACCTCCTTTCCTAACCTTTAAATTTTCAAATATTTCAATCTTTCAATCAAATAAATGCCTTCTCGCCATACCTTTTCTTGCATCGATGCTCACACCTGTGGCAATCCCGTTCGGGTAGTTTCCGGAGGTGTTCCTTTCCTGAAAGGAAATACCATGTTGGAAAAGCGACAGTATTTCATGGAAAATCTGGACTGGATTCGGACTGGGTTGATGTTTGAGCCACGAGGACACGACATGATGTCTGGATCCATGCTGTTTCCTCCGCACGATCCGGAAAATGACTTCGCCATTCTCTTTATCGAGACTTCCGGCTGCCTGCCCATGTGCGGTCATGGCACCATCGGGACAATCACCATCGCCATTGAAGAAGGCCTGATTCATCCTAAGACTCCGGGATTTCTACGAATGGAAGCTCCTGCCGGCTTAGTCTTGGTCGAATACAAGCAAGAAGGAAAAAAAGTTAAGTCGGTCAAACTAACCAATGTCAAAAGCTACTTGGCTGCCGAAAACCTGGAAATCGAAATTGAGGAACTTGGAAAACTGACCGTGGATGTGGCCTATGGTGGCAACTTCTACTGCATCGTTGATCCTCAGGAAAATTTCCCGGGTTTGGAGCATTTCAAAGCGGAGCAGTTGATCTCCATGGCACGAAATCTCCGTGCAAAGATGAATGAACGCTACGACTTCGTCCATCCGGAACACGACCGAATCCGCGGACTTTCTCATGTGATGTGGACTGGAAGAACGTTGGATGAAAGCAGCACGGCTAGAAATGCAGTTTTCTACGGAGACAAGGCCATTGACCGATCTCCTTGCGGCACGGGTACCTCTGCTAGAATGGCTCAGTGGTTTGCCAAAGGTTGGTTGAAACCGGGCGACGAATTCATTCACGAAAGCTTTATTGGTTCCAAATTCATTGGAAGGATCGAGGAAGTCACTGAGATTGCCGGTCAGCCGGCGATTGTACCCAGCATCGAAGGTTGGGCCAAAGTCTATGGATACAATACCATCATTTTAGACGACGACGATCCGTATGTGCATGGATTTCAAGTCATTTAAGACCCGAGATGCAAGAGCCAAGAAATTAGACTTTCTGCGTTCTTGCTTCTTGTTTCCTGCATCTAGCTTCTACTTATGAAACCAACCCTCATCATCGGCGGCGGCATCGTCGGATTATTTTCTGCCTATTTTCTTCAAAAAGAAGGCATTGAAGTCACGGTCATAGATCGGACAGACCTTCAGGACAATTGCTCCACGGGAAATGCCGGGATGATTGTTCCTAGTCATATCATTCCTTTGGCAGCCCCCGGCATGGTGACCAAGGGGATTACTTGGATGTTTTCTTCCAAAAGTCCTTTCTATATCCATCCCCGACTGGATTATAAACTCCTGCAATGGTGTTTGCTTTTTTTCCGTTCCGCTAATGAAAAGCAGGTAGCCAAAGCTATCCCCTATTTGAAAAACCTAAGCCTACTCTCCAAAGCACTTTACCTGGATTTCAAAGCTGAGCATCCTGAGGCTGCTTTGGCACTTCAGGAAAAGGGGTTGATGATGGCATATCAGACGGAAGGAGTCGAAAAAGAGGAAATTGAATTTGCTCATCTCGCTCGAAAATATGGATTGGAAGCGGAAATTCTGACTCCTCAGGATATCCGAAACGTAGAACCCAATTTGGAATTGAAAGCCCGCGGGGCGGTACTTTTTCCTGGAGACGCACACCTGGACCCTGGAGCACTTTATGGATTTTTGAAAAAATATCTGGAAGAAAAAGGCGTAAAATTCCTGTCAAAAACCCAGGTTTTAGGATTTGAAAAGTCAGGGTCAAAAATTGAGGCGGTCCTTACCGATCAAGGGAAAATCGAGGCAGAAAAAATTGTGCTTTGCGGTGGATCTTGGTCCGGCGAACTGGCACAACTCTTAGGCTTTTCCCTGCCCATGATGGGCGGAAAAGGGTACTCGTTTGTCCAAAAAAACCAGCCTGAAATCAAGCAGGCAACCATACTCACAGAGCAAAAGGTAGCGGTTAGCCCCTATGGAGAAACAGTCCGATTTGGGGGCACACTTGAAATTGCGGGAACCAATCAAAAAGTGGACATGCGCCGGGTTCAAGGGATTTTTGAATCGATCAATCGCTATTATCCGAGTTTTGAAGCCAAGTTCCCGGAAGAAAATCAAATCTGGAAAGGACTTCGGCCATGCTCTCCGGATGGTTTGCCGTACATCGGTTTCGCTCCCGGCTATTCCAATGTACTCGTCGGAAGTGGACATGCCATGATGGGCATTTCTCTAGCACCTGGCACCGGAAAACTACTAGCAGAACTCCATCAGCAAAAGGATACTACGATGGAGATTGCAGGTTTTGAGGTGGGAAGATTTGCTTGAATTTTTTTTTCTTTTCATTGAGTTAAAAAATGGGGGAGAAAAACCATGTATCCAGCTGATATTCAAAAAAGTAGTCCCGACGGGAATCGAACCCATATCTAAAGTTTAGGAAACTTCTATTCTATCCATTGAACTACGGGACCATAGAACTGCCGCAAGATAAGGCAATTCTCAAATTACCAGCAAATATTCTGAACACAACTTGTGGCTTTCCAAGCTTTTACCCTATCTTTGCACTCCAAAATTAGGATGGACGGGTTCCATCCACTCACTTAATCATAATTAATTATGTCAGTAAAAATCAGATTAGCACGTCGTGGCCGCAAGAAACAAGCCATCTATGACGTCGTTGTAGCTGATGCAAGAGCTCCACGTGATGGACGCTTCATCGAAAAACTCGGAACTTACAATCCGAACACAAACCCCGCTTCAATCAACATCAACAATGAGCGCGCTCTTACCTGGTTGTTGAACGGAGCTCAGCCTACCGATACCGTGAAAGCTATGCTTTCTTACAGAGGTGTCCTGCTGAAAAAACACCTTCAAATCGGTGTCTTGAAGGGAGCTATCTCCCAAGAGCAAGCGGATGAGAAGTTCAATGCTTGGGTAGCTGAAAAAGAAACCAAAATCACCGGTAAAAAAGACCAATTGGCTGCTGCTAAAGCTGATGCCCGTAACAAGGCCCTTGCTGCAGAAGCTGCTAAGAACCAAGCCCGTCTGGACGCTATCAAAGCCAGAGAAGAAGAGGCAAAAGCTGCTGCTGCCGCCGCTGAGGCGCCTGCTGCCGAAGAAGCTGCTACCGAAGCGCCTGCTGAAGGCGGAGAAGCTGAAGCTTAATAAAAACTAACTCCATGAACAAGGATCAGTGCTTTCAAATAGGCCGTATCGCCAAAGTTCATGGACTGCGTGGTGAAGTAAATGTGGTGCTGGATGTAGATTATCCGGAGGATTACGAAGGATTAGAGCACCTCTTCCTCGATCAAAAAGGCCGGCTGGTCCCCTTCTTTTTGGAGCACTTTGTGATCCAGCCCGGAGGTAAGGCCTTAGCAAAGTTTGAGGAATTGAACACCATCGAGCAAGTAGAGTCACTGGTAGGTTCGGAAGTTTTTCTTCCCCTTACCGAACTACCCGAGCTCGAAGAAGATCAATACTATTATCACGAGCTGATTGGATTTGAAGTCATCGATGAGGTGATCGGTCCGATTGGCCCTGTGCAGATCATCTACGATCTGGAAACACAGGATCTCCTCGGAGTCCTCCATAAGGGAAAAGAAGTGCTGATTCCGATTCAGGATGGCATCATCACCCAAGTGGACAAGGCAGCTAAAAAAGTTTACTGCCGACTGCCCGAAGGCTTACTTGACATTTATCTGGAAGATTAACCTATGCATATCGATATCATATCGGTCGTGCCGGGACTATTAGAGGGGCCTTTTTCCCATTCCATTCTGAAAAGAGCGGAAGAAAAAGGACTAGCCTCAGTCCGGGTACACAACCTGAGAGATTATGCTACCGGCAAGCAAAAGCAGGTGGACGATTATGCATTCGGTGGTGGTGCCGGGATGGTCATGATGATCGAGCCTATCGCCCGATGCATCGAGGCACTCCAACAGGCAAGAACGTACGATGAAATCATCTACATGACACCTGACGGAGAAACCTTTGATCAGCCAATGGCCAATTCTCTTTCTCTGAAAAAAAATCTATTAATCCTCTGTGGTCATTACAAAGGAGTAGATCAACGAGTCAGGGACAAGTTCATCACCAAGGAAATCAGCATTGGAGATTTTGTGCTCTCCGGTGGGGAACTGGCAGCCGCTGTTATTGCGGATGCTATCATCCGATTGATTCCCGGAGTCCTCAATGACGAGACATCGGCATTGACGGATTCCTTCCAAGATAACCTGCTCGCTCCGCCGGTCTATACCCGGCCTGCCGAGTATGAGGGGATGAAAGTTCCCGAAGTCCTGCTATCCGGACATGAAGCCAAGATAAGCGAATGGAGATTTGAAGCGTCGGTTCGCCACACCAGAGAAAAAAGGCCTGACCTCCTCAAAGGCACAGGTTGGGAATAGGCGAGACAGGATTTTAACAGAAGTAATTCATTTCAGCCGCTGCGGCGGTGCACTGCGAAAGCATAAAAACATAAAGCTATGAGCGATCTAATGAAAATTGTAGAAGCGGAATACAGCGAGGCGAGAGCCAAGTTCCCTTCTTTCAAAGCCGGTGATACCATCAACGTACACGTACGAATCAAAGAAGGTAACAAGGAGCGTATCCAGCAGTTTCAGGGAACTGTCATCCAGCGCAAAAACCCTAACACCAACGGTGAGACCTTTACGGTACGTAAAGTTTCCAACGGGATCGGTGTAGAGCGTATCTTCCCTATCATTTCTCCAGCAATCGAGCAAATCGATCTAGTGAGAGAAGGTAAAGTAAGAAGAGCTCGTCTGTTCTACTTGAGAGGACGTCAGGGTAAGGCTGCACGTATCAAGGAAAAAATCAGAGCAAAACACTAAGATTTGCCTGCTTGATAAAAAAAGGAACTTCGAAAGAGGTTCCTTTTTACGTTTCAGGTAACTTGTGGAAAATCCCACTGATATGAATTCATCCCTATCTTACACTGATCCCGGAGCAGCTCTCGGAAAAGCATTCCTGAAAATCGGTCAGGCAGTGATGGGTATGATCGCAGCGGGATGTGGGTACTTGGCTTACCTGGCTTCTGAAAGTTTATTTTCAGATTGGAATGTTCAACTCGATGAAGATCTGATTTGGCTATTACCCGAATTGACCACAGACCAATGGATCACCTACTTCTTCATTGGCCTAGCCTTGAAGTGTATTTTTTGGTTGGGAATATTAGCCTGGATCGAGCGGAAAATCTAAACTGCTTTTTCGAAGAACATCTATTGCCCAAAAAACTCCTTTTTTTGATTAGGGACGTGCGACAAAGCTATTGGATATCAAAGGGCCCCTTTCCCTACTATTCCCTATCTTTGCGGCTTGATTTATAAAACCAATCCGCTCTATGGCGGGTTTTTAACAAAGATCACAAGCTCCATGAACAGAGAAGTTCGCGTACGATTTGCTCCCTCACCTACCGGAGCCCTGCATATTGGCGGGGTCCGCACGGCCTTGTACAATTATCTTTTTGCTAAGAAAAACGGTGGAAAGTTCCTCCTTAGAATAGAAGACACCGACCAAAACCGCTTTGTCCCCGGAGCAGAGGACTATATCCGCGAATCTCTCGATTGGCTGGGAATCACACCGGACGAAAGTCCATGGAGGCCCGGAAATGTGGGCCCTTATCGTCAATCTGAGCGCAAGGAAATGTATATGCAATATGCACTTGACCTTGTCGAAAAAGGCCACGCATACTATGCCTTTGATACTGCTGAGGAGCTGGAGGCTATGCGCGAGCGACTTACAGCAGCCAGAGTAGTACAGCCTCAATACAACAGCATCACTCGGATGCAAATGAGAAACTCCCTCACCCTATCCAAGGAGGAAGTTGCAGCACGACTAGCAGCCGGTGATCCATACGTGATCCGGATCAAAATCCCCCTTAAAGAAGATGTCCGTCTCAATGATATGATTCGAGGTTGGGTGATGGTACATTCGAGCACTTTGGATGACAAAGTCCTGATGAAGTCCGATGGTATGCCTACTTATCACCTTGCCAATATCGTAGATGACCACTTGATGGGCATCACTCACGTGATCAGAGGCGAAGAGTGGCTGCCTTCAGCTCCGCTTCACGTACTACTTTACCGTTTCTTGGGATGGGAAGATACCATGCCTCAGTTTGCTCACTTGCCGCTCTTGCTGAAGCCGGATGGCAATGGCAAGCTGTCCAAGCGTGACGGAGACAAACTCGGCTTTCCGGTATTTCCGCTGAACTGGGTGGATCCTTTCACCGGAGAAAAATCCAGTGGATTCCGTGAAAAAGGGTATCACCCTGATGCATTTTTAAACTTCCTTGCCTTTTTGGGTTGGAACCCTGGCGATGAGCGGGAGATTTTCTCTTTGGAAGAGTTAGTCGAAGCATTCACCATTGAGCGAATTGGTAAAGCAGGAACCAAGTTTGATATTGCCAAAGCCAACTGGTTCAATGAACAGTATATCCGAAATAAGTCCAATAGTGATCTTCTCCATTTCTTGATTGATGATGCTAAAGCTGATGGAATTGAAATCGGCACGGACAAGGCGGATTCGATCATTTCCTTGTTAAAAGAACGGGTCACTTTTCCCTCGGACTTTTGGAGAGACAGCAGGTTTATCCTCATCGCTCCAAAGGAATTTGATCAGGATGTGGCCTGCAAAAAATGGAATACGGATGCCGCTAAGCTACTCACAGCGTATGCCGCCAATCTGGACACTTTTTCAGCGACCTTCGATGCACAGGCTGCCAAAGCTCTTCTGGAGCAAACTGCAGAAGCTGAAGGTATCAAGCTGGGAAAGGTTATGCAAGCTGTACGATTGGCTGTCACTGGAATGGGCGCCGGGCCGGATTTGATGGAAGTATTTACTATCTTGGGTCAAAACGAGGTGGCCAAACGAATCCGTTTTGCGTTGGAAACTTTGAAAGTGATAGCCTGATATGACCAAGAAAAAGAAAAAAGACGAAGACCCAAAAGTCCATAGCGAGCTCAAGGGTTTCAAAATGGAAATCAATTCCTTTGGAGAGATTTCCTCCAGCCTGTCCATTGATCGGATCAATGAGTTTCTCAACAAAAATGTCGAAGACAAAAAGCTCAAAGACCGGGATGATCTAAAATCAGAAGATTAAACTAAAACCTTTAGCCCCATTTCGGGGCTTTTTTTATACTTTAGAACGATCTAGCAACAATCTAATGAAAGCCAACTTTCTGTTTTTTCTTTTGCTCCTCCTTGCCCAAACAGGCTTTTCACAAACGGGCCTAATCACCGGCCAAGTCAAAGACGCAGAAACCGGCGAAACGCTGCCTTTTTGCAATGTCTTTGTCAATAATACTACCATCTCCACAGTGACGGATATGGACGGTAAATTCACGCTGAGAAATCTGGAAGCCGGCTCCATCGAGCTTGGTTTTTCCTTTTTGGGCTATCAGGCCGAAACCAAAAAAGTCACCCTCAATCCCGGAGGAACCTTGACTGTCAATCTTGCCTTGAAGCCATTTGCCCAGGAACTCAGCGATGTAGAAATCAAAGCTTCCAGAGATAAAACTTGGGAACGGGATTTGAGAAAATTTGAAAATCTATTCATAGGAATTGATGAAGCAGCAGCCCAAACCACCATTTTGAACCCCTGGGTGATCGACTTTCCCTCACCCACTGAGAAGGGTTCGTTCCGCGCCTTGTCAATCCTGCCCATTGAGATCCAAAATAATTTCCTGGGTTATAAGATCACCTTTAATCTGAAAGATTTCTACGATTCTCCCACCAATTTCCGGATTGCCGGAGCGGCAAGATTTGAAGAAATGACCGCTGAATCAGAAGCTCAGCAAAAAGTTTGGGAAAAAAACAGGGCCGACATCTACCGAAAATCTCCCATGAATATGTTCCGCTCCATACTTAATGGAAGCAATGAGCGGGAAGGATTCTATCTCTACGGTGACAAGGCAGGTGGCTCTGCGAGCATGAATATACGTTCTGATATTTTTGCCAATGAGTTGGGAAAGTCCGTGGTTCCGTACAAAGCTGCCCCCCTCGTGGAGCCAAGCACCCCTCCCGGTACCTACTTGATTAATCTCAAAGGGCGAATCGAAATCCACTATCAAAAGGGATATGCTCAGGCCAATACTTACCGAGATGCCCCCTACCCGATTTCATGGTTGGAAGTGGATGGGGGAAAGGTGAAAGTCAAAGAAAACGGCACCATTCTGAATCCGGAAAACTTGGTTTTTTCAGGGGACATGGATCGAAAGCGAATCTCTAATCTCCTTCCACTAGACTATAATGCCGAAAAAGCACTCCTGCTGCAAGACCTTGCCAAAACCGCCAAAAACTATCAGGAACGAGTCTATCTTCATACTGACAAGCCCTATTACTATGCAGGAGATCCTGTTTTTTTCAAGGCCTATTTTGCCTATGGTAATCCTTATCTGAAAGATGAATTAAGCAAAATCCTCCATGTGGAAGTTATCTCCAAGGATCGGGACTTTATCCTTCGGAAAAAATTCCCCATTCAAGATGGGGTAGTAGTAGGAAACTTTTATTTACCGGATTCACTCAATAACGATGGCTATTTTCTCCGTGCATACACCAATTGGATGCGGAACTATGGTCCCGAATCCTACTTTTTGCATCAACTCACCGTCCTAAACCCCTACAAGCGAATCCTGCCCCAAGAGGGCATATCGACTTGGAAAAACCAAGGAATCACCATTCTTCCAGACAAAGACAGCTTTGGAAAAAGAGCCCAGGTCACAATCAAAATCAGCGTAAAGGATGGAACCGGAAAACCAGCACAAGCCCGACTTTCTGCGGGGATTTGGGACGCGGAGCAGCTAATCCCAATAGACCGAACCTCAGAAATCCAAGAAGGCCTCACCCTACAAAATATCCCCGAATCGTTAGGCTTGGATCGGTTTTCTTACCCTATCCAAACTAACTTGAGCTTTCCGGGAGTGGTCACTGACGAAAAGGGGAAAGAAGTCTCTGCTGAGCTTACAGCATTCATCAATGATTTTCAGGGGATGATTGAGCTGGAGTCTAATTCAAGCGGGCAGTTTTCCCTAGAGGGAGCCGAATTTTATGGCCCAATGAAATTGGCCTTTGCCGCGATGGATAAGAAGGGCAAACTTCTGAAAGTTAAACTTGACCAGCCCCTCCCGGCGCCGATAGCACTTCCCGTGCAGGCAAAATTCCCTTCACACACCACACTTGCCAAGCCAGTAAGGGAACCCGAGCCGCAAGCCCCCAAAGGACCCCTCAGGGACTCTACTTCAGTAAAAAAATCAGCCATCTACGGAGAGCCTGACTTTGTCATTACCGGAGATCAACTCACTAAGACCGGAAATACCGCTGACCTAGTGAATAGCATGGCTGGCCAAGTTCCCGGTATGCGTGTCACCACTGTAGGAGCTACGGGTCAGCAAAATATCCGGATTCGTGGCGGTGCAGTCACTGCAAGTGGCATTATGGAGCCAGTCGTATTGGTAAATGGGGTCATGCGAGTAGCTTCCGGATCGACCACCGCAGCTGATAACCTGCGCTCGATCAATCCCTTTGACATCGATCGGGTAGAAGTGGTCAACCGAATGGTCTCCACACTTGGAGATCAGGGAAAAAACGGAGTCATTGCTGTATATCTGAAAGATAATCTGGATCAAAACCCGCTACTCAGCAATCGCCCCACGGGTATGCAAGAATTCACCATCGAAGGCTTCCAGCCCAGCGGGAATTTTATTGCAGTAGATTATTCCCAAATCAATGAAGTCGTAGAGAAAGACGATAGGCAGACCTTGCTTTGGGATCCCTATTTGGTCACTGATGAGAAAGGAGAAATTACCGTCAGCTTTTATTCCAATGATTTCGATGGGCCTATAGCCGTTGAGATCAAGGGAATGACTATCGATGGTTTACCTGTTTTTGGGACATTTCTTCTTCGAAAAAAATAGCACCGCATATTTCTCCTAATTTTGAACATGTTCAAGTCTATTCTCCTGCTGGTCCTTCTAGTCATCCCTTCATTTTCTTTTGCCCAACTTAGTGTAGGTGTCCGAGGTGGGTTCACGAGTAGTAGTTATTCTTATCAACCGGCTGCGGGGATAAGATCACGATCAGTGGACGGAATCGGAGCGCCCACATTTGCTTTCGTGGCCGAGTATTTCAATTCAAAAAATGCGGGTGTGGAGCTCAATATCCAACAAATCACTTTGGGCTTTCGCCAGTTTAATGATTCAGGAGAGTTTAATCAGACTGAGTTCAGTTATCTGAAAGTGCCTTTTTTAGCAAGTTTTTTCGCCGGACGATCCGGTAGATTTCAGATCAAATTCGGTCCACACCTCGGCTATTTGCTCCGTGCCGAAGATATCGAGCGAAATGTCTCCGAGGGGCAGCTTCCACTATTGCCGACTTATGGCGGATCTGCAGACCAACCTCGAAAACTCATGTACGGCATGACGGCCGGAGCGGGTATTTCCAAGCTTTTTGGCAAAAGTACCCTCAGCGCCGAAATAAGATTTGCCTATGACTTCACCAATCCGGAAAATCAGGACAGAATCTATGACATGGGCTCGACCAACTTGGAACTGACTCTAGCCTATCTATTCCGAATCAGGGAACGTCCAGAGCAAAAGTAGGTTCCCCGATGTTGGAAGCTACCCGAAGCTCCTTAACTTTGGTTTCAGCTTTAAACCTATTTGACATTGACCATTCAGATCATCAACGGCCCCAACCTAAATCTGCTAGGAAAGCGAGAGCCCGAAATCTATGGCAGCGAGACTTTTGAAGACTACTTCGAAAACCTAAAAAAACGCTTCCCACAAGTCAGCCTCCATTATTATCAAAGCAATGTAGAAGGTGAACTCATCAATAAAATCCATGAAGTGGGTTTTTCCTTTGATGCCATCTTGCTGAATGCCGGTGGCTATACCCATACTTCTGTGGCAATTTCGGATGCGATCGCAGGAGTGACAACACCGACCTTGGAGGTCCATATCTCCAATATATACAAGCGGGAAGAGTTCCGCCACAAAAGCATCATTTCCAAGTCCTGTGTGGGCATGATCTCCGGTCTCGGTCTGAAGGGCTATGAGCTCGGCATTCTGTATTTCCTTAACTCACCAAACCTATGATCACCTTCGCACCAGGCCCATCCAAGGTCTATGATGCCCTGCCACGATACATGCAGGATGCCTACGAAAAAGGCATTCTGAGTGCCAATCACCGTAGCAGTGCCTTTATGAATCTGTATCAGGAAACTGAAAAACTGATGCGGGAAAAACTTCACATGCCCGAGGACTACAAGCTATTGTTTACTTCATCCGCGACAGAAAACTGGGAGATCATCTCCCAATCCGTCGTCGAAAAGACAAGTTTCCATATTTACTCAGGTTCTTTTGGGAAAAAGTGGTTTGAATATGCCAAGCATATAATCGCAGGAACCAGCAGCTTAAAGATCGAGCCTAGTCAGGCCATTGAAGTACCATCCTTGGAAATCGGAGAGGAATTTGATCTGATCGCGATCACACAAAATGAAACTGCCAATGCGACACAGGTACCAATGGCTGTTTTGAAGGAATTGGGTGAAAAATATCCTGAAAAAATGATCGCCGTGGACACTACTTCCTCCATGGGTGGAATTGCATTGGACTTTGCGCTAGCGGACATTTGGTACGCTTCGGTGCAAAAATGCTTTGGCCTCCCCGCTGGGCTTGGAGTGCTGATTCTTTCTCCCAAAGCCATCGAAAAAACCCTCCGAAAAGGTGAACGTGGCCGGTACAACAGCCTCAACTTCATGCTCGAAAATGCAGAAGGCTATCAGACTCACTACACGCCAAATGTATTTGGAATCTATCTACTCAATAGAGTATTACAGGATTTAGAAGAGATCCAGCATGTAGATACTCGACTGCGTAGCCGAATGCTAAAGCTAGAAACCGCCGTCGCTCAATCCTCGAAATTCAGCCTGTTGGTAGCCAATGAAGCCACTCGAAGTACGACCGTTTTGGCCGTTTCGGGAAAAGAGGCCGAAATCGCCTCAGTGAAAAAAGCCGCCGAGAAGCAGGGCATGCAACTCGGGAGTGGCTACGGCCCGCTTAAGCCGACGAGTTTCCGAATTGCCAATTTCCCGGCAATAACTAATGATGAATTTGACCGACTGATAGACTTTATCCGATCCTACTAAAAAAAGAAGCCCTGACTCATCATCAGGGCTTTGGTTTTTATTAGCTGTTTTCTTCTTCAAGAACGCTTTCATTGGCGGTGAAAGGGTTGGACTTTCGCAATAACCCATCCGGAAGCTCACCCTCGGTACTTGCCACTACCGTGGTGACTACGATATCTCCCGTCACATTCACCACTGTACGGAACATATCCAAAATCCGATCAGGAGCCATGATCAGCGCAATACCTGCAGCAGGAACTCCGATAGACTCCAACACCACGATCAGCATAATCAAACCCGCACCGGGAACTCCGGCCGAGCCAATTGCTGCCAATGTAGAAGTCAACACGATCATCAATTGCTGGGAAATAGTCAAATCCATACCCAAAGCCTGCGCGATAAACACTGCCGCAACGCCCTGATAAAGACTTGTTCCGTTCATATTGATCGTCGCGCCGAGCGGTAGGACGAAACTGGTTACATTTTCAGACACTCCGAGTTCCTTCTCGGTAAGCTTCATCGATACAGGAAGCGTGGCATTACTCGAGCTGGTGGAGAAAGCCAACAACTGCGCCGGACGGATTGCTTTGAAAAAATCCAGGTACTTGACTCGGGTAAATGACTTCAGCAAAAGCGGATAAATCACCAACATCATCAAAAACAATCCAGCCAGAACGATTCCACTGTATTTCAGCAAAGCCAAAAGCAACTCGACCGCAGAGTCAGGATTGTCACCGGCAATCTCTACGATCAGTGAAGCCATCAAAGCAAACACACCGTAAGGAGCGATAAACATGATGTAATTGACGACCTGAATAATCACTTCATTGAGCCCATCAAAAAACGCAATGACTGGCTCAGCCTTCGATTTTGGTATTTGGAGAAGAGCAATACCTGCCAAAATAGCAAAGAGAACTACCTGCAACATGGCGGTATTGTCCGTCAAGGCTGAGAAAAGGTTTTCGGGAACCATATCCACAATCGGCTGAAGCGGACCTTGCTCCTGAAGCGCGGCAGCAGCCTCCGATCGGGAGCCCACGGCACCTTCATAGGAATTCATCAGGTTGGTTTTGGTACTTTCTGGCAAGCCTTCACCAGGTACAAAGACATTCACCAAAGTCAACCCGATCGAGATAGCGATAACGGTGGTGATCAAAAAGGTCAAGAGTGTTTTCCCCCCTATTCGACTCAGTTTGGAGATATCACCGAGATTAGAAACCCCGATGACCAAAGATGCCAACACGAGCGGCATGGCGATCATTTTCAAACCGTTGATAAAGATGGTACCGACAGGCTTGATAAAGTCTATCGTAATCCAAGATGGGATACCCGTCTTGATTGTCAGAAGTCCAAAGACTAGCCCAAGTACCAATCCGATGATAATTTGGGTATGAAGAGGTAATTTTTTCAACATAAGATTGGGTTTATAACTGTGCAAGTTTATTGGTTTTGGACAAAAGCAGGTAGTCCGCTATGACCAAGGCCGCCATAGCCTCCACAATCGGTACTGCACGAGGCACTACGCAGGGGTCGTGTCGGCCTTTGCCGCTGACGGTGACTGAATCACCTGCTTCATTGAGCGATTCTTGATCTTGCATGATCGTTGCGACTGGCTTGAAGGCTACTTTAAAAAAGATATCCTCCCCATTGCTGATCCCGCCTTGGATACCTCCACTGTGGTTGGTGAGGGTTTTTACTTTATCCCCCTCTTTGACAAACGTATCATTGTGCTGAGAACCACGCATTTTCACCCCTTCAAAACCACTTCCATATTCAAAGCCCTTGACGGCATTGATGCTGAGCATGGCTTTTCCCAACTCAGCATGCAGTCGGTCAAAAACCGGCTCACCAAGTCCAGCAGGACAGTTTTGAATCACACAAGTGATGACTCCCCCAATAGTATCCCGATCAAGCCGCACCGAATCAATCAGGGAAATCATCCGCTCTGCCATTTCGGGGTCTGGACATCGGACGATATTTTCCTCCGCCAGACTGAGATTGAGCTCACGGTAGGATTTTTCCAGAGTCAGATCCCCCACTTGGGATACATAGGCTTGAATTTGAATTCCTTTGGTAGCCAAAAACTGCTTGGCAATCGCTCCTCCCGCTACCCGGGCAGCAGTTTCACGGGCACTGGACCGGCCTCCTCCCCGGTAATCCCGAATTCCATATTTTTCAAAATAGGTGAAATCCGCATGACTAGGACGAAACTTGTCCGAGATATGGGAGTAGTCCTTACTTTTTTGATCTGAGTTAGGGATGACTATACCGATGGGAGTTCCGGTAGTTTTACCTTCGAATACTCCGGATAGAATCTCGATTTCGTCCTCTTCTTTTCGCTGCGTGGTGATTTTGGATTGGCCGGGCTTTCGACGCTGCATTTCCTGACGGATTTTGTCTTCGTCCAGGGTGAGGCCTGCCGGGCAACCTTCAAGGATTGCACCCAAAGCTTTTCCGTGAGACTCTCCAAACGTGGTGATTTTGAAAAGCTTCCCAAATGTATTGCCCATTATTTTTTCTTGATGATTAGGACCGCGAGGAGGATCACTGCTCCCAGCAGTAATAGGTTGATTGCGGTCGTAAAATAGTATTTATATTGCTCGTTTGAAAACTGATTGCTTTCGGAGCTAATCCGGTCATAGATTCCTCCCAAGCGCTGACTTGAAAGTGCCTGATTGACTTTGGACTCTCCAGAGACCGTGATTTTGGCACTTGGCGCTAATGTATCATAAACTGCCCGTACGGGATCGAAGTAGATCCATTGGAAATAGTCCTTCAGGTTATATTCTCCGGCCTCATTGAGCGTGATGAAGTAGTTATACTCCTTGATCCCTGACACGCGGCCGTAGCCCCGGTTGATCTGCTGACGGACGTTCGGATCAAATGTATTGAGATTGGTCCCCGGTAGCCTCTTTGGAGGGGAAATAGAGTTGATATTTCCTACCCCACTGATTCCAAAATTATAAGAGAAGCCTTCTCCTGTATTGACTTCCAGATTGGAGATATTTTCCCGAATCTGATACACCCCTACAGCCACTTCATTTTTCAACGGATGAGGAGGCAGGGGTTTTACGGTGATGGTTTTGGCAGAAGAATAGAATGTCTTAAAATCCTCCTGACGGTTGGATCCAAAGAAAGTTGGATTTTTTGCCACACGATACTTGATCATTTCCCAAGGCACTTTTGGGATTTCGATTTTCCCTTCGGAAAAAGGAAAGAAAGTCGCTTCATAAACCTTAAAGCGATTCCAGCGCTTGCCGTTAATTTCAACGATCTCGGGCTCGATGGTGGTAATATTGAAATTTTCCTCCCAAGCACCGTTTGGCTTCAGTTTTTTCAAAATCGCATCGAGCTGCCTTCCCGCCTCATAAAATTGGAATGGTGCCTGATTTTGCTCCGACATGTAGAAGGCAATATTCATCGTAAATCCTTCTCCGGCAAAAATCTCTTCTTTGTCCACCGAAACGGCAAAAAATGCATCTTCCTCCAGATCGATGTATTCGGGCTCTTCGGTAGGTCGCCCAAAGAATTCCGCAAAAGGATCAAAGGAATTGCCTCCTAAACCTTGGGTACTTACCGGATCGGTCACCGTGATGCGTTTACCCGGAGAAGAAAAAGGCTTTCCGTTGATCAGGATTTCAAATTGGCCGAGGGTGTAAGTACCCTTACGGGTGGGTTTGTAATATTGAATAATACTGTTGAAAGAGCTCATCTGTCCATTGATGATATTCATGGAGGAAGACTGCGAGATCCCTTGCTTTTGAAATCCCTGAATCTCAGGAAACTGATCGTAAGATTTGATCTTATCGTCGGAGAGCGTCACCTTGATGGTAAAGGTCTCGTTGAGTCCGATTTCATCCGGACCCAACTCGATCTGCACCTCCTGAGCTTGCCCAAATGCAGCAATCAGAAAGGTCAGGTATACGAAAATCCAGCGAGAAGTCGTTTTGATCATGGATGCGAAAATAGGAATTATTCTAAGGTTAAATCCCCCAAAATAACGCAACATCTGAGGATTTGCCTTCGTACTTCACCTTAAAATCAGTTAATAAACCCAAATCACACTTAGCTATGCTCGAATATGTAAAGACCATTTTGCAAAAAGTAAGCTTTAGCAAGCATTTGTTCGAACGGGAACTGAGAAAAGGCCTACGCTATCTGATGCCGGCTGAAGTAGATGAATTTAGAGACTGGTGTTACGAGATGTTCGGCCTGACGTATCAACCCATTCTGAACCGATATTTTAAACCAACGTATTAACAAATCCACTTTGCAGTAATAAACACAAGCCCTGAGACCAAAATCCCAGGGCTTTGTTTTTTATCAGTTGGTTTAGATTTTTAGTCTTTGGGGGCAAAGTCAGGATAAGCTCTCATGCTGTGCTCGTTGATATCCAGCCCTTCGACCTCTTCTTTTTCATCCACCCGGATGCCAATAGTCCGCTTGAGCGAAAAGAAAATCAGCCAAGAGGTGACAAAACAAAACAAGCCAACGGCAGCAATGCCCAATAATTGGGAATAAAACTGACCCCAGCTAGCCAAATCACCGAAAATCCCCACGGCAAGGGTACCCCAAATGCCTCCCACGAGATGCACAGAGATAGCACCCACAGGATCATCGATTTTGATTTTGTCAAAGAGTACCACTGCAAAAACCACTAAAGCACCCCCGACAAATCCGATGATGATCGAGTCATTTACACCCATTTGGTCTGCTCCTGCGGTGATACCGACCAAACCAGCCAAAATACCATTGAGTACCATGGTAATATCATAGGTTTTGAACTTCAGATAGGAAGCTACCAAAGCCCCCATGGCACCTGCAGCAGCGGCTAGGGAGGTGGTCACAAATACCTTGGAAACTGCTCCCGGATCTGCACTAAGTACTGAGCCGCCATTGAACCCAAACCATCCAAACCAAAGTAGAAATACACCCATGGTAGCCATGGGAAGATTGTGCCCTGGGATAGCCTTCATCCCTGCCGGGGTATATTTTCCGATTCTAGGTCCGAGCAGAAAGGCTCCAACCAATGCACCCCATCCCCCAACAGAATGGACGATGGTCGATCCTGCGAAATCATAAAATGGTGTAGAAAGCTCGTTGAGAAATCCTCCACCCCATTTCCACATGCCTACGATCGGATAGCAAATCCCGACATAGAGAAGTGAAAATGAAATAAAGGGCCCGAGCTTGATCCGCTCAGCCACTGCCCCAGAAACAATAGTTGCCGCCGTAGCCGCAAACATGGCCTGAAAGATGAAATCAGTAAAATAGGTATAACCCGCGTTGTAATTGCTGCTGTCCCAACCCTCCGGCAAAGACAATCCAAATCCACCAAACCCAAAAATGGATCCGGCAAAATCTGCTCCGGGGTACATCAGATTGAACCCTACGAAAGCATAGGTCAACAGTCCGATAGCCGGAATGATGGTGTTTTTGAAAAGAATATTGACCGTGTTTTTGGCACGGGTGAGTCCGGCTTCCAAGGTGGCGAAGCCTAAGTGCATGATGAACACCAAAATGGTAGCGATCATCATCCAGAGATTATTGACCGTGAATAGGTCTTGAACAGGTTCTTGCATAGGTCTTAAATAGGTTCGGTATTGAGTAATAGGTGATTAAAGAGCGGCTTCTCCGGTATCATTATTTCGGATCCGATAAGCCTCGAGGACGTCGTACACGAAGATTTTTCCATCTCCGATCTCCCCGGTTTTGCCTTCGCTGAGGATACATTGGATCACCCCCTCAGCCAGGTCGTCAGGCACGACAATCTCCAATTTGGTACGGGGAATGTAAGCAGGTTCATAGGCTACCCCTCGATACATTTCTTGTCTCGCATGCTCAAATCCCATCCCTTTTACCTCATAAAAAGAGAGGAATTTTACTCCCATTTTGGAGACACAGGTGTGGATTTGATCAAAGCGTGATGTGCGGATAATCGCTTCGATTTTTTTCATTTTATCAACAGGTTTAAAGGTTTTTTGAGAATCTGGCAGGAAAGTAATGGAAAAATTACGTGAAAATCAAAATAGTGGTTCATTTTTTACCCTCATACTGCACTTTTTATATTGATAATAGCCTTAGTGAGGTATTTATTAATCCATCGATCTTAATTTTAACACCATAAATGACTCATAGGGGTATATTTTCAAACCACACAATGGGATTTCCCGGGTTTGTAGGACTGGGAATAAGGGCTAATTTTGCCAGCGTTTTTTAACCAACTGGAAATGACTAATAAACCAACGCTCCTCGTTTTGGCTGCCGGCATGGGTAGCCGCTATGGAGGAAATAAGCAGATTGACGGGTTTGGCCCAAACGGCGAAACCATCCTCGAGTACTCTATTTTTGACGCCATTCGCGCCGGATTCGGCAAGGTGGTCTTTATCGTCCGTCAAGAAATATTGGAAGTGGCTAAGGAAAAATTCATCCCCAAGCTGGAGGGCAAAATCGAAGTGGATTGGGTGATCCAGTCGCTGGATAGCTTTGTACCAGCCGAACTGAAGCAAGCCGATCGAGTGAAGCCCTTTGGCACTGCCCATGCAGTACTCTGCGCCAAAGATGCAGTGAAGGAACCCTTCGCCGTGATCAATGCAGATGACTTTTATGGAAAAGAGGCCTTTGAAGTATTGGGCAAGTTTCTCTCCACGGAAGTTCGCCCAGACCTGCACGCCATGGTGGGCTATGCGATTCAGAATGTACTTTCTGAAAACGGAACCGTCAGCCGAGGAGTCTGCGAAACCAACGAGAAAGGACAGCTAATCGGGATGACCGAGCGCACTTCTATCGCAAGAGAAGGAAATCAAATCCTCAGCCGGGGAGAGGGAGAAGTATTGGAGATTGCTGAGAACACACCCGTGAGTATGAACTTTTGGGGATTTCATCCGGATGTGTTTGGAGATATTGAGGCGATGTGGAATGAATTTCTACCTGCCAATCGGGAAAATCTTAAGTCAGAATTCTACATTCCAACCGTAGCCAATAACCTGATCAAAGCAGGAAAGGCAGCATTTGAGATTCTGCCGGGAGGAAAAACCTGGTTTGGAGTGACCTATACCGAAGACCGACCAGTGGTCATCGAGGCGCTTCAAAAGCTGCATCTAGAAGGAGAATATCCAGCAGATTTGTGGAAATAAGGAAAGAGGCTTCGGCCTCTTTTTTATTTATAATTAATCGTAACCAAAGTCTTTTGGCTTGGTATGAGGAAGTAATGGTCGCAGATTGGAATAACCCAAATGAACTAAAGTCGCAATTTCAAAATGCTTCGATTATCTCAGACAAAAGAGTGATTTTCAATATTCACGGTAATTCATACCGATTGATTGTGGATATTGAATACCGATTGAAAATTATCTTCATCGTGTGGTTTGGAACTCATCATGAATACGATAGAATTGACTCAAAACTTATCAGCTATGCTAAAGCCAATAAAAAATAACAACGAATATGAGGCTGCTTTGGAGCGTGCGTACGAATTGATGCAACTGGATTTGGCCCCAGAGTCAGAAGATTCCGATGAGTTGGAGGTCCTTTCTATTCTGATCAAAGAATATGAAAACGAGCATTTCCCAATACCAAAACCTCACCCTATTGAAGCGATAAAATTCCGATTGGATCAGATGGGTATTTCGGAGTCGGGGCTTTCTGAAATTTTAGGTGCAAGATCCAGAAAATCGGAAATTCTATCTGGGAAGCGTAAACTGAGTCTTGCTATGATCCGAAAACTTAACGAGAAGCTGAAAATTCCTGCAGAGGTATTGATCAGGGAGTATTAATTCCGAAATAGGCCAAAGGCTCTTTCCGTTTATTTTTTCACCTCACCTTTTTCCACTTCAAAAAAGAAAACCTCCGCATCCAACTCTCCCAAAATCCCTCTGGAGCGCTCCGGTCGGGCATCGGTGAGAAAGATCTGTCCGAATGTTCCTTTGGATACCAATTCCATCAACTTGGCAATCCGGTCATCGTCGAGCTTGTCAAAGATATCGTCCAACAGAAGTAAAGGCTTTTCTCCTTTGGCTTTTTCAAAAATTTGAAACTGCGCCAGCTTCAAGGCGATGATAAAAGACTTCTGCTGTCCCTGACTTCCGATTTTGCGAAGCGGATGATCTCCGATGCGGAACTCAAAGTCGTCCTTGTGAATGCCGGCATTGCTGTTTTTGGTAGTCAAATCTTTTTGTCGCAGGCTCAGAAAATACGCCTCAAAGTCTTCTCTGAGGGCTTCGGTTTCATAGATTACCTCCACTTTTTCCCTACCTAGCGAAATCTCCTCGTAGTATTCCTGAAGCACAGGCCCCATTTCCTTCATCAGTTCCGCTCGACGTTGGGCAAGATAGACACTGAGTCGGATAAGCTCTTGATCGTAGCTCCCCAGCAAGGTCAAATCCCGTCTGCCCGTTTCAGCAAACTGCTTGAGTAAGGCATTGCGCTGCTTGAGAAAATGATGGTAGCGAATCAGCTGATCGAGATAGTTGCGATCAAGTTGGGAGATCAGTCCGTCGAAAAATTTCCTCCGCCCTTCGCTGCCTCCTTTGATGAGTTCGGTGTCATCGGGAGCAATCAGGACTAGTGGAATCAGTCCGACATGCTCGCTGGTTTTGTCAAGGGCTTTGCCGTTTTGGAAGATTTGCTTCTTTTTTCCTGATTCAAATGAGCAGCGAACTTCCAGCGGTTTTCCTTCGATTAGAAGCTTTCCCTTGATGGTAAAAAAATCCATCCCATGGGAAATATTCAGGCTGTCGCTGCTTTGTACTGCACTTTTGGTGAGGGACAAATAATGGATTCCATCGAGGATATTGGTTTTGCCACTTCCATTCAGCCCCAAAAAACAATTGATCTGTGGACTGAAGACCAAGCTGGTTTTAAGGTGATTTTTAAACTGGATGAGGTCAAGGGACTCCAAAAGCATGGAAGCGGGAATTATTTGAGAGGCAGCCTGATTTTTAGGTCGGGATTGCTATATTTGGGGCCTAAAATAGCATATTTTGATTAGTACGATATGGCGAAGAAAACTGCAGCGGCTAAGTCCAAAGTGAAATATTCCAAAGAAACCTATGCTTACTGGTATGAAAGCATGCTCTTAATGAGAAGGTTTGAGGAAAAAGCAGGTCAGCTTTATGGCCAGCAAAAAATCAGAGGTTTCTGTCACCTGTACATTGGACAGGAAGCTTGTGCATCCGGTGCGATTACCGCATTGACCAAGGATGACAAATGGATTACCGCCTATCGCTGCCATGCGCACCCACTAGGATTGGGAACCGATCCAGGAGCTGTGATGGCTGAGCTGTTTGGTAAAGCAACTGGAACTACCAAAGGAAAAGGTGGCTCTATGCACATTTTTGACAAGGAGCGCAATTTCATGGGGGGTCACGGGATTGTTGGTGCGCAGGTACCTATGGGCTTGGGAATCGGCTTTGCAGAAAAATACGCCGGCACCAAAAACCTTTGCATCACCAAAATGGGAGACGGGGCAGTTCGTCAAGGCGCAGTTCATGAGGCATTCAACTTGGCAATGCTTTACAAATCGCCTGTGATCTTTGTCATCGAAAACAACGGCTATGCGATGGGAACTTCTGTTTCTCGTACGTCCAATGTAACGGAGCTATACAAAATCGGTGAAGCGTATGATATGCCCTCCTTCCCAGTGGATGGAATGGACGTAGAAGCGATCCACGAAGCTGTATCCGAAGCTGCCGATCGAGCAAGAAGAGGCGATGGCCCTACTTTACTTGAATTCAGAACCTACCGATACAAAGGCCACTCCATGTCTGATCCTCAAAAATATAGAACCAAAGAGGAAGTAGAAGAATACAAGCAGCGCGACCCGATCGAACAAGTGCTTAAGACGATCCGCGACAATAATATCATGACTGAAGAGGAAATCGAAGCTGTCGTGAAAAAAGTGAAAAAGCAGGTAGATGATGCGGTGAAATTTGCCGAAGAGTCCCCTTGGCCTGACGGACAGGATGCGTTTAAGGACGTGTATGTTCAGGAGGATTATCCTTTTGTAATGGAGTAAGAATCATTCTTCAAGTCCAAGAAAGCCATGAAGTCTTTCGCACTTCATGGCTTTTTTATTGGGCCTTGTGAATTTGATAAAAACCGTATATTTGCGACCGAAATTTTGAGTAAAAAATGGCAACAAAGCAATCTAAAAAAGCAAACCCGAACGAAATCATCGAGAATCCGGAGATTTTGGCTGAGCGAATTGGTCGGAGTGAGGCTTTTTTGAAGAAAAATAGCAAAGTATTAGGCGGTGTATTAGTTGCTGCCTTGGTATTGATCGGAGGAATTCTCTTCTTCCAGATCAACAATCAAAATCAAAACGAAAAGGCTCAGGAGGAAATGTTCCAGGCGGTCTATTTCTTTGAGCAAGACAGTGTTGACTTTGCTTTGAATGGAGATGGGATCAACAAAGGTCTTCTTTCCATCGTAGAGGATTACCCTAGAACCGATGCCGCCAACTTGGCCCATTTTTATATTGGTTCGATCTACCTTTCTCAGAAAAATTTCCAAGGTGCCTTGGACCATTTGGAAGAGTTTTCATCAAGCGATTATCTAGTGCAGGCAAAAGCTTATTCGCTCATAGGTGACGCAAACCTCGAACTCGGCAATACAAATGCTGCGATATCAAGCTACACCAAAGCTGCCCGCACCAACGAAAACAAGTATATGTCTCCTAAATATCTAGCAAAACTTGCTGTGGCACAGGAAGAAGCAGGAAAAATTGAAGATGCGATCAAGACCTACACCGAAATCGAAGAAAAATACTACGAGTCATTTGAGTACGCAATCGCTCGAAAACATAAAGCACGCTTAGAGGGCCTTGCCGCTAAGTAATGCTTGCGCGTACATGCATACTAGAGGAGTAGGGCCCACAGGTCTTACTCCTTTTTCATTTAATCCAATCCATAAAATCCATAAATCATGGCTACAGCCAATAAAAGTCTCAGTGACTACAGCTCCAAAAACATTCAGGATATCTCAGAAAGAAAATTTGCCATCGTCGTATCCGAATGGAATGAGGACGTAACGGAAGCGCTCTTTTCAGGTGCTTATCAAACCCTACTCCAACACGGCGCCAAAAAGGAAAATATCATCCGCAAAAATGTCCCCGGATCATTTGAACTTTCGTTAGCCGCTCAGTGGTGCGCCCAGGACCACAGCATCGATGCGGTGATTTGCTTGGGTTGTGTGATTCAGGGTGAAACGCGCCACTTTGACTTTATCTGCGATGCAGTGGCACACGGTATCACCAATGTCAGCCTGAAGTACAACAAGCCGGTGATTTTTGGAGTTTTGACCCCAAATACGCAGCAGCAGGCTCTAGATCGCGCCGGAGGAAAGCACGGAAACAAAGGGGATGAAGCGGCTATCACAGCTATCAAAATGCTCGGATTTTAATCTCAAACCTATAGACTCTAGTTTAAAATTATGAAAATCATGAAGTTTGGCGGCACCTCCGTGGGCCGTCCGGAGCGCATGCATCAAGTCAAAGACTTGATTACCCGTGGGGATGAACCCACCATCGTGGTACTTTCTGCCTTGTCTGGTACTACCAATGCCTTGGTGGGAATCGGAGAAGCTTTAGCTGCGGCAGATAAATCCCTGGCAAAAGATCGGATTGATGCCCTACATGCTCACTATCTGGCCTTTTATCCGGCTCTTCTTCAGACCGCTGAGGCAAGGGCAAAAGCAGAGGAAATCATCAAGGAGCATTTTGAATTTTTGAATATCCTGTTGAAAATCTCTTTCAATGAGGCAATCAACCGAGATATTCTCGCACAGGGCGAATTACTTTCGACCAAATTGTTCTACACGCTTTTGGGTGAATTGGAGATCCCTGCGGTATTTCTTCCCGCTTTGGATTTCATGAGTATTGATGAGAATTCTGAACCGGAACTTCCTAAGATCTCTGAAAAGCTAAAGGCGATTTTGGCTCAATATCCCAATGAGCGCATCTTTATCACCCAAGGCTATATCTGCAAAAATCACCGAAACGAAGTCGATAACCTCAAGCGTGGGGGAAGTGACTACACCGCATCATTGGTTGCTGCTGCGATCAACGCTTCGGTCTGCGAAATCTGGACCGACATTGATGGTATGCACAATAATGATCCAAGAATCGTGGACCGTACCCGTCCGATTGCTGAAATGTCTTTCGACGAGGCCGCTGAGTTAGCCTACTTTGGTGCAAAAATCCTCCACCCGGCATCCATTTGGCCAGCTCAATTGCACAATATCCCGGTCAAGCTACTTAACACCATGCAACCGGATGCAGGAGGAACGCTGATCAAAGCTGCAGTAGAAACTACGGGAGTAAAAGCGATCGCAGCTAAGGATGGCATCACCGCCATCAAGATCAAATCCAGCCGAATGCTTTTGGCCTATGGTTTCTTGAGAAGAATTTTCGAAGTGTTTGAAAAGTACAAAACACCGATCGATATGATCACCACGTCTGAAGTAGCGGTTTCGGTGACCATTGATGATCTGAGTCATTTGGAGCACATTCAAGCAGAATTGGAAAGCTTTGGTACCGTAGAGATCGACCGCAATCAAGCGATCATCTGTGTGGTGGGCAATAAAGTAGCCGAGACCAAAGGAGCTGTACAGTCGGTGTTGGATTCCTTGATTGACATACCTGTTCGTATGGTTTCTTTTGGAGGGAGTAAGCACAATGTGTCCATCCTAGTAGATGCTCAGTATAAAACGCAAGCCTTGAAAAGCTTGAATGAGGGCGTTTTTACCTGGTAAAAATGTAGAACCCACAGATCAAGGAATCAATATCCTTGATCTGTGGGTTCTAATTGGGATTAGAATGAAATTAAAATTAAATTATCCCAATGAAAACACTCAAAGTCAACATTCCTGACACGGTAGATTTCGATGATAAGGATGCCTTGATGGCCATTGCGGCAAGATTGTTTGAGAAAGGGAAGCTATCTCTCGGTCAAGCAGCAGATGTAGTCGGAATGACTAAATCTTCTTTCATGGATGCTTTGGGAGATTATGGAGTCTCATTTTTTAACTATTCAGTCTCTGATGTAGAAAGGGATGTTGAAAATGGACAAGATTATTCTCTCTGACACCAGTTGTTTGATTTTGTTGGACAAAATAGGAGAACTGGAACTCTTGCGTAAGTTATTCAGTGCTGTAATCATCACTCCTGAAATAGCGGAAGAATATAATCAACCCCTCCCTGATTGGATCAAAACTGAAGCCTCCGAGAATAAATCTTATCAGGCTATTTTATCGATATCCTTGGATAAAGGTGAATCAAGTGCGATAGCCCTGTGCTTGGAAAAAAGCAACCCTCTTTTGATTATTGATGATTTAAAAGGTAGAAGATTTGCACAAAATCTGGGAATTAAAGTCGCTGGGACATTAGGAGTTTTTGTCTTAGCCAAAAGAAAAAATCTGATTCCATCCATAATACCCCTTCTGGGAAAAATAAAGAAGACTGATTTCAGATTCAGTAAAAGCCTAGAGCAAACAGTTCTTTCTTTGTGTAATGAAGGATAAAGTCAATTCAATGCCCTCTAATCAACCCAATTTTCTCCAACGCCTTCAGGCCAAATGGAAACTGGATAGTCTCTTCCAAGTGGTCATGGTCTTGGTCGTATTTGCCTGCACAGGATTCACCATTTTGTTTATCAAAAACCCGATTCTGGACTTTTTTGGAATTGAAAGAGGCGGGGGTCAAGGCTTTTTCAATACCGTGCTTTACCTGCTTTTGGTACTTCCATTGTATCAGATCATCCTGCTGATTTATGGGTTTATCTTTGGGCAGTTTAACTTCTTCTGGGAAAAAGAAAAGGAAATCTTCCGGAGAATAGGGAAGCTATTTGGGAAAAAGTAAAGTCGCTTGAATACCTAGCTTTTTATTTACGATTTCAGAATTACGAATTACGATTTTCAAACGTACTCCCATTACCAATGTTAAAACCAAACCCTAGAAATCATGAGTGGGGTTCTTAAAAATGTCGTAAATCCGAAATCGTAACTTGTACTTCAACTAATCCGGCTCCAATTCATTGCCGTTTTTTTCTGCTGCCTGACCTGCCTTAAAATAGCTGCATTTTCAGGTTGATTTAATTCAGGATCATTGGCCAACAACTGCTGGGCGGCATCTCGAGCTAAGGTCAACAAGGCGGCATCTTTGCTCAAGTCTGCAATCAACAAATCCGTAATTCCACTCTGCTGAGTCCCCATCAAGTCTCCCGGGCCACGCAATCTCAAATCTACGTCTGCAATTTCGAATCCATCGTTGGTTCGGACCATCGTTTCCAGTCGGATTCTGGAGTCCTTGCTCAATTCGTACTTGCTCATCAGGATACAATAGCTTTGCTCTGCACCTCGACCGACCCGGCCACGTAGCTGATGAAGTTGAGAAAGCCCAAACCGTTCCGCATTCTCGATGATCATTACCGAAGCATTGGGCACATTCACGCCCACCTCGATTACAGTGGTCGCTACCATGATTTGCGTTTCGCCTTTGACAAAACGCTGCATTTCGAAGTCCTTGTCTTCCGCCTTCATATTGCCATTGACGATGCTGAGGTGGTATTGAGGAAAAGCCCGGGCGATGCTTTCATACCCATCCATCAGATTTTTCAAATCCATCTTTTCGGATTCCTCGATCAGTGGATAGACGATATACACTTGCCTGCCTTTTTTGATTTCTTCATTGATAAAGCCAAAAACTTTCAGGCGGTCCTTGTCGTATCGGTGCACGGTCTGAATCGGTTTTCTACCTGCGGGCAATTCATATATTACAGATACATCCAAGTCTCCATATAACGTCATTGCCAAAGTTCTTGGAATCGGCGTAGCGGTCATGACGAGCACATGCGGGATAAATTCCTCATTTTTCGCCCAAAGTTTAGCGCGTTGAGCTACCCCAAAACGGTGCTGCTCATCGACGATCGCCAAGCCCAGATTTTGGAACTGGACCACATCTTCCAGCAAGGCATGGGTTCCGATCAGAATTTTCAACTCCCCGTTGAGTAACTCTTCATGGATGATTTTACGGGCAGATTTTTTCACTGAGCCAGTTAATAGAGAGATTTTCAAGCCCATCATTTCCGCATAGCCTTTCAGCCCCTCAAAATGCTGATTGGCCAAAATCTCCGTCGGAGCCATCAGACAAGCCTGTGCCCCCGAGCTGATCGCAATGAGCATGGAAATAAACGCCACCATCGTTTTGCCGCTACCCACATCCCCCTGAATCAGTCGGTTCATCTGCTTTCCCGACTTCATATCAGTGTAAATCTCCCGAATCACCCGCTTTTGGGCATTGGTGAGCTCAAAAGGAATATGGTTTTTATAAAAATCAGTCAGCAAATCGGTGCTTCCGAGAGATTGTCCCCGAAACTTCTCAGTTCGGGTCAGCTTGAGCATGAGCAGTCTAAGCTGCAGGTAAAAAAACTCCTCAAACTTCAGTCGTTTTCGAGCGCGATGAAGCAGTTCGGGCGATGTTGGAAAATGAATCTGGCGCACAGCTTCCTGCTTGCCGATCAATTGGTATTGATGAAGAATTTCTGGAGAAAGCGTCTCGGGCACCTGATTATACACCTGAGGCACGAGAATTTCCAGAATCTTGGAAATCCCCCTCGAGTCCAAAAACTTCGCCCGAAGCTTTTCGGTTGTGGAATAAACTGGTTGGAAATTATTCCGCTGCTCATTGGCGGCGGTTACTGGCTCCATTTCCGGATGTGCCATAGACCATTTTCGGCCAAACTGGGCAGGTTTTCCAAAAAAAATTAATGCCGTGCCGGCTAGAAGTTTCTTTTGAACCCACTGGATACCTTTAAACCAGGTCATTTCCATCTCGCCGGTGTCATCAAAAACATGGGCGACTAATCGACGCTTTACCCCGGCTCCGACCAGCTCCACATTTTTGATTCTGGCGATTACCTGGACATTTTCCAGCTCTTCATTCAGCTCTCGGATTTTGAAGAACTTCGTGCGGTCTTCGTACCGAAAGGGATAATGCTGTAGCAAATCCCCGTAGGTAAAAATATTCAGCTCCTTATTGAGGAGTTCGGCCTTTTGAGGGCCGACGCCTTTGAGGTACTCGATGCGGGTATCAAAAATGCCAGTCAAGGAAGCTGATTTTAGGGAAAAGCAAAATAAACCTCAAGTGAGTCTTTTCCCAAAAGAAATGGCGGGAATAGTCAAGAATTAATCGAGTCCGGTAATCGACTCCCAGATTTGATTTAGCCTTTCCCGTTGAGCTTGTTGACTTTGGAGAAAAATCATCTGGTTTTTGGCCCGATGGAAGTTTTGCTCAGGATAACTCACACGATAGTAAATATTGCCCTGCAAGTGATCGGTAAAAAACCGTAAGCCCATCATCAGCGTCATCACTTCACCACCAAGAAGAATAGATCGGCTTTCTTCCAAAGTCGAAAACCCCTTGACCCCATCCCAATATCCTTTGAGAAGTTCGTTAAATACTTCTGGAATGAGCTGAATCGAATCCCACTGGGTAGCCGTCTCGGGCAGGCTACAAGCCACCGTCCTTACCAAATCCCCGAAATCATACATCAAATACCCTCCCATCAAGGTATCCAAGTCGATTAAAGCTTCGACTTTTTCCAAGTTTTCTGAGAAAATCAGGTTGTTGATTTTGGTATCGTTGTGCATCACTCGGAGCGGGAGATTTTCCAATTGAGTCAAATACCAATCGATCAGTGGCTTTTGGCCCAAATAAAAATCAAGAATCCCCGATTCTTCCTCATTCAAATTTTTCGAAGAATCTGCCACCTCGACCAATTTTTCATACCTCAGATCGAGGCGATGAAAATTCGGAATCGTCTCCTGCATCTGATGCGCGTCGATTACTTTTGCCCAATCGGCAAATTCCCCATAGGCTTGTGCTGCTAAAAAAGCCTGATCCAAACCATCAATTTGCTGCAAGGTTTTCCCTTGAACAAATTCAAAAAGCCGATACTTTTTCCCGTCCCATTCCGAAAGCCCGCTTCCAAATCGATTCAAAATCGGAAGGGGAAGCCGAAATGGAAGGGGCTTTTCCTGGACCAAACCATACAGCAGTCCTAAATTATGGTCGATCCGATCCGGAAATCGAAATACGGTCTCATTGAATCCCTGCAGAACAAACCTCCCTCTGCTACATTTTACCAGATATGTCTCATGAATTAACCCTTCTCCAAAAAGTAAGACACTAATCTCCTGATTCTCAAACACTGGGTAAAACTCTCGAAGCTGAGTGGAATTCATTTGGTGATGATTTTGAAAAGAAAACTTTAAATCCTTGATTTCACTCAAAGGAACGGATGACCATTGAGCAAAAAGCCAATCAATTTTCCAAAAATATTAAAAAAGACTTTCCGAGTTAAGAAAAATTTTTTGTTAATTGATCGCCAAAATAAAACCCAGGACCTTATGAATGTGACCGCCTTGGATTGGGGCATCATCGCAGCCTTCTTTATTATTTCGCTTTTGATCGGATTGTTCACAGCCAAGTCGGCCGGGAGTTCGGCCAAAGAGTTTTTCCTCTCCGGCAGAAATATGCCTTGGTGGCTACTCGGGGTATCGATGGTAGCCACGACCTTCTCTGCTGATACTCCTAACCTGGTCACTGATATCGTCCGAAAAAACGGTGTGGCCGGCAACTGGGCGTGGTGGGCTTTTCTCCTCACAGGTATGCTGACTGTCTTTGTCTATGCCAAATTGTGGAGAAGATCTGAGGTAACCACAGATCTCGAATTCTATGAATTGAGATATTCTGGTAAGGGGGCAGCGTTCCTGCGAGCTTTCCGGGCAATTTATCTCGGAGTATTTTTCAATGTGGTCATTATGGCCACCGTATCACTCGCTGCGATCAAAATCGGCGGGGTGATGCTCGGCCTGAGTCCTGTTCAAACGCTTCTTATCGCTTCAGTTGTTACCGTGGTTTACTCTTCCTTGGGGGGGTTAAAAGGGGTTTTGCTTACCGATTTTTTCCAGTTTTTCATTGCGATGGCAGGATCATTTGGAGCAGCTTACTACGTCCTTGACCTTCCGGAAATCGGTTCCCTGAGCAATCTTTTGGCACATGAGGTGGTGGCGACCAAGCTGGATTTCATTCCTGACTTTACTGATCCCAATGTGTATATCCCGATTTTCATCTTGCCGATTGCGATCCAGTGGTGGGCTACTTGGTATCCCGGTGCAGAACCAGGAGGTGGAGGATACATCGCCCAGCGAATGCTTTCTGCCAAGGATGAAAAAAATGCGATTGGCGCAACCTTGTTCTTCAACGTAGCACACTATGCCCTCAGACCTTGGCCGTGGATTATCATTGCCCTTTCTTCCTTAGTCATTTTCCCAAATATTTCCGATCTCCAAGCCGCCTTCCCAAATATTCCAGTAGATAAATTGGGGGATGATCTAGCCTACTCGGCGATGCTGACCTACCTGCCGACAGGTTTGATCGGGATTGTTTTGGCTTCCTTGATTGCAGCGGTGATGTCCACGCTTTCGACCCACCTCAACTGGGGTTCCAGCTACGTGGTCAATGACTTTTACCTCAGATTCGTCAAGCCTCAGGCTTCGGACAAGGAACTGGTTGCTGTAGGCAGGATTTCCACCGTGGTCTTGATGGTACTTTCGGCCTTTTTGGCTTTGGCGATGTCCTCAGCCTTGGATGCTTTCCAGATTTTGCTTCAGATCGGAGCCGGTACGGGCTTGATCTTTATTCTGCGTTGGTTTTGGTGGAGAATCAATGCCTATACCGAGATTTCTGCGATGGCGATTTCATTCGTGGTGGCCATTTTCTTCGAGGTAATCAATCCCAAAATCGGCTTGATCGACATTCCCGCGGATCAATCTTACTTGAAGCTGATTTACTCTGTATCGATCACCACGATCGGCTGGTTGATCGTGACCTTTATGACTCAACCGGAAAAAGACGAGGTGCTTTTAGCTTTCTACCGAAAAGTGACTCCGGCCTCCATGGGTTGGAAAAAAGTCCTGGACCGCTACCCCGCCGAAAAGGAGGTAAAAGGAACTTTGGGCAAAGAAATCGGTCTGATGATCACCGGTACTTTTATGGTGTATTCAGCCTTGTTTTCGACAGGCTTTTTCATCTATGGAGAAATGGTATCCGGATTAATTGCAGGAGCGATTGCTTTGATCGGTGGATTTATCATCATCAGTTCCTGGAAAAAGCTTAAATAAGTTACCTTTCCCTAAAACCAAAAAATCCTGCTTGAATAATTTCAGGCAGGATTTTTTTTAGTTGCTCTTTTATCAATCCATAAATTTGACCGAATTGATCAGGTGAGTCATATCTATTTTGATGTATTCGATTACCGGTGCGAGCGAATCATTTTTCATCGCGGTATTGAAATACAAGGCTCCCCTCAGAAAATGCTTAGTAGAATCTGTAACAAAAAACTGAAACTGTGTGGGCACCTCCCCACTCAACTCGGCGACTACACTTGAGTAGCCATTTGGCGTCACCAACACACCTTCCTCGATCCCATACGCTTTGATTTGATGCTTGGCGGTGAGTTTAAATGCGTCGTTTGAGAGTGTTTTAAAATCCACCTCATCTCCGTCGATTCGCTTGTAGGTCAGATGTACTTTGGCTCCGAAATCCCGATAGTTGAGATTGATCCAGTTTTTCTCCTGAAGATTAAAAGAGTCGGGTTCGACTTGAGAATACTTCGAAAAATCAAGCTGATACGGATAGTCATACTCCAAACGGGAGTAATCATGCGCCGGAAGGTCGATTCGATTGTAACCAGGCGGCTTGGGCAGCCAATTTTTATCACAGGCAGTTAGACCTAAACAAATCAGTGCTATTCCGAGCCATTTTTTCATAAATCAAAATTAGCCTTTCCATTTGATATCCGCAGAGAATGAGGGAACTTTAACCTTCCACCAAAATTTGCAAGCACATGAAAACCAATCTTCGAGTACTCTTTTCCGCATTTTTCGCAGCGGTGATGATGATTTCTAGTTCGATGGTACAAGCTCAGACTACCAAGGAAGAGTTCCTGAGCAAATGGGAAAACAGCAAGAAATTCACTTTGGATGTACTTGCCAAAATGCCGGATTCAGGCATGGACTACAAAACCGACCCGGGAGCAATGACCTTCAAAGAGCAAATCCACCATATCGGAACTGCCATTGTCGGTATTTCCAAGGGATTTCTCAAAGGAGGTGAAAATGCACCTAATCTCGACGTCAAGACTGCCACTCGGGAGCAGCTTGCGGCATTTGTAGCAGCAGCATATGATTATGGAGCCAATACCGTAAAAGGTCTTTCCGTAGCGGATGAAGCCGAGAAAATCGAAGTGTTTGGCAATATGGTCAGCCGACGTCAAGTCGAAGCACTTTTGATCGATCACAGTACGCACCATCGTGGCTCGGCGATCGCTTACCTCAGAGCCGTAGGTGTAGAACCACCGGCATTTGTAGGATTCTGATTACTCTTTCCCAATCCACAAAAAAGCCCTTGCAGATCATCTCCGCAAGGGCTTTTTCAATTTTAGAGTAATCTTACTTCAAGCTTCCGATCATATCTTCCGGCTTGACCCACTCGTCAAACTGCTCAGAAGTCAACAAGCCCAGTGCGATAGCCGCCTCACGAAGACTAGTGCCTTCTTTATGCGCCTTTTTGGCGATAGCCGCCGCATTTTCATATCCGATGTGTGGATTGAGGGCAGTTACCAGCATAAGTGAATTTTCCAAGTGACGCTGAATCATCGGCGTATTGGGCTCGATCCCGATCGCACAATTATCATTGAAAGACACACAAGCATCACCGATCAATCTCGCAGACTGTAGGAAGTTTGCGGCGATTAGCGGTTTGAACACATTCAGTTCAAAATGTCCATTGGATCCACCTATTGAAATCGCTACATCATTACCCATTACTTGTGCTGCGACCATGGTCATCGCCTCCACTTGAGTGGGGTTGACTTTTCCTGGCATGATGGATGATCCCGGTTCGTTTTCAGGAATCAAAATCTCTCCGATTCCGGATCTTGGGCCAGAGGAAAGCATACGAATATCATTGGCTATTTTCATCAGCGAAACAGCAAGCTGCTTCAAGGCGCCATGGCTTTCGACCATGCCATCATGAGCGGCCAACGCCTCGAATTTATTTGGTGCGGTGACAAAAGGATGACCGGAAAGTTCGGCGATTTTCTTGGCTACGAGTTCGGAATATCCTTTAGGCGTATTCAGACCAGTACCTACTGCAGTGCCACCCAATGCTAGCTCGGAAAGGTGCGCCAACGTGTTTTTCAAGGCTCTTAATCCATGATCTAACTGAGCAACATAACCGCTAAATTCTTGGCCGAGTGTCAGCGGAGTCGCATCCATGAAGTGCGTACGGCCGATTTTGACTACATTTTTGAATGCTTCAGCTTTTGCAGCAAGGGTATCTCTCAGTTTTTGAACACCAGGAATGGTGTTTTCGACCACCATCTGATAGGCTGCAATGTGCATTGCCGTAGGGTAGGTGTCGTTGGATGATTGAGATTTGTTTACGTCGTCGTTGGGGTGGATTTTTTTCTTTTCATCTTCCAAAGAACCCCCAAGAAGTACATGTGCCCGGTAGGCAACTACTTCATTGACATTCATATTGGACTGTGTGCCCGATCCGGTCTGCCAGATCACCAATGGAAACTGATCGTCATGCTGTCCGGTGAGAATTTCATCGCAAACTTTAGCGATAATTTCTGCTTTTTCCTGGGCCAAAACTCCGAGTTCGGAGTTGGTCAAGGCAGCAGCTTTTTTCAATATGGCAAAAGCCCGGATGATCTCGATGGGCATGCGGTTTTTCTCCCCACCGATTTTGAAATTGTTGATTGAGCGCTGCGTCTGCGCACCCCAATATTTGTCAGCAGGCACCTCCACAGGGCCCATCGTGTCTTTTTCGATTCGGATAGTCATAAGTTTGGTATATGGGTTTGGTTTGATGTGGCCGCAAAGTTACAATCAAACAGAAGTTTAGCCTAAATCCACTTCGATTTAATCCTTGTCTTTGAGGTGAAAATTGATCAGTTGGTGGAAAATTTCCCGTGAGATTTTTACTTGCCTGTGAAAGAAAAAAAGACAAAGCGCATAATTCACAAAAGCCAATCCTAGGCAAATCAGGGCATTTTGGAAATTTTCAAGTGCAAAAAAATAAAAGAAAGAAAACGCGATCAGCACCACACTCCAGAAAACCAGAAAAAAAATCGCCACGGGAAACAGTCTAAATGACAGGAAAATGATTGATCCGCGAGGCGTGCTTTCCACTTTTCCTTCGATCAAGGGTAAGAAAGTCTCCCCTTTTCGAATAGCCCTTGAGATCCGAAACTTTTCCTGACCGATTAATCCATTGAATTGGATGGCTTGATCTTGCTGGCTTCGAGAATCCAGGTAGTTCACCTCCCGAGTGACACGCATCAGATGACCGAGCACTTCCTGTCGGGCAAGTGAACTGACGATGGTTTCGCTATGGTAGGGGATCAGGTTCAAGATTAGGCTTTGACAGCGATGCAGGAGATTTCGACATTTACATTTTTGGGAAGCTTACTCACCTCCACCGTCTCACGGGCTGGGGGATTTGATTTGAAATACTGTCCATAAGCCTCATTGATGGTAGCAAATTGGCCCATATCCCGGATAAAAATGGTGCATTTAGCCACATCAGCAAAACCAAAACCTGCCGCGCGAAGGATGGCCTCCATATTTTTCATGACAGCATGAGTTTCCTCGGTGATATTCTCATTGATCAGCTCACCAGAATCGGGATCAAGGGCAATTTGGCCCGAGATATAAAGTGTGTTGCCTGCTAACACTGCCTGTGAGTATGGACCGATGGGAGCAGGGGCTTCCTTAGTGAAAATAACTTGATTGGGCATAGAATTTACGATTTGAGAATTACGATTTAGGAGCTGGATAAGCATCTAAACCTTATTTTCTAATACTTACTTTAATTTTTTGTTTGAATTTTCCAGTATTTCAATCCGCCGGAACGAAAAGCTTATTCCAACCTTTCAATTTTGAACACCGAATATCCAAGTTTCATTTAGCTGGTGACTTAGGCTGCTTACTTTGCCTCATGAATACTGACCACTACTTACTTTCTCTTCGCTTCATTCCAATAGACATCCATTTCCGCGAGTGTCATTTCGCTGAGATTTTTCCCGGATTCCCGAGCGGCATTTTCCAAGTATTGAAATCGCTTGATAAATTTCAAGTTGGTCCGTTCTAGGGCTTCCTCCGGATTAATGTCAATAAAGCGCGCATAGTTGATCAGGGAGAAAAGTAAATCTCCGAATTCCCCGGTGGCTTTTTCCCGATCGATTTCCTGATCCGCGGCTGCGTTAAATTCTTCTTGGAATTCCCGCATCTCCTCTTCCACTTTCTCCCAGACTTGTTGTTTTTCTTCCCAGTCAAATCCTACACCACGGGCTTTTTCCTGGATTCGCATGGCTTTGATCAAGGCCGGAAGCGATCGTGGTACTCCTCCGAGGACAGAGGCATTGCCTTTTTCCTGAAGTTTGATTTTCTCCCAGTTTTGCTTTACAGTCTCCTCATCTTGGGCGATCGTGTCACCGTAAATATGAGGATGCCGACGCACCAATTTATCACAAAGCGAATGAATCAAGGTTGAGATATCGAAATTACCTTCCTCCGAACCGATTTTGGCATAGAAGACAATGTGGAGTAATATATCGCCAAGCTCCTTTTTGATCTCTTCAGGATCTCCTTCCAAAATCGCATCCGACAGCTCAAAAGTCTCCTCGATGGTCAGATGCCTGAGGCTCTCGGTGGTCTGCTTTCGGTCCCAAGGACACTGCTCACGGAGCTCATCCATGATGGTCAATAATCGATCAAAAGCAGCCAATTGCTCGGCTCGGGTACTCAATTTAGACATGACTTGGGAAACTAAGCTTAAGTTGTGGACGTTTTCGGAGTAAAGGTTTAAATTTGCGCAAATATATCCGTTATGACAACTGTACTGATAACTGTAGGCTTCGTGGCATTGTTCTTTGTGTTGATGTCTGTCCGCCTCATTTTCCTTAAAAACGGAGAATTCAAAGGGACTTGCGCCTCACAGAGTCCGTTTCTAAACAAAGAAGGAGTCACCTGTAGCCTGTGTGGAAAAACCGTAGACAACGATTCTTCCTGTGCCAATCCTGACAATGAAGTCGATAAGGTTTTGGCCAAATTCAAATAATCAACTCGAATTGATCTATATTTTTTCCCTGATCATCTTTTAAACCAACTTATTTGTGTCACTCATCAAATCTATTTCCGGCATCAGAGGTACTATCGGAGGCAAAGCCGGCGAAGGCCTTACTCCGATCGATGTAGTCAAATTTGCCTCAGCGTATGGCGCTTGGGTTATCGAAAAAACCGGAAACCCCAAGGTGGTCATCGGCAGAGACGCCCGCATCTCTGGGAAAATGATTTCCGATCTGGTAACCGCCACCCTTCAAGGCATGGGAATCCATGTGATTGATTTGGGACTGAGCACTACGCCTACCGTGGAATTTGCCGTGCCCCGAGAGCAAGCCGGCGGAGGAATCATCCTCACCGCATCCCATAATCCTATCCAATGGAATGCGCTGAAATTGCTCAATTCTGTAGGAGAATTCATCTCAGATGAAGAAGGTAAATTCATTTTGGAGAAGGCTGAAAAAGAGGATTTCAACTTTGCTGAAGTGAAAAAGCTCGGCAAATACACTTTCATCGATGATTACATCGATCGCCACATTCAGCATGTCCTGGAGCTCAAACTGGTAGATGTCGAAGCCATCAAAGCCCGAAATTTCAAGATCGTAGTCGACGCAGTAAACTCTACCGGAGGAATCGCTATTCCTAAGCTCCTTCGGGCTTTGGGCGTGACCGAAATCGAGGAAATGTACTGTACACCGGATGGGCTTTTCCCTCACAATCCGGAGCCTCTCCCAGAAAATCTGAGAGAAATTTCCAAAAAACTGGAAAAAGGCAATTTTGATCTCGGCATCGTGGTAGATCCGGATGTCGATCGATTGGCCCTTGTGAATGAGGACGGCTCCATGTTTGGAGAGGAATACACACTCGTAGCTGTAGCGGATTACGTGCTATCCAAGACTCCGGGAAATACCGTATCCAACTTATCCTCCACCCGTGCACTCAAAGATGTCACCATCAAGCGAGGCGGCACCTATACTGCAGCTGCTGTAGGTGAGGTCAATGTCGTCAATCAGATGAAAGCGGTCCATGCCGTTATCGGCGGTGAAGGTAATGGAGGCATTATCTACCCAACTTCACATTACGGTAGAGACGCCTTGGTGGGAATCGGCTTATTTTTGACTCATTTGGCCAAGTTTGGAAAATCCATTTCCATGCTCAGAGCGACCTATCCAAACTACCACATCTCAAAAAACAAGATCGAACTGACCCCTGAGATCAACGTGGACAAAATCCTCGAAGAAATCAGATCAAAGTACCAAAAGCACCCGATTAATGACATCGACGGCGTGAAAATAGAGTTTGAAAAAGAATGGGTTCATCTCAGAAAATCGAATACCGAACCGATCATTCGAATCTATTCGGAGTCAGATTCTGAGGCTACTGCAGAGCATCTTGCAAAAAAAATCATGCAAGACATCAAGGAGGTAGTAAGCGCTTCTTTGATCTGACCATTTTGAAAACCCGCAAACCCAGATATGATGAAAGTTTACTTTGACAATGCGGCTACTACAGCCATGGACGATCGGGTGATCGAGGCCATGCTGCCGTTTATGAAAACGCACTACGGCAATCCTTCCTCGGTCCACAGTCACGGCCGAGAAGTCAGGACTGCTATCGAAAAGTCCCGTAAAAAGGTAGCCGAACTACTCAATGCTAGCCCTTCAGAGATCTTTTTTACCTCAGGTGGCACGGAAGCGGATAATACCGCGCTCGTCTGCAGTGTGGAGACTCATGGGATCACTCATGCCATCAGCTCTCCGATTGAGCACCATGCGGTATTACACACACTGGAAGTATTGGAAAATAAGGGGAAAATCAAACTCAGCCTGCTCGATGTTGATCAGAATGGAAACATAGATTATTCACAGCTGACAGACTTACTGCAGAAAAATCCCGGTTCGTTAATTTCACTGATGCATGCCAATAACGAAATCGGAAACCTAAATGATCTTCAGAAAATCGGGGATTTGAGGAAGGAGTTTGGTGCTTTTTTCCACTCCGACACGGTGCAGACCATGGGGCACTATGTGCATGATCTGAAAAACTTACCTGTAGATGCCATTGTAGCAGGAGGACATAAATTTCATGGCCCCAAAGGTTCTGGCTTCCTTTATGTGAGAAAGGACAAAAAAATTCACCCCTTCATCCATGGAGGTGCACAGGAGCGAAATATGCGTGGAGGTACTGAAAATGTGATTGGAATCATCGGAATCGCCAAAGCGCTTGAGCTAGCTTATGAACACATGTCAGATCACCAAGCCCATATCTTATCAGTCAAAAAGCACTTTATCGAAAAACTGAATTCAGAAATCCCGGGAGTAGAATTCAATGGAATGTCCGCCGATTTGGATCATTCGCTTTATACTGTCCTCAACGTCAGCTTACCACCTTCCGAATCAAACCGGGGAATGCTCTTATTCAATCTCGATTTGGAGGGAATTTCTGCATCCGGAGGTTCCGCCTGTAGCTCGGGCGCGACGGTCGGTTCGCACGTTTTACGGGCTCTTGGACATCAGGCGGAGCGGGATTCAGTGCGATTTTCATTCAGTCGATTTAATACTCTTGACGAGGTCGATTATACCATCGAAAAGCTCAAAGAGCTGTACGCAGTGGAAGTATAAAAAAGTAAAGGAGCCCGAAAAGGCTCCTTTTTTCATGATCTAACCTAGATTCAGGTTTACTTTTCTGCAGGTTTATAGCCAATGGAATAGGGAGTCCATATTTCGTAAATCGGTTGGCCTTGAGAACTTAACCCACTGTGATGCCACTCTCCGTCTATCACCTTATAGTCAAAACTCAAGCTAGCCCCCACTCGGGAATTATCTCTGGAGAAAAACGTGATGTTCTCGGAGTATTTCCCGTCTTTGGCCGTGTAAGTACCGCCACCTGTACCGGAAAATTCTTTGGTCTCTGAATTAAAAGCCACCCACTGGAAGCGCCCTCCACTGAGAATTTTGATTGTCCTACGGGCCCCGGGAGTAGACCTCGAGATTTCTTCTCCACGCTTTCTCCCCGTAATCACCCAATTGCGCGTCAATTCATCTTTAGAGTCTGAAATACGCTCCCACACTTCCGTGAGCATTCCATCGTTGGTATTGGCAGTAAGTGTAAGCCTATTTCCTTTTAATTCCGCCTTGAATGGAGTTGTCGTGCCTACTTGAAGAGGATTTAACGTGAAAAAATCCAAGGTCTCTGAATACTTCCCCTTTTGATAGAGGAAAGGTCCTCCTCCGGCTCCGATAAAGGCATGGTCGGAAACATTTTTGATCCCGAAAGCAAAGTAATCGTCTTGGTAGATTTTGACATATTCCTGAGCTGTGACCGCATTCCCATTTTGGCTTACCAGCTTCCAAGCACCATCAAGACTTTGTCCATAGATCAGCCCTGAAATCAGAAAAAGAGGCAAAAGGAGATATTTTTTCATTGGATTTTGGGTTTGATGAAAGTTTCAATTTGGGTTATTAATTCAACATTGACAAGGAAGAAATTTCCAATGGTAAAATGCGTATTCAATGCAATTTGACTCCATTGGGGACCTCCCGCTCTACGGTAGCCAATACAATTCCGCCCATAGGGGAAGAAAATCCAGTCACCAATACCTCAGACATAAAGTCCGCAATCTGCCTTGGAGCAAAATTGACTACGCAAATCACCTGCTTGCCAATCAAAGAATCAGGTGAGTACAACTCAGTCACTTGTGCGGAGGATTTCTTTATACCTATTTCAGGACCTAGATCAATCCAAATTTTATAGGCCGGTTTTCGGGCTTTAGCAAAAATTTCTACCCGAATAATGGTACCAATCCGTAGATCGATTTTGGAGAATTCTTCCATGTCAATCGTTTGCATAGCCGTATTTTTTATTATTTTTAGCAACCATTTGAAAAACTCGAAGTTATACAAACGAACTTACTCTAGAAGCCATGCTGAAATTTTCGGAATTTCCTTTAAATAAAACCGCACTCTTGTTTTTCTTGGTGTTGGGAGTGGCTTTTTTCAGCAACGACACTTTTGCTCAGACAGAAAACGAGAAAGTTGAAGATCACATTTCCCGATCAAGTGATCGACCATCAGTAGAGGAATCCTTAAATTCTAAAGAGGCTTCACACATTTTATCTTTTCCATCTAAACCATCTACCAATCCAGGCAGTAAACCTACCACTGCAAATCAAGCAAAAAGAGACTTACCCGCAGGGGGATTGATCAAAGAAGGTGAGTCAAAAAAAGAATCCCCTTCGACACTATCCTTTAATATCTTCCTCTACATCGTAGATAAGTTCAAAGAGAATAAAGCAGACTGAACGGATAATAAAAAAAGGAGGCTGAAACCTCCTTTTTTTATTATCCTTTTGCGATAAAATCCTCCAGATCTTTCAGGCTTACCTTACCTTCATAGTAGGCTCTGCCAAATACGGCTCCATGAAGACCCATATCACGGAGTTTTCTGAAATCATCCACCCCTCTGACTCCCCCTGAGGCAGCCAAGTGGATTGTCGGGAACCGGGTTAACACTTCCTGATAAAGTTCAAAATTCGGTCCCTCCATCACACCATCACGGGTGACATCGGAGCACTTGAGGTATTTTAGTCCTCGTTCATAAAAGAATTCAATATGATCAAATAGATCTATTTCGGTCTTTTTTAGCCAACCTTTGATTTTGATTTTATGGTCCACAGGATTGGTATCCGCGGCAAGATTGATTTTTTCTCTCCCGTAAGAAAGGATAAACTGCGCAAATCGCTCCGGATAATTAGCCGCGGCAGAGGCGATGGTCACTGTTTTGGCACCAAACTCAAAGCATTTGATCACATCACCATCTGTAGACACCCCTCCGGTAAAATCGACCTTCAGATCGGTGTAACCTGCTATAGCTTCCAAAATATGGTAGTTTTTGGGCTCCCCTCGACGTGCCCCATCCAGATCGACCAAGTGAAGTCGTTCGATACCTATACCTTCAAATGCTTGGGCTATCTCCAATGGATTGTTGGAAATAACTTCTTCGGTAGCAAAATCTCCCCGCTTTAGGCGGACACATTTGCCATTAATCAACCAGATAGAGGGAATTATTTCAAACATATAAGTGAATTTAGCAGGGTAATATCGGATGCTTATTTTTTGGAAGTAATGCTAAATATACAACCACCCGTCTTTTTTTAAAGCAAAAAGGGACAAGAGATAGAAAAAATAAAATCAATCGAACTCATTTATAAGGAAAGTTTAAAATTTTGACCAAAAACTGATCAATAAAACAAAATAGCAATTCTGCCATCACTGCCTGAGGCCCAAACACTTTTCTGATCTGCCGAAACCTTGACGGCATGAAACCCAAGATTGGAGAATCTGGACCAATTAGTACCAAAATCCTCGGAAAAATCTGACCCGTTTGGCCCTACGGCCACCAATATTTTTCTCTTTTTCAAAAACGCCAATCCAGACCGATATCCAGTGGGGAATTTTTGAGAAAGGACAGCCTTTTGATTTTGGAAAATTGCAGAGGTTAAGCCACTTGCATCTGAGTCCTGAAAATCACCACCTACACCGACAATCCCGTTGTTTACAAATGAAATCGCAAAAATTCCCTGAGAAGCTTCTCCTTGGATGATTGGAGACTGAAAAAGTGTCCAATACTGCTGATCCAATGAATACAAATGAAGATTAGCAGACACTCCACCCGTCCCAAATACCAGAATGGAAGAATTGGATATCAAGGAAGAATTACTGGCCGCAAATGCTGCTTCTCCTGGATTAGCTTGTGGCAAAAAAGGCAAAGGTTGCCAAGTCTCACCGCGATCATAGGTCTCTAACACCATCCACTTGCCATCAACTGGATCTCCTAAGACAAATCCTCTTTTGTCCGTTATGAAAATTAAAGCATCAAAAAAGGCCTTTTCGCCCTCTTGATGGACCTTTTGCCAGGTCAAACCTGCATCGAATGTCCTATAAATCACCGCCGGCTGACCTGCCGACGCTACGATTGCGCTATTTTCATCCCAAGCATGAATCGCTCTGAAATCCACTGAATCCAAACCCGCTATGACACCTGCATCCCAAGTCTTGCCGCCATTGACAGTTCTCAGCCAGGTACCCTGACTTCCTACCGCCCAGCAAGTCTGTGCAGAAACGGGTGAAAGCCCCCGAAAGGAGGCTTTCACCGGTGATTGGAGTTCTTTCCATCGAGGCTGCTGCGCCAATAGAGACGAGAGCATACTCAAGTACAATAGAAAGAAAATCCAAGTTTTTTTCATTGAATATCTACTTTTCGATAAGCCTCGATCAGGGCTAATTCCCCTTCTTTTCCTGGCTTGGCATTTCCATGCTCCATACCCATGACTCCGGTGAACCCTTTGTCATGAATCCACTTGAATACATTGGAGTAGTTGATCTCACCAGTGCCCGGTTCTTTTCGGCCTGGATTATCTCCGATCTGAATGTAGGCAATCTCGCTCCAGGTTTTGTCCATGGTAGCGATGAGGTTCCCTTCATTACGCTGCATGTGATAGATATCGTAAAGGATTTTGCAGGCCGGACTATCCACTGCCTTGCAAATCATATAGGTCTGATCTGCATGACGAAGGAAAAGATCGGGATTGTCACTCAGTGGCTCTAGCACCATGGTTAGCCCGTGCGGCTCAAGGATTTCAGCACCACGCTTCAAAGCCTCGATGACATTGCCTGTCTGAACTCCTATCGGAAGATTTCTTTCAAAATACCCTGGAACCACAGTCATCCATTTGGCTCCGACACGCTTAGCGACTTCCACGGATTCTCGGCAGGTTTTGAGAAAAACATCGAGAAACTCTTGCTTACCTGTTGCTAAAGAAACTTTCCAATTATCACCTCCATCGATCACAAAGACCCCCATTCGCATTCCGAGATCCTGTAGGGTTTTCCCGATCAATTCTTGATCAGCCACAGATCGACGGAGCATTCCGTTATCCTCTAGAGATCGAAACCCTTGATCTGCCATGAATTTGAGCTCATCGACGATTCCACCCGGTGCATGATTTTTAAACATCCCAAAGTGCGGCGCAAAATCCATATTGAAAGTCGGTGCTGCTTTTGACGCTTTAGCCATAGCAGGAATACTCATAGCTCCGGCAGTGCCCAAAATAGCACTACCTAGGCCCATTCGCTTGATAAAACCTCTTCTTTCCATGGATTAGATCACTTTAGTTTTTCCTGGAACTGCATGAGGATAGAATCCATCGGCATTTGGGAGGAGTTTTGGCATCGCGTCCCATGCTAGCTTTTCGGGGAAAAGATCCACCTGACCATTGAGCGCTTCTTCCCAAGTCACAACTTTACCGGAGTAGGTCGCATATCGGCCCATGATCGCTGTCATGGTAGATTTTGCCGCATTTTCAGCATCGGCAAATTTATACTCACCCTTTACCAATGCCGCCCAAAGCTCATCGTGCTCTACTTGGTATGGGTTAGGATTATTATCACGGTTGTGAGTATAGATCGGATTTCCTTTCCAATCGGTCATGTTTCCGTGATTTCCGGCACTGAGATAGACTTTGCCCTTGGTGCCTTGGAAGGTCTCATCCACGCGATTGGCCGCCCCGGGGAAGTGGCGACACTCTGAGTGAATAACTGAGCCATCTTCATAGGTGAACGTCAACACATGGTGGTCAAATATTTCTCCATGATCTTTGCCTGTTCTGACCTGACGTCCTCCTGTTCCTTCGGCCTTGATGGGGTATCCATTCTTTGCCCAGTTTGCCACGTCGATATTGTGCACATGCTGCTCGACGATGTGGTCACCACAAAGCCAGTTGAAGTAATACCAGTTTCGCATCTGATATTCCATTTCGGTCTGCTCCGGCTTCCGCTCGCGAACCCACACCCCACCATCATTCCAATACACCTGACCGCCTACGATATCTCCCAAAGCTCCATCGTGAATTCGCTTCATCACTTCTCGGTAGTTGCTCTGATAGTGACGCTGAAGACCTACCACTACATTGAGTTTTTTTGCTTTTGCCTCTTCGGCAGCTGCCAGGACTTTTCGGATACCAGCAGCATCGGTTGCAACTGGTTTTTCCATAAAAATCTGCTTGCCCTGCTTCACAGCTTCCTCAAAGTGGGATGGACGGAAGCCTGGAGGTGCTGCCAAAATCACCACATCGGCCTCAGCAATCGCCTGCTTGTAGCCATCGAATCCTACGAACATTTTATCCGGAGTCACCGCTACTTTATCGGCACCATATTTTCCCGAGATAGCTTTGAAACTATTGTCTAAACGATCCTGGAATGCATCAGCCATTGCTACCAGCTTGATGGGATGGCCAGTTTCAAATGCCTGGAAAACTGCACCTGTACCACGTCCTCCACAGCCTATGACAGCAAGTTTTAACTCATTAGCCGGGGCAGCATAGGCGCCAGGCACCAAAAACGAAGGAGCTAACATCCCTCCTGTGACAAGTGCAGAAGTCTTCAAAAAGTCTCTGCGGGAATTCGAATTGTTCATATTACGGGTTATTTAGGTTATTAATAGTCTGCAATAGGTTCTTGGGTATAATAGGCCTGAATCTGTTCAGGGGATGGGGTATTGAGCGGTCTGACCAGACGCAGTCCGATAAATGGCGCCTCTGGAAACCACCATTGACTTTTCGGAATTTGTGGGTCAATTCGTTTCCATTTCGGATCGGAATTGGCTCTCATTGCTGAGCCGATTTCGTCCTCAGTGGATTTAAAACTTCCTCCTCTCACCACATGCGGGTACAATTTATCCGCTGGATTGAGTGGATTATCCTTGGGTGACCTGCTGTAGAAGTCAGCCTCATACAGATCAATGGTCCATTCCTGGACATTGCCATAGATATCATACAATCCCCAGGGGTTAGGTTTTTTCTTCCCAACTTCATGTGTCTGACCCTCACTGTTGGAAGCTATCCAGGCATATTCTGTAAGTTGGCCCTGATCACTTCCATAGAAAAAACGATCCTTAGAGCCAGCCCGAGCAGCATATTCCCATTCCGCTTCGGTGGGTAATCGATAGAAGATTCCGGTTTTCAAATAAAGCCAATGGCAATATTGCAAGGCTCCATATTGGGTCATACCCACGGCCGGTTTCCCTTCTTTCCCCATCCCAAAAGTCATATCCAGATAGGGTAAGCTCGGGCGGGTAAGTCCATCGACTCGCTCCTCTACTCCACCTTCGGTCATCGTTTCTTCATACTGCTTATCCAAAAAAAGCTCAAAAGCATCCCAAGTCACCTCATGAGTTCCCATCCAAAATGGGGCTATCTGTACTTCATGGGCCGGATTTTGATCCGGAAAAGCAGGATCATTATTCCCCATCATAAAAGTGCCTCCCGGTATTGGGGCCATATCAAATGAAACCGGAGTTCCCGGAATTTTTTGGGTATAAGGATCAAAAACCGCTTGCTGATTGAGCTGAAAACTCATCAAAATCAATCCAGCAGCGGAGAGGTACTTTTTCATAGGTTAGGTTTGGGAAAGTTGAATAATTGAAAATAAGTCTTTTTACAGCTATTTGGATGATTCTTTTGATAAATGGCTTTGATACAGATGTAATCCACGGTTTTTGAGGTGAATAGCCAGATAATTGCCCACTTGGGTGATCCCGCGAATTTCTCCTCGAAGTCCCAATCCGGATTCTTTGGCGGTCAGTGGTTTAAATTCACCTTTGCCATTTCCCAGCAAAACCAATCCATGAAGTGCATCCAATTTTCCAAACTTGAGCTTGGTGTCCAAGAGATTTCCTCCCAAAATGAGGTCTTCATATCTATCTCCATTGAGGTCTGCACTTTCCAGCGAAAATACTGGAGAAAACTGCGCCTCAATCGGCAGCGGTTTTGACTCAAATCTGCCTGATGAACCTAAGACCAAATAACTAGTCTCCAGTCGATTGATAAAAATGGAACGGGAATCTTTTCGCTCTTCCGGAGTGAATAACTCATCAAATTTCACTTGAGAGAATGATTTGAAATCCAAGTATCGCTTTTTTAGGAAATTCACTTGACCCAATACCTCATCACGACTTGGTGAAGGATATTTGACACCTTGGATGTAATAGCCCAAGATCGCATCCACCGATCCATTTCCATCAAAATCCTTGTAAAGCAGCTCCATCGGCTCGCTGTCACTGGCAAACAGCTGAGAGTTTTTGCCATGATTTCCCACAATCAATTCCGGCTTACCATCTTGATCCCAATCACCAACCAACAAGTTCGTCCAAAAACCGACTTCGGACTTTTCGAAATAGGTATTGGTCACATTGGCCCACTTGTCAGAAGTATTGGAAAAAACAGAAATCGGCATGGCATCACCAACCAAAATCAATTCTGCTTTTTGGTCCCCATCCAAATCAACCCAAGCTGCATCGGTGAGCATTCCGATGGATTTCAGTTCAGGAAGCAGCAGTTCAGTTTGATCTGAAAATTTCCCTTTTCCATCTCCGACCCAGATTCTTCCTCCCGGAGAGGTTGGATATTGGCCCGGATTTACTCGAGCTCCGACGAAAAGATCAATTATTCCATCGTCATTAAAATCGCCAGTAAGTGCTGTTCCTGTCGGGAAAGCCTCCTTGGGAAGTGCATCCTCGGTGAAGGTTAACTTTCCTTTTCCGTCGTTTAGATAGAGTCGATCTGCTAAAGCCGGATCCCCCAAGTTCCATTGGTACACTCCTCCACTTCCTACAAAAAGATCCAAATGACCATCGCTATTAGCATCAAAAGCCAAGGCGAAAACATCTTCGGAGTATTTTGCATTGCCAAAAGCAGTAGAATCGATACGGTTGATTTTCCCTCTGCCAGCACCAAAAAGCAACCTGCCACTAAGTCCAGCACCTCCACCCAAAAACAAATCCTCAACCCCATCCCCATCAAAATCTGCCGCAACAAGCGCTTTTCCATTGCCTGAAATGCCGAAATTCAACAGCGGCTGTCGTTTGAAATCATTTACAGGAGCTGCCTTAGCAAGTTGAATTTGCTGGACTTGGCGGAGAAGCGGATCTTGACCAGGAGCTTTCTCTGGATTTTTCACCTCCATTTCAGACAAGTTGAAGGTTAAGACTTGATTCGCCTGTAGTTCACCTACTTTTGAAATTCTTCCATTTGGCCAGCGAATGGTCAGCGAGTCGATTTTGGTTTTTTCCCCTAATCCAAAAATCAAATATGGTGCGACGGAAGACTGAAATCCACGATAAACGTTTTGTTCCTGCACCTGCATCATCCCGTCCGAAAACAGAGTCACTTTGGCTCCCTGAGCCAGTGAGTTTTTCCCGTCTCCAACTAGATTAATTCTTAAAAAACTTCCTTTCTGCTGCTGAATAGCCTGATTTTCATAGATCAGCGCTGGGGAATTCACATTATTTACCACCAAGTCCAGATCGCCATCATTGTCCAAGTCCGCATAAGCCGCCCCATTGCTATTGGCATTTTGACCCAGGCCCCAAGCATCACTTACATTTTCAAACTGGATTCCTTGGGCATTGCGATAGGTGTAATTTTTCAGATTTGAAGAGGACATAGACTTCACAAGGGTTAGCAAGTCTTCCCGCTTGAGTTGCCCGCCTTTGGTCTGAACATAATCGTCCATGTACTTGAGAAAATCCTGGTTGTTGTAATCTCGCAAATAGCCATTGGTGATGTAGAGATCCTTCCAGCCATCCAAATCGAAGTCTGCAAAAAGTGCCGACCAACTCCAGTCGGTATTGGAGATTCCAGCTAGTTGTCCTATTTCTTGAAATGTCCCATCGCCCGAGTTGAGATGGAGCATATTTCGCATGGTTTGATGGTAAAAACCACGCCCCAGATTCAGCTGGTACATTTCAAAATTGTCCGGAGAAAGGAGCTGCTTCTTGCGGAAATTATCCTCGGGAAGCATGTCCAAGGTAAAAATGTCCAGCAGTCCGTCATTATTGATGTCGGCGATGTCATTGCCCATGGAAAAATGGGAGACATGATCCAGCATTTCTTGGATTTGATCTTTGAACGTGCCGTTTTTCTGATTGATATAAATATAGTCCGGCATCGTGTAGTCATTGCCAATGTAGATATCCGGCCAGCCGTCGTCGTTGATATCGGCTACATTGACTCCTAGTCCGTAGGAAAGGCTGGAGGAAGAAATCCCGGCTTGCTCCGTGACTTCGACAAATTTCCCATTTCGATTTTCGAAAAGTTGGGAGCCTGATTCGTGTTTTTGCCGGAGCAGGACTTTGGTGAGATTGGGGTCTTGATTTTGTACGGAGCGGATATTGTGATTGAGTAGAAAAAGGTCCAAATCCCCATCCCGGTCGTAGTCAAAAAATGCTGCTGATGTGGAGGTGTTTTCCGAATCAAGGCCATATTCTGCAGCCATTTCTTTGAACTTAAGCATACCGCTTTCGTCGTTTCCTTGGTTGATAAAAAGCTCATTTTTTCGCTTTTCAGGCTGCAAAGCACCTGATCTACAGAGGTAGATATCCAAAAGTCCATCCCCATTGACATCTGCGAAAACGACACCGGTTTTCCAAGGCCCCGGTCTTCCTGAAGCTCCAGATTGCTGAGCAATTTCTTTAAATTTCATGCCACCCTGATTCAGATACAGGTGATTGTCTCCCACATTGGAGGAAAAATAAATATCGTCTAATCCATCCTGATTGAGATCGCCAACTGCCACGCCTCCACCGTTATAGAGGTACTCATACATGAGTACATTGAGATTAAGGCTTTCTTCCAGGGGATTGGAAAAGGTGACTCCCGTTTGGGTGGAGGAAAGAAGAGTAAAAAGTGGAGGAGAAGCAGGAACTGAATTCGTGTCATCTGTGGCAGTCTTTGGCTCACAGGAATAAAAAATCGAAATCAGGGATAGAAGGTAAATGGAAAGCTTACGGTAGCGCATAGTAATAAAATCTGAGCTACCCCAATTGGGATAGCTCAGACAAGTTAATAAGGATTAATCGTATCCCGGATTCTGAATCAATTCAGAGTTTCTGTTGATTTCATCTCGGTGAATAGGTAGGTAGTACATTTTATCCAACCACTGACGATTTTCCTTTCCTGGATCCATTTCGATCACTTTGTACACATAGTTGTATGAATCTGGATCGTATCGATAGACGGATACATTTTGTCCTGGCTTAAGTGTACCGGTGATGTTAATTCCGTTGGCTTTCCTGCCTAGGGTTTCAGCTGCGATCATCCATCTACGAGCATCGTGATAACGCTGCTCCTCATAAGCCATTTCAATTCTTCGCTCATTTCGATAGCGCTCTTTCAAGGCTTCGCCAGTTTCGGTAATTGCTGGAAGGCCTACTCTGAATCTCAACTGATTGAGCCAAGCCTTTGCTTCATCCTCTTGACCGAGCTCGATAGAGGCTTCTACGTAGTTAAGCACTGCTTCGGTATATCTCAACACTGGCCAAGGAACCTCCTGCCATGTATTTTGATCCACAATAGCAGGATTCGCATCGATAAACTTGCGGAAATAGTAGCCAGTGTAAGAACCATTCCAGTCTTCGATCGGTGAGTTACGCGTATCCAATCCAAAGTGGGTTACTTTTTCACCGGAGGAGTTCACAACCTCATAAGTACCTGTCTGGATTTGCCCGCGTGGGTCACGAGCCTGATTGGCAGAGGATCTTGGTTTCCACTGTGCACCGTCATAGAGAACAGAGGCGTAGAACCGTGGCTCACGATTTTGATACGGTGCTGAGGCATGCTCAGGATTATCCCAGTCAAACTTGGTTCCATCCATCATTTCGTAGTCATCCACGAGTGTCTGAACAGGTGTATTACCCGCCCAGTTGTTGTAGCCATTTGGACCATTGAAAAGCCCTTGGCGTCCACCGTTTTCCTGCTTTGCATTGATAAAATAGCGACCAAGAATTATTTCTCTTTCGCCACCATTTCTCGCCATGGAATTGTTCACATAATTCTGAACACCTTCTTCAAATGAAACCGGGGCAGAAAGACCCATTTGATTTCCGGTGGTTTTATCCAATACGGCTTTAGCAGCAGCTTGAGCTTTTTGCCATCTTTCAGTACGATTGCCTGATGGGTATGCCAAAATCTCCAAATTAGCGTAAGACGCATGAAGCGAAGATTTTGCGGAAGCTGTAGGACCATCATGAAGATCACTAGCTGCATAGAGCAAAACTCGAGACTTCAATGCCAACGCTGCTACTTCGGAGGCCCTACCTCGGATCACTGATTTTCCAACCAATAATGAAGCAGCCTGATCCAAATCTCCTACAATGAAATCCACACATTCCTCAAAGGTATTTCTAGGAATAGTGAACTTTTCGGCATCCAAAGTATAAGGAGCATCTACGATCGGGAATCCACCATAATATCTCAATAATTGATGTGAATAGTAGGCTCTAAGGAAATACGCTTCACCCAAAATTCGGTCAGCAGTAGCACCCTTTGCAGGATAATTGGGATCTGTAAGCTTACTGATCGCCAAATTAGCCGCTCTGATTCGGGCATACATATTATTCCAAGAGAGGGTTCCGTTTACCCATCCGATATCAGCAGGATTAGATCTCGCCTCAGTGATGGTGGTGATCCCTCTACCTGGGTGAGTGAAGATCGCTTCATCAGTTAGTGAAGCGAGCATTTGCTCGTCAAAGCCCCCATTTCCAAATCCCTGATAAACTCCGACAACAAAAGCCTCAGAGAGTGCAATGTCTGTCCAAACAGCTGACTCAGACACCTCACCTAAAGGTCGGGTGTCGAGAAAGTCGTCGTTACAGGCAGAAAGTGAAACTAAAGCAGCAAAAAGCAGTGCCAAATATTTATTTGATGTTTTCATAAGTGACATTGATTAGAAGGTTACAGAAAGACCTGTGCTGATGATTCTAGCTTGAGGATAGTACTGACCAGTGGAGTTATTAGACTCTGGATCGTACACCTTCAGCTTATCCCAAGTGAGCAAGTTGAGTCCGTTTGCAAACACTCGAAGGTTACTGACTCCGATTTTTTCTGCCAGGTGCACAGGAAGGTTGTATCCGATCTCCATGTTTTTCAAACGCAAATAATCAGAGCTTCTGAACCAGTAGGTATTACCACCTGAGTAGTACTGATCGCTTCGGTTAGCGATGCGAGGATGAACTGAGCTTGGGTTGTCGATGGTCCAGCGGTTTTCATAGATATCGAGGAGGTAGTTACCGATATTTCCAGATTCACCGGCGCTGACATATACTCTCGCTCCTAGCGCACCCTGGAAGAGTACAGACATGTCAAAATTTCTCCACTGCAAGTTGATGTTGGCACCACCTTGGAATAGCGGGATATCGTTATTATCCATACGTACTCGATCATCAGGGGTAATTTTACCATCCCCATCGTAGTCCACATAGCGCATGTCTCCAGGTCTGAGGTTATTGGTAATTCCAGAATAATCCAGCGTCTCGGAATTAATTTCTTCTTGATTTCTGAATACTCCATCATACTGGTACACCAAGAACGTATTCATAGGCTTACCAGTGGAACGCTGCCATTCGGGCGCTCCGGGAGCCTCATCCCAGAATAGGATTTCGTTTTTAGCATAACCCCCATTGATGCTGAAGGAATAAGTCAAGTCACCTTTATTTCCTCTCAATCCCAAGTTCAAGTCAAACCCTCTGTTGGCCACTTCACCGATATTTTCGGCTGGAAGGTTGATCCCTGTACTTTGAGGAATGGAAGCATTTCGCTGCCAAAGGATGTTTGTTCGCTTGTTGTAGAAGAGATCAAACTCGAAGAAAACTTTCCCGTCTAGGAGTTGACCTTCAAAACCCAAGTTGGAGTTATTGGCCACTTCCCAAGTAATACCTGTGTTAGGCACTCGAGTTTCGAATAAGGTTTTGGTCTCTACCCCATTGGTAATGTATGAGCTGAAACCATAGGTAGAAAGGAACTGATATTCTGCAATTCGATCATTACCCATTTGACCCCATGAACCTCGGATTTTGAAGAAATCAAAGGTTTTTCCGATGGAGTTTTGCCAGAAACTTTCGTCAGACAACACCCAACCCAACATGATTCCAGGGAAGAAACCGAACCGGGTATCTTTAGGGAAAATGTACGAACCGTCATATCTCCAAAGGAATTCGGCAAGGTATTTCTCTTTGTAGTTGTAAGCCATACGACCGAAATAATTCATACGGGCCTGCTCAAATGCTCCACCACCGTTGTTTCTTTCGAGGTCACCACCGGCAAACATCTGATCGATGGCAGTAGAAATGAAGTATCTACGGAAAGCATTGAAGTTATTTCCTTCGATAGTTTCCTTGTTGAGACCAGCGAGGAAATTGATACCGTGCTTGTCCTGGAATTTTTTCTCATAAGTCACTACAGTACCCAAAAGGATGTTGAGCTGATTGAAATTTTGCTCTGTCAAACGTGGGTCGGCTGGGCCTCTCACTGTAGCTACCAAGTTTGGAGTTACGCCATCGTCTTGGAATCCATTACCCAGCTGATACAAGGTCCAAGGAGTCTCCCAACGCTTCATGAACCGCATAGACTTATCTACAGCCGCTGTACCCGTCACTTTTAAACCTTCTACGCCCGGGATTTTGATTTCCAAGGTACCATTAGTCTGGATGTAGTCGCGGGTATCGCGGTCATATCCAGTAGCGTTTGTCGTAATTACGACTGGGTTTTCACCGTTTTCGATGTCAGGTCCTGGGAGACCGTTTGGCCAGTAGGCTGGCTGATTTGGCTTTCCACGCATCTGCATACGGAAGATTGCACCAGCACCACGAGTTGGGAAGAATCGGTATTCCTCACGGCCTAAGATACCCAAACCAACTTTCACATATTTATTGATGTTGGCATCCAAGTTTACTCTAAAGTCATACTGCTTGTAACCGGTCGCAGCGTTTTTGTAATACGCATCCTGATTTTGGTATCCAATGGAGGTCAAATAGCGGAGGTTTTCATTTCCACCGGTCATTTGAATATTGTACTGTTGCTGTGGAGACCAAGTTTTCAGAGTTTCTTTATACCAGTCGGTATTGGGATACAGCCAAGGATCGGATCCATCTTTATATTTCTGAATTTCTTCCGGTCCATATGGAGCTGTTCTTACCTGACCATTCGGACGGGTATATTCTCCGGTAGTTTTGTAGGCTTGGTTTGCTGCATCCCATTCACTTACAGGCAATCCGTAAATATCCAAATCATTGAGCATCTCGGCATACTGTGCCGCATTGGCCAATTTGGGGATTACTGTAGGTTGAGAAAGACCAAAATTAGACTGGAAAGTCAATTCCGGCTTTCCTGTTTTTCCTCTTTTGGTTGTCACCAAGATAACACCATTTGCAGCCCGTGAACCATAGATCGCGGCCGCTGCATCTTTCAGTACCGAGATACTTTCGATGTCATTGGGGTTGATACGCTCCAGACCACCTGCACGGGCAGGAATCCCGTCAATTACAATTAACGCTTCATTGTTTCCCAAGGTATTGGATCCTCGAATACGGATGCCAGACCCATCGTAACCAGGCTCGCCTGATCGGTTAACTGCAATTACACCCGGCATACGACCTGCGATGGAATTGGACAAGTTCATGGTCGGGGATTTGGCTAGGTCAGTACCTTTCACGGAGGCTACGGAACCGGTGATGGTTTCTTTTTTCTGCTCCCCGTATCCTACCACCACCACTTCCTCTAGCGCTTTGGTATCCGGATTAAGCGTGATCGTAAGATTACTTTGAGCTCCTACAGGGACTTCTTGAGTGACAAAGCCAATAAAAGAAAGGACCAGCACGTCGTCATTAGAGCGAACTGTGATTTTAAAATTCCCATCCACGTCGGTGACTGTTCCGGTGGTGGTACCTTTCAGAAGTACAGACACTCCCGGTAGCGGGAAATTATCTTCTCCTGAAATTACAACTCCAGACACCTCCCGGGTCTGGGCTTGTGCTATGCCGTAGGCAAAAAAGCACATGAAAAGTAGCAGACTGAATAGCCTGCCTTTAGTAGAAAGTTCCATAGGCAATTTTGGGTTAGTTTGGAAACTTTCAAATGAAGAGAATTTTAGCAAGAAACCCCTACCTGTTTCTTTTTAAAAAATGACTGTTTTATGCCGTTTAACGAAATCGTTTCGGTATAATTCAGCATAAAAAGCATTTTTTGTTGAGTTTTCATATCTAAAAGATTAAACAATTTAATGGGAACTATGTATTCATGCCGAAATAATTCAATTATTCTAAAAAAAAATCAATTTTACCTACATCTTTTTGACAACCTCAGATTTCGGTATTCTCAAGGACCACATTCCTCTCAAATCCCCCACTTGGTGGCCTTTGGCACGATCATCAGGGTAGAGCTCGTTGATTCTTTGAAGCGTCTCTTCATTGATTTCTTTGCCGGCTTCACCATGACAGGTCAGACACATTCCGTTTGGAATCACAATCGGTTTAGTATAGAGCAATACTTCACCATTATCGACTTTTTGGATGTTGGGCTCGCTTTTCAGGCCGTTTTCGGCATTGTATTCGTAGGCTTCCAAAATGGCCTGCTCATCAGGTGTCGGCTGATCGTTTGGGTTTCTGAATCGATTGGAAGCACGCCGAATGCTGACTTGATAGGTATCACTTACGTTTTGCAAAATGCCAAGTGCGTTTACATTACAAAAATCAATCGCACCAGCCACACCTTTTTGGGCTATTGCATTCTGCAACTGAGAGACGAGTTCCTTTTGGGCCACCGTAGAGATCGAATCCCCCCACTCCATAGCCTGCTCCAAAATCTCGGCTTCAGAAAGTTTTTTGACCTCCATATTTTGATTGACTTCTTCGAAAACCTCTTTGGAAACCCGCTCCTGAGGTCCACATGAAACTAGAAGTCCTGTCACTACAATTGCCAAACTTACTTTCAGATAAATTTTCATAAGTCAAATAAAGATTTTACATCGTCTAATATCCCCAAATTATAGTTCATTTCTTTTATCTTACCTTTAATTTAACTTTTTTACTACCCGCTTTGCCTTGAGCTTATATTGCAGTTGAAATTCAGAAACCGATGAAAAAATTCCTTTTGGCCTCTTTACTTTTAATCTACAGCACGGCGTGGGTGAATGGTCAGACATGGACTCGAATGCAGAGTTGGGGTTTAGACTTTGAGGATATTCATTGGATCAGCGAGCAAAAAGGAATCATCGTCGGAGATCAATTGATCACCTATACCGAGGATGGTGGAGCTACTTGGCAAGAGGTACTTCAAAAATTCGACTTTAGATTAACTGGCGTGACGTTCATTGATCCCATGGTGGGATTGGCCATCGGGGAAAATGGAAAACTTATCAAGTCCTTAGATGGTGGCTTGACTTGGTCAGATCAAAATTCAGGCACAGAGGAGAACCTCCTGTCCATCGCGAAGACTAAATCAGGAGTGATTTTTATTTGCGGTGAAAATGGCCTTGTACTTAAATCTACCAATCAAGGATCATCTTGGTCAAAATTAGATCCAGGTCTATCCACAGATCTTTTCAGTCTGTCCATCCCTCACGAAGACTCCGTATTCATAGGCTCCGAATCCGGTAAGATTCTTTTTAGTCCAAACAAAGGCACTACCTGGAGCAGCATCAGTACTGCTTTCTCCCAGCCTATTTTTTCGATTCAAACTGGAAACAACGGAAACTGGCTTTTGGCTGGAGCTAATGGAACTGCCGGAGTTTCGAAAGATTTTGGAAAAACAGTCTCACTTTTCAACCTTGGTACCGCAGCTTCCTTGACAGACATCCGCTCTTGGGGTTCAGACTTACAAGATATTGTGATCACAGCAGCTGATGGAAAAGCTTACATCAGTACTAACTCAGGTCAGAATTTCACCTCGATCAGCTATGGTGCTGAACTAGCAACGGGATTGAATAGAATTTCAATTACTCCAGATCAGCGATTGTTTATGATAGGCAAGTCCGGCAGCCTGATCCGATCGGTGGATGCGGGAAAAACCTGGTCTACAGTTCTGATGGGCAAACAAACCGACTTTGTGTCCATGGATATGGAATCTCCCACTTACGGATTTTTTGGGGGGAGTGACGGCAAAATTTTCTTAACCACCAATGGAGCAAATACACTGATAACGAGATCACTTCCCGAACCAGCCCAACTTTTTTCACTGGAATTCTGGAACACTAATTTTGGCTATGTCACCACTGACTCTGGAGTCATCTATCGCACATCCAACGCCGGTCAGCTATGGGCAAAACGAGAAATCTCCACACCAAATGACATTAAAGGAATACATATCTTTTTAGCATCTTTCCCCTATGTCGTCGGAGCCAATGGCACGATCGCCCGATCGTCAGGTTCTAGCGGAGATTCTTGGGAGGTTTTTGGGCCAAATAATACCCAAACTACAGCAGACATCAATGACATCAGTGCATATGATCTCCAGACCGCTTTTGCTGTAGGAGATGGAGGAAAAATACTCTGGTCCAACAATGGTTCAACATGGGAATCCATCCCTAGCAGTACTACTGAAAATCTCAATTTTACAACCAGAATTAATGGCACTTCATCCTATGCAGTGGGTGACTCGGGCACAGCCCTGAAATCCACCGATCTCGGCAGGACTTGGAGGCTGATCGATACCGGTGTATCCGAGAATCTACACGGAGTTGACTTCTTCGGAGATAACTTTGCAATAGCGGTAGGAGATGGTGGATTAGCGATTGTCAGCAATGATGGTGGGGAGTCATGGACCAAATTGGAAACCAGAACTTCTCAGGATCTACTGACTGTTTTCGCAGTCAGCCCTAATGACGCCATTGCTGCCGGGAAAAACGGCACCATTATCAAATACAACTGCTTCCCTCCCACCGGAAGACTAAGTACAATTAGCGGTCCGACCGAAACTTGCATTTCATCTCAGATTTATTCTATATCGGACCAACCGGAGTCAGGATCAAACCTGATATGGCGGGTGGATGGAGGAACTATCCTCTCCGGACAGGGAACCAGTCAGATCGAAGTACTCTGGAACAACCCCGGCCGAGGTGGGATTTTTGTGAATCGGTCTAACTTCTGCGGGTCTGGTGAAACTTCATTCATCGAAGTCAAAGTGGAAGCTTCCCCAGTCGCCAATCTTGAAATTGAAGGTGATGGGATAAAATGCGTGGGTGAACAAAGCTCCTATACGATACCCGCCCTCGAAAATCACGAATACCTCTGGAAAGTGACCGGAGGAGAAATCATCCAAGGTCAAAATTCTCCCTCGATCACCGTATCTTGGACTACAGCAGGCCTTCAATCCGTATCCCTTGAATTGACGAATAAATGCGGAAGCACTGCTCTGAGGGAACTTCCTGTCCAAATCGCACAAACTCCTGACATAACATCACCTATTTCCGGTGAGGCGCTTGTGGGTCTGATCACCGAAGTATATGAAATCGAAAACCTACCCAATCTGGATTACCAATGGACTGTTTCCGGTGGCGGCAGAATCCTCACGGGTCAAGGTACTGCTCGGGTAATTGTATCTTGGGAACAAGAAGGCAATTTCAACTTATCAGTCCGAGCCCAAAATGAATGCAATTTTGGACCTGAACAGACCCTTCCTGTCACTGTAAGTATAGTCACTTCCCTGGAATCCCCTGTACCAGATAGTGCTATCCGACTGTTCCCAAATCCAAGTTCTGGTACAGTCACGATCGAAAGCACCTTCTTAGATCAATTCAATCAAGTAACTCTGGTCAATTCACTCGGCCAAACCATCCTTACACAACCAATATTGATCGGAGAAAATCAAATTTATCTTGAGAATCTTCCTCAAGGATTGAACTTTGCCATTTTGGAGGGAAAAAGCGGACGGATAATCAAAAAAATCTTGGTGAAGTAAGAAAAAAATTAAACTCTGACAGTCCGGAAAAATGAAGGTGCTCGCAAAATTTTATTCTGCAATTAAAGAATAGAATCCAATTTATTCTAAAATAATCGGAATTATTACCTAGTATTTTTTTGAGATTCAAAATAATATTTGAATCAACTTTTGTCTATGATAGGGGAATTTTGGTGATTTGGACAAAAATAAAAACCCAAATATGAACCCACGGCAATTTCATCCGGAAAGCCTCATGATGTCCCATGGCTACAAGCCAGAATGGTCAGAAGGAGCCATCAAATGTCCCATATTTCAGACTTCAACTTTTGTCTTCAAAACAGCAAAAGAAGGGAAAGAATTTTTTGAATTAGCCTACGGCAAAAGAGAAAAGTCACCCGGGGAAGAACCCGGTCTGATCTATTCCCGCCTGAACAATCCTGACCTGCAAATTTTAGAAGAGCGACTATGCCTTTGGGATCAGGCCGAGGAATGTGCCGTTTTTGAAAGTGGTATGTCAGCTATCTCTACAGTTCTTTTGGAGTTTCTCAGACCTGGGGATTACCTGCTTTACAGCATGCCGGTCTACGGGGGTACGGATCACTTTATCAACAAAGTACTACCTCAATATGGTATTAATGGAATTGGGTTTACAGCAGAAGACAATCTGGAGGAAATTCTCCAAAAAACGGAAAATCTTCCGGTCAAACTCGTCTATGTAGAGACTCCTGCCAATCCCACCAATGTCCTTTTTGATTTAGAACTATGTCGAAAAGTAGCTGACAAGCTCTCTGATACCGATCGTCAAGTCTATGTGATGGTGGACAATACATATATGGGACCACTTTGGCAGCATCCGCTCAAACATGGTGCTGATCTAGTCCTCTACTCTGCCACCAAATACATCGGAGGCCATTCAGATTTGATCGCAGGCGCGGTATTGGGACGATCAGAACTGATGCGCCGGGTGAGAACCCTTCGGACTTTTTTGGGAAATATGGCAGGACCATGGACAGGTTGGCTACTGATGAGAAGCTTAGAGACACTCAAAGTCAGAATGACTCAGCAGGCACTTAATGCAGAAAAAGTTGCTGATTTTCTGGCCGCCCATCCCAAAGTAGAAAAGGTGTACTATTTGGGCCATTTGGCAGAAAACTCTGATCAATATCGGATTTTCAAAAAACAGCTTTCCTGCGCAGGAGCAATGGTTTCTTTTGATATTGTTGGCGGGGAAAAGGAAGCTTTCGAGTTTCTGGACAACTTGAAACTTTTCCACTTGGCGGTATCCCTAGGAAGTACAGAGTCACTTGCCGAGCACCCCGGCACCATGACACACAGCGATGTCAGTGATGCGGATAAAGAGAGGTTGGGAATTTCAGAAAAACTGGTACGCCTATCCATCGGAGTAGAGCACTACGAGGATCTGATTTGGGATATACGGCAAGCTTTGGAAAAAGTCTCCTGATTAAATGATCAGGGATGAAGTCTATTCTTCATCCCTGATCATGACATATTGGAAGATGTCTCCAATGCGTCCTCTTTTGATAAACGCTTTTTTCAGTATTGCCTCGGGAATATATCCGGCTTTCTCGAGCACATTCATGGATTCCCCATTGAAATCATAGACTTGTGCAAAGATCCGCTGTATATCAAACTTGTCAAAAATATATCGGGTATAGAGCTTTACCGCTTCGGTAGCAATGCCTTTTCCCCAAAAAGGCTCTCCCACCCAAAACCCAAGTTCCATATTTGGCTTGAGCTCATCTTTCCCACGTTCGGCACCGATAGCTCCAGCCAATTTGCCTTCAAACTCAATCGCAAAATTCTGCGGTGGATTAAATTTCTGATTATGCTCGATCCAGTGCCGGGCATCATGTATAGTATAGGGCTGAGGGTAGCTATCCCTCAGATTCATTGCAATCTTGGGATTATTGGCTAGGGGATAGAGTTGATGAAAATGACTTTCATTCCAGGTCACTAGGCTTATTTCTCTTTCTCCCGATAAGGTCATATAGTACTGTGTTAATTTTTTGGGTCGATTTGAAAGTCAATATACTTCGTAATTCGGTGGTCACCAAAGCGAAATGTTTACTCAATACCACCAGCCTGCATCTTTTCGAGATTTTCGGCCAATCTCAGGGCAGAAATAAACTCTTCGATATGCCCATCCATTACTTCGGGGAGATTATAGACGGTCTTATTGATTCGGTGATCGGTCACTCTAGACTGGGGATAGTTGTAGGTGCGGATCTTATCTGAACGATCACCACTTCCGACCATGGATTTTCGCTGGGCTCCTACAGCTTCATTATGCTTGGCTAACTCTATCTCATAAAGTCTGGAACGAAGTACTTTCAGTGCTTTTTCAAAGTTTTTTATTTGGGACTTTTCGTCCTGACAGGTTACGACAAGGCCCGTAGGATTATGGGTTAATCTCACCGCAGAGTAAGTCGTATTTACCGATTGACCACCTGGACCTGAGGAACAATAAGTGTCTTTCCGGATATCATTCATGTCCAAGTGCACCTCCACTTCGTCCATTTCGGGCAATACAGCCACCGAAGCAGCGGAAGTGTGTACTCGCCCTTGTGACTCAGTAGCAGGTACGCGCTGTACACGATGGACGCCGGATTCATATTTGAGCATACCATACACGTCTGCACCTGATACCGTAGCGATGATTTCCTTGTATCCTCCTGCAGAACCAAAGGTCAAATCCAATACGGTCAGTTTCCAGCCTTTCATCTCACAGAATCGCTCATACATCCGGAATAGATCACCTGCGAAAATAGCTGCTTCATCTCCACCTGTACCTCCACGGATCTCCAAAATACAATCTTTTGAATCATTGGGATCTTTGGGGATGAGCTGCTGCTTGAGTTCTTCTTGAAGTACTTCTTTGCGGCTCCTCAAGTCATCCAGCTCTGCTTTGGCCATCTCGCGGAACTCCTGATCTTTTTCCTTTTCGAGGATTTCCCTTGAGCTGTCTATATTTTTCAATACCAAAACATATTCATCGTACAGCTCGACGATTTTTTCCAGGTCTTTATATTCTTTGGTCAACTTAGCATACTTGTTCATATCCGACATCGAATCCGGCAAAATGATCAGTTGACCTACTTCTTCAAATCGCTCTTTAAGGGCTTGTAATTTATCCAGCATAGGTTTTTACTTGGCTGCGCAAAAGTACGGATTTTATTGGCTGGCTTGTGGCCAATTCCTGCCTAGAGCATATGTTTTGTAGCAAGAAAGAATTATTTGAGGTTAGGATAGTATGAGAAAATCACCTCTGATTCTACTACTTTCCTCTATATTTTTCCTCTCTTCTTGTGAAAAAGAAGAGCCATTATCAGGCTGTATCGATCCGCAAAGGATCAGAAGTGGACCTTGTTCCTTTGATTATACATCAGTCTGTGGTTGTAATGGCAGGACCTATCCAATTGCCTACTCTGCGGATTTAGCAGGACTAAAATCATGGACCGCAGGAGCATGCAAGTAAAAAGCCCGAATCATCTTCGGGCTTTTTGACTTTTTATTCCACCGTCACAGACTTGGCTAAATTTCTGGGTTGATCCACATTACACCCCCTCATCACAGCGATGTGGTAGGAAAGCAGCTGAAGCGGAATCACAGAAAGTAACGGAGTAAATGCTTCATTGGTCGGAGGAATCTCGATGACGTGATCAGCGAGAGACTTCACTTGAATATCTCCCTCGGTGACTACTGCTATGACTTTGCCTTTTCGGGCCTTTACCTCTTGGATATTGCTGACGACTTTTTCATAAGAGCTATCCAATGTTGCGATGAAAATCACTGGCATTTCTTCATCGATAAGGGCAATCGGACCATGCTTCATCTCGGCTGCAGGATATCCCTCAGCATGGATGTAGGAAATTTCCTTTAGCTTTAGCGCTCCTTCCAAGGCCACTGGGAAATTATATCCACGTCCCAAATAGAGCATATTTCGGGCATCCTTATATTGCTCCGCAATTTTTCTGATGGAGTCATTTGCCTGAAGGGCTTTCTCGACTTTATTCGGAATGTCGGCGAGCTCGTGGAGCATGAGTATGTATTTGCTTTCTGGCAAAGTACCCCGCTGATAGCCTAGCTTGAGCGCCATCATGGTTAAGACAGATATCTGTGCAGTAAAGGCTTTGGTCGAAGCCACACCGATCTCCGGTCCTGCGTGAGTGTAGCATCCTGCATGTGTGGTTCGAGGAATTGAAGAACCGACCACATTACAAACTCCGAAAATGGTAGCCCCCTTAGATTTGGCAAGCTCGATAGCTGCTAAGGTGTCAGCAGTTTCACCAGATTGGGAAATCGCTATGATAAAATCCTTGTCACTGATGACCGGATTTCGATAGCGAAATTCGGAGGCATATTCGACTTCCACCGGTACGCGGGCAAATTCCTCAAAAAGATATTCTGCCACCAATCCAGCATGCCAGGAAGTACCACAAGCTGTGATTATAATCCGCTCGGCATTGGTGAATTTATTCATGTAGTCTCTCAAACCTCCCAATACCAGACGGCCTGATTTGGGATCGAGTCGACCTCGGAGGCAATCAGCTATAGATTTGGGCTGTTCAAAAATCTCTTTGAGCATGAAGTGCTCAAACCCTCCTTTTTCGATGGCTTCCAGCTCCAGTTCCAACTGATTGATATAGGGACTGGTCTCAATATTTTCGATGGTTTTGACTTGTAGCCTTCCCTCCCGAATCACGGCGATTTCATAATCGTCAAGGTACACGACTTTGTTGGTGTATTCGATAATCGGAGTCGCGTCAGAAGCCAAAAAGAATTCATTTTCGCCTACTCCGATCACCAAAGGAGAGCCTTTTCGGGCTGCAATCAAGGTATCGGGCTCTTCGAGATTAATCAGTACGATGGCGTAGGCACCGACGACTTTTTGCAAGGCCAATCTTAATGCCTCTTCAAGCGTGCAATTATTGTGAGCATAAATGTCCTCAATAAACTTGACGAATACCTCGGTGTCTGTTTCACTTCTGAACTCGTAGCCTTTTTGAAGCAAATCTTTTTTTAATACCTCATAATTCTCAATGATTCCATTATGAATCATGGCAAACTTTTCGGAGGATGAATAATGGGGATGGGCATTGACATCATTTGGCTCACCATGTGTCGCCCATCGGGTATGGCCGATACCGATTTGTGATTGAATCTTGCCGTTTTCTTCAAGAAAATTCTCGAGTTCGGATACTTTTCCTTTTTTCTTATAGACACTGAGTCCATTTTGGTCAATCAAGGCTACTCCGGCTGAGTCATATCCTCGATATTCCAGCCGTTTAAGGCCTTTGATAATGATAGGCAGCGCTTCTTGCTCTCCTACATAAGCTACAATTCCACACATATTTAAAAATTCTCGAAAGTTGGTTAGTACTTCCACAAAGAAACACCATTCATGCCAAAAAAAATAATCCACTTTCCTAAAAACGAAAAGTGGATTAGATATACTTATTAGAAATCGATTGCGCTATCTTCTTTTAGAATAGATAACTTTTACCTTGATTCTATTCTTGTCTACTACAAACTGGCGAAGTGATTTTTTAAAATCATCATCTTGGGTTGCAGTATTAACCAATCCCCCATACAATAGCCAGTCTGTTCGCGTAATATCTCCTCTGAACAATGCATTCAGATATCCGGCAATATCCACTGAATAGTTTTGGTTCGCTTGGGAGAAAATAGCCTGTGCTGGGGCTCTCACCGCAAGGACGGTATTGCCATCTGCGTCCAATTCTGTCTGTGGCTGACCTGAGAGCTGCAAAGTAACCGGATTCCGGTCAGAGGGTCTTCTGATGAATTTATTGTTCTGATCGGTAAAATAGATGTAATAAGAAAATAACGGCGTCTGACCCTCCGGCACTTCATCTATGTCTCCGATTTCAAATAGCACTTGATTAAATGTAATGCCACTCAGGGTGTCCAAGAACGTGTCCAGGGGAGAAGTATCCACTTTCAAAGCCATCCCTAAAGATGCCTTCATTCCTACTTTGGTTCCTACATCATAGCTCTGATTCGGCGTAGTGATCACTTCTGTAGGTGTACCTGAGCGGTCACTTTCGACACCGATAAATGCTCTACTGGAACCAGTCGAAACTCTATAAAGTGTAGAGACCGTATCCTCAGGGTAGTGATAATAAACCAAAAATCCGGTGTTGACACCCTGCTGTAAGCCCAAAGTAGTCTGGTCTCCGGCTTTTGCCTTCAGGGCAATACCCGGATACAATCTCCTGAATGCCAGCAAATTTTCAAACTCAGGCCCCCTTTTCATAAAGCCAAATAATCGCTCTGAAAATTCCGGGCTAACTGGCAAGTTTACGATAGTATCTTTTACGTCTTCAAAAACTACTTCGCCAAGGGCTACAGGTTCTAAAGAGTAAGCCAACTTGTCTGAATTGAAATAAACGGTGTCCAAAATTGGCTCTTCCAACTCATGCACTGCATAAGATTTTGGACTATCCAAATTCTGCCCGTTTACTGCGATAACATCAAGCGCAAAGAACACGCTGTCCAAAATGGCATCGGTTCGCGGTCTGTCAGCGGTGACATCTATAAACAACCTGGAATAAGTAGTTGCCTCATTCACCCCAAAGAATTCATCCTGCTCATGCCCTACTACCAAAACCCCTCTTGAAATCGTGTTTGTGGTGGTATTCAAAGAGTCAACCAAGACCATCTCCGCATCTAAAACAAACTCCTGATAGAAAACACCGATTTGGTTATTTCCCGGAGCTAGTTCCAGACCCACAGTGGCGGGGTCACTACAAGAAGAAAGAAGAATAATGAATGAAAAAACTGCCGCAAAGGCAAAATTAGCCCGCAAGGGAGGTGTAAACGCCATATAAATCCTCATGAGCTTGTTGCTCCTCTTCAATACTGATTTCAAGCTTTTTGTCTTTAGAGAAATCCTCAAATAGTTGGTTTAATTCGGCAGAGACCTCGGAGCCTTTGACAACCATGTCTGCATATTCCATACCCATGCGGATGAAGCCTTCGAAGTCTTTGCTTTTCAAAGGTGCTAAAATAGTATCATCGATATCTACCATCTTAACCTTGTTTAACAAATCGTCTCCAAAGGTATGAGAAAAACCATTGTTGTAAATGGCAAATACGGTTTTGGTTTCTTTAAAAAGTGGGTCGTTTTTGTAAGTAGTCTTCAGATACATTGGGATAAGCGAAGTCATCCAGTCATTGCAATGCACGATGTCCGGAGCCCAACCGAGTTTTTTGACTGTCTCAATCACTCCCTTGCAAAAGAAAATAGCACGCTCATCATTGTCTTCATAGAAGCGCTGCTGCTTGTCATGAAACACACTCTTTCGCTGGAAATAGTCTTCATTATCGATGAAATACACCTGAAGCTTGGCATTCGGAATAGATGCCACTTTGATGATTAGAGGCTTTTCTTCGTCACCCACAGCGATATTGATCCCAGAAAGCCTTACCACTTCGTGAAGTCGGTTTTTACGCTCGTTGATCAACCCAAAACGAGGCACCAAAATACGAATCTCCATACCGCGCTCTTGCATGGCTTGAGGGAGACTTCTGAGAAAATTGGCAACTTCTGAGGTTTGGAGAAAGGGGTTGATTTCACTGGCAACGTAGAGGATACGTAGTTTGGACATTTGAGTGGGATTTTGGTAATCTTATGAAACAACGAGCACAAAGGTAAGAAAAAAAAGCCTAAACGCATTGGATTTCTGGATATTAATCTAGTTTTGCGGCAATTTAGCCCAAATCCTACCCTCAACGTGATGCTCATCCACACGGTTGACCAATGGAATCCCCTTTGGCTCAGCCACCTTCAAAAAAACCAGAGGATTGGACTTGTTCCCACGATGGGAGCTCTCCATGAAGGTCACCTGGATTTGATTAGAAAATCCATTCAACAGACCGATTTTACGATCGTTTCGATTTTTGTCAATCCTATTCAGTTTAACCATCCGGAAGACTTTCAAAAATATCCAAACACCCTGGATGCCGACCTCAGCAAACTCGAATCCCTGGGAGTTGATTATGTTTTTCTGCCGGAAGTCACCACGATATATCCAGCCCAGCCTAATTTGAAAATGGATTTTGGAGATTTGGAAACTATCCTGGAGGGAAAATTTAGACCGGGTCATTTCAATGGGGTTGGGATAGTTGTTGCCAAGCTTTTTCATCTCATCCGCCCGCAAGTGGCATTTTTCGGCCAAAAGGATCTTCAACAAGTGGCAGTAATCAAGCGATTGGTGCAAGACCTGTCTTTTCCCATCGAACTTCAAGTCATTCCCACTCGAAGAGAACAAGATGGACTTGCGATGTCCTCCCGAAATCTCAGACTTACCAAAGAACAACGTCAGAAATCTTTAACACTATTTCAAAGTCTTTCAGATGCAAAAAGTGCACTTTTGAGAGGTGAAAAATGGTCTCAGGTAAAAGAAAACATTTCAGCGAGATTTAATCAAATTCCTGACTGCCAATTGGAATACTTCGAGCTGGTTCATCCGGAAACTTTTAATTTATTCCAGGAGTTTGACCCACATATGAAATCTTCGATCTGTGTGGCTGCATATATAGGGGATATTCGTTTGATTGATAATATGCCAGTCCAAGACTGACTGGCCCTCTGAAAATCTAAACCAATGCAAATTCAAGTATTAAAATCAAAAATTCACCGCGTTAAAATTACGCAGGCAGAACTCCACTATGTAGGTTCGATCACTATCGATGAAGATTTGATGGATGCCGCCCAATTGATCGAAAACGAAAAAGTCCAAATCGTCAATGTAAATAATGGCGAACGCTTGGAAACTTACGTAATCAAAGGCGAACGTGGCAGTGGACAAGTCTGCCTTAATGGTCCTGCGGCCCGAAAAGCTGCTGTAGGTGATATTGTTATCATCATTTCATATGCAGGTATGGAACTGGAAGAAGCCAAAAAATTCAAACCGGTCCTTATCTTTCCGGATGAAAGGAACCGATTGATCTGATGTCAAATTCACGAATAAAAAGTTTAATACAGGTGGCGATTTCTTTAGGAGTCGCCATTTGGATTTTTTGGCTTTTATATAGAGATATTGAGTTTAGCAGCCTTTGGTACCAAGTCAAATCAAGTAACTGGATTTGGATTTCGGCATCTTTGGCCATTGCTTGGCTCGGATTTTGGATCCGGGGCTGGCGTTGGTCACTTTTGATCCAAGACCACCAAGGCATTGCGGTGAGCCCCAATCGTGCCTATCATGCTGCGATGGTGGGCTATTTAGCCAATATGCTCGTACCAAGAGCCGGTGAAATTGCACGATGCGGAGTACTGTCCCGAACCAACGGTACCTCAGTGGGTCATTTAATCGGAACAGTCATTTTAGAAAGAAGCATTGACTTGTTTTTTTTGATCGGGACTATTTGCCTTGCATTCATTTTGGAAAATCAACTCTTCCTTTCTCTTGCCGACAATTTGATTGACCTCACAGTATTGATTCAAAAGGTAGCAGGGAATTGGCATCTGTTCCTAGGCGGAATTTTTGTTTTCGTTCTGTTCATTTATTTCCTTTTCCAAAAATTCCGGCACCATGACCTCGTAGCCAAAGCTCAGGCATTTTTCAGGCAACTCTTGGGTGGAATTCGAACCATTCAAACACTTAAAAATCCTTGGGGATTCTGGGTAAGTTCGTTTGTAATCTGGTTTTTTTACTACCTGACCATGCTTACAGTAGCCATGGGTATTGCGTCTACTGCCAATTTGACTCTAAGTGAAGTACTTTTGGTCATGGTGATGGGAAGTATTGGCATGGTTGCACCGGTTCAGGGAGGCATTGGCACCTTTCACGCCTTAGTGGCTTACATTTTGATCCAGTTTGGAGTGATCGAATCCGATGCAAAAATCTTTGCAGCCATTATTCATGGGACGCAAGTTTTGCTAGTTTTGATTACCGGGTTTGTCAGCTGGATTTTAATGATGAAAATTCCGGTATGGAAAAAACCAGAAACAACATAAATACGTAATCACACCCAGTTAAACCAAATAAAACATGATTATCCTTATCGTAGTCGTATTTGCTATTTTGGGATTTGTTGTCAGCAGCAGACTCAAAAGCAAGTTTAAAAAGTATTCTCAGACACCCCTTCAGGCCAATCTTTCTGGAGCGGAGATCGCCAAGCTCATGCTGGCAGACAATAATATTCATGATGTACAAGTAGTCTGTGTGGAAGGTCAGCTGACCGACCATTATAATCCCATGAACAAGACTGTAAATCTATCTCCTGATGTGTATTACGGAAGAAACGCCGCTGCAACGGCAGTTGCGGCTCACGAATGTGGGCACGCTGTCCAGCATGCTACCTCCTACACATGGCTCAATTTCCGGTCTGCGATGGTGCCTATTCAAAATATCTCCGGAAAAATACTTAACGTAGTGTTGATTGCATCCTTATTCGGTGGATTCGCACTTGGGCTACCCGTACCAATCATCGGTTATATTGTGGTGGGTTCATATTCGGTCATGACACTATTCACCTTGGTGACACTTCCAGTCGAATTTGATGCTTCTAATCGTGCGCTAGCTTGGGTTCAAAGTAGAAATGTAGTGACAAAACAGGAGTACGATATGTCAAAAGACGCCTTGAAGTGGGCGGCAATGACTTATGTGGTGGCAGCGCTTGCCTCTTTGGCAACTTTGGCTTATTACATTTTTATTTTCTTTGGAAACAGGGATTGATCCAAATCAAAATATTATTGGGAAAGGGGCATGTTTTTGCCCCTTTTCTTTTTTTAGGCTATCTTATCGAGCTGAATTTAAACCCAAAATTTTACAGTAAATATGAATTTCCAACTGACAGAAGAGCACTTGGCCGTACAGGAAGCAGCAAGGGAGTTTGCTAATAATGAATTGCTTCCCGGAGTGATTGATCGTGATACTGAAGCGCGGTTCCCACTGGAACAGATCCAAAAAATGGGGGAACTGGGATTTTTGGGAATGATGGTGGACCCTGCGTATAATGGCGGTGGAATGGATACCATTTCCTACGTCATCGCCATGGAGGAGCTGTCCAAAATTGATGCATCGGCCTCTGTCTCCATGTCTGTAAACAACTCACTGGTCTGCTGGGGACTCGAGAAATATGGCACAGAAGAACAAAAGCAAAAGTACCTGACTCGACTGGCCTCCGGGGAAATTTTAGGTGCTTTTTGTCTTTCCGAACCCGAAGCCGGTTCGGACGCCACTTCTCAGCGAACTTCCGCCGAACTAGCTGGTGATCATTACATCCTCAATGGTACCAAAAATTGGATCACCAACGGATCTACTGCCAGCGTATATCTGGTCATAGCCCAGACCGATGCCAGCAAGGGACACAAAGGCATCTCTGTTTTCATTGTTGAAAAGGGCTGGGATGGTTTTGCAATTGGCAAAAAAGAAGACAAACTCGGTATTCGGGGTTCTGACACTCACTCTCTGATGTTTACCGATGTAAAAGTCCCTATCGAAAATAGAATTGGAGAAGAAGGTTTTGGGTTTACCTTTGCCATGGAAACTCTCAACGGAGGACGAATTGGGATAGCAGCGCAAGCACTTGGAATTGCCTCCGGAGCTTATGAGCTGGCATTGGCTTATTCTAAAGAAAGAAAGGCTTTTGGGAAGCCAATTAGCCAACATCAGGCTATCCAGTTCAAATTAGCTGATATGGCCACCCAAATCGAAGCAGCTAGACTGCTTGTCTATAAAGCTGCCTGGCTCAAAGATCAAGGAGAAGATTATGCCCATGCCTCGGCAATGGCCAAACTATACGCCTCCGAGGTTGCTATGAATGTCGCGATCGAGGCAGTACAAGTCCACGGAGGATATGGTTATGTCAAAGAATACCATGTTGAAAGACTTATGCGAGATGCCAAAATCACTCAAATATATGAGGGCACTTCGGAGATTCAACGGATTGTAATATCCAGAGGGATTCTCAAGTAGCAAGATTCTTTTACAAAGGGTATAGATCCAAAAATTTATACCCTTATTTTTATTTTTATTAAAAAAAATTAGAAAAATCAATTTTCCACCATGGGAAAAGTTATATTTTTGTTTCCGACTTTTACTTCAAATCAATATGGAATATTACAATAAGATCATCGAGTCCGTACATGTCCGTTTTTTGAGGGCAAACAATTACAAAATTGATCGCCCTATTCTTGTTCAGGATTATCAGGAATTAGAAAATGCACTGATTTTACTTCATCACGGAACCGTCAAATTCGGCGATGACCAAGAGATTGTTAATGAGGGAGAAGTGATTTTTTTGCCAAAGGGACAAAAGAAAACGATCACATTTGGATCAGGTACCAAAAGAGCCGAAACAACCTTCGAAATTTTTCAGGAAAATAGACGAAAGCATCTTCAATCACTTAGCTTTAAAGAAATCAAACAAACAGATGAAGACTGTATTTCGGTCATCAACTTCGAATCTAAAGTTTTTGATGTCGTAAATTTCTTTAACTCTCTAGACATTCCTCCATTCATCATCCGATTCAATGATCGGATAGCAATCCTGATGGAAGACATCATGAAAGAAATGGAGTCCCTACATGTAGGCAGAGAGCGATCTCTTAAAGCCCAAACTGAAGTGCTTGTCATTGAGCTTCTCAGACACATTCTCAAAAACCGTCTTTTCACCGAAGAACTCTCTACTAATTCTACTTATTTCAAAGACCCGCGCCTGATTGACTTATTTAACTATATCAAAAACAACATCAACGGAGATCTTTCCAATAAGGTCTTGGCTAAAATCGCCAATGTTTCCGAAGACTATGTTGGTCAATATTTCAAAATGCTTACCGGGATAAATCCCCAAGACTACATCGAATATCAGCGAATGGAAGCCGCACTAGAACTACTGCGTACGACCAAAAAATCTATCAGAGATATCGGAAAAGAAGTCGGCTACAAAGACACCGCTTATTTCTGTCGAAGGTTCAAAATGATGTATGGCGTCCCTGCAGGTAAAATGAGGCGAAGAGACTCTTTAATTAACGTTCAGGGATAAATTCAACAAAGATTTAAATTGCAAGACCTCGGCCAGAAAGTCGGGGTCTTTTTCTATGGCATTGCCGATCACTACCAGATCTGCTCCGGCCTCATAGGCATTCCTGAGAGATTCCAGGTTCCGAATCCCACCCCCTACGATCACGGGAAGCTGGATCTCCTTTTTGACCGAATGAATAAGAAAAGGAGAAATCGGCTCTCTTGCTCCGCTCCCTGCATCGAGGAAAATATACTTCATTCCTAAAAATTTTCCCGCCAGCGCTGTGTTCACCACGGTTTCGACATCAGTTTGGATGAGAGGTAAGGTCGCGCTTTCGCGATGCACACTGAGGATCTCTCCCGAATTGACCAGAATATATCCCGTAGGCAAGACTTCCAAGTTCATAGCTCTGACTTTGGGAGCGGACAGGATATGCTTGGAAATCAAATAGTCAGGATTGGTACCGGAAATCAAAGACAGGAAAAAAATCGCATCAGCCTTTTCAGAAATCTGATCCACCGATCCCGGAAATATGCAAATGGGGATTTCTCCTGAAATTGATTTCAACTGGGAAATCCTAAATCCAAAATCTTCTCCACTAGTCTGACTTCCACCTATTAATATCAAGTCCAAATCAGACTCTGCCACCCAATCAAATTCTACTTGATCAAAATCTTTGTCAGGATCGATAAGCCAGGCTACGCCTTTTCTTCCTGAATCAGAAAGCGATTGAAGCAAATCACCTATCTTCTTCAACTTCTCCGACTTTATCCTGCGAAGCAAAAATTTCCTTGAACAATTTTTCCTTGGCCACTGCCAATCCCAATATCAGCAATCGCTGACCTAGTGAAGGCCAAATCGAAGATCTTTTTGTTTCAGTGAGCCTCTTCTTAATGTCTGAATTCAGAAGACCTTCTTTTTCCAGAACTTCTATGGCCTTTTGAGTTTCTTTTTTGTTTTTGGATTTAGTCAGTTTGACAATTCCATAAGTCAGTAGCGCTCCTGCAGCTACCGCAGCACCCACTTTAAGCCAATCCTCAGAATCTTTTTTTAGAATCTCTAATTGCTTGGACAATGTCTGCTCCAGCTCTTCTGACTTTCTTTCCAAATCATTACTCATCCTTGTCAGAATTAGAATTGAACCTAAAAATAAAAAGCTTCAAAATCGCCTGTACTTTATGCTGAATGCCGAGCGAGTCCCTACTCATAAACAATACCATCACTACCAACAAGTACATCAATGCTACAATCAGAAATCCCAAATAGGGGCTTTGGGTCACCTGACTTAAATAAAATGCCAAAGAAAGTGACAGAAAAAAAAACGCTAAGGCCACCAATGCCCCGATTATCACCAAAAGCATCAGCCTGGAAATAATTCCTACAATCTCCTCTTGGATATCCTGCTTGACCATTTGGATTCGCGTCTCAATGAGCGACTTAATGGTCTGTACGATTTCACCGATATTGAGCATAAATAGTGGGTTAACTGTGATCTTTGGCCCTATTTCCAAAACCGAATATACTGGAAACCTGAGGATCAAAAAAATCAAGAAGTAGAAGTCTCCTCTGACTCTTGGTAATATTTATACCGCAATACCAACTCCAACGCCATCAAAATAGCCTGATTTACAGGATATTGCTGATTGAGATATTCGTCAATATCAGAGAGGCGAGTATAATAGGATGGAGCCATGGGAATATCCAATTCTTCATTGATCTTTTGAGAAACATCTTGGAATGCTTCTGATTTTTGAGCTTTTAAAAGCTTGCAGGTAATCAATTCTTTTTTCCCAGACTTGGAATTCCTACGAGCAGAAGCACCGAAAAGTCTGCAGATCAGGCCCCTGTTGGCATAGTTTCCACAGAAGCCCTTACTGCCATCTTCGGAAGTTGCCCTATATACCACACAGATGCCCGGATCATCTTGCATCGCCAACTGATGGGCGATATCGTCTGCGATGCCCTTTTCATATAAGTCAAAAGCCAAAGGCAAAAACTCCAAGGGTGATGCCGGAACCTTAGGATTGGCGCAGCAAAAACCACATCCGGTAAGGCAGCCCATCCCTCCTTCCTCATGAAATTTTTTCGCCTCCTCCTCCAATTCCTGAAAGACTTCTTTGACTGCTTGTGATTTTTGAAAAAGATTCATTTTATTGATTTACAAAAACAAAATTAGAGGGAGAACTAGTCAAAAAATCCTTGGTCGGAATGTTTTTTTTGACCTGAAATTCAATTGATTAACTATCCGTTATCAAAACCTTTTCTCCTACAATCTCTTTTATACGTTTGTTATCTTCATCTAAGAGAAATTAAAATGAGCCATATAGACGAAAAAAAATCGGAGGAGCGTATCCGAAGAGCCTTCAAAGAGCGTGACTGGAGCGAAATCAAAAGTGCTGACTCTTGGGCTATTTTTAAGGTCATGTCTGAATTTGTCGAAGGATTCGAAAAACTCGCCAAAATAGGCCCTTGTGTTTCCATTTTCGGGTCTGCACGAACTCCCAGAGATCATCATTATTACAAAACTGCCGAAGAGATCGCGGCAAAATTGGTACGTCATGGCTATGGTGTAATCACTGGCGGTGGTCCGGGTATCATGGAGGCCGGTAACAAAGGAGCCTATTCCGAAGGAGGTAAATCCGTCGGGTTAAATATTCAGCTTCCATTTGAGCAGTTTAACAACATTTACATTGATCGGGACAAGCTGATGACGTTCGATTACTTCTTCGTTCGCAAAGTCATGTTTATCCGTTATTCCCAGGGATTTGTGGTGCTTCCGGGAGGATTTGGTACCCTGGATGAGTTTTTCGAAGCTTTAACGCTGATCCAAACCAACAAGATCGGGAGATTCCCGATTGTACTAGTAGGCAAAGATTACTGGGGAGGATTAGTGGACTGGATCAAAGCAACTTTGCTCCGTGGTGATCCCAATTACATCAGCGAGTCAGACTTGGATCTGTTTTGCGTGGTGGATGATGCCACCGAAGCGGTCAAAGTCATCGATGAATTCTACAGCAAATACCTGCTCAGTCCAAACTTCTAAAAACACAAAACCCGCGATATCCGCGGGTTTCGTGTTTTAAGAGACTTTCAATCGAAGTTCTCCATGTCTCTTGACCACCTTGAGCTCAAAATACTGATTGATGAATGCCTTGCAGTGATTTTCTGCCCATTCGGCTCGAGTCTCCGTATCGTAAAGCAAGGTCATCCGAAGCATCGTTTTTACATATTGCTCATGCTGACCCAACTGCTGAATATAACTAATCAAGGCCTCTGACCAGTCTTCCTGAAACTTTTCAAAATGAGTTCTGCCGTCAAAAAGCAATTCCAGCTGATTATCTCCATGCTTGTAGCGATAGATGCCACACAATTGCCTATAAATCAAACGAACTCTGTCTTTTGGAAATTCAAACGTATCCAGGATTTTGGCGTAAGTATGATCCATCAATTGGAGTGGATTGTATAAAAAAGTATAAGATCGCTTCAATTCAAAAATCATCCGGTCAATCAGCTGCTCCTCAAGCGAGGACTGCGCCTGCCGGAGGATGTAATTTTTGTCCAGTGGAAATAGCTTTTCGATCATCAGAGCCTGAATTTGGCGTAAAAATAAAAACTTATCTTATGGAAAAATACAAAACGGGAAAAGACCTTGCAGACTTTCCCCGTTTTTTCAAATTTTTAACGGATTAAACGAAGGATTCCATGATTCGGCCTTCTGTCTTCAAACTTCCTGCTTAATCAAACATCTCTTCGATCAGCTGGGTGTAAAACTCCCTCACTTCCATACCGATTGCTCTCACCTGCTGGGAAATCAAGCTCGTCTCAGTCTGTCCGGGTACGGTATTGATCTCGATAAAGTAGAACTTACCCGTCTCATGCTGGAGGAAATAATCGATACGAACAGCTCCTTTGCAGTTGAGTTTTTCATAGACCTTGGTCACGATTTTACCGACTCGCTCGACTTCTTCCTCGGTCATTCTTCCCGGAGTGATTTCCTCACAGACGCCCGGGACATATTTCGCTTCGTAGTCAAAAAATTCCTTACTGCTCACAATTTCGGTAGCTGGAAGTACGGTGATTTTTCCTTTTCCTTTGAAAACCCCGATCGAAAACTCCCTACCTGATACAAACTCCTCCACGAGGACCTGCTTGTCCTCTGCAAAGGCTTTTTCCAAGGCCTCCGGCAATTCAACCCAAGTTTTCACCTTACTCATCCCGATGGAGCTTCCTCCATTATTGGGTTTGATAAAAAGGGGCAGCGTGAGTTCGGATTGAATCTTGGATACGTTTTCTGGGGAATTTTCAAAAAGCTGAATAGATCTTGCCACGTTCAGTTCGGGAATATCCTGGACAATGGCCTTGGTATAGCCCTTGTTCATGGTAATTGCTGAAGTCAGCTGATCGCAGGTGGTGTAAGGGATCCCGAGCATATCAAAGTAACCGGCCAGTTTTCCGTCCTCTCCAGGAGATCCGTGAAGAATGTTAAATACTCCGTCAAACTTCACCTTTTCATCCCCGATCATGATGCTGAAATCGTTGAGGTCCACAGGTACTTTTTCCCCTGAAGCACAGCTAAAATGCCAATCGCCTGGATAAACCAAAATCTTATACACATCGTAGCGTTCCCGATCGATGGTCTTTTCGACAACAGCGGCACTTTTGAGGGAGATGACGGACTCACCGGTAAAACCTCCGGTTACCAAGGCAATTTTCTTCTTCATGGCGGGGAAAAATTCAGCTTACGAAATAGCTAATTTTCCATTTACCCTCCAAGGGTTTCAAATCCCTTGGAGGGTTTTATATATTCGCCCTCGTTTCAATCAAGAGTTTTACCCAAAATCTGGAGGATATGATTAAAAGTTGGAAAGTGCTGAGCCTAGCCTGGATCGCGATGATCGGAATGGCCCTCAGCGTGCAGGCGCAAAGCCTGAAAAAAGTAACTCTGGAGGATGTCTTCAAAAAAGGCACCTTCAACCAAAAATCCGTGTATGGCATCAATTGGATGAAAGACGGGCAGTTTTACAGTTCGCTCGTGCAGCGAGGCGGATCACCGACTGTGGTCAAAATCAACCTAGCCACCGGTGAGGAAGCCGGGGTTTTGCTGGATGGCGCCAAGCTCGGAGTAAACTTTTCCAGCTATTCTTTCAATGCGGACGAATCCAAAGCACTCATTGCTACCGATGTGGAGTCCATCTATCGACGCTCTTCCAAAGGTATTTTCTATGTCGTGGATATGGCCACCGGCCAAAAGCAGCAGTTGATGAACGGAGAGAAAATCTCCTATGCGACACTTTCACCGGACAATGACAAGGTGGCTTTTGTCCAAGACAATAATCTATTCATGGTGGAATTGGCTACCAACAAACTAACCCAAATCACTACAGACGGAGAATGGAACAAAATCATCAACGGTGCCGCCGACTGGGTATATGAGGAGGAATTTTCCATGGCCCAGGCTTTCAAGTGGTCGCCTGACGGCAAAAAGATCGCTTTCATCCGATTCGATGAATCCCAAGTACCAGAATTTAACATGCAGACTTGGGGACCGCTTTATCCTCAGGATTACAAGTTCAAGTACCCAAAAGCAGGAGAAAAGAACTCCATCGTGAGTATCCATGTCTATGATTTGGCTACAGCGAAAATCCAAAAAGTGGATGCTGGAACGGAAACTGACATCTACCTTCCTAGAATCTACTGGACTCAGGATGCCAATACCTTGGCATTTATCCGAATGAATCGCCTGCAAAATCAGCTGGATATTTTCCATGCCAATGCGACCTCAGGCGAAAGCAAGCTGATCATTTCCGAGACCTCCAAAACCTACGTGGACCTCGACTACAACGATGACCTACAGTACCTCAGCGATGGAAAAACCTTTATCCGCACATCCGAACAAGATGGGTTCAAGCACATCTACCATCACAATTTGGATGGAAGTCTAATTCGGCAAATCACTTCCGGTAATTGGGAAGTAAGCTCTATGGTGGGGATTGATGAAAAAGCCAAAAAACTCTACTTCATCTCGACAGAAGCCTCTCCGCTCGAGCGCAACTTCTACGTGATCAATCTGGACGGTAAGGGCAAAAAGCTCCTCACCCCTGCCAAAGGCACGCATACGATCAATATGAGTCCCGATCATAAGTTTTTTATCGATTATTATTCCACCGCGGATACTCCGGTTAAAGTGACGTTGAAGGATGCGGCAGGCAAGGAGCTGAAAGTCCTCGAAGACAATCAGGCTTTGAAGGAGCGTTTGGCAGGATTTGCCTTGGGGAAAAAGGAATTTTTCACCTTCCCAACTGTCGATGGGACACAGCTCAATGGCTACATCATCAAGCCGGCTGACTTTGATCCGAACAAAAAATATCCGGTGCTGATGTATGTCTACGGCGGTCCGGGTTCGCAAAATGTGCTGAATTCCTGGGGTGGAACCCGCGACTTCTGGCATCAGCAATTGGCTGCGGAAGGGATCATCGTGGCCTGCGTGGACAACCGTGGCACCGGTGCTAGAGGCCGTGACTTCAAGCATTCTACCTATGCCAACTTGGGCAAACTGGAAACCATCGATCAGATCGAGGGGGCGAAGTATTTTGCCAAAATGCCTTTCGTAGATCCCTCCCGAATCGGCATCTGGGGATGGTCTTATGGAGGCTATATGTCTTCGCTTTCCCTGATGATCGGAAATGACGTGTTCAAGACTGCCATCGCAGTAGCGCCGGTCACCACTTGGAGATACTATGACACGATCTATACCGAGCGCTACCTTCAGACTCCCCAACTGAATCCTTCTGGATACGATGATAACAGCCCAATCACGCATGTGAATAAGCTGAAAGGAAATTTGCTTCTAATTCACGGTACCGGCGATGACAATGTTCACTTCCAAAATGCGGTTGATCTGACTAATGCCTTGATTGCAGCGGACAAGCAATTTGAATCCTTCTATTATCCCAACAGAAACCACGGCATCTACGGAGGCAATACCACTTGGCATCTGTACACCATGATGACGGATTTTTTGAAGAGAAAATTGTAAAAACTTCCCGTTTCAGAAGAAAAAACCGCAGGATGAAAATTCTGCGGTTTTTGTTTTTCAGTCAAAATGAAACCTATGCAACTGGATTTTTGTAAATTTCCAAAAACCAAAAAAATGAAAGTAGTCCTTGAATTTCCTGAGAAACCTGAATTGAAGAACTTGGATATTGTGCAATACCTCGCTTCTAAAATGTACCAAGACGGTATTTTATCTGCAGGTCAGGCTGCGCAGCTTGTAGGAAAATCCAAAGAAAAATTTTTGGAACAATTGGGGAATTTTGGAGTGTCAGTTTTTAGTGAATCGGTTCAAGATTTTTTGAAAGACATCAAAAATGCCTAGAGTAATTCCGGATACCAGTTGTCTTATCCTATTAAAGAAGATTGGTGCACTGAATTTACTTAATCAACTTTATGAAGAAGTCCTAATCACAGATATCGTTATTCAGGAATTTAAAGAGCCCATTCCTATTTCCTACAAAGAGGTTGAAATCAAGGGCAAAGATTTTTTTAAGCTTTTATCTCTTCAGTTGGATCCTGGAGAAGCCTCTGTGATTAGCATGGGCTCAGAAAACTCATCTTGCACAATGATTATTGATGATCTGAAAGGAAGAAAAATTGCCAGAGCGCTTGATCTAAACTTTACTGGAACGCTTGGAGTATTGGTGAAGGCAAAAAGAAATGGCCTGATAGAAAAACTTGAACCTTATGTTGAAAAATTGATACAGGGTGGAATAAGGATTTCTAATCAAGTTTTAGATGAGATAAAGAAAGATTATCCTTAGAAAATCCTAATCTGATCCAAATAGAACTTCATCCGACTGTGATCCCGTTCCAAAAAGTCGATTTTATCAATCCGATCCTCTTTGTGGTTATAAAAGACCTCGATGTACTCGTTTTCCAACAAATACAGATTAACCTTGTGCCGGTAGTAGCGAATGCCCACGACAAAAGTTCCTTCCAGATAGAGGGTTTTGATCTTTTGATGCAAGGGCAGTTGGCTGAATTCTTCCCGACTCATGAATTTTACTTTTCAACAAAGACTTGAAATTACCCCTTTTGGTTCGTTTTTATTTAATCCAGCGCCTATAAAACCAAAAGCCCCCGGAAATCCGAGGGCCTGGGGGTGATTAGAACTTTTCTATCTCCTTAGTGCGCTATTGTTTGGAAATCTTTGATGGCTTCGCTGAAGTCTAGTACTTCCGCACCTTTCAAAGCACCGGCTACGATGCTCGAACCTGCCGCAGAACGATATCCACCAGCACAATGAATCAAAACGGGCTTGGACGTAGGAATTTCAGAAGCCCGCTCTCTCAGTTCTTGAAGTGGAATATTTAAAGAGCCTTCGAAAATAGGAGAATTGGCATGCTCGTCTCTACTACGGATATCCACTACAGTGAAACCTCCCTGATTGGATTTGAAAGCTTCGACATCAAAAGAAGTCCCTTTTTCTGTCATTCCGGCAGGATTTACCACTGCGCCTTTGATCAGTTGCTCGTATCCGATTTTTGCTGATTTGGTGATCAGGATTTCCAGTTCGGCAGCTGAGTCAGCCACGAGGAAGAATTTTTCCTCAGGACCTACGATCGAACCTAACCAGGTCTCAAATTTACCACCGTTCATGATATTGATGGCCCCCGGAATATGTCCAGCTACAAATTGCTCATTTTTGCGGGCATCGATGATCAAAGCACCCTCGGGAAGCTTGGACCCCTCAGGCCAAATGCTCACCTGAGAAAGTGATCGCTGGTAGGCAGGAGCCCCTTTTTTGTTCATATCCACATCGTATCCAAAGTATTTGGGAATGTATGGCTGACCTTGGAGCAGGGAATCCATGAAAGTCTTTTCGTCCAAATCAGAAAACGCCCAGTTGGTGGCGCGCTGCTCTCCGATGGTGGACTGACGGGCATCACTTAGGTTTTTGCCACAAAGCGAACCTGCACCATGGGCCGGGAATACCAACACATCATCAGCCAAAGGCTTCAGTTTATTCTGTACCGTGTGGTACATCATTCTAGCGAGTTCTTCTCGCTGTGCAGTCATATTTCCAGCTTTTTCTCTCAGGTCAGGACGTCCTACATCGCCGATAAACAAGGTGTCACCGGAAAACAGGGCATGATCTTTTCCATGTTCATCCTTCAAAAGGATACTGATCGAATCAGGTGAGTGCCCCGGCGTGTGGAGAGAAAGGAAAGTGACTTTTCCCATTTGGAAAGAATCCCCTTCATCAAATCCAGTATGGGGATATTCCGCGCCGACTAGCTTGGACACATAGATAGTTGCATCCTCATTCTTGTGAAATTCCAGATGCGAACTCACAAAGTCAGCATGGGGGTGAGTTTCGATCACAGCAACGATTTTTGCATCATTTGCTTCTGCAAAATCATAGTATTGTTGAGGATTTCTTCCTGGATCAACCAAGGCTACTTTTCCTTCACTCAAAATGGCATAGCTTGCATGAGCTAGTCCTTCGTCATAAAACTGTTGGATATTCATATTTTTTATGGTTTTTCAAATTTGATAGCACAAAGTTAATTCATGACAAAAATCAGTTTTGGTGATGGATATCACTTAAGCATTTTTGAAGATTATTCGTGATCATGAATTATTAAAGTTGGAATTGTTTACTGATTTTTAAAAACCTGAAACTTAACCAAACGATTCCCTTTGAACACCAAGAACTACCAATTTTACCTTTTTCTGTTGATTTTAATCCTAGCGACCACTTTTGGATGTGGATCAAAGAAGCGGATTGCTAAAGATTCACCAGCTTTTACAGTCATCCAAACCGCCAAATCGTATCGAGGCACACCTTATAGATATGGAGGCACTACCCGTGCAGGTATGGATTGTTCGGCTCTGGTTTTTCATGCCTTTTATTCGGTAGGGATCAATCTTCCCCGACAATCCGCCGACCAAAGTCAACTTGGAGAAAAGGTCAACTTGAATAACCTCAAGCCTGGCGATGTTTTGTTTTTTGCTACGGGAAAAAGAAAAAATCAAGTCACCCACTCGGGAATCGTCACAGAGGTAGTAGATGGAGATGTTCGATTTATCCACGCTTCTACTTCACTGGGTGTAACCGAAGACTATCTGAGCAACCGATATTGGAACAAGGCCTTTTTATTTGGCAGGCGTCTCTTGGAATAAGAGAAAATTGGCCCTAAAGCCCAAAAACGAATCACTCTGGCAATCTGAGAATTCTAAATGGATTTATTTTCCAAATATCCTTTGGGAATAGGCTTTTCTGACTAATTTTGCGCCTGAATTAAAAAAGCGTATCCTTTTTACATTTCATCTAATCAAATGGCAAATATTGGAAAGATAACTCAGGTAATCGGCCCGGTGGTGGACGTATCCTTTGAAGGCGGCAAGCTGCCAAACATCCTCGACGCGCTGGAACTTACCAAAGAAAACGGCCAAACCGTCGTTTTGGAAGTACAGCAACACTTGGGTGAGGACCGAGTAAGAACCATCGCAATGGACTCTTCCGAAGGTATGGTGAGAGGCATGGAAGTAAGAGACATGGGGCAGCCCATCTCTGTTCCGACTGGCGAAGGCATCAAAGGTCGTCTTTTCAACGTAGTAGGTGAAGCAATCGACGGTTTGCCTCAGGTACCTGCTGGCAAGCGACTTCCGATCCATCGCTCTGCGCCAAGATTTGAAGATCTTTCTACTTCTACCGAGGTTCTTTTCACAGGTATCAAAGTAATTGACTTGATCGAGCCATATGCAAAAGGTGGTAAAATCGGTCTTTTCGGTGGTGCGGGAGTTGGCAAGACGGTATTGATCCAAGAATTGATCAACAACATTGCGAAAGCATATTCTGGGTTATCTGTATTTGCAGGTGTCGGAGAAAGAACCCGTGAAGGAAACGACCTTTTAAGAGAAATGATCGAGTCTGGTATCGTGACTTACGGTGAAGACTTCGTGCATACCCTGGAAGAGCAAGACGGATGGGATCTTTCTAAAGTAGATCTCAAGAAGCTGGAAGATTCTAAAGCAACCTTTGTGTTTGGTCAGATGAACGAGCCTCCTGGAGCACGTGCTCGAGTGGCTTTGACAGGTTTGACTTTGGCAGAATACTACAGAGATGGTGACGGTTCAGGACAAGGAAAAGACATCCTTTTCTTCATCGACAACATCTTCCGATTTACTCAGGCGGGTTCCGAAGTGTCTGCACTTTTGGGACGTATGCCATCTGCGGTAGGTTATCAGCCAACCTTGGCTACCGAAATGGGTGCCATGCAGGAGCGAATCACTTCAACTAAAAACGGTTCCATCACTTCTGTACAGGCGGTTTACGTACCTGCGGATGACTTGACTGACCCGGCTCCAGCGACGACTTTCGCTCACTTGGATGCTACTACTGTATTGTCCCGTAAGATTGCCGAATTGGGTATCTACCCTGCGGTGGATCCATTGGACTCTACTTCACGAATCCTTTCTCCAGATATCTTGGGCGACGATCACTACAACTGTGCTCAGCGTGTGAAGGAAACCCTTCAGCGATACAAAGAACTTCAGGACATCATCGCCATCCTCGGTATGGAAGAACTTTCTGAAGAAGATAAGCAAGTCGTACACAGAGCTCGTCGAGTTCAGCGTTTCTTGTCTCAGCCATTCCACGTAGCCGAGCAGTTTACCGGCTTGAAGGGTGTGTTGGTTGACATCAAGGATACCATAAAAGGCTTCAATATGATCATGGACGGTGAATTGGATCACCTGCCAGAGGCAGCATTCAACCTGGTGGGTAGCATCGAAGATGCCATTGCTAAGGGTGAGAAGATGCTTGCTGAAGTAAAATAATTTGAACTAAAGGCATGGAGGAGCGATCCTCCATTGCTTTTTTAATCCATAAGATATGCAACTAGAGATCGTCACACCGGATAAAAAAGTATTTCAGGGAGAAGTTACTGAGGCCACTTTCCCAGGAGCTTCTGGTGCTTTCCAAGTGCTGAATAATCACGCTCCAATCGTATCCGCTTTGGCAAAAGGAGCAGTTTCCTTTACCACCAAAGAAGGCAAGCAATCCATGATAGTGGATGGAGGAGTCGTAGAAGTGAAAAATAACGTGATTGTGGTATTGGCTGAGAAAGTAATCGGTTAATCTCCAATTCAACCATAAATAGAAAGTCCAACTCGCAAGGGTTGGACTTTTTGGTTTTTGGAGATCAAACTTTTCCAAAGTTCAGAACTTTGGAAAAGTTATGAGGCAATTAGTCTTCGATAGGTCTGAGAACTGCCCGTTTGATATACTTCTCATCGTGCTTCATCAAACTGCCCTCGTAGAAATAAAGTGTATCATCGACTACTCCGGCTAGCATTCCGATGTCAAGGATGTTATTGGGGTTGGAGGTTTCGGACCATTTTTTAGCCGCTTTGTTGTAGATCAATAAATGAGAATAGGTAGCGTACTCTTCGCCAGTTTTTTTGTTGTTCATCCAAGTCTCCACGATTACTTGCTCACGGTTTCCATGAATGGAGTTGAAGTAATGGTTGGTAGGCACATGAACTTTGTTTGATTCACCCGACGTAAAGATTTCACTAAAATCTAGGATCTGATCAGCTCCATGAAGATTGTAGTCAAAAAAACGGCTGTCAGGCAAAATCACTGAATCGATCATCTCTCCGCTCGTGGAGTAAAAAGTTAACTTTTTACTATGTGGGAAAGACAAAGTAAAATTATTCCCAAAATCACCCATGGTCAAGTAGGTCACAGGGCTCAGTGATCCAGATACCTCTTTATATTCCTTTGGATAGTCAACCATCGAACTTTGTAGTGCACCGTCATTTCCGAAAAAATAGATTTGATCTCCAGATTCTCGATAAAAATCTGGATGGTAGGTGTCATAGATCGAACTGACCATTTCCACCAGAAATCCATCAAGCAATTTTTTAAATTTCGCTCCCATGAACCGGATTACTTTATCTTCGGGAAGCTGAAGTTTGATTTTTTTTACAAACTCTTGATTGTTTGAATCGAACACCAGTACTGATTCACTTTTCTTGTCTAAAATATATACAAGAGGATACTCAGACACATCAAAAGATGACGGTGAAAATGAACCAATTGGAAAATCTCCAGAGGCAATCTTACCTACTTGCTCACCTTTTGTAGTTATGATGGCCACCATTGGTGAGCGATAGGAAGAGACAGCTAAAAGGCTATCTCCTATCAATTTAACCTCAGTTTGGCTATTAAGGAAGAATTTATCTTCCAATATCAAAACCGAATCTACAATAGAAAGCTCCCAAAAATCTGGCATGACATCCTTTTCCGCAGAGGTTTTACAAGAAACCAATGCAGAAAAGAGTATCAATAAAATCAAACAGCGCTGTTTCATTTCAAATCACTTATTCAGTACAAGCCCAGTTGGAAGGGCCACCATCACAACTCCAAACTATACATACTCCACAATCGGCAACATCACATCCAAATTGATCTTTAAAATGCGTACATGGCCCCGCAGCCTTCACCGGCTGCACCACCGCAATACTACCCAAAACCATACCCAGTACGGCCAAGGATAAAAGCATGAATTTTTTCATGATTACTTAGTTTTTGTTTTGTTGAAAAGATAGATTTAAAAGCTAGCCTGATCCAATACTAATAGTATAGAAACCTATATGAAATTAAATACCCAATAAGTTGTTTTGTTTTTACACACAAGGTAATTGGGGGGGGGGGATAGTCGGTTATTTGTGGCACAATTACTGCCCAGCTGATTTATCAAGACCCTTACAGGAGGAAAATTACCCAAAAATGAAAGTCAAAGTCCTGTCTCAATCGCGTCAATCAGCTCCGCTTCAGAAAACCAAGCCTGCTTGCTGATGACTTCACCATTTGTATTGATGAGTACTGCCATGTTGGGAGCCTGACCGGCTTGCTTCCAGAATTCATTTTTTGGTCCGTCTAGTACCACAGGCACTTCAATTTGCTGTTCTTTGACCCATTTCTCTGCCAAATCTCTGCGTTCCTGCATGGTAAGAGGCTGCTCGGCGCTTATTCCTTGGTTGATGTTGTCAATGGATGGCCAAGGTGCTGGTTCTGCAGAGTAGGGACTTTGACTGCTTTGCGGATGAGCCTCCAAGGTATTGACCAAGACGATATCCATCCGATTTTGATAGGCATCCTTGATTCGCTGTAATCCTGGAAGCTGAGCACGAGTGACATCACAGGTATAGCTTCCCGTCACCACGAGCATAGGTCTTCCTGAGTTGGACTGGAATAGAGGTCGCCTTTGGCCGTTTAACTTATACACAAAAAACTGAGGTAAGTTTTGGCCTGTCTGTATGCCAATGGGGTCGAAATTCAGATTATTCATAACTCCCTCGGAAACGGCAAATTCAATCGGTTCATTTAGGTTTTGGCTACAACTAAAACCAAAAATTACTAAAATGAAAATAATTCCATTTTTAATACAACTTTGACTCATAAATGGCAGAAATAAATAAGTTGGCTATTGGATTCATTAAATAACCTAAAACCAATCGCTTTGACCCATTTAATTAGCCAAATGGTAGAATATTCCTTTATAACCTGAAAAGATTAATTTAAACGGACAAAACGCCTAACTAAGCTTGAAAACCATTCGTCCGCAAATAAAAAATATCTGCCTTTGGCAAAAAAGACAGGATCCTCCCCTTGATTTTCAGTATTATTCCCTACTTTTGCAGCCACGAAAGGGGGTGTATAACTATGATCATTGTAAACGTAAAAGAAAACGAATCCATCGAAAAGGCGCTGAAGCGCTTCAAAAAGAAGTTTGATAAGACCGGTGCGGTTCGTGAACTCAGAGCACGTCAAGCTTTCACCAAACCTTCCGTTAAAAGAAGAGATCAAGTCATCAAAGCTGCTTATAAGCAAAGGCTTCAGAACGAAGCGATGAAATAATCGGCTCAGATGCTTCTATAGCACAAGGCACCTTTCAGTTTGGAAGGTGCTTTTTTTTTGGTGTTTCCGAAAAGATTGATGTTAAGGCGATTAGTGGCACTAGACTCTAGGATTGATCTTTTTATGACATTTGTCACCTGATTTTTTCGATTTAAAGGCTAACTTTTTCGTGTAATTACTACCTATGATTGACTCGTTCATCAATTACCTCGAGTTTGAAAAGCGCAGCAGTCCGCACACCGTCCTAGCCTACCGCAAAGATCTAGAGCAGGCGGAGGACTTTGTGAAGCTTTCCTTCGACCTGGAAGACCTCAGCAAAGCCCAGCACGCCGAATTGCGCGCTTGGATCATTGACTTGGTCGAGCAGGGATTGAGCACTACCTCAGTCAATCGTAAGCTTGCTACCCTGCGATCTTATTTCAAATTTCTCCTCAGATCCCGATTGGTCAGTCAAGACCCAACCTATAAGTTAAAATCCCTTAAAAACCCCAAAAAACTACCTGAATTTATACAGGAATCGAGCATCGAGTCCGTTTTAGAGGAAGAGCACTACGGATCGACCTTCGAAGATCAGCGAGATCGGATGGTGATGGAGTTCTTGTATCTCACCGGAGTCCGACTATCAGAACTGATCCAACTTCGCTGGAAAGATCTCAACCTGATCGAAGATCAAGTAAAGGTCTTGGGCAAAAGACAAAAAGAACGAATAATCCCTTTGACAAAATCGCTAAGACAAAATATCATTTCGTACCAAAAAGTATTTGAAGAAAGATTTTCAAAAGCAGCGCCCAATGATTACTTTATCGTAACCAATTCAGGTGAGCAAAGCTATCCTATGTTAATCTATCGAACCGTCAAAAACCGTCTCGATCTTTTTGCCCAGACTACCAAAAGAAGTCCTCACCTACTCCGGCATACCTTTGCCACGCATCTGCTCAACAAGGGGGCAGATCTCAATGCGGTCAAAGACCTACTCGGACATGCCAACTTGGCTGCCACGCAGGTTTACACCCACAACTCCATGGAAAAACTGAAGGCTGTGTTCGAACAGGCACATCCTAAAGCTTAAATAAATTAATTGTTCAACCACTAAATGCTAAATGCTATGAAACTGCAAATGCACTCCATCCACTTTGACGCCGATCAAAAACTGATTGACTTCATTCAACGGAAAGCGGATAAACTCGATACATTCTACGATCGAATCATCGATGGAGAAGTTTTTATGAGGCTCGACAAAAACGAGAAAAACGCCAATAAAATCGTAGAAATCAAACTCAATGTTCCCGGCAAACAATTCTTTGCCAAAGAACAAAGCGACTCTTTTGAGGCAGCTGCCGACGAGGCCGTTGAAGCGTTGAGAAGACAGATCAAAAAGCACAAAGAAAAAGTGGTCATCGCCCATCAATAAAATAATCAACACTAGACCCTCTCAACCCCGGACCCAAAATCCGGGGTTATTTTTTGCGCAGCAGGTAGTATTTTTTACTATTCACTTCTAGTAGCTCATTAAATCCAGGCGAGTGATAGGATGCCAATAATTGGGAAATTGCCCGGGATTGCCAATTTCGGGAGACAAGTTCAACCTCATAATTTGTCGAATCAAAATCTTCCAAAAGCTTATCCTCCAAGATCAAGTATTCATATTCCCGAGCACGCTGCTGCCAAGATTCTCTTGGCAAATCAATCAAGTCATACTCCGGTCCCAGACTCATTCGGATTTTGGTGCCGACATGTAGATTACCGAAGAAGCCAATAGGCTGGGAAATTCCAGCTTCTTCGACTATTTTTTTTGCTTGAGCTCCCTGATGAGGCAAAGAAATATGATAGGTGATCGAACTCAGGACGAAAAAGATCATCAGGAATGAATAAGCGATGATTTTGGGCAACTTCTGGGGAGTCCGAATCCAAATCACCATTGCGTAAGTCAAAAATATTAGACCAAAGAACCATTGCAACCTAAGCCACAGCGTTCCATTTTCCCCCGAATTGATCCAGATGCTAAAGCAAACTAGAATCACAATCACAAAAAGGAAAATGGTAGCACTGATCTTAAGACCGCGCATTCGCTCCAATAAACCTCCACGCACTCCCAGCCATGCTATCCAAACTGCCAAAACGGGAGCAACTGGAAGAAGATAGCGTTCGTAAAACTTGCTCGTCAGAGCCCCCATTCCCAAAATTGCCAAGCCCCAAAGGAGGGCAAAGACAAAAAACTGTGGATTTTCCTTCCAAAGCTGCTGTAAGGTTTTTTTGAATTTGGGAAATAGCAAGGCAGACCAAGGTAAAAACATGACCGCCAACAAAGCCGCCGCTAAAAATCCGTTTTGAACCATCAATAAAATCCGGGAAGCCACCCGAATCCCCACCTGATCTTCCAAAAAGCTATCCAAATAGGCCGGCCCGTGGATTTTCCACATAGCTACAAACCAAAACAGCGCTATGACCAAACTGACCGCCAAAGCAGGAATATGAAGTAATTTTTTCCAGGAAATCCTTTTCCAAGGATTAAAAAGCAGCACCCCGATTCCCAGTCCGCCCAAAGCCACGGCAGGAAGCCCCTTGACCTCAAAGGCCAAAGCCAAACCCAGATACATCAGCCAAAGGTATTTTTGATGTGTTTTTTCCCCATCTCTAAGCAGGCCTGCAAAGCCTACCGCACTCATAGTCATCGTCAACACCAAAAGGACATCCGGGATTGAGCGACCCGAGGACAATATCAAAACGGGATTGGCAGCCATAATCAAGGCAGATAAACCGGCGATTTTCGCGTTCCTAAAAAGTGTCTTAGCCAATAGAAAAGTCAAGCCAACCGTAGCAGCACCTGCTAACAAAAAGAAAATTCGGGATCCAAATTCGTTGACTCCAAAAAGCTTGAACCCTGCCAAAACTGCCCAATAGGTCAAAATCGGCTTCTTGAACCGCAGTTCACCGCTGCCAAGGTAGGTGGTCAAATAATCTCCGTTTTGAAGCATTTTGACCGCAGCATCCCGATAGTAAATCTCATCCGGATAGTGCATGTGAAAGTCCAAGGCAAATGGACCAACCAATACACAATAGGCAGCCATCAAAATCCAAGGATTGATTTTCAGCTCTGAAGTCTGGGATAAAAGCATGCGCAAAGATAAAATTTAGGCCTGCTATTGTCCGAAACAATCTTTGGATTTAAGCAGTATGAAGAACCTTTTTTGCCTAAACTGGCTTTTTGGAGTAATTTTGACCAAATTTTATCCCATGAACAAGCCACTTTTGTCTGTTGTCATCACTGTGTACAACGAAGAAGACAACATCCAACCTCTACTGGAAGCCACCTATTCGGCCCTTTCAGAGATTGACTATGAGGTGATTTTGATCGAAGATGGGAGCACAGACCGCACAGTCGCTGAGATAAAAAAATACGCCAACGAACGGACGAAGCTGCTGATTTTTAACCGAAACTACGGGCAGACCACGGCCCTGGCTGCCGGAATCGACCAGGCCACAGGTGAATTCATCGCTACCATGGACGGAGACTTGCAAAATGATCCGACGGATATTCCTGGAATGTTGCAAAAAGCCATCGAGGAAGGATGGGACGTAGTCGCAGGTCGACGGTCAAATCGAAAAGATGGGTTTGTCCTGAGGAAAATCCCTTCAAAAATCGCCAACTGGATCATCCGAAATACCACCAAAGTTTATCTTAATGATTACGGCTGTACCCTGCGGGTGTATAAAGCCGAAATCGCCCAAAATATGGGCTTGTACGGGGAACTTCACCGCTTCATTCCTGTCCTAGCCAAGCAGCAAGGGGCAAAAATGACAGAGGTAGATGTGAAGCATCACCCGAGAATCCATGGCACTTCCAAATATGGGCTCAGCCGGACCTTCAAGGTGATGGCAGATTTGATTCTGATGCTTTTTTTCCAAAAGTACTTTCAGCGTCCGATCCACCTTTTTGGAGGATTGGGATTGCTGTCTTTCCTTTTGGGCACTTTGATTAGTTTTTACCTATTGGTTTTGAAGATTTTGGGTGAAGATATCTGGGGTAGACCGATTATGATTTTGGGATTTATTCTGATTCTGGGAGGAATACAGCTGATCACCACGGGGATTATTGCCGAGATCATTGTACGAACCTACTTCGAATCTCAGGATAAGAAAACCTATCGAATCAAAGATATCTTTCAGGGAAAAGCTGAAGAAGTGAAAAGTATAAAGTCAGAAAGCTGAAAAAGTAGGCAGTGGTCAGTCGCAGTTGGCAGATTTGACTTGGACTTTTTTGAGCCTTCTTTACTGATAATCAATAACTGAATAACCAACGTCCCCTTGTCCCGATTCAAAAACCAACTCAAAACCATCCTGAAGCTTCTGCTTACGGGTTTGGCTTTGTACTTGGTTTTTCGCAAGATCGACACGGGGCAACTTTTTCAACTTACCAAATCCATTCACTGGTTTTGGCTGATTCCGGCCGTGGTCCTGTTTATCCTAAGCAAAGTGGCTACGGCTATCCGACTCAATCGCTACTTTGAGAATATTGGAATCCAACTTTCAGAGTCACAAAACTGGCGACTTTACCTGATCGGAATGTTTTACAATCTGTTTCTCCCCGGAGGGATAGGCGGAGACGGATACAAGGTTTATCTACTCAATAAGGAGTTTAGGACTCCTGTGAAAAAACTAGTGCAAGCCGCACTTTTGGATCGCCTGGGTGGATTGGTAGCGATTGTGTTTTTGCTTTTTGGGCTGTTTTTGGTGGTGAAAGTTGACCTCACTTTTTTAGAAAGTTCGGTTTGGAATGGGCTGATGATGGCAGGACTTATTTTGACCATTCCAGCATTTTGGATGGCGCAAAAGTTACTATTTAAAGATTTCCTTCCCTCCTTTTGGTCCGCCAATCTCTGGTCATTTGGCGGCCAAATAGCCCAACTTATCTGTGCTTGGTTTATCCTTAGATCATTAGGAATCAATGAAAATATCCTTGCCTACCAATTGGTCTTTTTACTGTCTTCTATCGTGGCCGTACTTCCTCTCACCATTGGCGGAGTCGGCGCACGTGAATTGGTCTTTGTCTATGCTCACACCTATGCCGGAATCGAAGAGACGGCAGCAGTGGCTTTCAGCTTGATCTTTTTTCTGATTTCAGCCGGAGTTTCCTTGGCTGGAGCCTTTATCAAGGTTGATTTAACAAAAAATTACAACTATCTGTAAATCAATTGTTTTTCCATGAATCATCCTTGCAAATTTAAAATGACATTTTAAATCTGCAAGGATCAAGGCTAGTCTAAATTTTTTAAATCAATACCTTTGCCCAAATTCCAGAAATCATGACCCGAGCCGAGCTTTTCTCCCAAATCCAACAAAAATCATCCTTCCTGTGCGTAGGTCTGGATCCTGATTTGGAGAAAATTCCGGCTCATTTGCTTTCAGAGCCTGATCCGATCTTTAGCTTTTGCAAAGCCATCATCGAGGAAACGGCGGATTTCGCCGTGGCCTATAAGCCAAACATCGCCTTTTTCGAAGCCTTGGGAGCAAAAGGCTGGGAAACCTTGGCAAAAGTAGCTGAGATCATGCCTAAGGATGTATTTACCATCGCCGATGCCAAGCGCGGAGATATCGGAAACACATCCAAGCTTTATGCAAAGGCCTTTTTTGAAACGATGGATTTTGACTCGGTCACCGTTGCGCCCTACATGGGAAAAGATTCTGTTTCTCCTTTCTTGGAGTTCGAAAACAAGTGGGTAATCCTTTTAGCACTTACATCCAATCCCGGTTCCATGGATTTTCAACTAATCGCTGACGCAAGTGGGAAGCCACTTTACCAATCTGTTTTGGAAAAAAGTCAGGAATGGGGCCGCCCTGAAAATCTCATGTATGTAGTCGGTGCTACCCGTGGTGAACTTATCGGTGAGGTGCGGAAAGTTGCTCCTGAGCATTTCTTTTTGGTTCCCGGCGTAGGCGCACAGGGAGGTAGCCTTTCCGAAGTGGCTAAGTTTGGGATGAACTCCACCTGTGGGTTATTGGTCAATTCCAGTCGGGGGATTATTTATGCTTCAGGCGAAAAGGACTTTGCGAAGGCAGCCAGAAAAGAGGCAGAAAAGCTGCAGGAGGAGATGAAGGAGCTCTTGGAAAAGTATCTTTGATCCATAAACCCTCCAAGGGTTCAGTACCCTTGGAGGGTTAAACTTGCCTTTTAATTCATAAATCCCTAAATTCCATAAGCTTTTAGTATTCAAGCTTATGAATTTTAGAGAGGATTTTTTACAGCTGGTCTGGAAGTACCAATACTTCGACCGGAAAAATCTGCGAACCATAGATGGGCAGGAATTGCAGATTCACAACGTAGGTTTTCACAACCAAGGCGAAGGACCGGACTTTCGGGATGCCTCCTTGGTCTTGGATGGCGTCACCTTCCATGGACATGTGGAAGTGCATCGCTTAGCCTCCGAATGGAAACAACATGCCCACGGAGGAGATCCTGCCTACAATTCGGTAATTCTCCATGTGGTATGGGAAAATGACAAAGAAGCCTTTCGAAATGATGGTACTCCCATGCCGACTTTGGAGCTCAAGGGTAAAATTTTCCTGGAAATCTGGCGGAATTATGAAAACCTCTTGGACTTCAAATCGGACCTTCCCTGTGCTCACGCCATCAAATCAGTTCCAGATATCATCCGGTTTTCAGCTTTGGAAAAGGCCTTGGTAGAGCGATTGCTGGAAAAATCCAAACTTATCCTTTCCATCCTTGATCAGACCAAAGGCGACTGGGAGGAAACCGCCTACCGATGGCTGTTTACTTGTTTTGGATTCAAGGTCAATTCAATTCCGATGAGTGAGCTTGCTACTTTGGTTCCTTATAAAACCCTTCAAAAACACCGAACCCAGGTTTCCGCCCTCGAAGCTATGCTCTTGGGTCAGGCCGGACTTTTACCCGAAAAATCAGAAGAACCTTACGCCCAGCACCTGATTCGTGAGTATGATTTTTATCAGAAAAAGTTCAACTGGCAATATCGACTCAACCGACAGCAGTGGTCCTTTATGGGTGCCCGGCCGACTAATTTTCCCACCCTTCGAATCGCCCAACTCGCCTCGATTTTATCTCATGCTCCCAATCTTTTGCAGGCCGTGATGGAAGACAGCCGGGAGTTTTCTGCCTTCAAAAAACTCCTTCAGGTCAAGCCTTCTGACTATTGGCAGCATCATTACAATTTTGGAAAACCTACCGAGAAAACCGCTTCCAGAGGCATTTCAGGCCAAACTTTAGAGCTGTTGATTATCAATTTTGTGATTCCCTTATGGTTTGCTTACGGCAGCTATTTCGAGCAATCGGAATGGCAGGAGCGCTGCTTTGACCTGATGCAGACCATACCCGCGGAGAATAATTTTATCACTCGCAAATTCGGGGAAAAAGCATGGAAGGCCGAAAATGCTTTCGATTCTCAAGGCATGATCGGGCTGTATCGAGGCTATTGTCAGCCTCAAAAATGCCTCAATTGCAAGATCGGCCAAAGCCTCCTCAAGGGACAATCCAAATGATTCGTTGCGCAAGCAGGGCTTTTCCCGTACTTTTGCAATCCCAAACCCCACAGATTCATGGAAAAACCAGTGATTATTCTAGGTGCAAAAGGCATCGCCCATCCTGCACTTGAGATTTTCAACAGCAATCAGGTCATCGTGTACGGATTTCTGGACGAGGATGCGAGTATCCATGGTTCAGAAATCAACAATGTACCCGTGCTCGGTCATACCGAAGATGAAGGTTTTCTGAAACTGATCGGGAAAAAGACCGAAGCATTTGTAGCCGTGGACGATAGCAAATACCGGAAGTTTCTGGTGGAGATGCTACTCGAAAACCGAAAAATGCAACCGGTCAACGCCATCCATCAGCGTGCTTATGTATCGACAGATGCTGCCATAGGACATGGTAATTTCATCAATGCCAATGTGACAATCGGTGCAGGTGCCGAGGTGGGAAGCCACTGTATTTTTCATACCGGTGCAATTGTCGACCACAAAGTAAAAATTCAGGACTATGTGCAAGTCGGCGCAGGATCGATCATCAATGCCGAGGTTACTATCGAGGAAGGTGCTTTTATCGGTTCGGGAGTGACTATCGTGGCAGGCGTCACGGTCGGCAAGGGTGCCCGTGTAGGTGCAGGATCTGTGGTTATTGCTTCTGTAGGAAAAAATGAAACCGTCTTTGGAAATCCAGCGGCAAAAATGAAATGATTTGAGATTTGAGATTTGAGATTTGAGATTTAAAAAAAGGAATAACGAATATTGAATGCTAATCGCCGAATGATGAAGTCAATCATCGGACATCCAGCATCGGACATCAAACAAACCCCCAAACACCCTGCCGAAACAGGGCTCTAGTTATGGAAAACACACCAAACAAACCCTACAGCGTATTGCTGTACTACTGCTACGCCAAAATCGATAATCCCGAAGAATACCGGGAAGAACATCACCTCTTCTGCGTAGAAAACAACATCCGAGGTCGGATCATCATCTCTGACGAAGGTCTAAACGGAACTGTTTCCGGTCTGATCGAAGACTGCGAAAGGTACATGGCCTACATCCACGCCGATCCACGGTTTGCCAAGACTGAGTTTAAGATCGACTACCACGACACCCACACTTTTGCCAAAATCCACGTTCGGTATAAGCCCGAGATCGTGCACTCCTCGCTCCGCCACCTAGATCCCAATGTGAAAACGGGGAAACACCTCGAGCCAGAAGAATTCAAAAAAATGAAAGATCAGGAAGATGTGGTGATTTTGGATGTCCGCTCCAATTACGAGCACGAACTCGGCCGATTCAAAAATGCCATCACGCTCGATATCGACAACTTCCGAGATTTTCCTGATAAGGTAAAAGAGCTCGAGCACCTCAAAAACAAGAAGGTTCTGACTTATTGCACCGGCGGAATTAAGTGTGAAAAAGCTTCGGCCTTCTTGCTTGAGCAAGGATTCGAAGACGTGTACCAGCTGCACGGAGGAATTATCAAATACGGCATGGAAGCCGGAGGAGAAGATTTTGAAGGAAAGTGCTATGTCTTTGACAACCGAATCGCAGTGGATGTCAACAAGGTCAATCCTACCATCGTTTCCAAATGCCATGTCTGTGGTACTCCCTCTGACCGTATGGTTAACTGTGCCAATCCCAAATGCAATGAACATCTCGCTATCTGCGAAAAATGTGGTTGGGAACTGGACGGAGCATGTTCTGTAGAATGCAAAGAGCATCCCGAAAAGCGACCCTACGACGGAACCGGCTATTACCAAAAAAATACCAACGGATATAATCCTTACAAGGGACTGCACCGTAAGCCAAACAAAGAACTAATCCAAAAACTCCATGGAGAACCAACCGATTCCTGCGTCTGAACTGATTATCAATTCTGACGGGAGTATTTATCATTTGCATTTGAAGCCAGAACACCTGGCTTCAACTGTTTTCACCGTAGGCGATCCGGACCGGGTGGCACTGGTTTCACGGTACTTTGATCAGATCGACTACAAAACCCAGAAGCGCGAATTTGTCACCCATACCGGCTGGAAAAATGGCAAACGGGTGACTGTAATGAGTACCGGAATGGGCACAGACAATATCGAGATCCTGATGACTGAACTCGATGCTTTAGTCAACGTGGATTTGGAAACCAGACAGATCAAGCCTGAAAAAACCAGTCTTCAAATCATCCGAATCGGTACTTCGGGCAGTATGCAGGAAGATTTACCCGTAGGTACTATGTTGGCCTCTGAAATAGGAATAGGGATGGATACCTTGATGGCTTACTATCCGGAATTAGTAGAAGATCAAGACATAGCAAAAGCAATTCAGTCGGAACTGAATTTGCCATTTTTACCCTATCAAGCCTCAGCTTCAAGTCTTCTTTTAGACAAATTGGATGAAGAAATTGTAAGAGGTATAACGCTTACCTGCCCGGGATTTTATGCTCCTCAAGGAAGAGAAGTACGTCTCAAGCCACGATTCGACCAAATGATCGAGCGGCTGGCTGGTTTACGAGTGAATGGAAAAAGGTTGACCAATTTTGAGATGGAAACTGCCGGATACTATGCCTTAGGAAAACTGCTAGGCCATGAAATGCTCAGCCTGAATGCTATTGTGGCAAATCGGCCTTTGAAAAAGTTTGATAAAGAGGCTGAAAAATCCGTGGATCGGTTGATCCAGGCAGCACTCAAGTTGCTTAAGTAAAAAATCACCCTTACGCTAGAAATCGGGAGGAGGCAGACACCTTTTCGAGTGTGAAATCCTCCCATTCGTGATAGTCAATATTTTGTACCAAGTACGCCATCAGTTCGGCACATTCCTGTTTGCATAGGTAAATGCCAAACAATCCTTCCTTTTTGTCCACACAGAAGGTTCGCTTGCTGTCGAAAATTTTTACTAAATCTGCCCAGGAACCGAGAACCAACAGTTCGTCCTGGTTTTTTACGGTCTGGATAATTTTGAATGAACCGTTGAGAGAAGAGATCTTCATCGTTAAAAATAAGTTTGATTACTGAAGTAAAAGTAGTCTCCACAATCACCCGGCTCAATACGTACAAATACGTATTTTTCAATCTCAAACCCTATTTTTTGAATTTTATGATATGATTTCTCGGTTTCGTTGAGCCCATAAAAGCAAGGAATTATGCTTTTTCTCCAGATTCAGCTTCGCAATCACATTGCTCCGGTGCTTATCGACAGTTCGCTCGGATATGAAAAGCCGATCTGCAATTTCTTTGGAGGAAAGTCCGTCGGCAATCAATCTGATGATCTTTATCTCTGATGGTGTCAGCAATTCTGAAGTAGCCTTTCCTTCACTGACTTTTACCCCTTCCAGGATTTTTTCACTGAAAAACTCACCTCCGTCTTTTACCACTTCTATCGCTTTGGCCAGCTCACCCAAGGCAAATTCCTTCAGGATATAGCCGGAAAAGCGGAGTTCTTTTGCCTTTTGTAGGATGAAAAGCTCTTTATGAAGTGTCAATAAAATCTTCTTTGAACTTAAACCGAGTTGATTCATTCTTTCGCCCACCTCCAGCCCGGTCATTTCCGGCATTTCCAAATCCATCAAAACAATATCCGGCTTGTGCTTGGATACTAATTCCAACAGGCTTTTGCCATCAGTGGCTGTCCCGAGAACTTTCAGACCCAAATCCCAAACAAAATCAACCAGTCCTTTTAATAGGATCGGATGGTCATCAGCAATGACTATGGTAGTTGATTCAGACATGGATGGTAAATGTAAACTGGCTCCCTTTTCCTTTTTCACTGTTTACTTTCATGACACCTTCGATGGCAGCCGTGCGTTCTTTGAGGGTTTTCAGGCCGAGACTTTGAAAGTCATTATATCGCTCCGAGAAGTCAAAGCCTTTTCCATTGTCTTCGATTTTGAGTGAAACTTCCCGATCGCTTTGGGATAGACTTACACGGATTGCACTGGCCTGAGCGTGTTTTAAGACATTATTGAGACACTCCTGAAGGATACGGTAAAGCTGCAGTTCTTGTTCTTTGGAGAGCTTGCCTTTGACCTCATCGATTTCCGTGCTGACAAAAAGATCCGTCTCCCGGTCGATTTGATCGAGAAGCTGCTCGGTAGCTTTGGAGAGCCCGAGCTTTTCGAGCTGCATGGGATGAAGAGACCTGGCAATGGCCCGAAGTTCGGATATCGCGGTATCGAGGAGTTGGCCTGTATTTTCGTCTTTGTTCAAAGCAACCCGATTTTTGATCAGCAGTAAACTTTGACCAAGTCCATCATGCAAATCTTTGGAAATACGCTTTCGCTCTTCTTCCTGATTTTTAAGTAACTCATGAGAGAATCGCTCTTGAAGCTTTTTCTCCTTTTTGGCTTGCTGAAGACTTTTCCCCAAAAATCCTCCTCCTCCGACTATCAGCAATCCCGTGATTACCGTCAGAAAAATCCGGGTTTGAGCTGCTGTTTTCTGTTTAGCCTCCTCGAGTTCCTGAGTTTTGTTTAAAATTTCACGTTCCTTTTTCTCCGTCTCGTAGAGCGTCTGGTAATAGGCAAAAGTGGCTGAGCGATTGGCAGAATTAAGGGAATCCTTAAACTGAATGAGACTTTTCCAAGTGTCAGCTGCCTCCTTTTGCTGACCAAGATCAGCATAGGTCACTGCCAAAATCTCCCTTGCCCTGATCAGATGATCCATATCACCCGAGGAGCTAACCAAGTCCAAATACTCCTTGGCAAGTTGATTAGCCTCCACCCGATTATTCTGATTTTTTGCTATCAACACCTTGGCAAAAAGTGTCGTGGGATTTTTACCTTGAAGGCTAGGCACATTTTGGATATATTCTTGGGCTTTCTGAAAGTAGCCCAACTGTTGGCTGAGATCACCTTTTCTCCCAAAATAGTTAGCCAAAGAAAGGTGGAAAACCGAATTGAAATAAGGGTTATCAGGCTGTAATGGCATCATCTGTTCGATTTGGCGAAGCGTATGTAGCTGCTCCTCGAGTCTGTTTTGCTTGCGCAAATCTTCTGCTCGATTATACAGCTGAATGGCTGCCTCGGAGGTCTTATCACTTGCTAGATGGTAGGCAATGATCTTGCTCCTGATGCTGTCTGCCTCATCGTAGATCCCATACCGACTAAACAATATGGCCATTCCCCCCAAGACAAAATGAACGTACTCCTCGTCACCGAGTGCTTCATAAAGATCCCGCGCCTCTTGATAGGCCCTCATGGCTTGGAGTAGGTTGCCCTGATAATCATGTGCTTGCCCCGTAAAAAACTTTGCGTCAGCGATGTAAATGGAATCTTCTGATCCAAAGCGCCGGACTGACTCCTCATAAAAATAGATCGCGGAGTCATAGTTGAGCAGTCCAAAATAAGCACCACCAAGCTTGAGATACACATTCCCTTTGATTCGGCTAGTTTCAATCTGCTCTTCAAAAGAAGCCGCTTTTTTCAGAATTGAGATTTTCTCTTGGGTATCGAGTGTCCCTGGAGCCTCGGAATGAAAAAAAGCTGCAGCCCACCGTCCAAATTTAGTATAATCTTGCCGCTGCAAAGTCAAATCGAGAATTCGTCGAAGCACCACACCGGAGGTACTGTCGGTACCAGAAATCTCGGAATACATTGCCTCTAAGGTCCGAAGTTCCTGGTCTGCACTTAGGCTCGGAGAAGCTAATACCTGCTCGAGACTGTCTCGTTTTTGAGCGAAAACAGCTGACTGATAAACCAGGAAAAAATGGAAAACTAAAAGAAAGCCTATTAAAATACGCATGCCTAAAGATATCAATACTCTACCGTAAGCAAAAGACAAGTGGTATACTCAGCTATAAAATTAAAAAAACGGTAGTAGTGTTTGAAGATAGGAGGAAAACACCTGTTGAATTCGGAAATAGAAATTTAGCTTTGGGTATGGAGTCCCAAATGAATGAAATTCTAAAGGAACTGGAAAATGCCTCCGATCCCCAAAAAGCCGAATTTTTGCCACGATTTTTCAAAACTGCCCCCGGTCAATACGGGGCGGGAGACCAATTTCTCGGGGTGACAGTTCCTCGGCAGCGGGCGATTGCCAAGCGTTTTTATCGCAGTTTGGACTGGTCAGATTTTTCAGAATTAATCCAAAATCCCTTTCACGAAGTACGATTGACTGCGCTGCTGATGCTGGTATATCGGTATGAAAAGACAAAAACGGAGTCCGAACAAAAAAAACTGGTCGATTTTTACTTTTCACATCTGGATTTTATAAACAATTGGGATTTGGTAGACAGCTCTTGCTATCAGATTTTGGGGCATTATTTTTGGAAAAAAGACAAATCACTTTTTCACCAACTAGCTGAATCAGGGCACCTTTGGAGACAGCGTGTAGCGATGATCAGTAGTTATTTTTGGATCAAAAAAGGCGAATTTGCCGATGCGCTCGCCTTGGCAGAAAAGCTCATCAACCATCCCCATGACCTGATGCATAAGGCGGTCGGCTGGATGCTGCGGGAAATCGGAAATCGGAATTTTGAAGTAGAATTGGAGTTTCTGAAAAAGCACTACCAAAGCATGCCTAGGACGGCTTTACGTTATGCCATTGAGAAATTTCCGGAAGACTTGAGGCAGGATTTTTTGAAGGGGAAGGTTTAAGGTGTTTTTCCACATAGGCACGAAGACACTACATTTTAATTTTTTCCAATACTTAAAAAATCAATTATATTTCTGATGATCAGATTTTTACTCCTTCTATTTTTCTGAATTATGGAAAACTACCTATCTAAAATAATTGTGGATACCTGTTTCCACATCCATGTTGGACTTGGTCCAGGATTACTTGAATCAGTTTATGAAGAGGTCCTATTTTATGAGTTGACTCAACAGGGTTTTAAAGTCAAGCGACAATTTCCAATTCCAATAGTTTGGCAAGATATTGAAATGGAGCAAGGATTTAGAGCTGACCTAATCGTTGAAGATTGTGTATTAATTGAAATTAAGTCGGTCTCGAAAATTGAGCCTGTGCATAAAAAGCAAACCCTAACCTATTTGAGGCTGACTGGTCTAAAACTAGGGTTGCTAGTCAATTTCAATGAAGCATTGATCAAAGACGGAATTACTCGAGTTGTGAATAATCTTTAGCCTTCATTAGTCTTCTCGCAAAGACGGAAAGACGCTAGGAATTTTTTCTTTGCGCCCTTGCGCCTTGGCGAGAGCTGAATTTCTTCAAAAAGATTTTCATGTTTTGAATGATCAAAAATTGCCTCGCAAAGATTGAAAGACGCTATGATTTTTCTCTTTGCGTCCTTGTGCCTTGGCGAGAGCTAAAAATTCTTTGAAAAGTGAAACTCTTTACCAGCCCTAAAAGAAATCTCGCTAAGATAGGACGACGATAAGATTTTTCTCTTTGCGACTCCGCGACTTTGCGTGAAATACCTCAATCCTCTATCCCATCCAATTCGCTCAGTTCCAGCCAAGCCAATTCCAATTCTTCCAATTCCCCGTCGATTGCCTGAAGTCGGCTGGACCAAGTCATTAATTGATTCATATCTGATGTGCCAGCAGCAATCTGATTGGTAAGAATTGATTTTTCATCTTCCAATTTGGCAATCGTCTCGTTGATCTTCTTGAATTCCTGCTTTTGCTTGTAACTCGCCTTCACTTTCGGCCTAGCCTCAGATTTTGCAACACTTGCTTCTTGCTTCTCACTTCTCGTCTCTTGCTTTTCAGCAAAATCTTGATTCTTGTCTCTTGCTTCTTGGCTCTCCTTTTCCCATTCCCTGAAATCAGTATAATTCCCAGGGAAATCCCGAATCACACCCGCCCCTTCAAATACAAACAAGTGCTCCACCAGTCGGTCCATAAAATAACGGTCGTGTGACACGATAATCAGGCAGCCCGGAAAAGTATCCAAAAACTCCTCCAGGATATTCAGGGTCATCAAGTCCAGATCGTTGGTCGGTTCGTCGAGGATCAGGAAGTTCGGATTCTTGATCAACACCATCAGGAGCTGAAGTCGACGTCGCTCACCTCCACTCATCTTTCCGATCGGTGTAAATTGCTGCTTGGGAGGAAAACCAAACTGCGTCAAAAACTGACTCACGGTGATGGTCTGACCTTTGTCCAGCACCACGACTTCGGCCACTTCCTTCACCACATCGATCAGTCTCTTCTCCTCGTCAAAACGGTCCTCTTCCTGACGGTAATAGCCAAATAAGGTAGTTTGACCAACTGTTATTTTTCCAGCATCCGGCTCAAGTAAGCCCGTGATCATTTTCAGAAATGTCGTCTTTCCGACACCATTTGGTCCGACGATACCGATCCGATCTTTCTTTTTGAAGATGTAGGAAAAGTCCTTAACAAGCGTCTTTTCGTCAAAGGATTTGCCGATTTTTTCGATCTCCAGGATCTTGTTTCCTAGCCGTTGAGTGGAAATCGTCAGTTCGATATCTCGCTCCTCCCGCTTGGTGAAAGCTTTTTCTTTGGTTTCTTCGAATGCATCCACTCGATACTTGGCCTTGGTGCCTCGGGCCTTGGGCTGTCGGCGAATCCAATCGAGTTCTTTTTTGTATAGGCTTTTAGCCTTTTCGATTTCAATGTCTTCAATCTGAAGTCGCTCCGCTTTTTTATCCAGAAAGTAGCCGTAGTTGCCTTGGTAACGGTGGATTTTCCCTTGATCAAGTTCCAGAATTTCGTTAGTCACTTTATCCAAAAAGTACCGGTCGTGGGTGACCATAAAGATGGATAAGTTGGCTTTGGCCAGGTAATCTTCCAGCCACTCAATTGTCTCTAAGTCGAGGTGGTTGGTGGGTTCGTCCAGCAAGAGCAAGTCCGGCTTCTCCAAAATGGCTTTAGCCAAAGCCACCCGCTTTCGCTGACCACCTGAGAGATTTCCCACGGGCAGTTCGGTATCGTGGAGACCTAACTTTCCCAGAACTTCTTTCACCTGATATTCAAAATCCCAGGCCTGCAGGGCGTCCATTTTCTCAAACAACTTGGACATTTGGGCCGAGTTGTCAATGCCGCGCTCGGAGTCCAGCATGGCTTTGTGGTAGTCCTCGATCACGCGAAGGACTTCTGAATTACTTTGGTCAAAAATGGTCTGGTAGATCGTCAGGTTGGAGTCAAAAACCGGATTCTGATGCACATAGGCAATCTTTACAGAGTTGTTGATGGCCACTTGGCCTGTGTCTGCGATTTCTTGACCCATGATGATTTTCATCAGGGTAGACTTGCCAGCACCATTGATTCCGACGAGAGCGATTTTCTGTCCTTGGGAAATGCCGAAAGAGATATTTGAAAAAAGCTTCCGTTCCCCGAAAGCCTTACTGAGATTCTCAACTGAAAGGTAATTCATGCCGCAAAAGTAAGGGAAAAGAGGAGATAAGATTTCTGTATATAAAAAGATAGCTACGCAGATATTTTAAGATATGGCTAAAGCCAAGATAGAATTCTCACGAAGTGTATCTCAATTTATCTCGCGAAGCATATCTCATTTATCTTGCGAAGCATATCTTGATTTAACCCTATGAAAACCACCCACGATATCCTTAAACTCGGAGATCCCCGACTCTATGAAGTCTGCGAACCGGTCCTGAAATCTGATCTTCATTTAGTTCCTGAGTGGACTCAGCAGCTGCACGAGGCCATGGAGGATATTCGGCGGGTATATGGATTTGGAAGGGGAATTGCGGCCCCGCAATTGGGCATCATGAAGCGGATGTTTTACCTCAATCTAGACCGGCCTTACATCATTCTCAATCCCGAACTGAAGGGGCTCAGTGAAGAGCTTTTTGAGCTGTGGGACGACTGCATGAGTTTTCCCAATCTGCTCGTGAAAGTAAAGCGTCACCAAAGCTTGACTCTGGAATACCTGGATGAAAACTGGGAAAAACAAAGCTGGACTGTGGATGGAGCGATTTCTGAATTGATCCAACACGAATATGATCACCTTGACGGTGTGCTATGTACCATGCGGGCGATTGATGAGAAAAGTTTTAAGTGGAAAGGATAGCTTGAGGTTCCCGCAGATTTTCGCAGAAAAAGTCGCGGATTACCGCAGATTTTTGATAGTCCTAAAAGTAAGATCAGCGTAAATCAGCGATTTAGATCTGCGCCCATCAGCGGGAAATGAATAATTCGAAATCGGCTCATTTTACCAAGAAATACGGCTCAAAATCAAGTATAACTGAGCCGTATTTTCATGTTTTTGAGCCGAATCAAACTTAAAAATAGGTTTCGACAGCAAACTCTGCCTGTTCAATAAATATATTTTTCATCGGACTCAGGTTAGTTTGCTCGTAAAAAACCAGCATGGCTTTTTTGTAATCCAAGGGATCGACAGTCCTGAAGGAAATCGGGCAAAGTCCATTTGCCAAGAGTAGGGCGTTGGATAGGATCCGTGCAGTTCGCTTGTTTCCGTCCGAAAAGGGCTGAATGTAACTGACCAACAGAAGCGCTAAAAATGCTTTTTCATAGCCATTTTGAGCAGAGTTGATCAGATCACAGGTTTTTTCCAATGCCTCCCGAATCTGAAATTCATTATCCAAGGGTTGGTAGTTGGTACCAGTGATACCCACTCTTCTTCTTCGGATATTTTTATTTATTCCTAAGTCTCGGATCAGGATAGCATGCAGTTCCTCAATTGCTCTCACAGAAATCTCCTCAGCATAATCTGAATTCGAGACTAGAAAATCGATTGCCTCTTTATGGTTCAGAAGCATGGTGGCTTCATCTTTTGTCTTTCCTGAGGCAGTTCTTTTTTCTCTCAATAGAAGTTCGGTTTCCAAAAGCGAATATGTGTTGCCCTCAATTTGAGAAGATTTCCAACTCAGGTCTATCGCCAAGCGCTCCATTTCCTTTTGGTATTCATCAGGAGCTAATTCGGAAGTTCGTCTCTGAAATTTTTCTCGGATTTCATTCAAAGAAAAAGTTTCGTCTTCGTTGAAAACTTGAACTTGTTTCAGTTTTTCAAAGACCTCAAAATCAAAGTTTCTTTTAACAATCCGGTCATCCTGTTCTTTGCTAAAGTAGGTCTCCAGATCAATCGGAAAACATACTTCCAATTTCGCTGAGGAGACATAAGTGGTAGCTTTCCCTTTTCCCTCCACTGTAATCCAGCCTTCATCCTGAAGAGTCTGAAGAAGTCTTTTGAGCGTAGCAGGACTTGCCAAAAAAGAAATACTCTCCGCAATTTCTTGCCTTGAAAGTCTCTTTCTCAGTTGGATTAAAGACAGAATTTCTAATGAATTGGCTTTCATCTTCAAATTGAATCAGCTCAAAATTGTCAAAAATACGGCTCAAATCCTAGTAAAATTGAGCCGTATTTGCCCAATTTTTTAAAGTTTTTGAGCCGATTGAATACAAAAAGTCAACTTATTTCACGGAGCGCAGCGAAGTGTATTTCAACAGTATTTCCATTGTATTTCCCTTCCCCTATCTTTAACCCATGAATTTTCCGTCTCTTTCCGATATCCGCGCGGCGCATGCCCGCATCCAGTCGTTTATCCACCGCACCCCAATCATGACCTCCACCGCGATAAATGAAATCGCAGGTTGCGAGATCTATTTTAAGTGCGAAAACTTCCAGAAAGTCGGCGCTTTCAAAGCCCGGGGAGCTGCCAATGCCGTGATGAAACTGTCCCCTGAGGAAAGAACCAAAGGTGTCGCGACACACTCTTCCGGTAATCATGCTGCCGCCCTCGCCCGTGCAGCAAGTGTAGCGGGAATTCCTTCCTATATCGTGATGCCTTCCAATGCTCCCGAGATCAAAAAGAAAGCGGTCAAAGGCTACGGAGGAGAAATCATCGAGTGCGAACCTAACCTTAAAGCAAGGGAAACTACCCTTGAAGCGGTCGTGGAGCGTACGGGAGCAACCTTTATTCCTCCCTACGATTACATGGATGTGATCGAAGGTCAGGCCACTTGCGCGCTCGAACTTTTGGAAGACCAACCCGATCTTGATATTATCATGGCTCCTGTCGGAGGTGGAGGACTTTTGGGGGGAACAGCTTTGACAACCCACTACATCAATCCGGAAATCGAAGTCATCGCAGGCGAACCTGCTGGTGCGGATGATGCTTTCCGTTCTTTCCATGCTGGACATATTATCCCGCAAACTGGCCCAAACACCATCGCCGACGGGCTCTTGACATCGTTGGGTAAGTTGAATTTTGAATTGATTCAAAAGTACGTAGATGACATTCTGCTTGCTACCGACCCACAGATCATCGAAGCCATGCGACTGGTCTATGAGCGAATGAAGATCGTGATCGAGCCTTCCTGCGCGGTTCCATTGGCGGCCTTATTGGCAAACAAGGATCGCTTTGCAGGTAAAAAAGTCGGAATCATCCTGTCTGGGGGAAATGTGGATTTGGGAAAGTTGCCTTTTTAAAAACAAAAAGACCCAAATCTATCGACTTGGGCCATTTTTCAGCTTTCTGATTTCAGACTTTACTTTTTGCTTTCCGCCACCGCATGATGCGCCGCTCTTGCCGCAAATGCCATATAAGTTAGGGATGGATTTTGGGTAGAAGTAGAAGTCATCGAAGCGCCATCAGTCACATAGACATTCGGCACGGCATGCAACTGATGGTTAGCATTAAGTAAGGAAGTTTTTGGATCCTTGCCCATTCTTACCCCTCCCATTTCGTGAATGTCCAAGCCCGGCGCTTGCTTGCTGTCGCTGGATTGGATATTGGTAAATCCAGCCTTGGTAAACATTTCCGTCATCTGCTCGATGTAGTCCTTGACCATTTTCTCATCGTTATCGTCGTAGTCTACGCTGATTCGAAGCTGAGGCATGCCCCATTCGTCTTTCTGATTCGGATCGAGGGCGACAAAGTTGGTTTCCTTCGGGATGGTCTCGCCCATCATGTGGGAACCCACTCTCCAAGGACCATATTTATCCGGATTGAGGAGACTGTTTTTCAAGTCCATGCCGATACCACTGGTATCAGGCCCTGAACCTCGGCTGGCGGAGAATCCCGCTGCATACCCGCGGAGGAAGTCGGTTTCCTGCTTGTACACGTTTCGGAATCTTGGGAAATAGCCGCTAGTTGGTCTACCTCCGGAAGTGGTGAACTCGGAATGACCTTCGTATTCACCCGATACTCGGGCGCGGTAATTATGGAAGGCCACATATTTACCAAGAAGGCCATTGTCATTTCCGAGTCCATTTGGGAATCGATTGGAAGTCGAGTTAAGCAAAATCGCATTGGTATTCAGTGCTGCCGCATTCACAAAGATCACATCAGCATAGAATTCCTCAGTTTCCTTGGTCAGGCGGTCGATGATGCGTACCCCGGTCGCTTTACCTTTTTCCTCATCATAGATAATTGAGTGAACCACCGCATCAGGTCGGAGGGTCAAGTTGCCTGTTTTCAAAGCCCAAGGAATGGTCGATGAGTTGGAACTGAAGTAGCCCCCAAACGGACATCCACGCTGACAGAGGTTACGGTTTTGACACATGGCCCGACCCTGCTGGGCGTAGTATTCGGCATTGCCATGGATGTGCGCACATCGGGCAGAGATCATGTGTCGGTCATTGCCATAGTGCTTTTTGAGTTGCTCCGCAAAATATTTCTCCACCACATTCAATTCATACCCTGGCAAAAACTCCCCGTCGGGAAGATGGGGAATGCCATCCTTGAAGCCTGAAACTCCGGCAAATTTCTCCACATGGCTGTACCACTTTTCAATGTCTTTGTACCGAATCGGCCAATCCACAGCAAATCCATCCCGTGCCGGCCCGTCAAAATCAAAATCAGACCAACGCTGCACCTGTCTGGCCCAAAGCAGGGATTTTCCGCCTACCTGATAGCCCCGAATCCAGTCAAATGGCTTCTCCTGTACATAAGGATGATCGGTGTCTTTGACGAAAAAGTGCATCGCATCTTCACGGAAGGCATAGCATCGGCTGATGACCGGATTGGCTTCTTGAATCTCCTGAGGAATTTGGTTCCGATGAGGAAATTCGTAGGGTAGCATATTGGTTGTCGGATAGTCTTTGATGTGCTCCACATTGCGGCCGCGCTCCAGCATCAGGGTTTTTACACCCAAGTCACAAAGCTCTTTCGCAGCCCAAGCTCCGCTAATGCCCGAACCGATGACGATGGCTTGATAGGTTCGTTCCTGTTTGCTGCGGATATTCAGATTAGCCATTGATGCGAGGTTTTTGAAGGTCAGTGATCAAAACGGCGCCATTGTATTCGCCAGGTATAAGGGAATAAGGAATGATTTCAGTTTGGATGTATTCGGATGCCATGTAACCTTGGATGGTGAATCGCTTGGTGGAATTGACGAAATAGGCGATCGCTGCTTTTCGTTTACCTTCTTCGGAATCATCTCCTTCCAGCTTAGCCGCATCGAGAATGAGTTGCTCTTTCTCCTTGGTCGAAAGCTCGGTGTATTTCTTGCCTTTTGATTCCTTGACATAATCCGGAAATGTAGAAAGTCCTGCGGTGAATTTCTCTTGATTTTCTTTGGTAAAGCAATCATTGACCATCACCAATATGAAGTCGTGAACTTCAAGATTGAGTGCCCCTTTGATCTCGCCGGCTGGAATAATGGTATCAGATATTGCCCCGAGCAGGTCCTTTTGGGACTGGGTGATCTTTAGATTTTTGTAGGCGGCGAGGATGTCGTCTTTGCTGAAGTCGCAGGAAGGAATCAGGGCAAGACCTCCGGATATCAGCGCAATATGCCGCAAAGCATGTCGTCTGTTCATAAGTATAGGCGATAGATTGGGTTAAAGCAATTGAAGCCAGAAAGTAGGGATTTTTTCACAAAGTGGAATACAAAAAGTATATAGGTGTTTGCAGAAAATGATGATGTCCAAAAATAAGAATAGCCATGACTCAAGTTGGATCAGGTCTTTTTATTTTGGAAACCAATCCATCTATGTGTTCAAAAAGATGTGGTTTGATAGGATTCCACATGGGATCGAGTAAAAAATCAATCCCTTCCCTTCTTGCTAGTTTTGCGGCTGGAACAAAATCACTATCGCCTGAAATCAAAATGATTTGATCAACTTGGTGCTTAAGTGTCATGGAAGCGATATCTAATCCAATCTTGATATCAACCATTTTCTGAGTAAAATCAAATTGAACATCTTCTTCTGTTAATTCTTCAATCTTTATCTTTTTAGACAAGAGGTCTTTAGTAATGCTAGGCTTAATTATCCAACGATTTTTATCTTCTAAAACACCCAATCTTAAAGCAACTTTTCTTTTCTTTTTTAATTCCTCAAAAAATGAAACCTGAAATTGATACTGTGAGGTTTTTGAAAAATCAATTGCCTTACCAGTTACCGGGTTATGATGTTTTTTTGAATATGGAAGACAATCGTAATAGAAGATTCTGTACAAATCATAGGTTTCAGCTTTAGCTTGTGATAAATGCTTTAGGCACATTTCCCATAAGTCTTTTGCTGTTTTCTCAGGATCAAGATTTTTTAACTTATTGATGGATCTATACCTCTTCAAGAAAAATCCCCCATCAACTAAAATCGCGGTTTTCTTTTTCATAATGTAAAAAAAAAGCTTACGGGTCGGCATTCCCGCTATTTGAATAAGAGAATACTTCGCCGTAAGCACTATGACACAATTTTACAATTGAATTAATTACTATTCAAATTTTTAGCCAAAATTTAGATTACCTTCTACTTAGAAATCACCCCAAACTCCCCAAACGTAGCAGCATTTCCATCTACCGTCCGAAGGGCTTTCAACCGTACAAATCGGGCTTTGGTTGGATCGATTTTAATGATTTGCTCGATCGGGCTGTTTTTGATATTGGAAAATTCACCTTGAGCGACTCGCTTCCAGCTTTTCCCATCTCCACTAACCTCCAATACAAAATCTGCGATGTACCCACTCGGGTATCTGGCTTGCATAGGCAGATAGGTAAACCCTTTCAAATCGACTTCTTGACCCAATTCGATTGTCAAGTCATTGGTTTTGGATGTCCAATAGGAATTGGGGAGCTCATCTATAGCCCGAATAGCTAAAGAATCGGATGACAACACTTTCCAATTGCCTTTGGCCAAATCAAAATCCACTCGGGCAGGATCGGAGGTTTTTCCGGTTTTGGAATCCACCGTGATAGCCTGAACAGTAGCGGGCTGAATAAGGTCAAACTCACCTGAATAGGCGTTTTGCCCAACTTTTGGAGCAGATCCATCCGTGGTGAAGAAGACATCTAACTCAGACTCTGCAGCTTGGATGGTTACTTTTCCTTGGGGAGTTCGGGTGATTTTTGGAGGAAAAAGCAAGGCAGGCGCGGAATAGACGCCAATTTCAGAAATCACGGGAATGCCTTTTCCATCCAGAAAGTTGATTCGGATTTTCTGGGCTTCGGTATCCGCAAATCTCAGAATCCGCTTATAACCAATGGTAGTACCTTCTGCGATTTTTTCCCAGTTGCCATTCACTTCTTTTTCTAGGGAAAAAGCTTTCACGCGTTGCCCAAGGTTGACAAATTCCTGAATCAGGAGACGGTTGAAGGAAACTTTTTTTCCAAAATCCAGCTCCACCAAAGCCTGAATCTGACCATCAGGAGTAGTCCAGTACGTGTTGAAATCCCCATCATTGAGATTCCCAGCCTTGTAGCCTTTCCCTCGGTATGAACTTGCTGTAAAGGTTGCTTCTGTGGCAAGATTGACTGCAAAATCTTCCTTAATCTTAGCGGCCATTTTCAGGATCGCTTCTTCATCTTTTTCATGGATTAAGCCTCGGGTATCCACGGGGAAGTTGATCAACAAGGAGCTATTTCTCCCAATGCTGTTGTAATAAATCTCCATCAGATCCGGAAGCGTTTTCACTTTGTGGTCCTCATAGGCATGGTAGTACCATCCCGGACGGATGCTTACGTCGGACTCTGCGGGTACCCAGTGGGTCCCGTTTTCCTGACCTTTGGCCCATCGGTCAAAATCCGGCATTCCGGCATAAACTGAATCCCGCATGAGATTAGACCAAGTAGTCTCGTAAGCGAATCCATGCTCATTTCCCACCCAACGCACATCGGGTCCTGCATCGGAAAACATCATGGCATTGGGTTGAAGCTTGCGAACCAATTCGTGGGTTGTCGGCCAATCGTAATAGCTAAATTTATCCACCTTTCGCTCTTCATTTGCCCCGCCGTACCAGCCTGTTCCACCATTGGCCCCATCAAACCAAACCTCGTAGATTTCTCCATAATTGGTCAGCAACTCCGTCAGCTGATTGCGCATGTAAGTGATGTATTCGGGCCTGCCATAATCGGGATGATTTCGGTCCCAAGGGGAGTAATAAATCCCAACTTTGAGTCCATATTCCCGACAGGCATCTACAAATTCTTGGATTAAATCCCCATTTCCGTCACGCCAAGGGCTGTTTTTTACTGAATGCTCAGTGTATTTGGATGGCCAAAGGACAAATCCATCGTGATGCTTGGCCGTGATGATCAACCCTTTCATCCCCGCTTCCTTGGCGATTCTTGCCCATTGTCTGGCATCGAGAGCGGTAGGATTGAACTGCTCCGGCTTTTCATCCCCAAATCCCCATTCCCGGTCGGAGAAGGTATTCATATTGAAATGGACGAAACCGTAAAACAGAAGCTCCTGCCAGGCAATCTGACGCTCGCTTGGTATGGGTAAAATGGGTTCCGGTGGAGCGGCCTTTTCTGCACAAAAACTCAATCCAAGGGCTAAAAGCGGCCAAACATACTTCTTCATAAAGAGGGAATTTGGCTCAAAACCTACCGATTTTGCCCGGGAATCGGAAACAAAAATTGACCATAGGCTAGGTTTGGAAACCTTTGTACAAAAAATCGGCTTTTGTCTATGACTTTCCTAGTAATTTCCCCACATGAAAAAAGCAATCACCCTTCTCTTTTTCCTAATTTCTATCGGGCTTCAAGCCCAAATCCAGCTCAAAATCACCGATCAGATCACAGGGCTGCCTCTGGAAAATGTCCGCGTCAAGGCTGACAAAACGATCCAGCGAACCAACGCTTCTGGAATGGTTGCTTTCTCAGGAGAAAATCTAAAAATCACTTTTGCCCTCGAAGGCTATGAGACCTTGGAGAAAACCTTTTCCAGTGGTGAATTTGAGGTGCAGCTGATCCCATCAGTGTTGAATCTTTCCGCTGTCACAGTGACTGCTTTTGAGTCAGAAAGACCATTATTGGAGCAATCAGCTGCGGTTGTGAATGTTTCTGAGCGGGACTTTAGCCGCTTCAATGAGATTTCCCCGGTCAATGCATTCAACCAAAAAGCGGGTGTGCGTATCGAGGAACGGGCACCTGCCAGCTATCGGGTGTCCATCCGTGGGAGTTCCCTTCGCTCGCCTTTTGGAGTGCGAAATGTGAAAGTGTATTGGAATGAGGTGCCTTTTACCTCTCCCGATGGGACTACGGCTTTAAATCTGCTGGATTTGTCCAATATCCGCACTTCGGAAGTGGTAAAAGGCCCTTCTGGAAGCATTTATGGAGCAGGAAACGGTGGGGCGATTTCGCTGTACTCTCAGCCGAATGTGGCAGAAAACCGCATTTCTACCGACTTTTTAACTGGAGATTTTGGACTTTCGCGATTTCGACTGGGAATTTCCCAACAAGTGGGAGAAGGTGGGATAGAGGCTTCTTTTGTAAGTCAAAAATCTGACGGCTATCGGGAGCATTCGGCAGTGGATAGACAAGTGTTTCAGTTGGGAGGATTCTTTCCAGTCTCAGAAAAGCAGGAAATCCGAACCCAATTGCTGATTTCAGATTTAGATTATCAAATCCCCGGTGCACTCAATGCAGACCAATTGGCAGAGGACCCGACCCAGGCCCGTCCGGGTTCGGTCAACCAAAACAGCTCCATTTCCCAACAAGCGATTTTACTTTCCTTGGGACATTTGTATCGCTTTTCGGAGAATACCAGCAACAATACTACGATCTACCTCAACACGAATAATTTCGAAAATCCATTCATTTTGGATTACAAAAAGGAATTGGGCTTTGGCTATGGACTGCGTACTAAATTCACGCATGAGGGCAGATTGGCAGGAAAAGCGCTTCGCCTGATTGCCGGTGCAGAATACCAAAATGGAATCACCGATGCCCAGAACTTCGGCAATAGAAATGGAGTGGCTGATACAGTTCGCTTTGCGGACAAGCTTCGGGCTTATCAAGGATTCTTTTTCCAGCAGGCTGAGTTGAATCTCACCGAAAAGCTTCTCTTTACTTTGGGTTTGAGTGAAAACTTCTCCGGCTACGAAATTGACCGACAAATCGATGCTGCGGGCGGGCCGACAGGACTTCAAACCCGAACCTTTGATCCAATTGTGGTACCCAGAGTCGCACTGAATTATCGACTGAATCCATTTAGCTCGGTCTATGGCTCGATCAGCAGTGGCTTTTCCCCACCCACCATCGATGAAGTCCGAACCAACGAGGGAAGCCTGAACCTGGATCTGGAAGCTGAAAAAGGGGTGAATTACGAGATCGGTTATCGTCTGGGGAAGGAAAAATTCAACCTGGAGCTCATTGCGTATTACCTCAAGCTGGACGAAACGATCACCACCTTCACCAATGAAAACGGGGTCGTGCTTTTCCGAAATGCCGGTTCCACGGATCAAAAGGGCATCGAAGCTTCTTTGGACTATGCCATCCTGAGAAATGCCGATGGATTCATCAAAGACTTCTTGGTTGGAACAGCGTACACTGGCCAATTTTTCACTTTTGCAGACTATAGCAAAGGAGCCAATGATTTCTCCGGAAATGACCTTACAGGAGTTCCTCCACACAATCTGGTCAGCAGAATCGACCTAAGGACCCGTCCGGGAATTTACCTGAATTTCACCCATCAGTTTACCGACGAAATCCCGCTTAACGATGCGAACACAGTTTATCAGGATGCTTTCCAACTAGTCAATCTTAGGATGGGTTGGGTGAAAAGTCTGGGGAATTTTGACTTGGAGCTATTTGCAGGGGTAGACAATCTGCTGGACGAGGCCTATTCCTTGGGCAATGACTTGAATGCTTTCGGTGGACGGTTTTATCAGCCGGCACCGACAAGGAATTGGTATGGGGGAATTAAATTAGGAATGAGATACTAAGAAGATATACTGCCTGAGATAGATGTTAAGATATGCTTCGCGAGATATCTATCTCGGCCTAGGCCATATCTTAAAAAATATCTTCTACAATATCTTTTCATAAACAAGATATGATACGCGGGATAAATTGAGATAGGCTTCCCGATATTGCTATCTTGGCTTTAGCCCTATCTTTAGATTTATCTGCGAAGCTATCTTAACCGGTATAATCATGAAAAAAATCTCCCTTTTAGTCCTTTGCTTCTTGGTATCAATAGTCTCTTTTTCCCAAGAAGAGAAAACCGAATCCTCCTGGGTTCCTCGGGATCCTCAGAAGTTTGAATCCACCCATTCCGGCACTTTCAATGGTCAAAAAATCACCTACAAAGCGGTCGTTGGGGAGACTTTTTTAAAAAACTCCAAGGGAGAAGTGACCGGATCATTATGGTCTACTTCCTATATCCGCGAGGGTGTTGACTCTTCCAAAAGACCGGTTCTTTTCATTTTCAATGGAGGTCCGGGCTCGGCGAGCATTTGGTTGCACATGGGATTCTTTGGCCCCAAAGTGGTGAAAACCGATTCGGAAGCCAAGACCGACGATGGCGCCGCACCCTATCGGTTTGTAGAAAACACACAGGCCCTTTTGGATATCACCGACCTTGTCTTTATCGATCCGATCGGAACAGGTTTTAGTCAAGTGGAAGGTGTGGGTAAGACTTCCGATTTTTGGGGTTTGAATGAAGATGCAGCCTCGGTAGCTCAGTTTATGCGAATTTGGGTGACCCAGCATGGCCGATGGCAGGCACCGAAATTCATGGCTGGAGAAAGCTTTGGCACCACCCGTGCCGCCAAAGTGGCTGAGGTCCTCGAGGAAGGCGGACAGACCATGGCTTTGAATGGAATTATCCTGATTTCACAGGCCTTAGATTATGCCGGTTCTTCGAGTTGGGCAGATAATCTCACTTCCTTTTTCACCTACCTTCCTTCTCAGGCGGTGACAGCTTGGTATCATGGCAAAGCCGGAAAGGGAAAAAAGATGGAAGAATTTGCCCAAGAGGCGAGAGAGTTTGCCTACGGCGATTATTTGACTTCTCTTTTCCTCGGAGAAAAACAGACTCCTGCTCAAAAAGAGGCAATCGCTGAGAAATTGGCCTATTTCACCGGACTGGATAAGGAATACATTCTTCGCTCTGATAATCAAATCCTGATGCATCGCTTCAAAAAGGAACTCCTTCGTGCTGAAGGAAAAGCCATAGGAACCTTGGACGGAAGGTATTTGGCTACCGAGACAGACAAAGTAGCCGAAGGTCCGGTTTTGGGAGACCCGGCGAGCTATATGACGGGGGCTGCTTATACGGCAGTGTTCAATGATTACTTGATGCGTGATTTGAAGGTGAGTTTGGATCGGCCTTATCTCACTTCGGCGACCGGAATGGGCGGAAGTTGGAACTGGAAACCGGTGCCTGACGGAGCCTATTGGGAACCGAGCTATGTGAGTACTGCACGGGCTTTGAGCGAAGCAATGCACCGAAATACGCAGATGAAAGTGATGGTAGCCAATGGATATTATGACTTGATCACTCCGTTTTTTGACGCAGAATATACCTTTGCACGCCATAATTTTCCTCAGGAACGGATAGAAATGAACTATTATGAGGCAGGTCACATGATGTACAACCGTCAAGAGGATTTCGATGCTTTGGCTAGAGATATAAGGAAGTTTTTGGAGGGGATTCTGAAGTAAAGATCATGGAAAACGAACAAAAGAATCAACCACGGAAAGGATGGGCAGAGGCTTTTAGGGAAATGCATGAAGCGGGAGAAGATGAACTTCTGATTCCGGATGTTTTCGAGGACGAATCATTTCTTTCGGATCCGGAAAACGATTGGAAAGACGATGAAATTTCAGACCAATCCAAAAAACATCCGTAAATTATAGCCTATGAATTATTTGGATTACATAAGCATCGACCCCAATATCCGATTTGGAAGACCCTGTATTAAGGGGACTCGCATCAGTGTGTCTGATGTCCTAGGCTGGATGGCTTCTGGAATGAGTACGGAGGATATAATAGCCGATTTTCCGGAATTGACAATAGATCAGCTTAAAGCTTGCTTAGCATTTGCAGCAGATCGGGAGCAGAAGTTGAAATATGCCTAGTCAAACTTATGGCTTTATTTTTTGATCAGAATATCTCCTTTAGAATAGTCAAAGAATTTCTTCCTCATTTTCCGGGATCAAAACAACTTCGTGAAGCTGGCTTGGAAGGAAAGCAGGACCGGGAGATCTGGAAATGGGCGAAAGTCAATGAATTTGTAATTGTTACTTTCGACTCGGACTTTGTAGACCTTTCACTATTGTTTGGCTTTCCTCCCAAAGTAATCTGGCTAAGATTGGGAAATTCATCTACGGATAGAATCGCAAAAACTCTTTTGGACAAAAAAGAAGAAATCAATGATTTTTTAAAAAATGAAGTTGAGGGAATTTTAAAGGTAGAATCTGCATTTTAGCATCAGTCCAAAGAAGGCTTTAGAATTCATTAAAATAAAATCACCATGCAAAAACCCGAATTCAATACCGAAGAGGTTACCAAAATCATCCGTGGACGACGCTCCATGTTTGTCGCCCAGTTTAAAGAAAATGATCCTGTAGCCGACTCCATTATCGAGGAAATGCTCGAAAACGCCAACTGGGCACCTACCCACAAACTGACCCAACCTTGGAGATTTATTGTTTACACCGGAGAAGGGCTAAAGAAGTTTGGTGACTATCAGGCCGAAATGTACAAGATGCGGGCAGAGAAAAACGGTACCCCATTTATCGAAGCGACCTACCAGAAGTTTAAAGAAAATCCAACCAAAGCCTCTCATGTGATTGCCATTCTGATGAAGCGGACCGAAGGTTCTGGCATTCCGGTGATGGAGGAAATTGCCGCCACGGCTATGGCAGTACAAAATATGTATCTCACTGCCTGTGCCCATGGGTTGGCATGCTACTGGGGAACCGGCGGACCGACTTTCTGGGCAGAAGCTAGAGAAGATTTTGGACTGGAAGGCGAAGACATGCTGATGGGCTTCTTCTATGTGGCCAAGCCAGCAACGGACAACTGGCCTGCTGGAAAGCGCGAGCCGATTGGGGAAAAAGTGAGTTGGGTGAGAGAATAAACGTGATCGCGTAGTACTGCCTGCCCCGATTATTTCAGGGAAGAGATCTTAAAATCAAAAAGGAAGGCTCATCACCTTCCTTTTTCATTACCAATCCGCCGGTCTTCTTGCCTGATAATCGGCCATTTGGTCCAGTAAGTCCGAAGGATCATCCGAGATAATCAGCATTTCCTCCTGCTCCGGGTAGAGAAATCCCTCTCCCATGGCATGGTTGAGAAAGTCGATCAGCTTGTCATAGTACCCATTCACATTATACAGCGCCAAGGGCTTTTGGATATAGTGAAGCTGATTGAGCGTCATGATTTCAAAAAGTTCCTCAAGCGTCCCGATCCCTCCCGGCATGGCAATAAAACCATCTCCCCGCTCGGCCATCAGCCACTTCCGGTCTCGCATCGTCTCCACGATGATCAGTTCGGTACAGCCTCGATGCGCTACTTCCCGATCGACCAGCTTTTGAGGAATAATGCCCAAGACTTCCTTACCAGCAGCAAGCATTTCATCTGCAATCACTCCCATCAATCCTACTCGGCCTGCACCATAAACTAGGGACAAGTCCCGCTTGATCATTTCCTGAGCTAAGGCCCTTGAGGCAGTTTCATAAATCGTCGAATTCCCTTTTCGGGAACCACAGTACACCGTGATCTTTTTCATAGCGGAAATTTAGGGGTAAAAATGAAACCCGTTTCCTCAGTTTTGCAAAATCGCTTGGAAACGGACAATTGACTTTTCATTTTTGTTGAAACTGAAACCTCATGAAAATCTGCTTCGCCACCAAAAACCGCAAGAAAATCGAGGAAGTCAAAGCCGCTCTTGGGCCAGAGTTTGAACTCGTCTCCCTACAGGAAATCGGCTGCTTTGAAGAGCTTCCCGAAACAGGCGATACGCTGGATCACAACGCTTTTCAAAAAGCGCGCTATGTCAAAGAGCACTTTGGCGTGGATTGCTTTGCGGATGATACCGGCTTGGAGGTGGAGGCTTTAGAAGGTGCACCGGGAGTTTATTCGGGTCGATTTGCCGGGGAGCCAAGGAGCGATGAGCGGAATATTGACTTGCTATTGGAAAAAATGGAAGGAAAAACCAACCGAAAAGCGAGGTTCCGAACTGTCATCGCCTTGATTTTGGAAGGAAAAGAATACCAGTTTGAGGGAATTGCTGAAGGAGAGATTCTGCATAGGCGAGTTGGGGAAAAAGGATTTGGATACGATCCGGTTTTTAGGTCTACTGGTTTTGATCGGACTTTTGCGGAGCTTTCTTTGGAAGAGAAAAACGAAATCTCTCACCGGGGAAAAGCAATTAAGGCACTTGCAGATTTTTTGGACCAAAGAAAATTTGGAGAAGGAGCTTAAAAAATCCGCTAACTTTGTCGCCCATGAAGAAGCCTTTCATCGTCGGGATCACAGGAGGTTCGGCCTCAGGAAAAACACTCTTTCTGGAGCGACTGCTCAGTATTTTCGAACCTGGGGAAGTTTGCCTGATCTCACAGGACAACTATTACAAACCCAGACACCTTCAGCCGGTGGATGCCCAAGGCGTGCACAACTTTGATACTCCTCACAGCATTGATTTTGAGCAGTATGCCGATGATATCCGCAAAATCCAAAATGGAGAAACGGTCTATCGAGAGGAATATACGTTCAACAACGCCTCCAAAAAGCCCAAAATGCTCACTTTCGCTTCCGCGCCGGTGGTAGTGGTGGAGGGGATTTTTGTCTTGTACTATCCGGAGTTAGCTGACCTATTGGACCTGAAGATTTTTATTGATGCCAAAGATCATATTAAGCTTAAGCGCCGAATCATCAGAGACAAAGTCGAGCGAGGCTATGACCTGGATGATGTGCTCTATCGCTATGAGATGCATGTGATGCCGACGTATGAGAAATACATCGAGCCATTCAAAAATGAGGCGGATTTGATTGTGCCGAACAATTCTGACTTTGAACGGGCCATGGATGTGATCCGGACTTACCTGAGAACCAAGCTCGCACAATAGCCAAAAAAGGCAAGGTAAATTCACATCCAATCAAAATATTTCTATATTTGCCGCGCATGAAAGCCTCACAATCAAACAGCAATCTCTGGAAACAGCGCCTCACTTTGGTGATGGCCATGTTGCTTTGCTTGTTTGTGTCAAGTGTAGAATACCTTCCTCAGGATCAGGAACCGGCCAAAACCGAACAGTCCTCTCAAAACCCCGATCAGACTTTTTTATCCGTTGCGGTAGATGCGGTGGTGCCATTTGCGCTCCAAATCGGCAATCTGGCAATGAATCTGATCTATCAGGTTTTCCAGTTTGATTTCAAATTACCCACCCATCAGGCCGTGTCTGCTTTTGTTCCCAATCAGCTGATTGAGATACTTTTTGAGCGGATCATCTCGACCAAAGGTCCCTGAATTTCCTCCTCTTTTCTTTTTATTTTCTCCTGCTAGTTTTAGCCAGGACTCTTTATCTGTATTTCCAATCAACAATTAATAATCTAATACACTATGCAAAACAAAGGTGTCATTGTGTTTTTGACGGTGATCATTACAGCCTTGTGCTTGTACTACCTGTCATTTACGCTCGTATCAAATGGCGTCCAGCAAAAAGCAACTGACTATGCCACGGACGCATCCGGCAATGTGGACTTTGCCAAAAGAAGAGGGTATCTGGATTCCGTATGGAGACAGCCAGTCTATAATTTCCTCGGTGCTGACTACACGTACCAAGAAGTAAAAGAAACCGAACTGGGTCTCGGACTTGACCTTCAGGGCGGTATGCATGTGACCTTGGAAGTTTCTCCTGTAGAAATCGTAAAAGGCATCGCCGGAAACCCAAAAGATGAGGCTTTCAACAAATCTGTGGAAGATGCCCGTGAAGCAGCAAAGACTTCCAATGCAAAATTTGTAGATCTATTCTACAGCGCTTGGCAGCAAAACAATCCTGGCAAAAACCTTAGCAGCATCTTTGCGACCGCGGCTAACCGTGGTCGAATCTCCCTGGAATCTTCCGATTCAGATATCCTGGCAATCATTGATACCGAGGTAGAGAATGCAATCGACCGTTCGTTCAATATCCTAAGAACCCGTATTGACAGATTCGGTACTTCCCAGCCAAATATCCAGCGGATCGCCGGCTCAGGTAGAATCCAGATCGAGCTTCCCGGTGCAGATAATCAGGAGCGTGTACGAAACCTCTTGCAGGGAGTAGCCAAGCTTCAATTCTGGGAGGTACTTGAGCTAAATGAATACGGCGGATCTATCGAATCCATCAATACCGCTTGGGTGGCTGATCAAAAAGCAACTAAGTCCACCGCAGCAGACGGTACTTCTGCAGAGCCTCTGTCTTCTGAAGATTCGCTCAGAAATGCGCTTGAGAAGCAGCTGGAGCAAATCGATCCGCTAAATCAGTCTCTTAATGTATCACCGTTGATCAGCTTGATGAAGGCTAATTACGGATTGGTTTACGACGTGAGAGACACGGTATTGATTAACCGGATTTTGAAAAATGAGCGATATGCCTCATTCCTGCCAAGAGACCTTAAGTTACTTTGGGGAGTGAAGCCTACCAAAGCTGACGACGGCAGTGAGATTTTGGAACTATATGCGATCAAAACAGTCCGAGGTACTGATGATGCACCACTTGAAGGAGATGTGGTAACAGACGCTCGTCAGACTTTGGACCAGACTTCTCGACCAGCGGTATCTATGCAGATGAATGCAGAAGGTGCTAGAAAATGGAGAAAATTGACCTCTGAAAATGTGGGAAGAAGAATCGCTGTCGTTCTCGACGACTATGTGTACACTGCTCCTGTGGTAAATGGCGAGATCCCTAACGGACAGTCTGAAATCTCCGGAAACTTTACCCTGCTAGAAGCTCAGGATTTGGCAAATATCCTGAAGTCAGGTTCCCTTCCTGCTCCAACTCAAATCGTAGAAGAAAGCATTATCGGCCCGACATTGGGTAAAGAAGCTCAGAATCAGGGTATCGTTTCGATGATTGCCGGTTTGGTATTGGTAGTCCTCTTCATGGTTGCCTATTATTCCAAAGGCGGTTTGGTAGCAATCGCCGCCTTGGTATTCAATATCTTCTTTATCCTGGGTATCCTAGCGCAGTTGGGCACGGCCTTGACCTTGCCCGGTATCGCCGGTATTGTATTGACGATCGGTATGTCTATCGATGCCAACGTGTTGATCTTTGAGCGAATCAAAGAAGAACTTCGAAACGGAGTAGGCCTCATGGCTGCGATCAATGCGGGTTACAGCAAGGCCTTTTCGGCGATTCTTGATGGTAACGTGACGACTTTCTTGACAGGTGCGATTTTGTATGCTTTGGGTCAGGGACCAGTAAAAGGCTTCGCCATCGTATTGATGATCGGTATTGCCTGTTCATTCTTCTCCTCAGTATTTATCACTCGGGTGATTGTATCCTGGATGACCAAAAAAGGCGACAAGAGCAAAATCAATTTCTCTGCACCTTTTGCGAAAAATGCACTTTCCAGCCTCAACATCGATTTCTTGGGCAAACGTAAAGTGGCTTATCTGATCTCCTCTTCCATCATCGTGATCGGTTTGGCAGTAGCAGCTACCAACGGCCTGAAATTCGGTGTGGACTTCACCGGTGGTCGTTCATACATTGTGGAGTTCAACGAGCCGATAGTGCCTTCTGACTTGAAAGTGGGATTGGATGGGGAGTTTGATGGATCCGTAGAAGTGAAAACTTACGGTGCCAACAATATCCTTAAAGTCACTACCTCCTACCTGATCAATGAGGACGATGACGCTTCTAACAAAGAGGTAGAAACCAAAGTAAAAGAAGGAATCGCCAATGTGACTGGATTCTCCTACGTGGAAAATGCCGAGCAGATTGCAGATAAGCAGTTTTCCATCACCGGTTCCTCCAAAGTGGGCGCTACAGTTGCTGACGACATCAAAGCCTCCTCAGCCGAAGCGATGATTGTCGCGCTGATCGCGATCTTCCTCTACATTTTGTTGAGATTCCGCAAGTGGCAGTTTTCTTTGGCTTCCATTGTGGCCTTGGCTCACGATACACTTTTCGTGATAGCAGCCTTTGCGATTGCCAGCTTGTTTGGGGCGACTTTCGAGATTGATCAGGTGTTTATCGCTGCGATTTTGACGGTGATTGGTTACTCAATCAACGATACCGTGATTGTTTTTGACCGTATCCGTGAAAACCTAGAAGCCAGAGGAACCAATAAACTGGTCAAGGTCTTCAATGACTCGATCAACCAAACCTTGGGACGAACCTTGATTACATCATTTACCACCTTGATCGTAGTCCTCGTGCTATTGTTCTTCGGTGGGGAAGTATTGAGAGGTTTTGCCTTTGCCTTGTTTGTGGGGATCACCGTGGGTACATTCTCCTCCATCTACATCGCCACTCCGATCGTAGTGGACTTGATGAAAAGGGAATTGGAAAATGACTCCCTTGAAAAAGCCCCAAAGAAAGTGGCCTGATATTGAGATAAAAGTTTGAAAAAGGAGTGGGAGTAATCTCACTCCTTTTTTTTCCCCCAACGTTCTTAAATATGCTATCTTTTGAAGATCTTTTAAATCCATCAAATTTTAAACTTAAACTTATTTCAAATGAAGATTTCTAAAAAAGACTTCGAACAAATGAAGCTGAAGTATGATCAAGAAGTGAAAAAAGGAAAACCGGCAAAGGGCAAAAAAGGAGATATTGACAATCAAACAGATTGGATATTTTTTGACCGAGCAACTTTGGAAGGAATTCTAGCAGACCCGAATGCAAAAGGGATTAAATTTTACTTTACAGAATATACTGAGGATGTTGCTAAGAAACTTCACCCAGAAAATTCAGATAAATATATTGGACGAGTAAATCTGGTAATGGCTGCTGCTAGTGATGGACTAATTGAAATCCAAGATTCGACAGGAGAACCCTCCTATTACAACAAAGGCATGATGTGCCCTCCACAATGCCAATAATCAGTTGAATTCCTGTGTTTAGCAATCTTATAAAGGCAATTATTGAAAACCCCTATTTTCTTTCAATTAACATAATTGGATGCTTAGGGATCACCTTTTTCTTGATTTTACCCCTTTCAAAGAAGAGAAAGGCAGATAATTATCTGCCTTTCTATTTACTGCTTTTGGTTATCTTTTATGAGAATTTTGGACACTATTTAGTGTTAGACAGGTCCTTTAATCAACAAATTCATGAGTGGCTGTTTGATGTTCCTTTTCAAGGATGGAATATTTGGGCTTACAATTTGTTCTATGGACAAGTTTCAAAATTCTTTTTCATAGCTATCATTTTAAATCAAGTTCAAAACCACCGACTTCGTAATGCTACCCATGGAATCTGGATCTTCTTTATGGGCTTTTGTATCATCTTCCAATTTGGTGGATTCGAACCGCTGTTTGGATTACAACCGATCATTGGAGGGATCGGTAATGTTTGTGTTATCATCTCTTGTTGTCTTTTCTTCTTGGATCTGATCACATCAGATTATTATTTAGAAAAAGACCCATTAGTACTTTGGCAGTTTTGGTTTGCCACTCTGACTCTTTTTCAGACCAGTCTTATATTTCTGTCAGAAGTGTCATACGAATACCTGATTTTTAGCAATATCTCCCTTTACAAATCATTGGTTTATATTTCTCAATTTTTATACATCTTCCTAATGGGTTTAATTTTCGCCAAATTTGCCTCCGAGGTATTTATTAATTCAGCTAAAAAAACCGAACAGAATGCTTGAACAAGAAGATCAAATCGGATTTTTGATCATATCAGGCACATTTTTGGCGGCCTTGATGGGGACATTCATCATTGCCATGGTAGTACTCCATCGGCAGCGACAAATCCAAAACCGACAGCGGATTGATAATTTAAAGGCTGAATACGAAAGGACACTGCTCAACATCGAAAACGAAATCCAGCAGGAAACACTCACTCATGTAGGACGTGAACTCCACGATAATATCGGCCAGCTGCTCTCCCTCGCCAAGCTCAATCTCAATTCATCCAAACCCGAAAAACAGACAGAGGGAAAAGAATATATCAATCAGATCATTCAGGAAGTCCGCTCCCTGTCCAAAACGCTCAATCTGGACTGGGTAGAGACACTTAGCCTCGACGACTTTATCCGGCAGCAACTCCAACGGATCGAGGCTACGGGCTTTTGCGAGACTAGCTTTGTTTCGGATCATTCTTTTGATCAGTTGGCAAAAGACCAAAAGATTGTCCTGGTCCGAGTCATCCAGGAGGCTTTGAATAATGCCATTAAGCACGCGTCTCCCTCCAAGTTGGAAATAAAAATTTCAAAGTCCGGCATCAATCGATGGATCAAAATCCAGGACAATGGCGCCGGCTTTGATGTAAATCAAAAATCATCCGGTAGCGGCATGACCAATCTAAAAAAGCGAATGGAAACTATCGGTGGGACTTTTGATATCCAGTCATCACTGGGAAAAGGGACAAGAATAAAATTAAGTTTGCCTTTTTAGTTTTCTACCACTACTTTCAGGTGCTTTATTGAGTAATCTCCACCCAATCCTAACCCTCATCCTTCCTCCATGATCCTAATTGCTCTTGCAGATGATCATAAGCTTTTTGCCAAAGGCATCGAAGGTCTCATTGAGGAGCATCCCGGATTTGAAGTGGTGGGCGTATTCCCTAATGGGAAAGAACTACTTGAATATTTAACCGATCACAGGGTGGATATTGTCCTCACCGACCTCAACATGCCCATCGTGGATGGATTTGGCGTATTACGACACTGCCGTAAGCATCACCCAGCCAGTAAGGTCATCGTCTTGTCTATGTATGACGACGAGAAGATCTTTAAAGAAGCGATGGAGCTCGGTGCAGATGCTTTTATCCTGAAGGATGCCGATCCCGATGAGCTGATTTTCACCATCACTGAGGTATTTGAAGGGCGCTATGTCAAAAACTTTGAGCGGGTAATCCAGCAGGCTAACCAAGGGCCATTTTTCGATGCCTTCCGGGAAAAGTACAGGCTCTCCAAACGTGAGACCCAAATCCTCAAAATGATCGCCGAGGGCCATATCAACCGGGACATTGCCAATGTCTTGAGCCTAAGTGTGCAGACGGTGGAGACTCACCGGAAAAACATTAATCAAAAACTACAGGTAAATTCACTTATGGATCTAGTGAATAAAGTAAATGAAATGAATCTGTAAGTTTACCCTTATGAAAAATCCCCTGCGTACCGCATTGGTCGGCTATGGCTCAGTAGCCGAAAAAATGCATGCTCCCCTGATCGACGTCTGTCCGGATTTGAATCTACTTGCCGTAGTAGAAAGAAATAGCAATCGTTGCGAGCAAAAATTTCCTGAGGTAAAAACTTTCAGGAGCCTGGAAGAGCTACTGGATGAAGATGCGGCAGATTTGATTTGCATCACTACCCCCAATGAATATCATTTCCCTATGGCCAAGCAATGTCTCTTGGCAGGAAAACATGTAGTGGTGGATAAGCCAGTCACGGTTAATTCATGGGAGGCGGAAGAACTTCAAATAATTGCAGACCAAAAGGGGCTTATCTGTAGCGTTTTTCACAATAGAAGATATGACGGAGACTTCCGTACGCTTCAAAAACTGGTGGCTGAAAACACCCTGGGAAGACTGGTGTACTTAGAATCCCATTTTGATCGGTTTCGGCCCGAGGTATCCGAAAACTGGAGGGAAAAAGACGTCCCCGGCAACGGTATCACCTATGACCTAGGCGTACACTTGATTGATCAAATTGTGTTAGCTTTTGGGAAACCCAAAAGCATTTTCGCAGATATCCAAAAACAACGGAAAAATGCTGTTTCGGATGACTACTTCGATATTTCACTATTTTATCCCGGCTTCAAAGCAAGGACGACTGCCGGAGTTTTGGTCAATGTCCCCACACCCAAGTTTTTGCTTTTGGGGGAAAAAGGCAGCTATCAGAAGTTTTACCTGGACGTACAGGAGCAGGCTTTCAAAGACGGCCGAAAGCCCGAAGGCGCAGATTGGGGTGCAGACCCTGAGGAGCGATGGGGAAAACTTTACCTTGAAAATCAAACCCGTTCATTGCCCACTGAACGAGGAGACTACCGAATTTTCTATCAAAATGTGGCAGATGCAATCCATCAAAAGGCCCCTCTTCAGGTGACTTTGCCTCAGACGATTTCGGTACTCAAACTGATTGAAGCGTCATTTCGCTCTGCAAAAGAGAGCAGAAAAATCCATCAAGAAGAAGGAGCTTGGTGATCAAATTGGCTTGGACTTTGCCAAGAGGTGAATTCAAACCAACTTTGTTTACCATGAAAAAACTGCTTTTCGCGTCCCTCCTATTCTTGGGACTTATTCACGTCTCCACCGCTCAAGTCAGCGTGGGAGTTAATCTCCAGAACACACGCAATTTTATCACGGTAGGGACAAATCCGGACAAGGAATTCTTTTTTGACGGACGTCTGGGATTGGGTAGAGAAATCGGTCTGGAGCTCGTGGGGGCTTACAATTTTGTCCAAAAAAGCAATGCCAATGCCTACGTAGGATTGGGCTTGGGTCTTTTTGATCATTACCATCCCCGCAGGGACAGGTATTACGATGAGACCTATTTTGCCATTCCTTTTGGTGCCTTGATCAAGCCTTTCGATAATAAGAATTTTGGAATCCTGATCGAAGCCGCCCCGATCTTTTACGATGACTATGGGAGCTATCTCCGGGGTGGAATCGGATTTAAATACACCTTTAGGTAAATTCGCTCAAAAGAAAAAGCCTCCGAAAATCTGATTTCGGAGGCTTTTTGGGCTTCTTCCCTAAAAGAAAAAAGTAAACCCGAATCTAGGATCCAAGATGAATCCGGTTCGGAATTTCTTTTCGGTGGTTTCAAATCCAAGGTTCGTTCGACCGCTTTGGTAGTGCATCAAGTTATTCGAGAGATGCACACCTATTTTGGGACTTATCAAATACTGAAGACCTAATCGGGCATAGATTTCCAAATTTTTCCCTGAGGGCGATGAATTGACCGTGGGGGGATTTCCCTCTTTGACTCTAATCCTCGTCCAAGTCAATTCCGTACCCAATTCTCCGTAAAACGACAATCCATCCTTGATCTCTACATATTTTCTGACAAAAACACCTCCGCTGTATGAGTAAATGGAAGATTTATAGAAATCAGGCAAAAGAGCATTTCCAGAGCCCGTATTGGGGGTCCATTCACTTCCCCAACTAGCAGAAAGCCCAAAAGCCAAGCCATCGGCGATAAAGTAACCTGCCTTTGGGCCCACAGAAAATGATTTTTCAGGGACAAAATTAAAGTTAGGGTCAGGGCTATTTAAGTGTTCTCTTCCAAACTGAATTCCACCTTCCAGCATCCATGAATCTTTCTGGAGCTGTGCGTTCGATTCGGCCATTACACCGCAGATCAAAATAATTATCAAAAACAGCTTTCTCATTTCTTATTCAGGAAAAAATGGGCCCCCAGAAAGAAGGAGTTGGAGTTGAGATTAAAGTTAAATCCGTTGGTATTGACCTCTGAGCTTGAAGAGTTTCCCAAGGTATTTTCATTGTTTTGATGATAAAAAGAAAGTGGATTAGCAGAAAGATCAATACTCATCCACTTGGTAGGGAAAAATGACAGTCCTAATGAGGCGACAAAATTCACGGACCTGGTCTTTGTCTCCGATGAAGAATTGGAATTATTCGTCTGAAAATGTCTTGCGGAACCGTAACTCACCTCTGCCTGACCGTAAAAGGCGACCCAATCTTTCACTGGAAAATATCTCCGAACAAAAGGTCCGAGCCCAATCTGATCATTTTCAAAAATAACGGAAGGGCCTGCTAAAATCAGGTTTTCGGTTTTTGAGGAAAAGTAATTGACCTTCACGCCAAGCACGGTTCGGTCAGAGAGAAAATACCCAACCAAAGGACTAATGGAAAAACTATTCGATTTGGCCGTACTCCCTCCAGCTACTCCTAAATTGTCGGATTCGGTAGATGAAGTTTGAAAATTTACATTTCCTCCCAGGAGTAGGTTACCTTTTTGGAGCTGCGCAAAGCTGCTGATTGACAGGAGCATCAAGCTCAATATGAGTACAAGGCTTTTCTTCATGGTAGATTGGTTTAGTAAACTAATAGCCCAATCAACGAAAGTAAAGAAGAGTAGTTGTAGAAATTCGTTCACTAAATTTTATTATTCGCGAAAAAATGAATTCTCTTTACTCCGTTTTTCTTTGAATTTTCATTCAACCATCATTTTCCAAATCGGCAATAAACCGCTCAAATCAAATTGTTTCCTTATTTTTGCGCCCTATGGCAAAGACAGAAACTCCCGGCGAAAACGCCCAATTGAAAGATATTATTTCCCATGCCAAAGAGTATGGTTTTGTGTACCCAAGCTCCGAGATCTACGACGGCCTGCAGGCAGTATATGACTATGGAGCTTATGGAGTCGAACTAAAAAACAACCTCAAGCGCCTCTGGTGGGAGACCATGACCCGCGTATCCGGCAATATTGTCGGGATCGATGCGGCGATTTTTATGCATCCGACCACCTGGAAAGCTTCCGGTCACGTGGACTCCTTCAACGATCCCATGATCGACAACAAGGACAGCAAAAAGCGCTACCGTGCTGATGTCTTGGTAGAAGAGCACGCTGCCAGGTTGGAAAATGAAGGACAAGTGGAAAAAGCAAGATCGCTGACCGCTGCTTTGGCAAGACTGCTCGAAGCGGAAGATCTGGCTGGAGTTCGCGACCTGATCACCAACGAAGGCATCAAATGCCCAATCTCCGGCACATCCAACTGGACTGATGTACGTCAGTTCAACCTGATGTTTTCCACGCAAGTGGGTTCGGTAGCGGAAGATGCCTCCACCATTTACCTACGTCCGGAGACTGCACAAGGTATTTTTGTCAACTTCCTTAATGTGCAGAAGACGGCTCGAATGAAAGTTCCTTTCGGAATCGCTCAAATCGGAAAAGCCTTCAGAAACGAGATCGTAGCCCGTCAGTTCATTTTCCGTATGCGAGAATTCGAGCAAATGGAAATGCAGTTCTTCGTACGCCCTGGCACCGAGCTCGATTGGTATCAGAAGTGGGCCGACACCCGAATGAGGTGGCATTTGGCTTTGGGTACGCCTGAGGCAAAGCTCCGCAAGCACGACCACGAGAAGCTTGCCCACTATGCCAATGCCGCCATGGATATTGAGTTTGAATTTCCGTTTGGATTCAAAGAAGTGGAAGGTATCCACTCCCGTACGGATTTCGACTTAAAATCGCACCAGGAATACTCCAAGAAAAAGCAGCAGTACTTCGATCCGGAGATCAACCAAAACTACATCCCCTACGTGATCGAGACCTCGATTGGAGCAGATCGATTGTTCTTGTTGACGCTTTGCAACGCTTATACAGAGGAGAAAACAGAAGAGAAAAGCAGAACCTACCTGAAGTTCCATCCAGCGGTGGCACCGGTAAAGGCAGCTATTCTTCCCATCGTGAAAAAAGACGGCTTACCAGAAAAAGCCCAAGAAATCGTGGATGCCTTGAAATACGATTTCAACATCATCTATGAGGATTCCGGATCAATCGGCAAGCGCTACACCCGTCAGGACTTAATCGGAACTCCGTTCTGTATCGCGGTAGATCATCAGACCTTGGAGGACAATACCGTCACTATCCGTCACCGAGACACCACCGAGCAGGAGCGCGTAGCCATCTCTGAGCTTCATGGCCGCATCGCTGAGGCGACGAGCTTTAGAAGGATTTTTGAAAAGATTTGATTTCGGATTTTTGATTTCGGAATTCGGATTTAAAAAAGCCGTCAGAATTGAGCTTCTGGCGGCTTTTTTGGTCTCATTCTTTAGAAAACATGACCAAACCCAAAAAAGACCTGAGCTCCTTCCGTACTTTGGGCATAATCCAATCGAAGGATGGTGGATTGATTCCAGGCGATCCTCGCCCCAAGTCCCGGAGCTCCCCTGAAATTATTCAATTCGATTTCCTTGATCCCATCCCAGACAGTTCCCATGTCATAGAATGGAGTCAATCCCACAGAAAAATGCTGCTTCCAAAGATTGAAGTCGGTGAATTTGGCTCTCAATTCTAAGTTGACCAAGCCCACCGTGGGAGCCAAGAATCGCGCTTCCCGGAACCCCCGAAGCGATCTTGCTCCTCCCAACACCAATATTCCTCCGGCTTCGGCCTGACTGGAAAGATCCCACATTTCTATAAAATTGATCTTTCGCCCGAATATATGACCAAAGGAGGCCGCCCCGGCAAAGGTCAGCTTTCCTTTTCCTTGGTTCCATCGGTGAAACGTGTGGAATACTTGTCCCTGAACCATAAACTTGTTGAAATCAAAATTTGATCCCAGCCAAGGTGCTGAATACTCATGGGAATATTGAAGAAATAATCCTTTGGAAGGATCTGGCTCCAAATCCCGTGTGTCGTAGATCAGCGCACCTGCCAACATGCTGGTAAACTGATAATTCGAATCAAAGCCCGCCAAGTTAAATCTTGACCAAGTTCCATCCTGTATCTGCTTGCTCAAAAGCGTGGGGTTTTGAATGGCTTCCACCGGTTGGCCATCTGCCATAAAAGCCTCCTCAGCCACTTTTCCCGTGAAATCTTCGAAAGCCGTAAACAAGGCCTCATAGCCAAACATCAATCGAAGCTTGCCTCCCAATTCTACCCTCTCGGCCAACACGTTAAACAGGGCTTCTCGCTGCATGAATTGGTTGTAATGGGTATCGGTAGTCCATCTTCCATCATTACCTGGAAGGGCCAAGCTTAGATTCTTTTCATAATCTGCCACTTTGGAGAAAATCCGCTCTTTTCCGGCAATTCCTCCGGATTTATCCTGAAACTCCAATGGTCGAAGAAAATTTCTACCGATCCCCCAATACTGGGCATGTGGATCTTCCCACACCACTGCATCTGCACGCAATCTCCACTTGCTGTTGAAAATATAGGGCACATCCAAATTGACCGCAGCTCTTACCCTGCCATTTTCAAATATGAAAAACTCGGTGCTTAGGTTGTATCGATAAGGTGTATAGTAGAAAAAAGGGTCTTCTTTCGTCTTGTTTTGAAAGAGAAAAATATTCCCTCCCACTCCAAATCCCCGAATGGGATCAAACTCAAAGCGGGGCAATCCAGTAAGGAACAAGCCTTCTTTTTTATTGAGGATATCTTCCTGCGAAAGCTTTTTTTCTTCCGCGATAGCAAATGGCAACAGTAATGTATCCGCCAATATCAACCGGTCGGCATGGGGATGAGCCGTCAAATCCCGATTTTGAGCTTTTGACCCAAGAATCGAAAAAGTGAACAGAAATAGAATGGAAATTATGTTTTTCATGACTTGTCAGGTTTGAGGTTGCCTCTGTGGAGGTTGCAAAATTACCCTGACTAGCCAGGAAGGGCCTTCTTAAACCCATTAGAAAAAAATTAGAATTTCCTTCAGTAAATGGGAAATCGAATCGTTACCGCAGTTCCGACCCCAACTTCAGAGTCGATATGGATGGAAGTTTCATGCAGATCGGCAATTCGTTTGACCAGAGTCAATCCCACTCCGGTGCCTTTGGCAAAACCCTTGTTTTTGCCTCTGTAAAAAGGTTCGAAAATCCGCTGCTGATCTTCTGGTGGGATTCCTATTCCCTGATCCATGACCTGAAGTACTAGGCCTTTATCCTCACTTCGCAAGATCACCTGACAAGAGTCATTGGACGAATATTTCAGCGAATTTTCCAGGAGATTTTTGATGGCTACAGAAAGGAGATAGGGATTGGCGATGATTTGAGGAAAATCATGCTCTTTTTCTTCAAAACTCAGATGGATTTTAGCCTCAGGTTGTTGACGGAGAAGTTCCCCTACGAGATCCAAAATCAAGGCTTCCAGACTGATTTTTGCAAACTGAATTCTGGATTTATCATAGTTTGCCTTGGCCAAATCGATCAAGTCTCCGCAAAGTTTGGACAAGGCACGGGAATCTGCCAACAAGGATTCCAATACGGGTTTGATCTCAGGATTGGATTGATTTTTTTCCAAAGTCAGTTCCAAATCTCCCCGAATCGAAGCTAGAGGAGTTTGAAGCTCGTGCCCGAGGTAGGACACAAACTGTTGCTGAGCCTGAAAAGATGTCTCCAAACGCTCGAGCATGGAGTTGAACGTAGCCGCAAGCTGACCGATTTCATCCGGCCCTTCTCTTAGTCGTAGGTGAAGGTTCTTTGCCGTGATTTTTTGTGCTTCCGCAGCCAGGTCTCCTACCGGCTCAAGACTCTTTTTGGAAAAATACCTTCCGATCAGATACAAAAAAACTATCCCCCCCAATCCCAGAAAGGCCATGGTGTTTTTTAAAGTATCCAGTTTCCTGAGTCCTTGCCGATCGAGTGCAGCAGCAGTCACCAGGTAAGTTTGGCTGCCCACCGAATGGACAAAACCACTCACTTGAAGTTCTTCTTGCTTCCATCTTACTTTTTCTCGGTCACGGATTTCATGAAGTAAAGAATCGGTCTCTTTGACCAAGTCCACCTCCACATCATCGTGGTAAAGCAGCGCAAAATTTTGATCATAGATGGCGACTTCCACTTCCAAAATCTGATCCCGGTTGTTTTTGTAAATCGTCTGTAGGATTTCTGGGTAAATGCCTGACTCTTGAAGCAAGCTTACCTTAGTGATGGCCTCTGCTTCAATTGTGTTGAAAAAATCCTCCGTGCGATTTTGGCTTGAGAAAAAGTAGATCAACAGCATAAAAACCAAGAGAATTGCAGCGGAGAGCGCCGTAAAAAGTAAGGTGATCCGTTGCTGAATCTTCATGGTTTTTGGAGAATAAAGCCCATCCCGGGCCGGGTTTGAATAAGCTGGGTTTCAAACGGCTTGTCAATCTTTTTCCGAAGGTAATTGATATACACATCAATAAAGTTGGTGCCAGTGTCGAATTCCAAGCCCCAGACTTCCTTCGCTATTTCCTCTCGGCTTAGGATCTGTTCGGGGTTCCTGAGTAAAAACACCAACAAGTTAAACTCTTTTGGCGTCAAGAGAATTTCTCTTTCGGAACGAAAAACTTTCTTTTGGGATAAATTCACGTGCAAATCCTCATACCTGAGCTCTTCCTTCAAGGAGGAATCATTACCAGCCACTTTTCTCCGAAGAAGGATTTTGATTCGTGCAAACAATTCCCTGAAATCGAATGGCTTAACCAGGTAATCGTCTGCCCCGACGTCGAATCCTACGAGTTTATTATCGGTAGTTCCCAAAGCCGTTAGCATCAAAATAGGAATATCTGTACTTTCTTCTCGAATCTTTTTGCACAGTTTAATCCCATCCTCGCCGGGCAAGACCAGGTCGGTCAAGAGCAAGTCAAACTTGATTGACTGAAAAAGTTCGAATCCTTTTTCGGCATCGGGTGCCAAAGTGACCGAGAATCCTTCTCCGGTAAGTCCCTTATAAAGAACCGAGGAAAGCCTTTCATCATCTTCGACTACCAATATCTTTTTCATTCGTCTTTATTTTGGTTCTTCACTGTCAAACTATTTTCAGAAATTACTCAAGGCAGATCGAGCTAGCTGCCTCATGTTTCTTGTCTATAATCTCTAGTCTCTAAAACTCCACCTTCCCCTTTTCCTCTCCTTTTCCCAAAAGCATACTTCGGGGCGATTTTGACTGGAAATAGACATGGACAATATTCTGCTGCCCGTCAAAATCCTCCAATAGCACCGTATTTTTCATTTCCACCGTTTTGGGAGTTTCGGCTTGGGAAGATTCCAGATAAAACCAAGCGGCATCCTCCTCCACCTCATGGCCCAAATAATTTAGCGTGAGCAATTTGCCATTGACCCAGACTTGGTTATGCTTCAGGAGGTAGGTTTTGATTTGGCTGTCCAGTTTGGCTTTGTCCTTGGGCTTGAGAAAATCCACTTTTTCCTTCAGTTCATTTCCCATAGCCACCTCCAGGTCATCCCAAAAGATCTTCTGGGCTATTTCCATTTTTTGGGAAGCAGGATTGTACCGCATTTCGGTGAGGCTGATAAAGAAAGGATGAAGCAGGCTCATCCATGCGGAAAGAACGAAAATGTAAGCGTGTTGCATTTGGTGTAGGAAATAAGCCGGATTTGGGATTTTCGGTGTATTATTGCCCGCAATTTAACTCTTTCAGAAGCTTTACACCCATCTATGTCTTCATTTGAGCTTTACTTCAAACTCGGACTTCAGCATATCCTCGATATCAACGGATTTGACCATATTTTATTTGTCCTTGCCCTTTGCGCCGTCTATGTGGCTCGGGACTGGAAAAAAATCCTGATTCTGGTCACTGCCTTTACCATCGGGCATTCCCTGACCTTGGCATTGGCTACGTTCAATGTGGTCAATGTCCGCTCGGATGTCATCGAGTTTTTGATTCCTGTCACCATTGCCATTACTGCCTTGGTCACCTTGTTTAAGCCCAAACCCTCAACCGGCAAAGGCATTTCGCTGAATTACCTCTTCGCTGGCTTTTTTGGCTTGATTCACGGTTTGGGCTTTTCCAATTACCTGAAAGAGCTCCTAGGCAAGGAAGCCAGCATTTGGCAGCCCCTGTTGGCCTTCAATATCGGACTGGAAGTGGGCCAAATTGTAATTGTCGCCTCATTTCTTGTGGTGACTTCTCTTCTGCACCTAGCCGGGGTCAATAGAAAGGACTGGACACTGATCGTATCCGCATTTGTGTTGGGTATTGCCTGTATGCTGATGTTGGAAACCAAATTTTGGTAAAAAACCACCACCCAAAACAGAATTCTTTTCTGTTTAGACATCAAGTTGTTAATTAGAAAATTGAAAAAGACCGAATATGAATTTCACTAAAAAACTACTCACGATTGCTGCTTTGGGACTGGCAGGAATCTCGCCACTCTTAGCTCAGCACACTGAGCAAAATCACGCTGTACGGTTTGAGCAGCTCGGCACGATGCTCCGCACACCCAATGTGTACCGCACCGCATCCGGAGCTCCTGGACACATGTACTGGCAGCAACAAGCCAACTACGTGATCGATGTCGAGCTCAACGATGACAATCAGTCCATCAAAGGCTCCGAAACGGTCACTTACATCAACAATTCTCCAGATCAGCTGACCTATCTCTGGATTCAGCTGGATCAAAATAACCGGGGTAAAGACTCCGATACGCCTAAGGTAACCGAATCCAGCATTGGCCCCAGAATGTCCATGAGAGCGCTCGAGGGGATCCTTTGGCACTCTGACGATCATGACATCAAGATCCATGCGATCAAAGATGCAGCCGGTAATCCCCTCAAAATCGCCATCAACAAGACCATGATGCGCGTGCACCTTCCCCAACCGCTGAAGGCTGGAGAGACATTCACTTTTTCAGTGGATTGGAGCTTTAATATCACCGATCGAATGGGCTTTATCGGTGGTCGCCCGGGCTATGAGTTTTTCCCAAAAGACGGGAACTACCTCTACACCATGGCCGAGTGGTTTCCTCGCATGGCGGTATATTCCGACTTCGAAGGCTGGCAAAACAAGCAGTTCCTCGGCTCGGGTGAATTTGCCTTGACCTTTGGCAACTACGAAGTGCGCATTACAGTGCCTGCTGACCACATGGTCGGTGCCACGGGAGTTCTTCAAAATCCAGAAGAAGTACTTTCTGCCACCGAAATGGAGCGATGGAATAAGGCCAAGCAGACCTATGACAAACCAGTCGTAATTCGTACGCAAGCTGAAGCAGAAGCTTTGGAAAAAAAGAAAGCACCTGGCAAAAAGACTTGGGTATTCAAAGCTGAAAATGTGCGTGATTTTGCCTGGACTTCTTCCCGTAAGTTCATTTGGGATGCCATGGCGGTGAAATTGGCTGGAAAAGATGTCATGGCGATGTCATACTATGGCAAAGAAGGAAATCCACTTTGGGAACAATATTCCACTCGAGTGGTAGCACATACGTTGAAGTCATACTCGGCGCATTCCTTTGATTATCCGTACCCTGTAGCCATCTCTGTAGAGGCTAGCAACGGAATGGAATATCCCATGATCTGTTTCAACTATGGTCGTCCTGATGCTGACGGCACCTATTCGGATGCGATCAAGTACGGTATGATCTCCGTGATCATCCATGAGGTAGGCCATAACTTCTTCCCGATGATCGTCAACTCTGACGAGCGTCAGTGGACTTGGATGGACGAAGGCTTGAACACGTTCATGCAGTTTATGGCTGAGCAAGAATGGGACAGAAATTATCCTTCACGTCGTGGGCCAGCACACAAAATTGTGCCTTATATGAGAAGCGAAAAGCACTTGCTCGAGCCGATCATGACCAATTCTGAAAACATCATCCAATTTGGACCAAATGCCTATGCCAAGCCGGCTACTGCGCTGAATATCCTTCGGGAGACAGTAATGGGCAGAGAGTTGTTTGACTTTGCTTTCAAAGAGTACTCGAGAAGATGGATGTTTAAGCACCCGACTCCGGATGACTTCTTCCGTACGATGGAAGATGCTTCCGCTGTAGATTTGGATTGGTTCTGGAGAGGTTGGTTCTATGGTACTGAGCCGGTGGATATTTCTATCGAAAATGTGAGCTGGTACAAACTGGACAACAGAACTCCTGCACAGAAAAAAGCTGCTGCCAAGGAGGAATTTGACCGGGAAGAAACCTATGTTTCCAAAGAATACAACAAAACCGACGTCGAGCAAACTGTAGTAGAAGCCGATCCGGCCACCCATGATTTCTACAATAGCTACAATCCATTTACGGTAACTCCCGAGGATGAAGAGGCTTACAAAAAATTCATGGCGAGCCTGACAGAAAAAGAGAAATCCCTGCTCAACAGCAACATGAACTTCTACGAGATGACCTTCAAAAACGTAGGTGGTCTGGTGATGCCCTTGATTATTGAATTCCACTATGCAGATGGTAGCTCAGAGATCGAACATATCCCTGCTGAGATCTGGAGAAAGAATGAATCTCAGGTGACCAAAGTATTTGCGAAGCAAAAAGAAGTAGTCCGCTTCGTACTGGATCCTAAGCGGGAGACTGCTGACATCGACGAAAGCAGCAACTACTGGCCAAGACAATACCAGCCGACCCGATTTGAGCTCTTCAAAGGAGGAGGCGGAGTACGAGGCGCTTCTATGGGAGACAATCCGATGAAAAAGGCGCAAAAAAAGTAAGAAGTTGGAAGACGGGAGACCGAAGAATCTAAGGAATTAGCTTCCAGAGTAACTCAATTAATTTAAAAATCTAGCCCCGAGGGAAATTCCTTCGGGGCTTTTTGGTGGATTTAGACCTGTCAGGTTTTAAAAACCTGACAGGTCTGCTGCCTTTTACTTCTCTTTGGGAGCCTAAGTCAAGCTTTTGCGGAGTAAAATGATTTTTAAGAAAATTTACCTGATTGATCAAAGCATTCTGTGAGCGGGATAGTGACTTCTACTTTTTGACCTAAATTGAAAATCAATTCAACACCTCAACCCAAAAACCTAATTCCATGAATATCAAAAAGCTACTTTCAATCGTACTGCTTTCTTTCCTTTCTATAAGTCTTTTTGCCCAAAAAGGGAAAAGGGACTTTTACGAACTGAGAATTTACCACATTGAGAATTCCACGCAGGAAAGTCAAATCGACGCCTACCTGGAAAAAGCGCTACTGCCAGCCCTCCACCGAAACGGGGTCGCCAAGGTGGGGGTCTTTAAGCCCATCGCTTCCCAAGCCGATGCCGGTAAAAAAGTCTACCTCTTCATCCCTTACTCTTCCATGGAGGTATATTCCGAAATGGAAGGAAAGCTGGCCAAAGACCAAGCCTATCAAACAGCGGGATCTGCGTACATCAATGCTCCTTTTGATAATCCTCCCTACCAGCGGATCGAAACAGCCTTTCTCCAGGCATTCACAGGGCATCCGAGGTTTACTGAGTCAAAAGTGACCGGACCCAAAAAAGACCGGGTGTATGAATTGAGAAGCTATGAGTCTCCGACCGAGAAGCTCTACAAGCAAAAGGTCAAGATGTTTAACGAAGGAGAAATGGACATTTTCACCAAGCTCGACTTCAATCCGGTCTTTTACGGAGAAGTGATCGCAGGTGCATCCATGCCTAATCTGATGTATATGACTACTTTTTCCAATATGGAATCACGCGATGCACATTGGGATAAATTTCGCACCGACCCAGATTGGGAGCGAATGAAAGTGATGCCGGAATACCAAAACATCATGAACAAAAACGACCAGCGACTGCTGTATCCAGCGGAATATTCTGATTTTTGATTTGGTAAGACCGGTGATGAGCCGGTCTTTTCTTTTCCCAAAAAATAAGAAAATACACGTTCAGTTTAGCATATTCCCCTTTTCGTCAAAAAGCTTGTAGCTGAAGTATTCACTGATCAAAAATCCTTCAAATTGCTGGGTTACCAAGTCCTCAAAACCATACCCTGGAATAGAAAAATCTTTAGGGATTTTCATCATCAGCACTGTCTGATCTTGGAATAAGAGGTACTGCACAAATCGCCTGTTCGGATGGAGAATATGCAGTGAAATCACGTCGGTGAAATCTTTACTCGCTTTGATCTCAGTCGGAATTCCTGCGGTGATTCTTCCATTTAGATCCACCAAAGATCGATCCGTGACAAAATTGACGTAAAGCCGGTTTTCTGGATCTTGATCTAATAGTTTTCGGAGAAACTCATGTTCGCTTACCTGCTTTTTTAGCATGGGCATTTGATCCAAAAAATTGGACAGTGGAGTAATCCCTTCCTCCATAGACATGGTAAGGTTGTAGATGATTTTTCCATCACTCCCTTTCTCCGTCAAGGTGGCATTCCAACAGTCTCCACTGAAATCAGAGGAAATGATGTCAGCCACAGAAGAGCGAAGGACCTCAAACCGATCTAGTTCCTTTTGCTCCTTGTGTAAGACTTCAAACAGCTCCAGGTGGGGATTTTCCACCCTGGCCCGGATTGGATTTGGCAACCTCTTTTCCACTTCTTGGACCAACTGTCCAATCAATGAGGCCCGCTCCGTTTCCCTCATAAAATACTGGTAATTCAACAGAGTATTGTAAAAGTGCAAGGCATTGAAATCATCTAAGTCTGGATCTGAAAGGATCCCACCAAGTTCGTTTTCGAACCTGATTTGATAATCCTTCGGAAGCGAGGCAAATGCCTGGGCAATTTTATCCCCCGATCCAGAATAGTGTTGGTCTCCTTCCTCAACCAAGATTCTGAAATTGATGCCTAATAGCAGTCTAAAAAGATCCAAGTCCAATTTGGTCAATTCTTCAGCATAGGTTTTTCTGGAAGCAGAGGCAATATTACTATTTGCCACCCGAGAGGCCCTGTCATTCATGATATTCAAAAAAGCCTGGATAAAGATGTCCCACTGGTGCGTCTCGGCAGCTAAACCGGCTATCCGACGAAGTTGATTTTCAGGACCGGTGTCAAAACTGCAACTTCCAACCTGTTGATTTTGCCTCATCAGATTCAAGGCTCGCTCTTTAGAAATGAATTGTGCTGTGAAATTTTCCAGATAGCCATTGCTGACTTTCCCCTTCTCGGCATAAATCAGACTTTCTTCAAGCAAACTCCTAAATGCTGAATCATGATGGAAAAGGCTGTCCGAAAAATGAGAAATTCGATCCTGCCAAAGACTGGATGCCTGGTAAAATTGTTCCAAATTTGCCTTATCATCAGGATATTGAGGCTTGGCGGAAGTGATTTCAAAATAGGAAACCAAGGAGTCAATAATGCTCCGTTCTCTGATCATGAATTGTTCATTACCTGAATCTTTCTCAAAAAACACAGGAATTGAGACATCTACGAGCGTTTCCCCATAACGCAGCCAATCGGCATATTTTTCAGGAATGGGTTGCTTTTTCAGGGGATTGGCAAGAAAGAACCCGTAGACTTTTTCCGGGGACTTGGTACGATAGTCATTCCTTACAGCCAGATGATAATTACCCAAAATCTGCACCGCATCGTATTCGTTGGAAAGTAAATGGTTTCTGCTGTTCTTGATTTCGAAGGTCTTCAGTTCGGTGATTTCTTTGTTTTTATAGTCGATGTAGGAGTTTTCTATAATTAACAGGTTACGGTCGATTTGAAGATTTGGAAACTCTTCCATCAATTTTTCGAAGGACGGATTGGTCTCAAGAAACTGAATTAATGGAGAAGGATCTGAGGTTTTGAGCTCAAAATAATGCCCGACCGTCTGTGGTAAAGACCAATATTGACGTTCTTTCCGCTTTTGGTGCTCAGACTCTAGTCGGGCAATTTCCCGATTTAAAGCGGGGATATCCGTATCCTTGATCAATTCATCCTGAGCAAAAGCATGAAAAGAAAAATTCAGAATCAAGAAAAAAACGAGGAAAATTCGCATAAGAAAACTAAAGGGAAATATGAATTTAGAAAATCAAAATATGAGATTAGGTTTAAACTAAAAAATCTGATGCGAAAAAGTTTCGGTCTTAACGGATTTCTCAAAGATTCATTTCAGACCTGCCCGGTTTTGAATATCTGAATGGTCTCTTTTACCAACTCCCAAAACATCTCCACTCCCGTCTCAATCAATTCATCCGGAAAGTCATAGGTGCCTTCGTGGAGTTGTGGACAATTTTCTCCTGCGCCCAAGCCAAACAAAAACGAAGGACAAACTTGGGAAAACAAGCCAAAATCCTCTGACCAGCGAAAGGGTTCGGATTTTTCTACCAAACTAAGTCCAAGATTTATTGCGGTCTTTTCTACTACCTTAAAAAGTTCCGGATCGTTGACCGATACGGCAAATTGCTCCACAAAAGAAAACTCCACCTCCAGTCGCTCTGATTTTCCGATTGCACGGGCCTTTTCCTTCACCTTTTCGATCAGATTGTCCAAGTCCTCCTGATCAAAAGCCCGCAAGGTCATACTTATGCTTCCCTTTCCTGCACTGGTACCAAAAGCTGGGCTGCCTAACTCCGCGTGGATCAAAGTCAGCAAAGCAAAGCCACTTGCTTCTAGAGGCAATTTGGGCAATTCTTGAATCAGTTTCGCAAGTGCTTGAGCGGGGTTAATACCGGCTTCCGGATGGGCAGAATGGGAGGTTTTGCCGGTCAGCGTGATGGTCATCCCGGTGCTTCCAGCTGCAAAAGTTCCTTTTCTCATCACAATCTGATGCAATGGATAACCGGGAAGATTATGTAACGCAAAAGCAAAATCAGGTTTGATCTGCTCAAATCTGGGGTCGGCAAGTATTGCTCTTGCTCCATCTCCGGTCTCTTCGGCAGGTTGAAAAAGCAAAACGACTTCCCCGGATTCGGGTCGGTTTTGGGAAAGCTTTTCTCCCAAACCGCACAAAATCGCCATATGCCCATCGTGTCCGCAAAGATGACCTTTGCCGGGAATTTTACTTTGATGATCGCTTGGGTTCAAATCCTCAATGGGTAACCCATCCAATTCACAGCGAAACAACAGTCGCTTTCCGTGTTTTTTTCCCCGAAAAACAAAAGCCAGGCCGGTACCTCCCAGATTTTCTAAAATCTGATCTGGGGCAAGCGGTCGAAAAAACTCCAAAATCCGCCTTGCGGTCTGGGATTCCTCAAGCGCGGTTTCTGGAAATTGGTGAAGCGTATGACGGAGTTGGGTCAGGTGATTCATGGGTTAAAAGTAATGAATCAATACTACTGATGCCTCTAATTCACCAAAAAGCAACTCTTTCCTTAAAGTTTGAGATTCATAGAATCCCTTCTCTCAGGGCTGTTTTCACGACATTTTTTGAAATATTACGCGCTAGCTTAGCCCGATCTGAACCAATTTTGCCACCAATTCCGAGGTTCCATTGCATATCGGTGCTCTGACGATTGTAAAACGAAACTGATCCAGAAAACTTTTGAACCTGCTTAGGACCACCTGCTATCGGGACATTGGTACCTAAAAACCCTCTGAAAATCCCGACTCTAACAGGAATTCCAAGATTGGCATTGACGGAAGGTGAATTCTTGTATTCTGAGGTTAATGGATCAAAGTTATACACCAAAAGAGCATCTGCCTCCAGCTGATTAGCTTTAGCAATAAATGAGTCCTCAGTGGCCAAATCATTTTCAGTAATCGATGAATAGGCTGGAATTGCCTGAATTCCGACAGCTTGAAGTTCGGCAACAGTCTGATCCTCCAACAAGCGCTTCGCTCCGGGATTGCTCGTTTTTGCCAGAACTATGATCTTTCGGTAATCTTCTTTTTGGTAATTGGGAGATTTCCAGGAGGATTGGCCAAGGGCCTGATTGATAGAAAAAAGGAAAAACACACCTGTCACAACCATCCCGATAGATGAAAAATAATGCCTGGCTTTCATAGTTAAGTGAATTAAAGAAGGAATATACCCAATTTATCAAAAAGCTGATGAAAGCGCTCAAACCCTTTACTTTTAACTTGCCAAATCAGTGCTCTAGTCAAATTTCAGATTAACCTGATACCGCACACTTCGTCCTCCCCCTTCGGCTATCAAAATCCCCAAATCCCGCAAATGCTGCAAGTCCCGGGTAGCTGTAGCCTTGGAAGCGCCGGTGAGAGACATGTATTTTTTGGCATTCATCCCTCCCTCAAACCCATCCGGACCTTCGTCGAGCATACGGTTCAAAGCTTTCAGTTCACGTTCATTGAGTTCTGCCCGATGGGTATCAAAAAACCAAGTTTTCTTCAGAGAAAACTCAATCATTTGTTCCACTTTTTCCTGAGCTTTCAAGACCACAGCGGCAAAATAAAGCAGCCATTCGTCCACCTGAAGCGTACGTTGCGCTTGCTTGAGTTGCTCGTAATAGCGATTGCGATCTGCTTCAATAACTTGGGACAAACTGATCAAAATCGGCTGGTCCAGACCTTGATGCAAGGCTTTTTCGGCTAATGCGCGGCCGATTCGACCATTACCATCTTCAAAGGGATGGATGCTCTCGAAGTACAAATGCACCAATGCTGACCGTAAAATCGGATTTAGAATCTGCTTAGTCCCTCCGGGAACTGTAGTATTAAACCAGGTAATGAAACGATCCATTTCCATGGAAACTCGGTCGGATGGAGGTGCTTCGAAATGAACGATTTCTTTTCCTATCGTGCCGGAAACCACCTGCATGGGTTCGGTTCCACTCCGCCATTTTCCGGCTTGGATATAGCGATTACCTTCCATCAGCATCTCATGCCAAGAGAAAAGTAGGGTGTCGCTGAGCGGTTCTTGCCAAGACTTTCGCACAGCCACCATCAGCTTGGCAATACCTTTGGCACGATGATCCTTGACCAGTCGGGGCTGCTCTTCGTGAATGCCAAGATTCTTTTTGAGCGAGGACATCACATCGACCCGGCTGAGAAATTCCCCCTCGATTTCAGAGGTTTTGATGGCCTCAGACAACAGGATATCCACTAGAAGTTGGTCTTTCTTCTCGGAAGGAATTCCGGCATACTGCCCGTTGGATTTACCGGATTTCAGCAGGAATTTGAGCTGAATATCTTCGATCAATCCCTGCGTAAACTGAAATTCCGGCCATCCTGTCTGTTGCCAATTGTAGCTCATGAGCCGATTAAGATTCTTATTCGGCTCAAATATATCAAATTTTTGAGCCGAATAAACAACTTATTCGGCTCATATTTTAATACAAACCTGAGCCGATTAGGATCGCTAATCGGCTCATTGGAAAATATCATAGGGAGTTATAACTGCCCTGATCCAAACTGAAACCCCAGCCAAGCCCCTCCAAACATTAGCAACACGGTCAAAAAAATCAGCAAAAGCAGGGTAGAAAGAGGCATTTCCCAGTCTTCGCCACCGAATTTGAATTTGACGGGTTTGTTCCAATCCATAAAAGAGAATTTGAGATTAGAAGTTTGAAATTTGAGATTGCGTCCCGTGCCACCTAAACCATTGATGTTCGGTCAATTTCAAATCTCAAACCTCAAATCAGGAATCATTTTTTCAATACGGCTTTCCAGCCTTTTTCCTCGATCTGTGCAGCGGATTCTTCGACCTTTTGGCGAAGACCTGCCTTGAAAGCATCCATTTTTTTACCGACTTCTGCATCATAGGCTCCAACCATAGAAGCGGCTAAAATTCCTGCATTTTTGCCTCCATTGAGTGCCACGGTCGCCACAGGAATCCCGCTTGGCATCTGCAAAATGGACAAAATACTATCCCACCCATCGATGGAATTGGAGCTCAATACCGGAACACCAATCACAGGAAGGCTGGTCAAGGAAGCCACCATCCCCGGAAGATGAGCAGCACCGCCTGCACCTGCGATGATCACTTTGATCCCACGCTCCCGTGCCGAACCTGCATAGTCGATCATCCGCTGAGGGGTCCGATGAGCACTTACCACCGTGAGTTCGTAAGCTATTCCGAGTTCTTCGAGAAACTGGGCAGCTTCTGCCATGATCGGGAGGTCAGATTGACTTCCCATGATGATACCTACCTGTGGATTCATGAGATGGATTTTATTTTGATCAGTTCTTTGATTCGGTTGGCTTTGGCCTTAAGTGACTCTACATTTTCGTCCAAAATGGTCACATGACCCATTTTTCGGAAAGGTTTGGTTAGTTTTTTACCGTAAAGATGGATGTAAACTCCCTTTTCAGCCATGGCTTCTTCTTTTCCCTCCACTATAGCGGGGCCGGAAAAACCATCTTCTCCAAGCAAATTGATCATGGCAGCGGGACATCTCAAGTCTGGATTTCCCAACGGCCAGTTCATCACCGAGCGGAGATGCTGCTCAAACTGAGAAGTGTAATTGGCTTCGATGGTATGGTGGCCGCTGTTGTGCGGTCGGGGAGCAATTTCGTTGACCAGGACATCACCGGATTTAGTCACGAATAGTTCCACAGCCAAGATTCCGATCATGTCAAGCTTCAGAATGACTTCTTTAGCTATTTCCTGAGCCTTCTTTTCTACTTCTGGAGATATCTGCGCCGGAGCAAAAAGAAACTCGACCAGATTAGCGGTCGGGTGAAAAGCACACTCCACGGCAGGGTAAGCGATCAGCTCACCATTTTCATTTCGGGCTACGGTCACAGCGATTTCTTTGTCGAAATCGATCAGCTTTTCCAGCAGTCCAGGAGCATCAAAAGCCTGATCCAAATCCGCTTCGGATCTCAAAATCTGAACTCCACGTCCATCATAGCCTTCTTTTCCCAATTTATTAACTGCAGGAAGAAAGGACTTTTTAGAAATAACGTCGGCTTTATTTTCAGTCAAGACAAAATCAGCCGTAGGAATCCCATGCTGCTGATAAAACTGCTTTTGCTCGCGCTTATCCTGAATCAATTTCAGAATGTGAGGTTGAGGAAAAACCTTTTTGCCTTCAGCAGCGAGCTTTTGCAAAGCATCGGTATTGACGGCCTCGATCTCCACGGTGATCACGTCGCAGTTTTTGCCAAAAGAATATACTGTGTCAAAATCCTTGAGCGACCCAACCTGAAAATGCTGTGCAATGTCCTTACAAGGCGCATTGGGATCGGGATCGAGGATGTGAATGTCTTGGTTGTAATTGATGGCGGACTGGATCAACATGCGGCCGAGCTGCCCGCCACCAAGTACACCTAATATCTGATTGGGAGAGATTTGGGTCATAGCTGGCCCAAAATTAACAGATTATACCTTAAGTAGGCACTTCTCCCAACCTAAAGCATCAAGCACCTCTAATCAATCTCAGCAAAATGGAAATAATTGCCAAGACTAAAAGAATATGAATCAGACTTCCCACGCTGTACACGAATACTCCAAGAATCCATCCGATGATCAAAATAAGTGCGATTAAATACAATAAGGAATTCATAATAACAAAGAGATAGTTAAACAATTGATTTACAGGTATATGCGACCAATGTCCATGCCAAACCTTAGTTTCCTTCAAATCTAATCCCCATTAACTCCATCAACTTGTGGGCATTGAAGCTCGGACAGGGCCCTTTTTTGAGTTTATAATCAAACTGGATCGTCTCATCTCTGATCTCTGAATGAAAGGAAAAATTGCGGATACTTTCCTCAGTTTTCCCCAATTCTGACAGTTCAATGTCATGCGTACTGATCATACCAAAGCCGGGGGTTTGGAGGATTTGGTGAATGAGCGCTTTGGAACCGGAGATCCGGTCCTGCGTATTTGTCCCTTTTAATATTTCATCCAACAGGAAAAAGATTCGTTCCCCGGATTCTAAACGGCCAATCAGACTTTTGATTCGATGGAGTTCTGCATAAAATGAGCTTATGCTTTCTCCCAGATTGTCGGCATTTCTCATGCTAGTGTAGAGCTGAAAGGGTCCTATTACCAGCTCCTTGGCAAAAGGTCTAAGTCCCAAATTGACTATAACCGCATTGATCCCCAGAGTGCGCATAAAAGTCGTTTTCCCGCTCATATTTGCCCCAGTCAATAGAATCAGCTTCGGGTTTACCCCCAATGAACAAGAATTGGCGATGGCTTTCTCTGGATGAATCAAAGGGTGAACTATCTGATCAGCGGACAAAATCGTCTCCTCAGTCCAGGTCACAGTCCCGGGATATCCCACTTCCACTTCAAAACTTCCAAGCGAAACCCAAACCTCCCATTCTTGGAGGTATTCGGGCAGGTGGCGAAGGGATGTCCCTGCCTTTTTCTTCCACTTTGACAAACTGAGCAAGAGAATAAAGTCAGTCCAAAATAAAAGGTTGAAAGGAAGGTAAAGCAGGTTGAGTCGATTTTGAACCCAAAGTCCTAGTCGATCCAGATTCCTGATTTGAGCTGAAATCGGTTTCCCCCCTGCGGTAAAGGGCGACTGAGCTTCACACAAACCGGGGGAATCAAATTTTTCCTCTTCGATCATCTGAGACCGAAGGGCCATTGACTTCATCTGTGAAGTAGTAGGGATGTGATCGGCTGCCTTTTTCAGAGGTTGAAAAACCCTTGACAGCACCAAAACACCCAAAATAATCCACGCACCTAACCACGCTTGGGGAAGTAAGCCAAACCAAATAAGAATAAGCCAGGTCATCCCTCCAAGTGGACCAAGCAGCGCCAAAATCCAATGTATGGCTGAAACTCTTTCCGGTTCGTCAATCCATTTTTCCCAGGAAATTTTCGAGCCGGATTCTTTGGAAAAAGCAAGGCCAACAGCCTCTTGAGATTGCAAAAATTCGGGTTTACCGGTCAATTCCCGCACACCTGACTGTCGCATTTTTGCCTGCTGCGTCTCAAAGTCAGCCTTCAACAAGTCAGCCAATTTTTGCCGCCCACCTTCCGAAGTGGTATGGTTGATTAATTGAAACAGGGAATGAGCCCCAAACAAGTCCAAATCACCTGAAAATGGATGGGTTTTATCAGCAAACTCCATCCCTTCTTCCAAGCCGGAAAGCATTCGATCCTTCCTGGACTTTTTCCTCTCTTCTATGCTTTGCAAAGCCAAATAAATGGACTCCTGGTCTTTGGCTGCATTGAATTGTTGGATCAGCCAAAGAAAAAACCAACCAATAAACCCTGCAGGTATAAACCAAAGGAAATGCTCTGAAATCCCCAAAATCAGGAAGGCAACCCACATGAAAAATCCCAGAACCCGCAAACTACTCATTCGGACAGCTTTGGAGCGGACCATACGTAGTTTTTGGTCAAGATTTTCACTTTTGAAATCAAAATCAACCATGGACAAAGATAACTATTGGAGGAAAGGGAAGAGAAAATATAAATGCAATATTGTTGCATTTATTACGGCTTGATCCTAGTTTTACCAGTTCAGAACACTGCCATGATTCATCAAACGCTTTCTAAAATCGGGATTGCCTTAGGTACCCTTGGCCTCGTAGGGCTATTTTCCTTTACCCAGACTCCTCCCAGACTTTGGGACATTTTTGGCAAAACGAGATTTCAGGAAAGGTTCAACAAAGCCCATGGGCTGTATTTCTACTACCCGCAGTTTAGTACTGAGCTTCTCGCTTTACAGGGCAAAACCGTAGAGCTTCAGGGATTTTTTATTCCCTTGGATACCAGCCCGTCCAAAACCCTGATCCTCTCAAAATACCCTATGGCCGAATGCTTTTTTTGTGGGGGAGCGGGGCCGGAAAGTATCGCAGTAGTGTATCTCAGAAATCCTCCAAGCAGACGGCCCAAACTGGATCAAATCATCAAAGTAAAAGGGAAACTTCGGCTCAACGCTGAAGATGTCGAGGAAATGACCTTTATCATTCAGGAAGCAGAAATCATTTCCTGAATCTCACCGGCCTCTTACTTTGACTCAAGCCACTTAAATACCTGAACCAAGAAAAAATGATAGAAAACAGCAAAAAACTTCCCGTGACTGTCCTCAGTGGATTTTTGGGGGCCGGCAAAACTACCTTGCTCAATCACATCCTGCACAACAAAGAAGGACTCAAAGTGGCCGTCATCGTCAATGACATGGGAGAGGTCAATGTGGACGCCCAACTCATTTCGCAGGGAAACACACTATCCCGAACAGAGGAAAAACTGGTAGAAATGAGCAATGGCTGCATCTGCTGCACGCTGCGGGAAGATTTGATGATCGAGATTGAAAAACTGGCAACTGAAAACCGCTTCGATTATTTACTGATCGAAAGCACGGGCATTTCCGAGCCTCTACCAGTTGCACAAACCTTCAGCTTTGTGGATGAGGAAAAAGGCATAGACCTATCCCGCTTCAGTAGATTGGACACTTTGGTCACGGTCGTCGATGCCTTGAATTTCCCTCAACAGTTTGGGAGTGGAGAAACCGTTTACTCTTCCGGACTCAACGAAGACGAAGAAGATCAGCGCTCTCTGGTCAATTTGCTTACCGATCAAATTGAATTTGCCAATGTCATTTTACTAAACAAAACAGACCTGATCAGTTCGCAACAGGCAGGTGAATTAAAAGCCATACTTTCCAATCTAAATCCCAAAGCAAAAATCATCGATACCCGATTCGGCAAAATCAACCCCTCTTTGATCTTAAATACCGGTCTTTATGATTCCACCGAACTGGAAGCAACCGAAGCTTGGCAGGAGGAGCTCAACAAGGTCCATACACCGGAAACTGAAGAATATGGGATTAAAAGCTTTGTGTTTCGCGACCGGCGTCCATTCCATCCCCAGCGGTTTTGGAATTACATTACCCAATCTTGGCCCTCCAGTATCCTTAGAAGCAAGGGATTGTTTTACTTGGCCTCAAGGAAAGATCAAGCCATATCCTGGTCCCAAGCCGGGGGAAGCCTCAAGGCAGAACCTATGGGAGTTTGGTGGGCCTCGATGCCTTTCAATCGAAGAATTCAATATGCTTCCTTTTTAGAAAATCAAGCCTTGATCGAGTCCAAATGGCATAAAAACTTTGGAGACCGGATGAACGAGTTGGTTCTTATCGGGCAATTTCTGGACGAAGTGCAAATCACCGAAGATCTGGAAAAGTGCCTGCTCACCAATCAAGAGCTGATCCTATATTTTGCCAACAAACCTTTTTCTGATCCTTGGCCGTTTTAATGAAAAAAATATTCCCTATGAAAAAGAAGAAAACAAGCCCTCAACCTCTGGCAGAAGAATGGGACTTTTCAAAAGGATTCGGGATATTGCCTAGCGATATTCCGCTTACTCAAAATATCGGCTGTGTTGGAAAGCCCAAAAAAAAGGAAGAAAATTGCTCAGAAAAAAAGAAATAGAATTTACATTTAACTGATTTTTAAAAAATTACCTTATGAACACCATCAAATCCATTTCAGCTTTTGTACTCTTTTTAGCGCTTACCGCATTGTCCACTTCTTGCTCCGATGACACGGATTCAGTGATTCCAGAACCCGACTTTAGTGTCGTGGAAGATGAATTCGTCATCAATGCTGCCTTCGAAGATTTGGATTTTCTCCTCCTCGATGTCATCCAAAGTAGCGGATTGGGTCTGCGAACCACTCGCACAGCAGATCTTTGTAGCGAAGCTAACGTCACCCACAATACAGCCAGCAAAACCATTGTGGTGGACTTCGGTGCCTCGGGGTGTACCAGTCCAAACGGTGTCCTACGAAAAGGAAAAATCACTTTGGTGTACACTTCAAACAATTTCCTGTTTCCGGGCGCGTCAATTTCGACCACTTTTGAAGGATACGAAGTAGAGGGCATCAGAATCGACGGAACCCGCACACTCACTAATGCAGGAATCGATCTGATCAATACGCGGGTGACCCTTGCCGTCAAGGTCACCAATGGACGGATAACTTGGCCGGACAATTCCTTCGTCACCTACTCCAGTGATCAGACCCGCACGGTGTCCTTGGGGTCAGGTGGATATGAAGCCTCCGTCAATGGAACTGCTTCAGGAACCAGCCGCAAGAATAGAGCTTACACTGCTACCGTTTCAAAACCCTTGATTATCAAAGAATCCTGTGTCAACGAAGGCAACTACTTCCCGAGCTCCGGTGAGATTGCCTTTTCGTATGAAAACATCATTATGTCTGTGGACTACGGACTCGGCGAATGCGACCGGGTAGTAGTGATTACCTATCCAGGAGGAGTCAAAGAATTGACATTGGATTAAATAATTTATTGCCAGAATACCCAAAGGCTATCCCAGGAGATAGCCTTTTTTGTGCCATGGAAAAAAAAGAAATCAACGGACACCCGCATGTAAAATATCACCGGCCGCTTGTCTCCATCGAAGAACTGACAGAGAACGCTGAACATTTCTATCGAAAAATGAATCTCAGAAGAACCGTCCGTGAGTTTGATTCTCGCGCTATTCCTCTGGAAGTCATGGAAAATATTATCCGGACTGCAGGTACGGCTCCTTCAGGTGCCCACAAGCAACCCTGGACTTTTTGCCTGATTGCTGACCCAGGTATCAAGAAAAAAATACGGGAGGCTGCAGAAAAGGAAGAGCGAATCAGCTATTCCCAGCGTATGCCGGAAAGTTGGAAAACAGATTTAAAGCCTCTAGGAACAGACTGGAAAAAACCATTTCTCGAAGAGGCTCCTTACTTGATTGTGGTATTCAAGCAGTCTTATGGAATAAAGGATGATGAAAAAATCCAGCACTATTATGTCTCCGAATCAGTCGGGATAGCTTGTGGATTTCTGATCGCTGCGATCCATCAGGCTGGGTTGGTTACAGTCACGCATACACCCAGTCCGATGAATTTTCTGTCCAAAATTCTTGGAAGGCCCGAAAATGAAAAACCTTTTTTGCTGCTTCCTGTGGGCTATGCCAAAGAAGAATCCTATGTACCGGACTTGGAAAGGAAAACGCTTGATGAAATTCTAAAGATTTATTGATCTGAGAAGATTTTTCTTTGGATACTATATCCCAATTGAGCAAGCAGGAGCTATTTAACCATCATTGCGGATAAACCAAAAACGGCGGTCAGAGAAATTTGACCGCCGTTTTTGGTTTGGGTAATGTGCTCTTTATTTGGCTTGATGAACCACCCGCTGGGGAAATGGAATCTCAATCTGCTTGGAGTCAAAGGTTTCTTTGATCTTCTCCATCGTATCAAAATACACCGGCCAGAGATCTCCGCTGTCCGTCCATGCTCTGACTACCAGATCCAGGGAATTGTCTCCGAAATTATTCAACCAGACCACGGGTTCAGGTTCTGCATGAACCCGGGAGTCATTTTTGAGGATTTCAAAAATTGCCTGACGGGCCTTTTTCAGATCCGTATCATAAGAAACACCTACATTGATATCCATTCGCCGGGTGGGCATCGCAGAGATATTCACTACGTCTGAGTTGGCAAGGTTACCATTTGGGATGATGATCTCCTTGTTGTCAAAAGTCAACATATGCGTGTACAAAATATCGATTTTGCTCACCGTGCCGGTATGTCCCTGACCGGTGATCACATCTCCTACTTTAAAAGGTTTGAAAAGCAAAATCAACACCCCTCCCGCAAAATTGGACAGGGAGCCTTGTAGGGCCAGACCGATAGCCAAACCAGCAGCACCCAGTATGGCCAAAAAGGAAGACATCGGAACTCCAAGGATTGTAGCGATTCCTATGAACAGGGACACATACAGGATGGCTTTGACCAAGCCTACCAAAAAGGTATTCAGGGAAGGATTGGAGTCTCTTTTTTCAAGAATTTTGGAAAATCCTTTGAGTAATTTATTGACGATAAAGCGACCAACCAGGTAAAATAATAAGGCATAAATCAGCGAGGGGACGATTTTGTAGGCCAGCTGAATGCCCTGATCCAAAAGTGATTTTACAGTTTCCGGAGATAATTCCATAGTACTTATTTTTAGGTTAAACATTAAAATCGAATACAAATCTGCCAACGAAAGGCCCAAAACCAACGGATTTGAAATGCGGTGATTCCGGCAGCTGCAAAGATCCGTTGCCAATCATTCCGTCTAAAACTCCGTAATACGGACAGTGAGGCGTCGTTTTGGACCATGGGCGAACGGCTAAATGCCCAAGTGAGCCATTTGATGCTGTAGTAGGCCAAGGGATGTCGGTGAAGATCATTGACTACTATTCCCAGGTTGGCCTTGCGACGCAGTGCCACAAAAAGATCTTTCAATTCACCGTCGGTGAAATGATGGGTGAACAAAGTACAGGTGACGATATCTACTTTTTCCGAAGAAAAACTTTCATCAAAAACATTTTGTACTTCCCATCTCACAGATGAAAGGTCTTTTTGTCTAACCCGAGCCAACTCGATAATGTTCCGATTGGCATCAACTCCGATGAATTTAGCACATATTTTCCTTTTTTTGGCCCACTGATCCATCACCGCGATCATATCTCCTCCACCGCATCCGATATCGGCTACAGTATATACTTTCTGCGGAAAATCCCGCACCAGTTGATCGAGACCGTGAGTAGTGACGTGATTTCCTCCGAGCCAGTGGTTGATGGTTTTGAGTTCACGAAGAGTTTGCTGCAGGACCTCCCCGGAGCAGTCGAGGTCGTCCATCCATTCTTTTTCGGTGCTGCGCTGCGCAAAAAGGCTCATTGTTTGGTCAGTTGGAGGGTTTCCAAAGTCAGACCTGGCCCAAATCCCATCGCCAAAATAGCTCCCGAAATCTCAGCATCTGCCAACATGCGCTGCAGCACAAAAAGAATCGATGCAGAAGACATATTGCCATAGTTTTGGAGTACCTGCTCGGCGTGGTGATTCACTGCTTTGGGCAGGCCAAAAGCTTCCTGGACTTTGGCTAAAATTTGTTTCCCACCGGGATGAATCGCAAAGTGCTTGATCTGCGAAATCTGGAACTTTTCCTCAAATATCCGACTCAGACCTTGGATTCCCTGTTCCAGCAGGGAAGGGATGTACTTACTCAGTCGCATTTCAAAGCCGAAATCACCAATCCCCCAGGCCATATCCTGATCTCCTTCTCTCAGGACATGCCCGAGATAGGAGCCGATCTGAAGTCCCTCTTCGGACCTCATGAGCAATGCCGCCGCCGCCCCATCCCCGAAAAGTGAATTGGCCAGTACGTTGTCCTCGGTATATTCTTTTTGGAAGTGTAGCGTACAGAGCTCCACCGTAACCAACAAAACCCTCGCTTCAGGCTCTGCCCGAAGGATTTTATCGGCCAGTTTGATCCCCGTAAACGCCGCATAACAACCCATAAAATGAATGCAATACCGCTCCACCTGATCACCGAGGCCCAGTCGCTGCATCAACTCCAACTCCACTCCAGGAGCAACCATCCCGGTACAAGATACCAGAATCAAATGCGTAATCGTTGCAGGATCGACCTGAGCTCGGTCGAGCGCATGCAGACTTGCCTGATGGGTCAATTCGGGGGCTTTTTCCTGGAAAACTTTCATCCGTGCACCTGTCCCGGGGAATGGAGAAAAGGATTTATGGGTTGGGAAAAAGGAAAAGTCCTCCACTCGGTCTTTTTCAAAATCCTCCAGCACGCTGTACCGGGATTTGATCCCCGACATGCGATAAAAAATCCCCAATTTTCTGCTTTCCACCTCGTCCAGCTGATGAGCCAGCTGCATAAAACCGGAAATTCTTTGTTGGGAAATCGGATGGCCGGGATTGGCTATACCGATACTGACTAGACTTGGCTGCATGAAATCAAGTTAAGGGATAATTTCTAAATTGGGGCTTTAGGAGGAAACCAAAAGTACTCCGAAAGGTTACTCAGACAACTCATTTTCGCATGATCACCCGCTCGACCCTCAAGCATCTTCGGCTTCCTTTCTCCTTGTTTCTGATGCCGGTCTTTTTCTTTGCCTTGGCACTGACCCCCAATCTGAATGAAGGCAGACTTTTGCTGGTATTTCTGGCTTTACACCTTTTCCTCTATCCCTCCAGCAACGGATACAACAGTTTTTTTGATCGGGATGAGGAATCGATCGGCGGATTGAAACATCCGCCAAAAGTCACTCCGGACTTGTATTGGGTAGCGCAGGCTTTTTTTGGGATAGCCTTGATTATGGGTTTTTGGATCAGTTGGCAATTTGCCAGCATGCTCGCAGGCTACGGGCTGGTCAGTATGGCCTACAGTCATCCCTCGATTCGGATCAAAAAATACCCATGGGCCAGTTGGTTGATTGCGGGATTGTTTCAGGGGTATTTCACTTTTGCAATGGCCTATGCCGGGTTGAGTGAGTTGGGTTGGGACACTTTTATCAAACCCCATGTGCTGGTTCCGGGAGCATTGACCAGCTTGATGCTTTGGGGCAATTATCCCCTGACTCAAGTCTATCAACATCGGGAGGATTCCAAAAGAGGGGATAGAACACTGAGTTTAGTATTGGGAATCAAAGGGACTTTTGCTTTCACAGCCGTGATCTTTTCCATGACTATTGCCGGGTTTGCTTGGTACTTTATAGATCGGGGCCAGACCGATATTCTTTGGGTATTCCTTTCCGCTATGGCGGTGATCGGCTTATACTTCTTGATTTGGTTTGGCTTTATCCTACAAAATGCTGAGAAATACGCCACCTATTCTTGGGCGATGGGGATGAATACCCTATCTGCTTTGGCACTCAATGCTTTTTTTATCCACTATTTTCTGGAAAATACCCAGATCCTACAGGTATTTGGGTACTGATCAGAAGGGCTGACCGTGCGTGTTTTTGATGATTAGTTGAGCTATGGGTGGCACATTCTTGATCAGCCTTCTGGCAAAGCGTGAGGTGCTTCCTGATCCAAAAAGCCGCTGCACTTGCCTGCCGACCCATAGTCTGGTCTCGAACTCTGAACTCCAACTAGTCTCGTAGATCTGTTCTTTTTCTAGGCGCGACTTGCCATGAATCAGGGCCTCAGCAGCCAGCAGTCCTGCATGAATCGCCATGGCCATGCCATTACCGCAAAGCGGGGTGATCAATCCAGCCGAGTCTCCGGCCATCAGGATGTGATTTTCGACCGGGTTTTTCCGTTCAAAGTTGATTTCGCTGATCACTTCTGGTTTTTCGAAAAGAAACTCGCTCTCAGTCCAGATTTTTTTCAAAATGGGATTCTGCCAAAGTACTTCACGCTCCATCGCCTCGATCGATCCATGATCTCTTAGTTGGTCACGACTGCCGAGGTAACATAGATTGAATTTGTCCCCTTCGATTGCGTTAAGACCACAGTAGCCTCCCGAAAAATTGTGAAGTGCGACCGTGTCTTTGACAAAGTCGGTCCGGATATGATACTTGACTCCGAGGTAGGGACTGCGCTTTTCGATAAACGGACGGGAGAGTTTTTTGTCCAGCTTGCTCCGCTTGCCAAATGCTCCAATGACATAGTTGGAGTGAATTTGCCGATGATCAGAAAGACTCAAGGAAAAACAGTCCTCCTTTTCCAAAAAGTCAATTTCATCTACTTGTACACCGGTGATAAACTGCACACCAGCTTTTTGGGCTTGCCGGTACATCCACTCATCGAGTACATATCGGCTGACCCCAAATCCTCCCAAATCCAAAGGGATCCTGACTCGATCTCCAGCGGTATCACTAAACTCAAATGTACGGATGTCAGGAAGCTCGAGATAATCGGGAAGAAGATTGTGTAATCGGAGAAAGTCTAAGGTCTCATTGGAAATGTACTCACCGCAAACACGATGAAAAGGGTAGGTTTTTTTCTCAATCACGAGAACTTCGAGACCTTTTTTGGCCAAAATTACAGAGGATACCAAGCCCGCCAAGCCGCCTCCTACTATTGCTATTTCTGACTTCACTGAATGCCTTTGATTTGCTGATTCAACCGCTTATAAAAAAATAAGTTTTTTGACCCGCTTTTACTCCGGTTTGGAAGTTACTTTAGGCAAAAATCATTTTGTAAAGCTATGAACAAAACCTTACCCAAATTACTAAGGAGATCCCTATTTGCCTTGGGACTCGCGGGTGCGTTGCTTCATGCAGAGGATTCTTTGGCACAAAAGAAAAAGAAAAAAGGTGCTGAAACTCCCGCTGCTGCCGCTCCAGCACCTGCCCGCCCGCAAAATGGGGCCAATAACAACGGACCGAAACCCTACAAGGAAGTCATCACGGCTAAAGCCAAAACCAAAGAGGGCCTCTTTAAAGTCCATCAAATCGAAGACAAATACTTCTATGAAATCCCCGATTCACTTTTAGGTCGGGATATGCTGATGGTAGTGCGCATCGCCAAAACTGCCGATGGCATTGGCTACGGTGGTGAAAACACCAATAACCTGATGGTACGTTGGGAGAAAAACGGCGACGATGTCCTACTCAAAGTCGTCTCTGTCAATAACTATGCAGCTGACTCCCTCCCGATCTCCATGGCGGTGAAAGCCTCCAACTTGGAGCCAATCCTTCAGAAGTTTGCAGTAAAATCTCGCGCCACTGACTCTACCGGTACCGTGATCGAAGCCACTGACTTATTTACCAAGGATAATCAGGCACTAGGACTTCAGCGAAACAGACGTACTCAATATCGAGTGACCCGACTGGACAATGAGCGATCTTACATCGTGCATGTCAACACCTATCCAATCAATATTGAAGGTCGGTATGTATTGACTTATGCCGCTTCTGAGCCGCCATCAAACAGTGCCACGGGCTTGATCACCCTGGAAATGAACGCTTCCATGATCCTGCTTCCCAAGGAGCCGATGATGCAGCGATTGGCTGACCGCAGAGTGGGCTGGTTTGCCCGATCCTATGTGGACTATGGCGCCGATGCCCAGCGAGCCACCAGCCGTAGATACCTCGATCGCTGGAGACTGGAAGTGAAGCCTGAGGATGAAGAGAAATTTAAGCGAGGAGAACTCGTAGAACCAGTGAAGCAGATCGTGTACTACATCGATCCAGCTACTCCAAAAAAATGGGTTCCGTACCTCAAGCAAGGGGTGGAGGATTGGCAAAAGGCTTTTGAAGCTGCAGGTTTCAAAAATGCCATCATCGCCAAAGAAGCACCAAGCCCAGAAGAAGATCCTACCTGGAGTCCAGAGGATGCCCGATATTCTGTGATCAGATACTTTGCATCGGATATCCAGAACGCATACGGACCTCACGTATCTGATCCCCGTTCTGGTGAGATCATCGAATCAGACATCGGGTGGTACCACAATGTGATGAACTTGCTTCGCAACTGGTTCTTTATCCAGACTGCTGCAGTCAATCCGGATGCTAGAAAAGTACAGTTTGATGATGAAGTGATGGGCAGATTGATCCGATTTGTATCTGCGCACGAGGTAGGACATACCTTGGGTCTTCCGCACAACTTTGCCTCTTCTGTCGCTTATCCTGTGGAGAAACTCCGTGATGCAGCGTTCACCAAGGAATTTGGCACAGCACCATCCATCATGGACTATGCGCGATTCAACTATATCGCACAGCCTGAGGACGAAGGAGTAAGTCTGATGCCGGATGTGGGACCTTACGATAAGTTTGCCATTATGTGGGGCTATAAGCCAATCCTGGAAGCAAAAACTCCGGAAGAAGAGCAAAAAATCCTCGATCAGTGGATCCTTGACAAAAAAGGAGACCCAATCTATCGCTACGGACGTCAAGGCAATAGCTATGATCCTACTACCCAATCTGAAGATTTAGGCGACAATGCCATGCTGGCATCTGACTATGGAATCAAAAACCTGAAGCGCATCATGCCAAATCTGATTGAGTGGACCAACGAAGCGGATAAGCCTTACAAAGACTACAGCGACTTGTCTGAAATGTACGGTCAGGTAATCGGTCAGTTCAACAGATATATGGGCCATGTGCGGACTAACGTAGGTGGTGTCATGGAAGTATATAAGTCCACTGGCCAAGGTGAAGCTGTGTACACGCATACCTCTAAAGAAATGCAGAAGTCTGCAGTTGATTTCTTGAACAAGAATCTCTTTGCAACCCCTACTTGGTTGATGGATGAGGAGATTTTTGCCAGAATTGGTGACTTCGGTGCATTGGAGCGTATCCGTGGTATTCAGGTAACTACCCTCAATGGAATCCTGGAGTGGGGTCGTCTCGGCCGGGTGATCGAAAACGAGGCCCTCAACGGAAATGAAGCCTACAAAATCACGGAGCTTTTCGATGATTTGAGAAAAGGAATCTGGACCGAGCTGGCAGGTGGCAGAACCATCGATGTTCACCGTAGAGCCTTGCAGCGCGCGCACATCGAGCGATTGGAGCTTTTGCTTACCGGTGAAAACAACGTACCAGCAGCATTCCGGGCGTTTGTAGGTCCACAGATCAACGCCGCTCAGTCTGACATCAGACCGATGGCTCGAGGTGAGTTGAAAACTCTTCAATCTCAAATCCGATCTGCTATTCCAAGAACCTCTGATCGTCTGAGCAAACTTCACCTAGAAGATGCACTGGCACGAATCGAAAAAATATTGGATGGTGAATCCAAATAAACTAGAAAAGGGCGGCAAAAGTCGCCCTTTTTTTATACCACGATTTTTTGGGCTATTTTTAAAAAGTTTTAGTATCAATCATGAGTAGCCCCTATTCTATCCTTCAATCACACAAGCTTCGGATTACAGATTGCCGACTGGAAATCATCCAAGAGTTTTTGGATAAAAACATCGCCCTGTCACATTCTGATCTGGAGGAAAAACTCAAGCAACAGTTTGACCGAGTGACGATTTATCGGACGCTGAAGACATTTTTAGAAAAGGATCTGATTCATAAAGTACTTGACGACAGTGGTGCGACCAAATATGCGCTTTGTGCACATGGGGATACTGCTCATGACCATGACCACGAGCATGTTCATTTCAAATGTGAAGTTTGTGGAGAAACCACCTGCTTAGAAGACGTTGCTTTGCCTCAGGTAAAACTTCCAAAAGGATTTGAAAAAAAGGAAATGAATCTACTGGTACAGGGAATCTGCGAAAAATGCCATTAACTTTCGACCGTCTCAGGAGATTTGGAATGCACGGGTGAGTCAGAAGGCCAAATCACTCCTGGAGGCAAGTCAATTTTAGGAGGAGTAAAATTCTCAACCCCACCATCACCATCATCATTATTTTTTCCTTTTCGCAGCGAGTTTTTAGTCATAGTGGCTACGAAATACACCACAATAACATAGGCCAAGCCGCATACGATCAGATCAATTACCAAGCTGTTCATGACCAAAAATTTTTAAAAAGATACAGTAAGCTATTCTTTTAATCAACGCTTTAGCCCATTTGTTTTGGCAGGAGATTCGTATTTATGATTTTATTCGGCTTGTTTCTTCACAGGGATAGGTGGATATTTGCGCACTGAAATTCCCGATCAATGATTATCAAAACCAAAAAATATCAACTTGAAACCGGCACCTACATCAAAATGGGGCTTATTTCTATCCTTAAAGAGCAATGGTGGGTGATTCTGATTGCCTTGGCCATCTGTGCAGGATACTTCTGGATCGCTTCCATTTGGTGGTTTATCGGTGCGCTGATCGCCTATGGTCTCTATGTATTGTTTTGGGCCATACAGTTTACTGGTGTGACTCAGATGGAGCAAAACAAACCGATCTTCCAAAAAATGGCCTATGAGATCGACAGCCGACAAATCCTCATGAAAATCAATGCCCGAGAAGGAATGCCGGTACAATGGAACATGATCAAGCGGGTCGAGCTGACCAAAGATGCTTTTGTGCTCTATCTTTCCAAGGCTCAGTTTATCCACCTCCCATTCCGGATTTTTAACACGGATAACGACAAGAAATTTCTCGAAACGATCCTCAAGAGAAAGGAATTGATCAAATAAAAAAAGGCCCGAAATTAAGTTTTCGGGCCTTTTTTGATAGTGGATGATTTTTACATTCCTGGTAGGATTACCGTGTCGATCACATGAACCACGCCGTTAGAAGCTTCAATGTCAGCTGCAGTCACGGTCGCACCGTTTACCATTGCTTTTCCATCCTTAAGGGAAATAGTTACTTCACCACCTTGAGCGGTTTTGGCCTTCATTCCGTCTTTCAGGTCAGAAGACATTACTTTACCTGGAACTACGTGGTAAGTCAATACAGCTACTAGCTGAGCCTTATTTTCTGGCTTCAATAGGTTTTCGACCGTTCCGGCAGGCAATTTTGCAAAAGCCTCATTGGTTGGAGCAAATACAGTGAATGGTCCGTCACCTTTCAATACATCTACCAGATCGCCAGCTTTCACTGCGGTTACCAGCGTAGATAGAAACTCAGTCTGAACAGCCAAATCAACAATGTCAGCTTCTACTTTGGCAGTTGGCTGTGGCTTTGGTGTGAATGCAGATGCAAAAAACAACGCAATCACTACGAGGATACTCATTGGTTTTTTCATGGGTAGAAATTTTTTGTGGTTTATAGCTTTCGAACAGCCTGTTTAACAGACTTGTTGGTCAATATCCGGAAAGCTTTTTAAGTGGAAAAAAATGAGCAGCTTGGGGTCAGTAATTGGGATTAGCGGAAAAACCAGAAAATTTTCCCCTAAGTTGCAAGCAGGAAAAGATCACCATATCCATGCAAATCAAGCTGATCACTATCGGAAAAACCGACCACCCCGCGATTAACCAACTAATCGAGGAGTACAAAAACCGATTGGGGTACTACGTCCGGTTTGAGCTTGAGGTCATCCCGGATGTCAAAAATGCCAAGTCACTTTCCGAAGCGATGCAAAAGGAAAAAGAAGGTGAGACCATTCTTAAGAAGATTCAGACTTCGGATGAATTAATTCTGCTCGACGAGCGCGGAAAAATGCACTCCTCTGTGGAGTTTTCTGACTATGTACAGAAAAAGATGAACTCAGGCCTCAAGCAGCTCATTTTCGTGATCGGTGGCCCTTATGGATTTTCTGATGCGGTATATCAACGTGCCAATGGGAAGATTTCACTTTCCAAAATGACTTTTTCCCATCAGATGATCAGACCATTTTTCATTGAACAACTGTATAGGGCCTTTACCATTCTCCGCAACGAGCCTTATCACCATGAATAATTGATGCGCTTCATTTCCAAAAAAAAACCATCCTTTGTTTTCTAATGTTATCAAATTGTTAAATTTGGATAACTTAGATAACATTAAGGTCACAAATGTTCCGGAAGGTTTTAGCCATAACTGTATTTCTTTTGGGAAATAGCCTCACAGGTACTTCGCAGGAGTGGCTTATTGCTTCATCTGAATCGTTTTTGAAAGCAAATTCCAAGGAGGTAAAAACCTCCGGTGAAGAAATCCTTCTGATTGACTTGTTTAAAGCTGTTGACCCTGCCCTCTCTGTGGATTTGGCATCTTGGGAAGCTTTGCAAAATGAACTTGACATCAAGGCCTCCAAGTCATCTGACCAGCTTCAGCTTCTTCGTCAGATCTTCCAAAAATCCCATCAGCGGCTTTTCAAAAAATACGAGCAGCACTCCAGCTTCAATGAGATGCTGACCAATGGAAACTTTGACTGTGTAAGTGGATCAGCCAGCTTAGGGATGCTTTTGGAGCGATATGGCTTTGAGTATGAGATCATCGAGACAGATTATCACGTGTTTATCCTGACTGAGATAGAGGGGAAAAAGATCATACTTGAGAGCACCCTGCCCGTGGGAGGAATGATTACCGCTCCTTCAGAAGTCGAAAAATACCTCAACAGCTACCGACCCAACCAAAGTGAGAGTGCCAAAGTCTTCAATCAGCGACTTGGGGCTACCAGTCCCATTCAGCTTGATAATTCCATTTTCCGAAAAGTAAGTCTCCAAGAACTGGCAGGGTTACAATTTTACAATGACGCCATCGTGCACTTCAATGCACAGAAATACGATCAAGCGATCACCCAACTCAAAAAGGCGTATTTGCTGTACCCTTCAGAGCGGATTTTGGGTCTGATGGAGCTCAGCAAAGAATTAGCAAGCTCTTCCCGGTAAAATCCTAAATAGAACGGCCTCCCAAGTCACCTTGGGAGGCCGGCTACTTTTACGCCCAAGAATTAAATCACCCCATTTGGATCGTAAAGTGCCATATCAAAAAATAGCCTAACCACCCGCTGGTTTCCCATACGGGTGATGGAGCATGGTTAACGCATAATATTGATATCGGTAAATTTGCCATCGGCAATGGTAACTTCTGCACCTCCACCCAAAGCAGGTCGGGCTTTGAATGAGAAAGTACCGGACACTTTGTTGCCTTCCAGTTTGGTAATGTTCAGCGTACCGGAAGTAGCATTATGGACCACCAGATCGGCAGTCGTCCATACTGCATTTCCGGCCAGATCAAAGGTGCCCGTACGTTCCTCGGTCATGGTAAGTGCCAGACTTGACCGGTCTGTGGCTCCAGCTCCGATCGCAAAAGCCGTAAATCCGGCCACATTTGTAATTCGACTATTTCCTGATCCTTTCCACGCAACTCCATCGATGGTTGCCTCCACATTGAGTGAGCCTTGAGGCAATTCGTCCTCCCCAGAGCAGGCCATGAATGCAATAAAAAAAGCCAAAAGTGCTCCTTTTCTTAAAATTTCGATCCAAATTTTCATACTGGTAAAAGGTTAGTGTGTACAATTGATATAGTCAAAAGTACATGTACCCTTCACTCTCCACCATACGACAAATGCCCTATTCGGTCAGAATAGGGCATTTGGGAAAAGGCAAACCTAAGGTCCAAAATCAATGATGATGGGCATCCGGACCGTGTGCATGACCGTGCTCGATCTCTACAGGTTCGGCATCTCGTACGAGCACCACTTTGCCTTCAAAATATAAATCAAACCCTGCCAACGGAGGATTAAAATCCATGTGAACTCCCAGATAATCTACTTTCAAAACTTCTCCTCGCATTTGGTTTCCCTTGTCGTCTTGCATGGGGATGACATTACCGATTTTCAGAATGTCCTTACTTTTCTTTCCGTCTTCTTTAAAATTGGCCTTAGGAATGATGACCTTTTTGTTTTCATCATAATCGCCATAACCATTCTCAAAGTCGATGAAGACCGAAAAGGAATCTCCGGCAGACTTTCCCTCCACTGCCTTTTCAAATAAGGGCAAGACATTGGAATAGCCCATCAAAAAGTAAAAAGGCTTGTCCTCAGTCACGGTCTCAAAAAGCTCTTTTCCACTTTCCCCATCATCGACCATCAGGGTGTAGGCCACGGCTACGACTTTATCTTTTTCTGCTTTCATGAATTATTATCCTCGTTTTTTCCGAAAAATAATACCTTTTGACCATGAATGATTACAAAATTATTGGAGGCGGGATTCAGGGGTGCTGTATCGCACTTGAGCTCGCTCGCTGTGGCAAAAAAGTAACCCTGATCGAACGTGATGGTAAGCTTTTCAACAGAGCTAGCCTTAGAAATGAAGGCAAAATCCATCTCGGTCTGGTGTATATGAATGACCCTACTTTTGAGACTCCCGCATTGATGCTTCGGGGTGCTTTGCTTTTTAGGAAAAATCTTGAAAGATGGATCGGTGAAAAGTCCCTCAATCTTGGATTGAGTGAACCATTTTACTATTTGGTTGCCAAAGATTCCTTTCTGACTCCAGCTCAGCTCGAAAAGGGTTATGAGCGCTTGCAGGGACTATTTGAAAAGTGGAAACAGGCTCATCCGGACTGGGATTATCTGGGGCAGCGACCCGAAAAACTCTTTGCCCGAGCTTCTAAGGATGAAGTTCATGCACTCTTTGGCAATGATCTGGTCCAGGGAGGTTTTCAAACAGCCGAGTTGGCTGTGGATACGGACTTATTGCGTAAACACTTGGTAGATGCAGTGTATCATCACCCAAATATCCAAGTCATCACCGAGTCAAGAGTAAATCATATTGGTAAAGAGCATGATGAATTCGTACTCAGACTAATCAGTCCAAATGGGGCAAATACGCTTACTGCAGAAAGTGTGATCAATTGCGCTTGGGACGGAAAGTACGTGCTAGATCAGCAAATGGGACTTCCGCTTCCCCCTGAACTACTCCATCGGCTCAAATATCGGGTAATCGTCACCTTGCCGGAAGAGTTGCACCATAGGCCATCTGCTACCATGGTCATCGGTCGATATGGCGATGTGGTAAATCAAAAAAACGGTGACGCTTACCTGAGCTGGTATCCTTCAGCTTGTATCGGCTGGAGTCATGAGGCAAGTCCTCCTGAGGAATGGGAAAAAGCCGCGAAGGGAGAAGTTGAAACAGATCTCGCTCTCAAGCTAGGGTCAGAATTTCTAGCCGAAATCGAAAAATGGTACCCCGGAATCAGCAGATCGACCCCGAAAATCATTGACGCAGGGCCCATCGTCGCCTATGGCAAAACCGATGTCGATGATGCCAAAAGCACACTCCACGATAGGTCAGGGATAGGATTCAAAAGTTTGGGAAATTATCATTCAATTGAGACAGGAAAATTGACCACCGCTCCGATGATTGCCGTTAATTTTGTCAACTCAATCCTCAGCAGATGATCTACCCCAAAGTCGTGGGATTTGTCCCCGCATATAAATCAGAGCATTTTATTCACAAGACCCTTGAAGCCTTAGCACAGCAAACCTATCCAAATTTTGAAATCTGGATCTGTGATGATGCTTCACCTGATGGTACCGCAGAGGTGTGCAAGGAGTTCTGCAGGAAGGACACTCGATTCAAATTTTTTCAAAATGAATCTAATCTTGGCTGGTGGAAGACTTGGACGAGTTGTTGGGGAAAGTGCGCAAAAGAAAACGTTTATTCTTTTTTTCATCCACACGACGACCTGCCTTTTCCTGATTTTATTGCTACCCAAGTAGAGCTTTTAGAAAAAAATCCTCAAGCGGTCCTCTGTGTACCTGGGATCAAAAACAGTTACACCAACAGAAAAAGCGAATCACTCCTACTTACGGGCTTTTGTAGCGCTGAAAAGGCAAGCGACCGGATCAATCAATTAGTCAGCTGGGAGGCGCCAGGTTGGTGGGCTGCCGTTCATGGAGTCCATCGAAGTGCACTGATACCCAATGTCAACCCAGTCCCCTATTTGCGGTTTGGCGAAAAAGAATTTGCCCTTGATCTGATCTGGTTGATTCGGCTGGCTGCCTATGGGCCCTTCATTGCTACCGATCAGATACTTTTTGAAAAATTTTATTCAGATCAAACCCTCTCCGGCAGCTGGAAGTATAATTTCAAAAATAGATCCGCGGTCTATTTCGCCATGGCCGAGGAGGTGAGCAAGCTTCCGATACCTATTGCCGAAAAAGCCAAAATTCTCCAGGCCATAGCCAAAAAATCTCTTGAATCGATCTTTAGAAAAGTAGGATTAGCGAAATAAATACGTCACCCCAATCTGCCCCACAAAATTCTTCCGGTCATAGCCAGGCACAAAGTACATGTCCGGATCATTTTCCAGATACCAAGTATAATTCAGCGTCTGTACATGCTGGAATTTGCCGGAAACTAACACGTCTCCAAACCTCCACTCTGGGGTAAGCGAAAAGACCAAATCCACGTACTTATTCCGGAAGTCTTTGGAAGCTTCATAGCGATAATAATAAAAGTCCATGTTGTACTCAATGCGTTCAAACTGGATTCCGATTTTTTTCAAGCCCTCTATCCATGCTAATCCAAAAAACAGCTGATTGGCACCGGGCCCATTTCCGATTCCCAATACTTGACCCTGATGCGTATAGCCATGGCGCACATGATCATGGATATACCAAGTGCGTAGTTGACGGATATCTTCCCGGATGGTCTGACCAGAAAGTGTCATTTCCGAGCTGATCTCGAGATACCTGCCGGGATTTTTCAAATCAATCATGTGGGCAAAACCAAACGTAAATGCTCTGCCTGACTCAGGAGTGGTCAGAAAATCATTCATTGTCCGATCATTGCCCCGAGTCCCGTATTCTCCGTAAAACTCAAATCTACCCTGCGGACCTAGCCAGCGGAAAAATCCTGAGCTAAACTGCTGTCTTTTTTCTTGAATGGGATCATAGACAGTTTGCCCTTTTTTTCTGCCATTAAATATAGGAAGTACATCTGCAAAGTCTGTGATATCATCCCGATACAGATGGTTGACCGAGCCGTAGCCCAAGAAAAGTCCCGGAACCCACTTTGGCTGATAAGTCAAAATCAGACCTGACAGGTAACGGTTCCCATTTTCCGGTTTGGGGATATAGACCGGGTTTCCTTGAATCGTATAGTCTGGCCAGGGAGGAAGAAAGTCTGTACTTCTCAAAAATCCTGAGATTAATTGTCCTTCAAAAGAGCCAACCTTGGTCCGTACAGGTTTTCGGGTATTAGCCGTAAAGTGAATGAATCCCGGAGCATTATTTCCCATGAGAAGGGAATGTCTGCGGGCAGGACCCCACCAGAGATTTTCATTGGATACCCCTACCGAATAATCGCCCACATTGTATCGCAAGCTGGACTGCCCGAGATACAGCCGATTGAAGGCATTATTCCCAAACCGCTCCGGCATATCGATGCGATTCATGTATTCATAGTAGAATAAAATAGTCGCTTGATGCTCGATGGGAAAGCCATCGAATTCCCGGTTTTGAGCCAAAAGCAACTCCGGCTGAAGCTGAAGCGAAAAGTTTTTATACTCAGCATATAGGCCGGGACTGATTACCTGCTGAAGACCACGATTAGGGATCATCGCCCCGTCGTTATTGCCAAATGGATACTGGGAATTAAACTGTGCTCGATAGACCGCGGGCATGATCAGAAATTTACCCAAGCTGTCTTTTCCTATTCGTCCATGTACCGTAGAAAGATCCAAGTCTACCAAAGTCCCATCCAAATCGAACCCATAATCCAAGCCAAACGCCGGAACAGGATACAGCGGTCTGATCATCCAAGATGAGGTAGAATCAATCTCCCCCGTCAGCTGCAATCTCCTCAAATACTCGTCTAACACAGGTGTACCCACAGGAATAGTCTGAGATACCACCACTTGGGTAGCCAATACCAACGAAAAAACAATCCCGAAAACCAGTCTATTTATATTCATACCCATGATCACTTGTTGGTAAGGATAGTTTCGATTTGAACTGCCGCTACTGACCAGGATTCGTCGCAGCGAGGATCGGGCGAATTGGTCTGACGCAGTTCATCTCCCATAAATACCCGCACATTTGGATTGATATGCTCGATCAGCTGCTCGACTCGGTATCGGGTGGTGTAGTTTGGTGTGGTGCCATAGAGACAAAGGCCCGGAAGATTGGTCTGAATAGCTCCGGTTTTTGGGATATTCTGACGAAAGTTATTATTGGGATAAGACTGATACAGGCAGAAAGTCGATACACAGGGTGTATTCGAAAAGGTCGTGCGGAAAAATTCCGTATCATCATATCCCATATACCACTGATCCGGCCCAGAGACACCTCCGTCGGAGGGATTTCCGTCCCAAGTATCATGAATCAATAGCTCAACGGTGATTTTCAAATAATTATGAGGAGGCAGTTCGGGAATAGTCACAGCGATTTCTTCATTGTTGTAATAGCCCGCAATGGTATCACCTCGCCAGACAAACAGGCGACCATTTTCGAATCCTGCTAGATCCACTCCGGAAAAATTATTGTAGTAAACAATTTGCTGCTCCTCCACGGTCTCTACACATGAAGAAAAAAACCAAAGACTTCCAAAAACTAAGGCAAAAACAAAACTACCCGATTTAATTCTAATCATACGTACCCAAAACTAACCAAACAAAGAAACAAAAAACAGGTGATTTACTTGCTAAGAATTGCTTAGAAATCACCCGAGGAGCTAAAGAGATTGCTTATTTTTGTGGCCAAAGCAAATAGATTAGTTATGCCAATTTTTACCATTGTCGCAGGAGCCAGACCCAATTTTATGAAGATCGCTCCGATCATCCATGCTTTTCAAAAAAAGCAAGCCGCAGGAGTAAATGTCCACTATCGATTGGTTCATACCGGGCAGCATTATGACAAAAAGATGTCGGGAGACTTCTTTGAGCAGCTCAGTATCCCTGAGCCCCATGCCAATCTCGGCGGAGGTGGAGGCACTCAGGCTGAGCAGACAGCCGCGATTATGGTGGCTTTTGAAAAAGAACTACTGGAAAATCGTCCCGATCTCGTCATCGTCGTGGGAGATGTAACCAGTACCTTGGCTTGCTCTATTGCAGCCAAAAAACTCCAAATCGATGTGGCGCACGTCGAAGGTGGGATACGATCCGGTGATTTGTCCATGCCTGAAGAGATCAACCGGATGGTCACCGACTCGATTACCGATCATTTTTTCACCACATCAGAAATTGCCAATACCAACCTGCGAAAAGCGGGCGTTCCAGAGGAGAAAATCCATTTCGTAGGAAATACCATGATCGATACGCTGATGGCTCAACTGCCGAATTTCAAAAAGCCGGAAGGAGCAATTTTCGATCAGATCACTCCCCAAAGCTACTTTGTCATGACCATGCACCGCCCTGCCAATGTGGATCAGGAGCAGTCACTGAAGGCCATGATTGATGCGATTTTGGAAGGTACGGGGGGACTGCCGATTATTTTCCCTGTACACCCTCGTACTGCCAAAAATCTCCAAAGTATCGGAATCAACGCCCAAAACCTCCACATGATCGAGCCGCTCGGCTACTTGGAGTTTAACTATTTGGTCAAAAACGCCAAAGGTGTCATCACCGATTCTGGGGGAGTGACTGAGGAGACTTCCGTCATGAATGTGCCCTGTGTGACGCTCCGTGACAATACCGAGCGGGCAGAAACCATCCACCTCGGCACCAATGAGCTGGTCGGGACTGACCCTAAAAAGCTTAAGCCCTATCTCGAAAAAATCATGGCCGGTACCTGGAAGCAATATCAGGGTATTCCGCTTTGGGATGGAAAAACCGCCGAACGGATTGTGGACATTTTGATCGAAACTTACCCATGAAACCTACAGCGGACCGAATCCAGGAGTTGGTCAAAATCCTTGATCTAAAGGCACATCCTGAAGGCGGATTCTATTCGGAAACTTTTCGATCCAAGCAAATCACCCAAAATGAACATGGAGCTGACCGACACTTGGTCACCTCCATTTACTTTTTGCTCAGGTCAGAGGATGTATCTCATTTTCATCGGATTCAAAGCGATGAGCTATGGTTTTGGCATGAAGGAAGTCCGCTTTCGATTCATCTTTTGGGAAAAAATGGACATGAGATCCTGAAATTAGGTCCAGTAGGTCAAAGCGAAACAAGATCTCAACACCTCGTTCCGGCCCAAACGATTTTTGGCAGCACAGTGGATCAACCGGATAGTTATGCCTTGGTTTCCTGCGTGGTGGCACCAGGCTTTGATTTCCGTGATTTTGAGCTTTTTAGCCAAGACCAATTACTTCCAGAATTTCCGGAATCAAAAGAAATAATTGAGCGCTTGACCTGACACTTACTTCCCGTATTTGATAACCAACGCCAATTGACCGGCATGATAGGCGGTATGTGTCGTAATCCTGCCTAATGCTTCTGCTTTTGTTTTTTTGCCAAATTCCTTGGTTTCGATCACTTCATTCCAATTTTCCTGAAGGGAAATTGCCTGTTCGAGCTTTTCGGCCGCATACTCGGCGATTTCTTTCAGCTCGGCAAGATCGGTCCATTCTCCGGTGTCTTTTCCCGCGATGAGGGTTTTGGCTACGATTTTCACTTCGGCCAAGCCAAATACATTCTTGGCAAACAGCAGCTCCACCTCGGCAATATGCCGGATCAAAAAACCAGCAGAATTTGGACTTAGGCCATTCTTTTTGGCAAGGTCTGATTCCTGCACGGCTTCCAGGAGTTTAGTAAATCGAGTCCTTCCTTCTTTCCAGAGCGCAATGAGTGAAGCATTCATAAGCATTTATTTTTAGTCAATCCAGCCCCAAGGTGCCTCCGGAGCTTCAATAGGATTGGTTAGGTCAAATTTTACCGTGAAAAGAGTCTGTGATCCCAACCGTCGAAGATTGTAAGTAAAGGAGTTCTCATCGAGGGTGATCCACCACACATTGCCCACTGCAGCGGGAAGCAGATTTGCCGTAAACTGATCTGCGGGGAAAAACTGAACGGTGGCCGAGCCTGCATTGGAGGCTTTTCCTCCGTATTGGGTCACTTGATCTTCTGTGCCATCCTCATGCCGATGATCATGCTTGAGCTGAATCAAACCCACCTCATCCCTAGTTAGCACCCAAGTTCGGGAACGATCCTCTCCCACGAAAAAGGGAATTCGAATGGTGTCTTCCCCACAACTTCTCACATGCATCACCAATTTCCCAGCAAACCGAGGATCTGATTCCGGAGATACTAATTTGCCTTCGTAAGCTTTACCACAATGCTTAGCTAGGTTGGCCCAAAAGAGCTCTGATGGACTGGACTGCTGAGCTACACTGAATGTAGAGATCAAAAAAAGGCAGAAGAAGATGTATTTGTGCATGGGAGTGTGTTTTCGGAAGTCAAAGAAGATCTTAAAAATGTAGAAAAGCAAAAAACCCACCGAGAAGGCGGGTTTCTGATGTTGATTGGTGGCGAATTATTTTAGAAAGCAAAAGAAGCTCCGAAATTCAACCTTACCCCGGGAGCCAATCTGGAGAAATTGGCATCCTGAGCACCAAAGGATCTGAAGACGAATTCACGCTTGTCGTTGAGCATATTTTGTACACCAAAGTTCACTCGCACTCGCTCATCAGCCCCGAAGGTTTTGTTGAGATTGAGGTTAAGTGCATGGAAAGGCACCGAATAGGTGTCAGTTCGGTTTCCGAAGCCAACATAATTTAAGGTTGAACCTTGCACATTGTAGAAGATACCTGCTTCCCAGCCACGAGTGAAATTGTTGTAAGAAAGTCCCGTATTGATGATGTAAGGCGCTTGACCGGCCATATCTCGGGTATTTTTTACGGTCTCACCTTCACGGGCGGTCAGGCTACGGGATCTGAATTCAGACTCGGACATTTTGATCTGAGACTCAGTCACGGTCACGTTGGTATTCCAGAGGAAGTTTTCAAAACTTGGGCTGATAAAGCCAAGGGATTTTCTGAATTCCACTTCGACACCGACAACGGTACCGTTACCCACGTTTCGGGCTTGGAAAGATCCCGGGTCAGCCAGGAACTGTACGATCTCGATAGGTCGGTCAAAGGTTTTGTAAAACGCGCTGAGCGATAGCATTTGTCCTTTTTGCTGGAAAGCTTCCCATCTCACGTCAAAATTGTTGATCCGGGTAGAAGTCAAGTTACCGTCCCAAATCACCTCAGTACCGCCGTTGGTCGTTTCTTGGAAAAGACCTCCGATGAAAGTTCGTCCTGTGATAGGATCCAGGATTTCAGCATAGGACAATTCTTTGAAAGATGGTCTGGCGATCGTGCGCGAGGCAGAGAATCTCAGATTTTGATTTTCTTTCAGGCTGTACACCAAATTGATGGTAGGGAAAAAGTCCAAATCATCCAATACTTTATCATTGTCCAATACGATGGTGGCACCTTGATTGGTACCGGTATAGTACTGGGTGAATTTTTCCGCACGAAGACCGACGATGGATTTCAATTTTGCCGAAGGGCTAAATTCTGCCGATGCATATCCGGCCACATTGGTCACATTAGACTGGTATTCGTTTGGATTTACGGGGATGAAATCAGGATTATATCTCACTCCATTCAGGTTGCCTGGAGCGAAAAGATTCTCAGGATTTAATATTTGATTGGGATCACCGGTAAACTGGGTGTTACCTGTAGCAAACTGGAAAGCTTGGATATTGAAGTCACGGTCTTTGATCACGTAATTTGCTCCAAACCTCACTTTTGCATCGCGGGTCATCAGAGTGAGCTTTCTGGTCAAATCGACTTTTGACACTAAGTTGACCTCATCCAAATCTCTCCAAATCCGTGCAGGCAGTCCCACCTCGGTAGAGATCGTGTTATTTGGCAATCTGAATCGGGTAAATCGGATATCAGGATCGCTGATTTGAGAAAGGGTAGGAGCCAATTTCCAGTTGATTTCCCACATATTTCCCGACAAATAATGCGTACCGCCCAGCAAAATGGAGCTCAGGGAACGCTGACCGTACTCCAAATTGTACTGTTTTGCTTCGAAATTGGCACCGAGGTTAGAGTTTTCGAAATCAAACTCGCCCGCTTTGGACTCGCCATTTTGGAGATGAAGCAGGTTTAATCTGAACTTGGAAGCTTGAGTTTTCAAAGCGATTCCAGCCATTCCACCTAAAAGTACATTGTTTACACCGTAATCACCGCGCTGAATTTCCAAGGCTTCAAGCTCAGTTTCGGAGGCATTTCTTGGCTTGGCATAGAGGCTATATTCAGCACCTTGGTAAAACTCCGTTTCGTTTTTGTAGGTCAAGGCAAAATTATAGCCCCAAGTGGCTTTGGTTCTAGCGATTTGATTTCCTAGCGAAAAACTCAAGCCAAAGTCCATCAAACTGTTGGTTCGATAGCCAGCTAGGGTACGGTTAAATCCGCCTAAGATTGAAGTATATTCTTCTCTAAGCGCAGGATTTCCTAACGCTTGAGCATATTGGGGAATATCAGTTCGGCCACCGGTCGGGATAGCACGAGTACCGTCATCGTATCCGAGCCAGTCTGTTTTGCCACCATCATACTTGAGGTAGTTGCTATTGAAGTGCATAGAAGGATTCAAACCACCGGAGATTCCCAATCGCATGGATTTTTCCTCCGGAAAATCCTTGGTTTCGATATCTACCACACCACCGGTAAAGTCGGCTGGGAGTTCAGCTGAAAAAGATTTGGCGACAATAATATTGTCAATCACATTGGTTGGGAAAATGTCCATTTGTAGGGCATTGCGGTCCGGATCAAGTCCGGGTACATCCACACCGTTCAAAACGGTTTTGGTATATCGGTCACCCAAGCCTCTCACGTAGACGTATTTTCCACCTTCAATAGAGACACCCGTCACACGCTTCACGGCAGAGGCTGCGTCACCGTCACCGATCTGACGGAAAGTGCTGGCAGAGATCCCATCAAGAACATTGGGAGCATTTCGCTTTACCGCCATCAGGGCAGCTTCTGTAGTCCGAATGGCAGAGGCTGCGATAGTTACTGTCTCGAGTTCGGAGGCTTCTTCAGCCATTAGAATGTCGTTAATTACGGTCACTTGACCGGATTTTACGCTTACTTGGGTGATTTCGGCAGTAGCGTAAGAGATATAAGAAATTTGGAGCGTGTAGTCTCCGGGAGCTACGGCAATTTCAAATTTGCCGTCAAAGTCTGTGACCGCACCGGTCGAGGTTTCTTTTACCAAAACAGAGACACCGAAAAGAGGCTCACCTGTTTTTTCATCAAAAACAGCACCTCTGATGGTACCATTTTGAGCGAAGACAAATCCTGTGATGAGTTGGAATGCAACTACCAGGAAAAGGATTGCTAGATATTTCTTAGTCAATCCGGAGGTTTTCTTTTTCATACAGCAATGAATGAGAAGGAAGTAGAGAAATGAAAGAGGAAAGGAAGGTTCCCTTGCAAGGCCTTCCTTTCCTTTTTAGGATTATTATTTGAAATCAGCCAATTGACCGGCAACTGCAGTCCAAGACCAGCCAGCGAAGACAGATTTGTCAGCACCTACTGTGTTAGCACCTTTGGCTACTGTAGAAGCAAATTCGTCTGTTCCATTTCTGAAGGCTTGCTGAAGAGTTACTCCTTCGGCCAGGGTAGCTTCTAGGTTGGCGAAGGTCAACGTACCCGCTTCGAATGAGGCTAGGGTATTGTCACCACTAAGGGAGAAGTCACCGCGACCAGCGTTGCTATTATCAGCAGGACTAGGGAAGTCGAAGAAGTAGAGGTTTTCAAAGTTTCCGATGATTCCGTCTCTAAAGTCAGCCATTTCAGCCGCAGGATTACCTTTCACAGAACCGTTGATCAAGGTATGACCAGCTTCAAACGAACCCTCTGGACCGTCGATCTCAAGGGCATGATCAGTTTCAGAACCTGCCACTACGATGAAGTTATCCAAAGTACCTGCCCAAGCTTGGTCGGTGTCAAGTGCATCATCACCGGAGTTCCACACGATTGCATTTTTCACGTTTACCGTTCCACCAAACCACTCGATGCCGTCATCTTGGTTACCGATTACTTCTACGTTTTCGATCACAGTACCAGAACCAACACCACCGAGAGTCAAACCGTTGATTTCGTTTCCTTCCCCGATGTTAGCACCACCGTGACGGATAGAGATAAATTTGATCGAGCCTGAGTTATCTTCAGCGTTAGTTCCGCCATAGAGACCATTGGTGTCGGAAGCTGGGATTCCTTCGATTTGAACTTCGGTGACCTCGCCACCAAAAGAACCTGGAGCTCTTCCCAAGATCAGCACACCACCCCATAGACCAGAAATGTTTGGATCCAGGTTTGGAGATGCGATCTGACCTGGCTCGATCTCGTCAGCTACGGACGTAAAAATGATCGGGGCAGTGGCGGTACCGTTTGCATTAAGCCTAGCACCTCTTGCAATAATCAGTGCGGTAGCGTTTGCCCCCGTACCTACTTCACCTTTGACAACTACACCTTCCTCGATGGTGAGCGTAACTCCGTCGACTACAGCAATTCTTCCACCCAGAACGTAAGTTTTGCCAGACTCCCAAGTCGTGTTAGCGGTGATATTCTCAGTTACTCGTATAGTTGTAGCTTCAGCACCTACTGTCAATACGTGAGTTGCAGTAGCTACATCTCCATCGGTATCAGTTACTGTAAATACAAAAACAATGTTTTTTCCTGCATCTGCAGGAGTAGCGGTGTAGGAAAAAGGAGCAGTGGCTGTAGTTCCAGACAAAGGAACCGTAGCAAGTGGAGCACCGTCTTTGGTGATTGCTAAGGAAACCAAGCCATCCAAAGCAGTGGCTGTTGCAGTCACAGGACCTAAGGTGCCACCAGCTTCAATAGTAGCGGTAGCGGGGATTCCCTCGATGGTTACTCCATTGTCAGGGGTTTCGTCTTCTCCACAGCTGGTCAGGGCGAATGTAACCGCCGTGAAAAGCATGAGTAGGTAGTTGAACTTTTTCATTTGGTATGAATTGAGTTAGTGTTTTGCATTTTCTTGATGCAAAGGTGACCTCAATTTTTACCACCAAAGAATTTTCCTGTTTATGCTTTTTTTAAAAATGATGGCCAAATTTAATATTGGATTAACAGGCTAAACATAAAAAAAGGCCTTTCTGTCGTGAAGGCCTTTAAAATGGGGATTCATGTTATTTCAATGTTACCGATTTGTTGATGGGTACTTTTTCGAGAAGTGTGCGTACTAAGCTTCGGGTGTCCACATTATCGGCTTCTGCTTCATAATTGAGCAAAATCCGGTGATTGAGCACGTCTTCGGCTACGTTTTTAATATCCTCCGGCAAGACATAATCTCGATTATCCATATAGGCGACCGCTTTTGCGGCGAGGTTCAAATTGATACTCGCACGTGGAGATACTCCAAACATGATGTATTTGGCTTCATCCTTGAGCCCATACTGCTGAGGGAAACGGGTCGCAAAGACCAACTCAATAATGTAGTTTTCCAAGGGCTCGGCGATATTGACCGCATTGATCTGGGCCCTGATATCAAAAATATCCTGCTTAGACAGAATCGGTCTCACTTCCGAGTCAAACGACATATTCGCCATACGGCGCATTACCTCCAATTCGTCGGCTTTAGAGGGGTAGTCGATATGCACTTTCATCATAAATCGATCGACCTGTGCCTCAGGAAGTGGATAGGTTCCTTCTTGATCTACCGGGTTTTGGGTAGCCAAAACCAAAAACGGCCGATCCAACTGGTAGGTATGTTCTCCGATCGTAACCTGCTTTTCCTGCATCGCCTCGAGTAGAGCGGATTGTACTTTGGCCGGTGATCGGTTGACCTCATCGGCAAGTATCAGGTTGGAGAAAATCGGTCCCTTTTTCACCTCAAAATTAGCCGTCTGTTGATTGTAAATCATGGTACCGATCAGGTCAGAAGGCAGCAAATCCGGGGTAAACTGGATCCGGTTAAAGTCCAGGTGAAGTACTTTGGCCAGCGTATTTACCGTCAGCGTTTTCGCTAGTCCGGGCACGCCTTCCAGCAGTATATGGCCATTGGTGAAGAGTCCGATAAGCAGTCTGTTGACCATTTTGTCTTGGCCTACAACCACCTTTTTTACTTCCTGTATGACTTCGGCGATTTTTTCCTGATGCATGAATTCCGTTTGTTTTTGCCCTAAAATGGCGGCGGGACTGATCCCAAATTCAGGCCTAAAATAGGGGAAATTGTACCAAAGGACAATCTTAAATCCTAAACCTGGATTTGCCTTGGTTTGAGTGGTATTTTAGGATTTTTTAACCCGTCTGTAACCCAGGATATAAGATAGATCATTTTCCAATTTTTGGAGTCAAGGCTTTTAAGAAAAGGGACAACCCGCTAGGGATCTGATTTTGGTAGAAAAGCTGCGTAATCATTCCCTTCCGTCCCGAATGGGACGGGATATAAACTGAACTTTGTAAATCTACCGAGCTTAAGTGCCTAGCGGCACAGGCCATTGCGAAATACATTAATTGACCTTGAAATCTTATCTGAAAGAAACTCTCATACCAAGACTTAGCCTTAGGTTCGGCGGCTTTTTGGCATTCCCGTTTTGGCAAAGCCCGTCAGACCCAGTTTTCGATAGATTTCCTCCTGGGAAAATTCCCGTATTTCTCCCGGTTCATAGCCCTCGATGGTGATTTTTTCCATGGAAAATCGAACTAGGCGGAGGGTAGGAAAGCCCACAGCGGCGGTCATTTTTCTCACTTGGCGATTTTTCCCCTCGATCAAAGTCAGGGAAATCCAGGTGTCCGGAATGCTTGCACGGTAGCGAATGGGTGGAACGCGATCCGGAAGCGTGGGAATAGGGTCGAGAATTTTGGCCAAGGCGGGCTTGGTTTTGTAGTCATTCC